>Ga0207422_1000578_pt1 | contig 106930 bp, 87 predicted proteins | sample MarCyaLeptolynsp_FD_187757 | JGI IMG/M metagenome (GOLD analysis project Ga0207422, IMG submission 187757) | Marine cyanobacterial communities from Panama - species 1 Leptolyngbya sp. (SPAdes) | ecosystem: Environmental > Aquatic > Marine > Unclassified | place: Panama: Panama City | collected...
CGGATACTTCTGTATGTAGAGGAGATAGTGTTCAGCTAAGACCTATAGTTCAAGGAGATGAGTCTGGTATTAGTTTTGAGTGGACTCCTGCAAATGGTTTGGATGCAACTAATATTAAATCGCCAAATGCTTCTCCACTCTTTGATCAACTGTATAAATTGAAGATTACCAATGCTAGTGGATGTACAGATATTGATAGTGTAATGGTAAGTGTCAATGATACAGCACAACTAGACTTTAGCTATACTTATTCTCCAAGATGTGTTGGTGCTGTTTTAGAGATTCAAAATAATTCATTAGTCTCTGACCAATACACTTGGTTACTGAATGGTGATGTTGTTAGCACAGATAAAGATCCTGAGTTTACTATAGATCATACGATTGAGAATACCGTTACATTAATGGGTGGAAATTCCAATTGTGGCGACTCCATTAGTAAAATAATTCCTGCACGTAGTTTTAGAGAAATATTAAACTTCAGTGATGCGAATGTCTTTACTCCGAATGGAGATGGAATTAATGACTTCTTCCAACCAGGTATAGTAGGAGAATTTAAAGGTTGTGTTCGATTTAGGATATATGATCGTTGGGGAGCCAAAGTATTAGACTCTGATAATGGACAGTACACTTGGGATGGTCGCAATCAGAATGGAAAGGTAGCCGCTAGAGGAATGTATTATTACATCATTGATGTGGCAGGTGAAGAAATCAGAGGCTCTATATTCTTAAGCAGATAAGATTAAATATCTAATATTTTAAATTCTGTTCTTCGATTTTTAGATCTCCCTAACTCTGTGTCGTTGTCTGAAATTGGCAGATTGGCTCCATATCCTTTCCAAGATAATCTTGTTTCTACAATGCCTTCTTTAATTAGGTAATTGTAAACAGTTTTGGCTCGATTTTCAGATAAAATTTGATTCGCATTTTCATTACCAACATTATCTGTATGACCACTTATTTCAATTTTAATGGAAGAATTATCATTGAGGAAACTTTTCAATTTCTTTAATTCTACCATTGATTCTGCTTTTAGATCATATTTAGCAGTTTCGAAGAAAATATTTTTAAGTACAATTTTTTCTCCAATTTCAATTGGGTTCATAGGAACATCTTGTTTGAAAGGTGTATTGTTATTATTGTCCTTTAGTGCAAAATTTTCAGAGTAAAATAAATATCCATCCTTACTGGCATTTAAGGCATAATTCCTACCTGAAGGTAGGGTTACTAAAAACTCTCCCGATTTTGGATTGGATTCAGATTGAACGATAACTTTCTCACTCTCTAAATCAATTAATTCAAAATTTGCTGCGAGAGGTTTTTTGGTTTTAACATCGTAAATCTTACCTGCAAAATAACTTACCTTCTCTGGTGAAAATTGAGCGGGTAGTTCAAAACTATACAAGTCTAACTCTCCTATACCTTGTGCTCTATCTGAGGCAAAATATGCAATTTTACCATCTGCCCCTACCAATAAACTATTTTCATTTTTAAAGGTATTTATGGGATATCCAAGATTAACAGGTTTTCCCCAGTTGCCTTCTTCATCTAATTTGGAAACAAATATGTCAAGCCCACCCATTCCAATATGTCCATCAGAGGAGAAATATAGTGTTTTACCATCGGGATGTATAAATACGGATTCTTCATTGGCAGGTGTATTGATGGTTCGGCTTAGTTTTTCTGGTTTCGACCAATAGTTTTTTTCATCAAGTCTGGATACGTAGATGTCACCTGTTTTAGTTCCAGTTCTGCTTCTAATGCCTCTGACAAAATATAATGTTTTGCCATCTGCTGAGAAGGAAGGTTGGGTTTCCCAATGCGGTGTATTGATAGTGCTGCCTAAGTTAATAGGTGTAGTCCATATTTTGCCATCATAAGAGGAATAGAATAGATCACAACTTCCTTTTCCTTTCCTTTGTCCACCATAATTTCCATACAATTCACAAGCGGTGAAAATGAGCAATTGGCCATCGGCAGATAGAGTAGGTGCACCCTCATTCATAATTGAATTGATAGGTTTTTGGATATTGATCGCTTTTTGCCATTCACCGTTCTTTTTAATTGACATATAAAAATCTTCATTATAACCTTGTGGCGAATCCGGATTAATCAACCTTCTTGTAAATAAAATTTTATTCTGGTCTACAGTAATGCTAGGAAAGTACTCAGACAATTCACTGTTGATGTTAGGACCAAGATTTATAGGTTCGAATGGTACTGGATTGTTAACAGCTCTTTTGGCAAAATCGATAATATCTAGACTTCTTCGACTTCTACTTTCCAGTTTAGGGTCAATCTCATTAAGAGATAAGAATTGTTCAAAACGATTTTCGGCCAACTCATATTCCCCAGATTTTAGTTCTAATTCTCCCAAGAAAAAAAGATTATTAGGAATTACATTCACATCTATCTCAATACAAGTTCTAAAAGCTGATTTTGCAGTTTCATAGTCTCCTTGGTCTAAATAGGTATATGCCAATAAAGTTTGTGCTTCTATAAATTTTGGATCTCGTTCAATAGCTTCGTTAAGGCTAATTCGAGTAGACTTTAAATCATATTTCTGATAGAAAGCTTGGGCTTCTATATATTTCTTAATTGCCTTCTTATCTGTTGTTGTATAGGTTTGGGAGATTGCTTGATTGAAAGCAAAGGATAAAAAGAAAACAAATAATAACGAGAACTTATTTAAGGAATATTTAAATATTTGTGTGATTGCGTACTTAATTTCCATTTTGGATTTTGTTTAATGTAATCGATAACCAAAGGGTTCATTTTTTCTCTTTGACTCCATTCAACCTGTAAATATAATTCACAATCTTGCTTTACTTGTTTGGCATTCTCTTCCGCCCATTTAAAATCAGATTTGTTATAAATAATCATCTTCAGCTCGTTTGCTTTTTCGAATACCTCAATTAAAGGAGTCTTAAACTTTTTAGGGGATAAACAAATCCAGTGCCAACTTCCACTCAATGGGTAGGCACCGGAAGTTTCCAGTGCAATTGTGAATTGACTTTCGATTAATTTATTGCATAAATTATCAAGTGAATACATCAACGGTTCACCACCAGTTATTACAATAAAATCACTTTTAGATTTTTTAGCGGAATTAAGGATATTTTCTATGGATTCGATTGGATGATTAGCTGCATCCCAACTTTCTTTTACATCACACCAATGGCAACCTACATCACATCCTGCAATTCTAATAAAGTAAGCCGATCGACCTGCATGATAACCCTCTCCCTGCAAGGTAAGGAATTGCTCCATTAAAGGTATTTCGGTTTCCGTATTAAAATTCATATTTCAACAAATCTACGCCATAAAAAAATCCCGTCATAAATGACAGGATTTTTTAAAAGATTAAATCGTAATTAGTAGATAATTAATTTCTCCTTACTCTTAGTTCCAAGCACATTTAAGATATATACTCCTTTATCTAAGCCTGAAAGATCAATTGAAGTTTGATTTGAACTAATTCTATATTCATTCAATTTTCTTCCTTTCAAATCAAAGATAGCTACTGGATTAGTAGGTATTTGATCGAATTCAAGCGTAAATATTCCATTAGAAGGGTTTGGATAAATACTGAATGTTCTTTGATCATAGATATCATCAATTCCAGTGCTTTTATCCAAGATACTCACATCATCAATTGCCATATCACTACTCCAGAATATACCTGTTCTGAAAAGGAATCTAACGTTTATGGTTTTTCCAATGTATGGTTTTAAGTCAACTTTTTGTTGCAACCAGGCAGAACCTTGATCACCCGAAATTGTCAATATACTATCTAATGAGCCATCACTATAAATACTTACTTGTAAACTTCCCATAAATTGTCCTTGCATATGATACCAAAATTTTAATTCTGGATCAATTGTATTTGAAAGATCAATACATGGAGAAAGCACTTCAGAAGTCACATCATAACATCCATTAGATGCTTCTGAATAAATATATTGTCCTGTACTATTACCCAATGTGTGATCTGCAGTTGGGCCAGTTCCTTGAGAAGGAGTTGATCCCGAATTTACCCTCATGTCAAAATCATCATGCCTTGTGCTAGATAAGTTACTCCAATCGTTGCCTAAAGCACAAACAGTAGTACCACAATTACTAGTTGTAACACAAGTAGTCATATTATCGAAATTCTCTCTATAAGGGATAGATTTAACTACACCATTTAAAACATCAAACTGTTGTTCCAGAGAATCATTGGTAAAATCAGCATCACTGGCTAACAATGCTTTTACCTTTAATCTATTGGTAAATGTTTGCGTTAATCCTAATGAATCTCTGAATTCAAAGGTTCTAGAACCACCTGGTGCAATAGTACCAAATACGGTATCTCTTCTTACAACATTATTGAACGTAAATTGAACTGGTAAGTCAACTATGGATGAATCTCCTTTGTTTTCCACCCTAATCTGAACTGGTATTTTAGTGACATTACAATTAAGAACGTAGGATGCACTTGGTGAGATTAAATCTGCAATGGATGCATCATATGCAAATGGACATCTTAATATTCTTTGAGGAATTAAAACGGCATTTGCTCTTCTTCCAATTATTTCATTCTTAATTGCTTTTACACTTACCCAATTCTCATCGTTGTAAGTGGTATTTTGGAATACGAAGAATGTATCGGATGTTCTACCAATAGAATCCATATACATTGCACCAAGCTTACTTACTTCATAACCAGTAGCTCCAGGTACTTTATTCCAGCTCACTTTAATAGAATCAAAACAAACAAACTCTGTAGAAATACCTCCTGGTAATCTTTGAATCGTAAATGTATTTTGAGAAATTCCAGAAGCAACTACATTTCTTCCAACTCTTCTTTCTACTCTTATTAATGCATTACCTGTAACATTTGTAGGAACAATCCAATCCCTATGACGAGAAGAACCAGAAGCCAAGCTAATATTTGTCCATGTAGCGCCACTATCAACACTATATGAAACTCCAAAAGCGCCAGATCCTTGAACTGCATCCCATCTAATGGTCTCTGTTTCTCCTGGAACGAATGTTTCACCACCATTCGGGTAGGTAACTTCGATAATATCTTTTTTGGTTTCCCAAACCACAAAATACTTTTGTGGACCTTGAGGAACATTAAGACCAGTGATTAATAATTCATAGTTTCCAGCATTTACTGTATCAATTGAAACCTGCTCCACATTATTTAAGTCATCATTTCCTCTAGTTGCTACTGAGTTTAATGCAGTAGCATTAGCTGTATGGTCCAATACCCATGGTTGAATGGTATCATTATTTGGAGTAACAACTCTTAAGTCTAAATCGTTAACAAGTGCAGTAGCAGCTGCAGTAGATGCTTCATAATCCGTCCAGTATATCATGAATTTTAATTCTACTAAGTCACTATCATTTATATTAATGGTATGAGACCTTTGGTTGCTTTGAGAAACAGTATCATCAAAATATCGGTTTTCTTCCAACAAAGTCATTGCTCTGTGTCCGTTTATTCTACCCCAACCATAAGTAAAATCAGGACCAACATTTCCAATGTCTCTTGCTGTATTTAATAAAGCGGCTTTAATTAATCCAGATTCAGGAACAGTATCGCCATGCAAATCTTTATATCCATGATATAATAAAGCAGCAACACCTGCTAGACCTGGTGCAGCAGCTGATGTTCCACCACCTACTTGATAGGTGTTAAATGCATTGGTAGACATTTGACTACCACCATTCGCACAAAGGTCAGGCTTAATTCTACCATCATAGGCAGGGCCTCTACTGCTACTTCCTACTAATCCATCTACATAAGTTAGGTTACCAGTAGCTATTGTAGATTTTCCTTGTTTTCTACCACCTGTTATTGTACCCCAAGGAATTCCAGCACCATAGGCGTTGGTTCCACAAGTACTTCCAGCACTGTTTCCAGCAGAGAATACATGAAGAATTTCTGGATTTTGTCTTACTTGTTGATCCAGAGTTCTGGTAAGTGATGTATATCCAGCATTACATCCTTCACTATAAGAAGTAGAAGAAATAACTACGTCTCTGTTGTTCAAATTAAAAACCGCATTTGTAATATGTGGATAGCCAGTTATATTATAGTAATATAGGAATGCTCCAGGAGCCATTCCCATCATTCTAGGGTTTAAGTTGCCCGCTCCCATAGCGATACCAGTTGTCATGTCTCCATGACTTCCTCCATCAACATTGATAAATTGAGTAACTCTTCCTTTAATATCAATATGGGGTCCAATTGCACCGTCATCTGCTACTGTAATGCTTATTCCAGTTCCATCGTATTTACGTCCTAATGGGTGGCTAGAATTTAACATGTTTGCTCTATGTACTGTGATGCCTTCTAAATCCTCCTTCTCAGGTGGTGCTGGTATATAGTCTAAATATTTAACGAAATCCTCTTTGGCGAAGTCTTCAATATCATCATGATGAATGGATATTTGATAGAATATATCAGAAGGGTCTATGCTTTCAACTTCAATACCTAAAAATCTAAGCTTGTTGATTACTTGAGCTTTATTGACATTATCCTGCGGTTCTAAAATTAGACTAGCCATTTTGCCACTCATTGCCCATTCTGGTTTTTCTTGATTCGCAAGACGTGGTGCATATTTATAATCCTCAACGAATGGAATAATTGAACGGATGTTCAATTCATTTACCTGAATATTCGTTGGTGAAGATAATTGTGCTAAAAAAGAATAATTCGGCAAGTATTCTAATAATTCAATGCCGTTAGCGGCTATCTTGTTTTTTGCTTTTACTCCCGGAACCGTGTAAAATTGAATAATTACATAATCTGTATTCCAATTTGAAGTATAGTTATCTAACTGAGTAGTAGCTTCTAATTGCTGCATTTCTACATCACCAGATTTTAGGTGAAGAACATGGTCTCTTTCCGCATGAGCGAAAAGAAAAGAAACAGTAGCTAATAAGGTGAAAATAAATTTGTTAATTTTTATCATGGTTGGCGAATTTTTATGAAGCCCTAAAGTTAAGAAAATCTTAATGTATCAATGATAATTAGCGGACCTTTGACTATTTTAGTTTGGATTGATAGCGATTCCAGCTTTCAAACCCTCCCTTGAGGTCAATTACAGAACTAAAGCCCTTCTTCTTAAGAACTGCTGCAGCTTTATTGCTTCTCCCGCCTTTAGCACAAAAAACAAATACGGTTTTTTCTTTGTCTAATTTTGAAATGGAGGCATTAAAGGTGCCATCTAAGATATTGTAATTGATAGACTTGTCAATAGTTCCGCTTTCAAACTCCGTAGATGTTCTAACATCAATTAACTGTGGTGATTCTTCTTTTGAAAGTCTTTCTGCGAATGATTCTGGTTCTAAAACTAAATATTCAGATTCTTGGGTTTGAGCCTTAGAACATCCTGAAATGCAGAGGTAAGTAATAATAGATAAAAAGAGATTTAGTCTAATTCGTTCCATGCTTGAATACCTCCAAGAAGGTTGTAAGTTTCAAAACCTTTTTTATCCATAACCTGACAGGCAGTTGCGCTTCTACCACCGCTCCTGCAATAAAGCAGATATTTTTTGCTTTGATCCAAGGCATCAATTTTTTCGATAAAAGAAGGATCCATTAGATTGATATTAATAGAGCCATCAATATTTCCTTCAAATTCTTCTTCTGGAGTTCGAACATCTATTACTACCGTATTCTCTTCTGTCATCATTGCTTTGAAATCTTCAGCTGTTAAATCATTCATCTTTAATATTCGATTTATAATTAAGAAAGAAATTTGCCCAAATAATTTTAGAGAGGGCATAATATAATGGAGTCAAAGCTATTAAAAATGAAGCAACGAGTATAATAAAATTCCAAAAATCCATTTCAAATCCAAGTATATACTTTATCACTAAAAAGGTTACTATATGAGCTACTCCTAGCGCATAAGAAACATACATTGCACCATAATAAAAGCCTGGTTCTAAATAAAGCCTTCTATCGCAGTTTGGACATTTATCATAGGTGTCGGATAAGTGTTTAAAATTGTATGGATTTCTCGACTTGAAAAATTCCCCCTCATGGCAATGCGGACATTTGAATTTTAGGATACTATAAAGCTTCGTGCCTTTTTTGGCAATTTTTTGCATCTAAAATTTTTTTGCAAAGATAATCTTCATCTTTTCTATGACAAGCAATTTAGATTACAAAAGCCAATTAAATATTTAAATTATAAAGTCCTAATTGTTAACCTTAATGGGTTATTAATCAACAATAAATGTAATTTGATATCTGTAATGAACTATAACCTATAACATTTCATTGGCTACATTAGCCAGCTCAGATCTTTCTCCTTTTTCCAATGCAACATGCGCATAAAGTTTATTACCTCTGACTCTATCGATTAAATAGGATAAACCATTGCTGTGCTCGTCTAGGTAAGGAGTGTCTATTTGGTTGATATCCCCAGTGAAAATCATTTTGGTGTTTTCCCCGGCTCTGGTAATTATTGTTTTTATCTCATGAGGTGTAAGGTTTTGAGCTTCATCAACTATAAAAATTATATCGGATAAACTTCTTCCTCGAATGTATGCTAAAGGGGTAATTACAATTTTCTCATTCTTTTGCATTTCAGTGATTTGCTTGTGTTTCTTATCCATTTCACTGAATTGATTCTTGATGAATTTTAAATTATCCCAAAGGGGTTCCATATAAGGGTTTATTTTCTCTTTGATGTCTCCTGGTAAATAGCCAATGTCTTTATTGCTTAGAGGAACTATAGGTCTAGCTAAAATAATTTGCTTGAAATTCCTTCTTTGCTCTATTGCTCCGGCTAATGCCAGTAAGGTTTTGCCTGTACCTGCAACACCTTGTATGGTTACCAATTTAATTTCTGGATTTAGTATAGCGTGCAAAGCAAAAGCTTGTTCTGCATTTCTTGGTACGATGCCATAAGCTTTTAATTTTTCAACACGATCCAATCTATCTTCAATTGGATTGTAAAAAGCTAAACTACTTGCCTTGCCATTTTTGAGTATATAGAAATGATTATTTTGTTTTTTACCATCTAAAAAACTATAATCTTCCAAATAGCCTTTATCGTATATTTCACGAATAGTCTCTGAAGGTAAATTTTCAATTCTATCCTTCCCCAAATGCATATCAGAAACATCTTTTACTTTACCAGTGTTATAATCTTCCGCTACAACATTTAATGCTTTTGCTTTAATTCTAAGGTTGATGTCTTTGGTTACCAAGATTACCTTTTTGTCTTTTTCTTCTTCTTGTAAGCTAATGGCTGCGTTTAAGATTTTATGATCTCCTTTTCGGTCATCGAATATTTTTTCTGCGTTTACCTTATTGTTTAGAATGTTGAATATGATCTTAAATTTAGATTTGTTCTTGTTTCCCAATGGTATCCAATCTTGTAAGGTATGATTTGCAGAAAGTTTGTCAACTATTCTGGTAAACTCTCTTGCTTCAAAATTTTTGGTGTCATTTCCCCGTTTAAAATTGTCGAGTTCTTCCAATACAGTAATTGGAATTGCTATATCATTGTCTTCAAAGTTTAAAAATGAATTGTGGTCGTGAATAATAACAGAAGTATCTAATACATAGATTTTCTTTTGACTTTTCGACTTTCTTGGCATATTCAATTCAATTAAGGTTTTAGTAAATGTAAATTCAAACCTAACTGGTATGACTTATTTTTTTAAAAAGAAATTAACCGATAAAACTTGAAAAGTTTTTCAGAAAATAAGTGATTAGTTGTCGAAAATGTGACTGAATATTTTATCTGTAGCCCCTTTGTTTTCAAATATATAATTTGAATTTTCGGTTTTGATGTGATCTAAATTACTTGGATCTTTTAATAAATCATTAAGCGAATGTGAAAAATCATCAAACTCCAGAACGCTAATTGCGCCATTTCGATTCATTAAATCATGAGCTTCCTGAAATCTATTAAAATTCGGGCCAAAATATATCATACAACCATAGACTGCTGCTTCATTAATGTTGTGAATGCCACTTTTAAATCCACCACCAATAAAGGCAAAATCGGCATAGCGATAAATTTTTGAAAGTAAGCCAACACAATCCATTATAAGAACCTGTTGCTCTGTTAAGTTTTGTGTTTCATTGCTATTTGTCCATAAGATACCTTGACCATTTAATTCCTGAACCAATGCATTTAATTTTTGTTGATTTATTTCATGCGGAGCAATAATGATCTTAATTGGAGTCTGACTCTTGAACAACTTTAATGCGAATTCTATTTCTTTCTCCCAAGCACTTCCAAATACAATTACCTTTTCATCTCTGCAAAAAGAAATTAATCGATTGTCAGCAAATTCTTCATCGGCAATCTTAGCTACCCTGTCTAATCTGGTATCACCAGTTACTGTGTAATTTGTAATTCCAATTGATTGGAGTAACTGAGCAGAAGCGTGATTTTGAATGAAAAAATGCTGGAAGCTGGATAATTTACTCCTAAACCATGCACCATAATATCTAAAGAAATGCTGAGATGGACGAAATATTCCGGAGATGAGATAAGTAGGTATAGAGTTCTTTTTTAAAGCACTTAATAAGTTAAACCAAAACTCATATTTGACAATAATGACAGCTTTGGGCTTAATTGCAGCTATTAATTTATTTGCATTGCTTTTGGTATCCAAAGGCAAATAAATTACCAAATCAACCAATTCGTAATCTTTCCTTAGTTCAAAGACAGAAGGAGAGTATACGCTAAGTACAATTGACTCATCGGTTTTTTTATTTTTAATTGACTCAATTAATGGTCTAGCTTGTTCAAATTCACCTACCGATGCGCAATGAATCCAAATGGATTTTTTTTGTATTAATTGAGCTTCATTTAACTGTTTAAATACCGATTTCCTTCCCTTTATCCATAGGGAAGCTTTTTTATTACCTAAAAATGAGGCAAGGAGAATAACGAAATAATATAATCGAACGCCAATATTGTATAAAATACTCATCCGACTTTAGTAATAATAAAACTCTTCAGATGCTCGTTCTCTGATTGGGATAGACCAGCCAAATCTCAAGCCAAGAAGTAAGTCGGTTTTATTTCCATTATCAAAACTTCTGGTGTCATAATTAAACCCCCTTCTATTTTTAGTAAAACCTTCAACCATTTCTAATCCGAAATAGAAATTCAATAAATTCTTTTTACCATAATGTTGATAACCTAAAAATTGCTTTGCTGCTAAGCCCGTATGCAATCTGTCATATCCTTTCAAATTATCATCACTTAGTTGGAAAACTTCTCCATCCCTAAAATCTATTTTTATCCTGTGTTGAATGTATCCAATACCAGCCTTTATAATAATTCCGGAGTTCCCGTTTGTGCTTAAAACGGGAAATATTTTAGAAGCGGAGGCAAAAAAGCTATGTCCACGAATGTCATAAATTAACTTTACCAATTCACCTTCAGCATCTGTTGCATCTCCTGCCATATTGATGATATCATTTAAAAGGTCTTGCCTTTTAACATCTGAACCAAACATAAATCCTCCTTCAATATCAAATTGCCAATTAGATTTTGTTTTATATCCAATAGCTCCACCAACTGTGTTGGTAGTGCCGAATGTGTCTTCAAAATCACCTCCGGTTAACATCCTTGCGAATTGAAACCTAGCAAATGGGAATCCTTCGGATATGGTCGGAATACTATCCTTTCGGTTTTGGGATTGTAAAGTATTTAGAGAAATTAAAATGATTCCAACAAGCAAATAAGAAATTCGAAATCTGTACATACTGCTAAATTACCAATAGTTTCAGAGGCTAAACTTAGCTAAAAACACTATCTTCGCAGGCCATAAAAATTGTCTGTATGAGAGATATTCAAATGGTTGACTTAAAGAGTCAATATCAAAATATCAAAGGGGAAATAAATGAGAGGATTCAAGCTGTAATAGATTCTGCAGCATTCATCAATGGACCAGAGGTAAAAAGGTTTCAAACAGAATTGCAAGATTTTTTGGATGTCAAACATGTGATTCCCTGTGCCAATGGAACAGATGCATTACAAGTTGCAATAATGGCCTTAGGTCTAAAAGAAGGCGATGAAATCATAACTACAACATTCACCTTTATAGCTACTGCAGAAGTAATTGCTCTTTTAGGACTTAAACCAATTCTTGTTGATTGTGAGGAGGATAGTTTTTTAATTTCAACAGATGCTATAGAAAAAGCAATTACACCAAATACTAAAGCGATTATTCCCGTACACCTTTTTGGACAATGTGCGAATATGGAAGAGGTAATGCGCATTGCATCAAAACATGATTTGAAAGTGATTGAAGATGCTGCTCAGTCTATAGGTGCAGAATTTATATTTTCCGATGGAGTTAGAAAGAAATCTGGCACTATAGGTGATTTCGGTTGTACTTCATTTTTTCCTTCCAAGAACTTAGGTTGTTACGGTGATGGAGGAGCCTTATTTACCAATGATGATACTTTGGCAGAAAAAGCAAGAGTGGTTGTCAATCATGGTATGAAAGTAAGGTATTATCATGATGAGGTAGGAGTTAATTCTAGGTTAGACAGTATCCAGGCAGCAGTGCTTAGTGTTAAGCTAAAAAACTTGGATAGTTACCATAAGTCGAGAAATTATGCGGCAGAGTATTATGATAATGCTTTATCAAAAATTGAAGGCTTTAATACTCCACTAAGGGTTCAAAATTCTACGCATGTTTTTCATCAATATACCTTAAAAGTAGGTGGAAATGTAAGAGATGAGTTAAGGGATTTTTTAATTGAGAACGGTATTCCTGCGATGATCTATTATCCCGTGCCATTGCATCAGCAAAAGGCATATAGAGATGAGAGGTATAAGGATGGTGATTTCCCAATAGCCGAAAAATTGGCAAATACAGTTCTATCCTTACCAATGCATTCTGAACTTGATGAAGAACAATTGAATTATATAACTTCTACAATTAAACAATATTTAAAAAAATAACATGAATATAGCAGTTGTTGGAACCGGATATGTAGGTCTCGTAACAGGTACTTGTTTGGCCGAAACCGGTAATGATGTGATTTGCGTTGATATAGATCAGGAGAAAGTTAGGAAGATGAAAAATGGGATTGTACCTATTTATGAACCTCATCTTGATTTACTTTTTGAAAGAAATATCAAACAGAATAGACTGAGTTTTACAACAGATTTAAAGAGTGCAATTAAAGATGCCAAAATTATATTCTTGGCATTGCCAACTCCACCAGATGAGGATGGCTCCGCAGATTTATCTTATGTGTTAGGGGTAGCTGAGGAATTGGGAAAGATCATAGATGATTATAAGGTAATAATTGATAAAAGTACGGTACCTGTAGGAACTGCTGATAAAGTTCATGCTGCGGTTGCTAAGAACGCAAATGTTGATTTTGATGTAGTTTCCAATCCAGAGTTTTTACGTGAGGGTTTTGCGGTGGATGATTTTCTGAAGCCAGATCGAGTCGTAATTGGCACGCAATCAGAAAGAGCAAGAAAAATCTTAGAAGAGCTATATAAGCCCTATGTTAGACAAGGAAATCCAATAATTTTCATGGATGAAAAATCTGCTGAGTTGACTAAATATGCAGCGAATGCATTCTTGGCAACAAAAATTACATTCATGAATGAGATTGCAAACTTTTGTGAGAAAGTTGGAGCTGATGTAGATGCGGTTCGAAAAGGTGTTGGATCAGATACTAGAATTGGCAAGAGATTCTTGTTTCCAGGTATTGGATATGGGGGTAGTTGTTTCCCAAAAGATGTTCAAGCTTTGGCAAAATCTGGAACAGAAGAAGGTTATCATTTCCAAATTTTAGATGCAGTAGAAAGAATTAATCAAACACAAAAAACAGCACTAATGCCAAAAATATTGGAATATTTCAATGGAGATATAACCAATAAAAAGGTTGCCTTATGGGGCTTGGCATTCAAGCCAGATACAGATGATATTAGAGAAGCTCCGGCACTTTATTTAATAGATGAATTGCTGAAAGCTGGTGCAACAATTTCAGCTTATGATCCAGAAGCTATGTCCAATGTGCAAGCAAGAATAGGAGATAAGATAAATTATGCCATAGATGCATACGATGCTTGCGAGCAAGCTGATTTGTTAGTTATTGCTACAGAGTGGTCTGTTTTTAGACATCCTGATTTTGAAAGAGTTCATGCTAAGTTAAAGGGTAAGGTAATCTTTGATGGCCGGAATCTATATAGTTTAAATAGCATGAAAGAACATGGATTCGAATATATTAGTATAGGGAGAGACAAAATCATTAATTCTTAATGAAAAGGATTTTAATAACAGGAGCTGCTGGGTTTTTAGGATCCCATTTATGTGATCGATTTATCCAAGAAGGATATGAAGTTGTTGGAATGGATAATTTGATTACAGGGAACTTAAAGAATCTAGAGCATTTAATGCAATTGGAAGAATTTGTGTTTTATCATCAAGATGTATCCAATTATGTCCATGTTCCAGGGAAATTGGATTACATATTGCACTTTGCTTCGCCAGCTAGCCCCATTGATTATTTAAAGATACCTATTCAAACGTTAAAGGTTAGTTCATTAGGAACACATAATTTATTGGGTTTAGCAAAGAATAAGAATGCTAAAATATTGGTAGCTTCTACCTCTGAAGTTTATGGAGACCCTTTAGTTCATCCTCAAAAAGAAGATTATTGGGGGAATGTAAACCCGATTGGGCCTAGAGGTGTATATGATGAAGCTAAAAGATTTCAAGAGGCGATTACCATGGCTTACCATAGGTTTCATGGATTAGAGGTGGGCATTGTTCGGATATTTAATACCTATGGACCTCGAATGCGATTGAATGATGGTAGAGTTTTACCTGCATTTATTGGGCAGGCGTTGAGAGGTGAAGATTTGACTGTGTTTGGAAATGGATCACAAACAAGATCATTCTGTTATGTAGATGATTTGGTAGAGGGTATATATAGGTTATTACAAAGTGATTATTCAGAGCCAGTAAATATTGGAAATCCTGATGAAATAACAATTCTAGATTTTGCGGAAGAAATAATAAATCTTACTAAAACAGATCAAAAGATTGTTTTTAAAGATTTGCCAACAGATGATCCAATGCAAAGAAAACCGGATATATCAGTTGCTAAGAAGATCTTAGATTGGGAGCCTAAAATAAACAGGGAAGAAGGATTGAAAAGAACATATGATTATTTCAAGTCATTGAATCAAGAGGAATTGCACAAGAAAGAGCACAATGATTTCTCAAAATACATCAAACGATAATGGTGGATTTTTTTGCACATGAAACTGCGGTAATTGATGAAGGAACTACCATTGGCGAAGGGACAAAAATCTGGCATTTTACGCATGTTATGAAAAACGCTAGTATTGGAAAGAAATGCAATATTGGTCAGAACTGCGTGATTTCACCTGAAGTAAAACTTGGAAATCAAGTAAAGGTTCAGAATAATGTTTCCATTTACACTGGAGTAATATGTGAAGATGATGTATTTCTAGGTCCATCAATGGTCTTTACCAATGTGAGCAATCCAAGAAGTGCAGTCAATAGACGAAGTAATTATGAAAAAACTATAGTGAAGAGAGGTGCTACTATTGGAGCCAATGCTACTATTGTTTGCGGAGTAACTTTGGGTGAATTTTGCTTTATTGGAGCCGGTGCAGTTGTTACTAAAGATCTGCAACCATATGGACTTTATGTAGGAAATCCAGCTAAACAAATTGGTTGGATGAGTGAATATGGACATCGACTAGAATTTAATGAAGAAGGTGTCGCAAAGTGTAAAGAATCGAATGAAAGCTATAAATTGATAAATAATACAGTAAAGAAAGTCTGAGAAGGATGTACAAAGAAATTATCAGTAAGGAGAAAAAGATAGCAGTACTAGGCCTAGGTTATGTAGGTTTGCCTATCGCATTAGCACTTGCAAAGAAAGCTTCCGTAATTGGCTTTGATATCAGTGACGAAAGGGTTACTTTAATGAGTCATGGCATTGACCCAAGTGAAGAGTTAGGTCCTGAAGATTTTGCAGATTCGGACATAAAATTTACAGCAAATATTGAGGACTTAAAAGAAGCAAGCTTTTATATAGTAGCTGTTCCTACTCCTATTGATCATCATAATCTACCTGATCTAAAACCTTTGATTTCCGCTTCTAGATCAGTAGGTCAAGTTATAAGTAAGGGAGATTATGTAGTCTTTGAATCTACAGTTTATCCAGGTTGTACAGAAGAAGATTGCATACCAGTTATTGAGCAATTAAGTGGGTTAAAATTTCATGAAGATTTTAAAGTTGGATATTCTCCAGAAAGAATTAATCCAGGAGACTCGAAGCATACTTTGCAAAACGTAGTAAAGGTTGTCTCGGCATCTTGTGAAGAGTCTTTAGATGTCGTTGCTAATGTATATGAATTGGTAGTTGACGCTGGAGTTTATCGAGCAAGTTCTATAAAAGTTGCAGAAGCGGCAAAAATTATTGAGAATACTCAACGCGATGTGAACATAGCCTTAATGAATGAATTATCTATCATCTTTAATAAGATGGATATTAATACTTATGAAGTGTTGGAAGCGGCAGGTACTAAGTGGAATTTTTTAAAATTTATTCCTGGCTTAGTTGGTGGCCATTGCATTGGAGTTGATCCATATTACCTGACATATAAGGCTAAGGAATTTGGGTATCATGCCCAAATAATTAACTCAGGACGATCTGTGAATGATGGAATGGGTGGTCATATTGCTGGTAGGATTGTTAAGCAATTAGTTGCTTTAAACAAATCGAGTGATGGAGCAAAAGTTTTGATTATGGGTGCTACATTTAAAGAGAATGTTAGCGACATTAGAAACTCAAAGGTTGTAGATGTTTATAATGAATTGAAATCTTTTGGTTTGCAAGTAGACGTAATCGATCCATATGCATCTTCTGATGAAGTGAATAAATATTATAATTTCAGTCTAGTAGATGAAATTGCTAATGATTACGACACAGTGATCATTGCTGTCAATCATGACGTTTATATGGAGTATGATGAAAATTACTTCAAAAGCATAATGAGGGAAAATGGGTTTTTATTTGATGTTAAAGGAAGTTTTAAATCAAAGATCAACGAATTAAAGTACTTAAGTCTATAATGGGAAAATCAATTTTAATAACAGGTGGAGCCGGTTTTATTGGTTCACATGTCGTTCGCTTATTTGTAAATAAGTATCCTGAATATAAAATCATTAATTATGATTTACTGACTTATGCAGGAAATTTAGAAAATCTCTCTGATATAGATTCAAAGGAGAATTATCACTTTGTAAAAGGAGATATCAGAGACGAAGAAAAGGTAAGTCAAACTTTTGAGGAATATGGAATTGATTCTGTTATTCATTTGGCTGCAGAATCTCATGTTGACCGATCAATTTCAAATCCGCTAGAGTTTATACAAACTAATATTGTAGGCACGGCAAACTTGATGAATGTAGCCAAGAAATATTGGGGTGATAATTTCAATGGGAAACGTTTTTATCATGTTTCAACAGATGAGGTTTATGGATCCTTAGGTGAAACAGGTTATTTTACAGAAGAGACTCCTTATGATCCTAGAAGTCCTTATTCATCTTCCAAAGCCAGTTCTGATCATTTGGTTCGCGCTTACTATCACACTTACGATTTTCCAATCATAATTTCGAATTGTTCGAATAACTATGGCGCGAATCAATTTCCTGAAAAACTAATCCCACTTTTTATACACAATATCAAGAATATGAAATCTCTACCGGTATATGGTAAGGGGGACAATGTGCGTGATTGGTTATGGGTTAATGATCACGCAGAAGCAATAGATGTGATTTTCCATCAAGGAGCAAATGGAGAAACATTTAATATTGGTGGTAATAACGAATGGCAAAATATCGACTTGATTAAGGCCCTTTGCGAAATAATGGATAGAAAGTTAGAAAGAGAAGAAGGAACATCAGAAGGATTAATTACCTATGTAAAAGATAGGGCGGGGCATGATAAAAGATATGCGATTGATTCAAACAAATTAAAGCGGGAATTAAATTGGCAACCTTCAATTGAGTTTTCTGAAGGATTAGAAAAAACTGTTGATTGGTATTTAGAAAATGAAGATTGGTTAAATAGTGTTACCTCAGGAGAATACCAAAATTACTATGTGAAACAGTATCAAGATCGTTGATCTCTATGTATAACAAAAGCTTTCAAGAAGAAGATTTAACGGATTATAGCTTTTTGGTTACAGGTGGAGCCGGATTTGTAGGGTCAAATATCGTTGAGTATTTGCTAAAATATGGTGCAAAAAAGGTACGTGTATTAGATAATTTATCTACTGGTTATAAGGAGAATTTGAAACCATTCCTGGATAACCCAACCTTCGAATTCTTAGAAGGAGATATCAGCAAATATGAAGATTGTGTTAAAGCAACAAAAGGCATTGATTATGTTAGTCATCAAGCAGCATTAGGTTCCGTGCCTAGATCGTTATCAAATCCGATGGCTACAAATGAGGCAAACGTAAGTGGTTTCTTGAATGTGATTTGTGCAGCAAGAGAAAATGGTGTAAAAAGAACGGTCTATGCTAGTTCTTCTTCTGTCTATGGTGATAGTCCAAAATTACCGAAGGTGGAACATGAAATAGGTGCTCCTTTATCTCCTTATGCAGTAAGTAAATTCACCAATGAGCAGTATGCTCATGTATCCTACCTAAATTATAAACAAGAGATTATTGGCTTGAGGTATTTCAACATTTTTGGGCCTAATCAAAGTCCAAGTGGTGCATATGCTGCTGTAATCCCACTGTTTATAAATGCAATTTTAAAGAATCAATCACCATTTATAAATGGTGATGGCAAACAAAGTAGGGATTTTACTTTTGTTGAGAATGCTGTGCAGGCAAATATTAAAGCATTGTTTACCAAGAATCCTAACGCCTTAGGAGAGGTTTTTAATATTGCTTTTGGAGAGGAATACTCTCTTATCGACTTGTTTGAGATGATCCAAAAAAAATTAAGTGTACAAGTGCCTGCTGTTCATCGAGAGGAACGAGATGGAGATATAAAACATTCCTTAGCAGATGTCAATAGGGCAAAACAATTGTTAGACTACAAAGCTGAAGTTAACTTTGAAAAAGGAATAGAAATAACCATCGATTGGTTTAAGAATAGATCGAACATTTAGTTCTGTACTATGGGAATTTTATCCAAATTGTTTCGTAGGGAAAAGGTAATGGACCCAATAAATTTAGGTGTCCTGAAAGTAGACTTTCACTCACACCTAATACCTGGTATTGATGATGGATCTAAGGATATAGAGGATTCAATCCAAATGATTAGAAGATTTAAAGAGTTGGGTTATCAAAAATTGATCACTACACCTCATGTAATGAGCGACTTTTATAAAAATGATCCTGAGATTATTTTAAGTGGATTGGAAAATTTAAAGGAGGAGCTCAAGAAACAAAACATTGAAATTGAAATTGAGGCTGCGGCTGAGTATTATTTGGATGAAGAGTTAGAGAATAAGGTTAAATCCAAGGAGGTATTGACCTTTGGCGACAACTACTTGTTGTTTGAATTGCCCTTTGTTTCTGAACCTCCAAATCTGGCATCAACAGTGTTTGAAATGCAAACCAATGGATACAAACCGATATTGGCACATCCAGAACGATATGGTTTTTGGTATAAGGATTTTGACAAATACCACGAACTTAGAAATAAGGGAGTCTTTATGCAGTTGAATATACTATCGCTTATTGGTCATTACTCTCCAGAAACAAAGAAGATAGCTGAACGAATGATTGATGAAGATTTAATATCATTTATTGGAACCGATTGTCATCATATGATTCATTTAGATTTGTTGGAGGTAGCACGAACCAAAGAATACCTTCACAAACTAATCAATAGCGATAGACTAAAGAACAAAGAGCTCTAAATAATATTTACTTCTCGTTCTAAGGTGACTCCAAATTTCTGCTTCACAGATTGCAGAATTCGCTCGGAAAGATTATAAATGTCAGCTCCATCGGCTTTTCCATAATTGACTAATACCAATGCTTGTTTTTGGTGTACTCCGAAATCTTTTTCGCGAAATCCTTTCCATCCGGCTTTTTCAATAAGCCATCCAGCAGCCAATTTGAAATTATTATCTCCAATTGTATAAAAAGGCATATCTGCATATACGTTTAACAAAGTATTCTTCTGCTCTTCAGTAACAATAGGATTTTTAAAAAAGCTACCAGCATTGCCAATCTCATTAGGGTCTGGCAGTTTACTTTGTCTAATAGCGATAACAGCCTCGGAAATTGCTTTTATTGAAAGATTTTCTTCACTTATTCCTCTATTTTCAAGCTCAGATCTTATTGCGCCATATTCAATCTTAAATGTTGGATTTTTAGAAAGTTTAAATTGAACAGTGGTTATGATAAATCTATTTTTATGTGAAGTCTTAAAAATGCTTGATCTATATTCAAATTTGCATTCTTCATTGCTGAAATTTACGATCTCACCGCTTTTGATTTCAATGGCTTCAACTGCTACAATTAGATCCTTAACCTCTACACCATAGGCACCAATATTTTGCATTGGACTTGCTCCCACATTCCCAGGAATTAAGGATAAATTTTCTAAACCAGCATAATTGTTTTCAATGCAATACAAGACGAATTCATGCCAATTTTCTCCAGCACCGACTTCTAGTATTACATGGTCTGGATCATCATTAATAATTTTCTTTCCTAGAATATTGTTTTTTAGTATTAATCCATCAAAATTTTTGGTGAGCAGTATATTACTTCCACCACCAAGGATTAAGTGGTTTTTATGTTTAAGATTATTGGTCTTGAAAAATTCTTGGGCTTGACTGATATTGTTCAGTTCAAGCATATCGGCAGCAAAGGCATCAATGCCAAAAGAGTTGTATTTCCTTAGACTGATCACTCTAAACCTTTCTTATTAAATATTACATAACCAAAATGAACCAAGAAGCTCAATTCTTCCTTCGCATCATCAAAGTAATTTAAACTCAAGGCTAAAGGCCCCACTCTAGTTTGATATACTGTTGTAAACGTCCCAATATAATCTCTGGCTGAAACTTCATCACCGAGGCGTGCCGTTCCATCTGCCATTCGAATAAACTCTTCATAAGGTTGGTATAAATAAGCTTCTAATCTAAAATCAATGTGGTCTCTAATGGAATAAATAGCTTTTAAACCAGCGCCTAAGAAACTCCTTGATCTATATTGTTCTTGAAAAATTGTCAGGTTTTCAGGTAGAGGAGCAAAGTAAGGGGAAGCCAATAGAGTGGCGGTATAATTTTGAAAGAAAGGTACATCAGAATACATGCCTTCTATGTAGGTTCCCAAGTGGAAATTGCTTTTACTGAAAAAGTATTTGTCCAACTTAAAATTGAGAATTATCCAATCTAAATTGTCTCTGTAAGTCTCACTGATTATTGAATTTGAGCCAGGGATAGTTTTTTCTTTACCTTCTACATACCGAAGGCTAAAATTCATCTTGGTTCCCTTGCTAGCATACATTTTCCTATTAAGAGAGTTTACTTCATATTTTGCACTAGTTGAGAATCCATTAAAATCTGTGATGTCCGCAGTATCTCCTCGCTGAAAATTATTGTCCTGATGATATTCAAATTCCTGAAATAAAGTAGATATACCAAAGGATATTTTACCACTTGTAAGAACTGGTAGAGCAAAGTTAGATTCCCAATACCTTTCAGAGGTTATTATAAAAGGAGGATCATCTTCTTCTACGAACGAAGACCTACCATTGAAGAAATCATATTGATTAACTGTAAATTGAGATTCTAGGTAGAATGGTATATCAAAAGGAACATCCCAACGGACTTTAGCCTGTGCAGAACTATAAAAATTTCCAAAATAGATATTCCCACTTGTCTTTAATCCAGTGGATTTAAGAAATTGATAGTCTAATTCAAAGAATCCTGTACTAAAAGGTTTGGTTGCGATTACTCCTCCGAAAGAAGCCCTAAAACTTTTTTCTTTGGTCGCCTTTAAGTTTAAATCAAATCGATTTGTTTCTTCATTAAAGTTTACCGAAGGGTAAATGCTTTTGATTTTTTCATTCGAGGTAAGTTTATAAAACTGAGGAGTGAGTTTCTCGTGATTGAAAGAAGTGGAGTCGATTTTTAAACTTTGTTTAAAATATTTTTCTTGGTTAGGGTGCAGTCCTTCTAATGCAACTCCTTCATAAATCAGATCACTTTTTCGATTATTAAATTTATTTCTAATCTGATTCATTTGTTTTTTATCTCTCCTAGAACTGATGGATTTTTTAACAGAATCTATAAGCGACAGTGTAGCTTGATAACCTCTTTCTATGGCCAGATTATTCTCATAAAAATTGAAAGTAGAAATATCTTCAACATTTGCATTGATAATTACTCCTTTGGTACAATTGATTTCAAATTTTGTTTCTTTCATCAATACGCTTTTGATTTGCGATAACAAATTATCACTTGATGGCTGTTCCAGTTTGGTAGCCACATTACTCGCTATAATATAGTCTGGATTAAAGTCTTCGCATATGATGTCAACAGGGAAGTTATTGTACAATCCACCATCAAACATTAAATCGCCATCAATGCTAATTGGAGGTAAGTAGAATGGATAGGTCATCGAAGCTCTAATCGATGTAGATAGATCACCAGATCTAAGAATCTTTTGATTGCGCTTATTGATATTGGCAGCTAAACACCGGAATGGAATCATTAAACTATCAAAGTTGTTCTTGGCAACGGCATTCGCCTGAGCGAAGTAATACATCAAACCAAAATCTATGGCATTAGAGGAAACAAAATTGGTTGGAATGTTAGCCTCAAAAACGGAATCAATATTGAAATTTAAATTCACGAAACCAGCATTGTCATCACTTCTTTTAAAAAAGAACTTATACTTTTCTTCAGTGATACCAGTTGCAGCATTTCTAAATTCTGTAGATGTTATTATCTCTTCTATTTGTTCGGGAGAATAGCCAGCTGCATAAAATCCGCCTACCAATGCTCCAATAGATGTGCCCGTTATATAATCTATTGGGATATCATTCTCTTCTAAGGCTTTTAGAACTCCCACATGAGCAGAACCAGCCGCACCACCACCACTTAGAACAACTCCAACCTTTTGTGCTAATAACCCAGGTACAATGAGTATAACAAGCATTATGCAACAAAAAAACTTCATCTGCCAAATTCAGGGTTGAGGTAAATTTAGTGAAATTGAGATGGTACTATTTTTAGACGATTAGAGGCTTTAAAGGATTGATTGTTCAAAACTAATAGGCTCTAAATTGAATCTTTAGCTTAGCGGATTCAATGATGAAATGATGTCATGAATAGTTATAATATGTGCATCTCCATTTAGGTTTCTTACCAATACGGCTGGGTTTTGCTTGTTGATTTTCGCTGCAATTTCCTCAAAGGAGGCATTGCCATCGACAAATTCGTAAGGTTTGCCCATATAATCTCTGACCTTTCCTAAGTCGCCATTTTTGTTGCTGTTTATTAATGCATAAAGGTCGGAGTCGCTTAATGAACCTACAAAATCACCATTTTCACGGATTGGTATTTGTGAGATATTATATTGGGTCATTTTATTAATTACCTCTGCAATGTTATCATCTGGTGCAGCTGTAATCAATTTCTTGTTACCATGGGAGTTAATGATGCTAATTGCATTGAGTTTTTCTACCTCCATGAATCCTCTATCTCGAACCCAATCATCATTAAACATCTTACCAACATATCTGCTTCCATGATCGTGAAAAATAACTACAACTACATCATCTTTAGTCAGTTGTTCCTTCATTTGTAACAATCCTGCGATCGCAGAACCGGCAGAATTGCCCAAAAAGAATCCTTCTTCTTTGGCCAATCTTCTGGTCATGATAACACCATCTTTATCTGTTACCTTCTCGAAATGATCGATAAGATCAAAATCTACATTAGCTGGCAATATATCTTCACCAATTCCCTCAGTGATGTAAGAGTAAATCTCATTCTCATCGAATTCACCTGTTTCATGGTACTTTTTAAATACAGAACCATAGGTGTCAATGCCCCAGATTTTGATATTCGGATTTTTTTCTTTCAGATATTTTGATGTTCCGGAGATGGTACCTCCAGTTCCAACACCGACAACCAAATGTGTTATTTTACCTTCAGTTTGTTCCCATATTTCCGGTCCTGTTTGTTCGTAATGAGCTTTTCTATTGGATAGATTGTCATACTGGTTTGGATAGAAAGAGTTAGGAATCTCTTCGTTTAGTTTCTTAGCTACAGAATAATAAGATCTTGGATCTTCAGAAGCAACATTTGTTGGACATACAATCACTTCCGCACCCATGGCTCGAAGTATGTCCATCTTTTCTTTGGATTGCTTGTCTGCTAGCGTGCAGATTAACTTATAACCCTTAACAATTGCAGCAAGCGCCAAACCCATACCAGTATTTCCAGAGGTTCCTTCTATAATTGTTCCTCCTGGTTTTAACTTTCCCTCTTTTTCTGCATCTTCTACCATTTTCAAAGCCATTCGGTCTTTTATAGAATGACCAGGGTTAAAAGTTTCCATCTTACCTAGTACTAGTGCAGGAATATCTTTGGTTATCTTATTGAGCTTCACCAAAGGAGTATTACCTATGGTTTCTAAAATATTATCGTAGTATTTCATTTGCCAAATTTGGAATTGCAAAGGTATAAAAAAGCCTAGCGGAGATAGGAGAGTTGGAAATATTTATTAATCAAACCTTATGGCTTTGATAGGACTAATTTTGGCAACTATATTGGATGGAATAATAAGCATGATAAAGCAACAAATAAACGTTCCAAGATTTAACAATAATTGGTCTGAAAGATGAAATTCTATAGGAACAGTATCAATGAAATAAGCTTCCTGTGGTAGTTTTAAAAACTTGAATTTATTTTGAAGAAGTGCTAGGCCAATTCCCAATATATTTCCCCATATCAAACCATGAATAATGAGATAAGAAGCATTGTAAATAAATATCTTTCTTATGCTATTATCAGAAGAACCCATTGCTTTTAATATCCCAATCATATTGGTTCTCTCTAAAATTAAAATTAGTAGTGCTGAGATGATATCAATTCCACAAACCAAAATTAGCAGACTGATAATTACAATGACATTCACATCTTGTAATTCCAACCAATTGAATATATCTGGTCTGCTATCGACAATTGATGTAGCGGTTAGGTCATAATCGACTTTTTCATAAACCCTCTCATCAATTTCGTGGATCTTATTGGGATCATCTACAATTACTTCAACTGCACCAATCTGACCAGTTTCCCAACCATTAATTTTTTGAATATGCCTTAAATCAATCAGTACCATTCTTTCATCCATTTCTCCCAATCCGCTGTGATATATTCCAATGATTTTTACTTTTCTATATCTAGGTGGCTGCTGCATGAAGTATAAAAACAAACTTTCATCCACATTCACATTTAATTTATTTGCTATGGCCTTTGAGATTAAGATTTCATTGGATACTCCAGTATCTGAAGGGTGAAATACTTTTCCTTTAACTAAATTTTCTTCGAAGAAACTCCAGTCAAAATCATTACCTATACCTTTAGCGATAGCTCCGTAATTGTCCGTCTTGGTCTTAAGAATCAGGCCTTTATTAGCTACCATTTGGCAATGCTTGACACCTTCTATTTTAGATAATTCAGCAATAAAGGCCCTATTGTTTGAAAATGGCTTTTGCTCAATAAGACCTTTGGACTCATAATTGCTGATACTTATATGGGCTCCAAAGCCACTAATTTTCTTTTCAATTTCATTTTGAAATCCATTGACAATGGCAAGAGAAAGGGTCATCATGCTAATGCCTAAGGTTATTGCAACAATGGAAATTCGTATAATTGGCTTTGAAAAGGTGTGCTGGCTTCCTTTAATGATCTTTTTAGCAACAAAAAGTTCGAATCTCAATGGGTTGTAGCTATGATGAAGAGCAAAAATATGAAATTGAATAATCTATCTATTGTAAGATCTTATTTCTTCTTGTTCTTGCTTGCCATTTGTTTTAATTGCAATGCGCAGAAAATGGAATTGCAACAGGAAGTTATTGTGTTGGGTAATGAAAGAACCAGTCAATATTTTCCGCTCCTAAGAAATAAAAAGATAGGATTTGTGGGAAATCATACATCTCTAATCGGAGATTCCCACTTATTGGACAGTTTGTTAAGTGCGAATTTTGATGTTATAAGAATATTTAGTCCAGAACATGGTTTTCGTGGACTTGCAGATGCAGGAGAATTAGTAGATCATGATAAAGATCCAAAAAGTGGTATTGAAATAGTCTCTCTTTATGGTAAAAACAAAAAACCGAAAAATGAGCAATTAGAAAATGTAGACTTACTCCTATTCGATATACAAGATGTGGGAGTTAGATTCTATACCTACATATCGACTTTACATTATGTAATGGAAGCAGCTGCTGAGAATGATATTCCATTGATTGTCTTGGATCGCCCAAATCCAAATAGTCACTATGTGGATGGTCCCATATTACAAGCAGATTTCAAATCATTTGTGGGCATGCATCCAGTTCCAATAGTGCATGGATTGACTATTGGTGAATACGCCCAAATGATCAATGGAGAAAAATGGTTGGCGGATGGTATCCAATGTAATTTAAAAGTGATAGCATGTGATAATTATGCTCGGGGAGACCTGTACCAGCTTAAGGTGCCTCCTTCACCCAATTTGCCTAATATGATGTCAATCTATTTGTATCCTTCTCTTTGCTTATTCGAAGGCACAAGAATAAGTATAGGTAGAGGTACGGAGTTTCCCTTCCAACAATATGGACATCCAGAATTAAAGGGAAAAGAATACTTTTTTGTACCCAAACCCATGTTTGGAGCTAAGAATCCAAAATTAGAAGGGGAAAGATGTTATGGAGAATCATTTTCAGATCAGAAAGAAATCGAAATATTTAAAGAACAGAGAATAAATCTTTCTTATATAATTGAGACTTATCAATCCATTTCTAATAAAGCATACTTTTTTACCAACTTCTTCAATTTATTGGCAGGAAATGATATACTCAAAAAACAAATAATGAATGGTGCTTCGGAAGAAGAAATTAAAGATAGTTGGCAAGAGGACCTCAAAGTGTATCTTTCTATGAGGTCCAATTATGAAATCTACGATTAGTTTTTGCGATTCAGGTCTCCTGAACCATGAATATTTGAATTTACTTTTTCGGGATTGCCTTTATAACTTACATCACCACTTCCATTAATTTCTACATCAATGGACTGATTAGCAGTTACCATTACATCTCCAGATCCATTAATTTCTACTTCTACATCATCACAATTTAAGTCGTAAGTAGAAACATCACCGCTACCATTTATTTCAATTTGATGTGAACTGCATTCTCCGCTTAGTTTGACATCACCTGATCCATTGATTTCGCTATCAATAGTTTTAGCATTAACATCTAGTTTAATTTCTCCCGAACCTGCTATTTCGATTTTAAGCTCTTCTGCTTTGATTAGTTCTTTACCTATAATGGTTCCAGAACCAGCAACTTCCACCTCTTTTATATTCGGAATAGTAACATAAATTACTACCGTTTCTTTGGTTTTTATGCACTTACTAAACTTCGCATTCCACTCTCCATTTTTCACTTCGCGATTAAGAAGTTCAATAATATTTTTTGGTGCCTTTATGGAGACAGATTGTACATCACCTTGAGTTAAATACAAAATTGAACTTCCGGACAATTCAACTTCGCTAAATGCATCCAATTGAATTTTTTCTTCTACAACTTCACCTTCACCTTCAACACAAGGCCACCCTATTCGACAGGAACTGAAAAGAATTTGAAAAGCAAATAAAGCAACTAATGTGAAAGAGAATTTTAGATTTTTCATGATTTTGATTTTGTGGACAGTATGCCTTTAAAGAGTTTAGTTTGTTCCTCACTAAAGTATTTACATTTGTCGATAAATCCAATGATTTCTTCTAAAATTTTTTCATGATAAAGTTCTGGTTTAAAGGTTTTAAAGTTTGAGATGATAAATTCTTTGTCAGATTCAACTTCTTGACTGAAGCCTAAATAGGATGGAATCTCATATTGCACAGCCATTCTAATAAAACGGATTTCAATGTCTTCTGGGTCTTCTTTTACCGCTTGGTTAAGGGAGCTTCTGCTCTTCTTTAAGTAAGTGAATTTTTTGAATGGATTCCAGGTTGTTTTAGTCAAGATTGCTTCCAAAGCACCTCTATAAGCTAAAATTTGAGGATTGGGATTTTCAATTTTCAGGAACTTATCATAAGTATCAGAGGCATACTTGTAATCATGCAATGCCTCCAGATATGCCAACCTCAATTTTGGAATATTTTGATTTTGCGCATTAGTCATTAATGCAAGAGAGGTGAAAATACAAATAAAGAAGAATATCTTTTGCAAACCCAGATTAGTTGAACTAAACAAATTTATTTAGGTCGCAAATTAATAAATGCTTTCTCTTTGACAATTGAACTATTGATCTTCAACATTTAACTGAAAACCATTCCCATGTATGTTTTCTATTTTGATGTTTTGGTCTTTCTCCAGATACTTCCTCAATTTAGCAATATATACATCCATGCTCCTCGTAGTGAAATAGTTGTTTTCTTCCCATATTTTATCCAATGCATGAGACCTAGGCATAACAGAATTCTTAAACTCTAGCAACTCTGCCAATAGAGCGCTTTCTTTTGGAGATAATTTTTTTACCTCTTCACCAAAAAACAATTTCCGTTGTAAGGGTTTGAATAAATACTTGCCAATTTCTACAATATCATTAATTGGTTTATTCGGCTTTTTGTTCTGGTTTCTACTGAGTACTACCTTGATTTTTTCCAATAGGATGTCAGAATCGAAAGGTTTAGTAAGATAATCTTCAGCCCCTAGTTTAAAGCCCTTTAAAACATCTTCTTTCATTCCTTTGGCAGTGAGATAAATAAAAGGTAATTCTGGCTTGGCTTTTTTTATTTCTTTACCAAGACTGAAACCATCCATTTCAGGCATCATGACATCTAATATGCATAAGTCAAAATGATTATTCATAAAAATGGAATAGGCTTCTTTACCATTCTTTACCCATTGCACTTCATATTCTGCTAATTTTAAGTAACTCATCAGAACAGTGCCGAAATTGGGCTCGTCTTCGACCAAAAGAATATTTGATTTATTCTTCACCATATGGGACCAGAATTGTAAATGTGCTGCCTTCATTCAATTTGCTTTTTACCCGAATTTGTGCATTCATTTTGGAAAGAATTTCCTTCGTATATGCCAAGCCTAAACCAAATCCTTTGGTTTGGTGCAGGTCACCTTCTGTTTTTCTATAAAAGCGATCAAAAATCCGTTCTTGGGTTTCTTTATTCATGCCAATTCCTTTGTCTGACACAGATATTGCGACATAATTATTCTCTATATAAGTCTTAATGCAGATGCGAAATTCTCTATCTGAAAATTTAATCGCATTGTCTAACAAGTTTCTAAGCGCATTATAAAAGTGCATCTTATCTCCAATAATATGAAAACGATCGGCTTCTAAAGCCAACTTGATGTCCCCTGAAAGTGAATCGCGTTTCATGGTGAAATCCTCTTTCAATTCCTTAATCATTTGGTGGACATTCAATTTTTCAAGTTTGATTTGGATGTCTTTTTTATCAAATAGCGCCATTTCTAAAACCCGCTCTATTTGGGTATTCATTCTTTGGTTTTCCTTTTTAATAATCTTGCCAAATCGCTCTAGTTCTTTTTCATTTTTCTTTACCTCCTGATGAAGCATTGAATCTACCGCCAATGAAATGGTAGCCAAAGGGGTTTTAAACTCATGGGTCATATTATTGATGAAATCAGACTTAATCTTTGAAACCTTTTTTTGTTTCAAGATTGCCTTTACAGTATAAGAAAAAGTATAAACCATAACTGCCGTCAAGAGAATAGAAAGGGTAAGTAACAACCAAATCGAATTGAGTAAGTAGTTAGTCTTTGAAGGAAATCCTAGGGTTAATATGCCACCTTGATCTACATCTTGTATTTCAAATATTCCCCTTTCATATTCTAGATCAGCTTCTTCCTTAACATAGTTTTCTGAAGCAAGTATTATTGAATCTTTCGATAGGTCTTTTATGGCATAAGAGAATTCCATGTCTTTTACACCGTGGTCTTTTAAGGAGATATCGATAAGATTTTGGATGTCAACTTCTTTAAGTCGCTCTTCCAAACTGATATCCTGTATTGCAAACTCCCAAGTAAGTTTGTTGACTACATCTTTTATTACCTCCTTTTTCTTGTTGTAACGAACTACTCTTTTTCGATGTACCGCAGTAGAATCAGCAATAAAAGCGTTTCGTTTTATGTCTGCGATTTGGGTTATCAATACCGCATTATTATCTTCTGTTATAGATTTAAGCTCCTCTTCTATTTCTTCAATATTTGGCGCACCATCCAATTGCATTCTCTCCAATACAACATCATCGGAAACTACCTGCACAAAGCCAAAAGTTGAGTCATCAATTATTTTATGAGACTTGACAAAGACAGAGACTTCGGAATCTTGCATGCGTTCATCGACTTCAGATAATACTTCCGCTATGGTACTATCAAATTCTGCTTCTTTTTCTTTTAAGGTTAACCAAATCCAATTGGCTTGAAAAGATATAATACCGACCAAGGAGATGGTCATTAGGGTAATTATCCATTGTATAGAACGACTGCTCATGAGGTAAAATTAGAGGAAGAAGCTTAGCTAATAAAGCACTTTAACTTTTCCTTAACTTTTTTTGGGGAAGCATTAACCTTAAAATTTAAGCTTCAGACTGACTTTTGAATTGTAAACCAAAAAATCTTTAAAATGAAAACCATAAAAAATGTAATAAGTATGATGATCGTTGCTTCTTTAGGAATGGTCAATATGAATGCCCAAGAAGCAGAGTCTGTAGAAGATGTCAAGACTGTGAAAGAAGGTAAAGTGAGAATAATGATGATCCAAGATGAAAATGGAAACGTGACAAAATCGGATGAAACTTTCTCTATAGATGATGAGCAAAAATTGGAAGAAGTTAAAGCCCTATTGAAAGAAAAGGGTGTTGAAATGGATATTGATGAATTGATTAAAAATAGTTTAATGGAAATTAAACTTGATGATGAAGATGGTTCAGACCATGTGAAGTATTATCAAATTAAGACCAAAGAGGTAATAAGTAATGATGAGAATGGAGATGAAGATGAGGTAATTCTAGAATGGACTGATGGTAATATGGAAGAAATGGAAATGGATGAAGAAACCAAAAAGCGAATAGAAGAAAGCATGAATAAATTTCATGAAGCTGTTGAAAATGGAGAATACAAAGAAATGGATGGCAATACCAAAGTAATAGTCAAAAAAAGAGTAGTCAATGTGGAAGATGTAGATAGTGACGAAGATTTTAATAAAGTAGTAGTAAACAAATTTGTATTCGAAACTGATGAAGAATTTGATGGCAAGAAAGGATATATGTTGTTTGTTCGAAAATCTTCAAAGGTTACTTTAGATGAAGAAATGCCAACTGAAATTGTTGAAAAATTTGACAATCAGTCCAATTTAGATGAGTTAAACCTTTATCCAAATCCGGCTAATGGTATGTTCAATATGAGTTTTACCTCTAAGGAACCTCAAGATTATACTTTGACAATTGTTGATGCTAAAGGAAGCACAATCTATGAAAAGCAACTGAATGCATTTGAAGGCAATTTCAAAGAAGAGTATGATTTATCAGATCATGATAGTGGTTTATACTTTTTCAACTTAGTATCAGAAAAAGAAAAACTAAGCAAGAAGATTATTGTACAATAAGCGATTGCGATGAAAAAATTAATTCCAAATATAATATGCCTAATACTGATCAATTGGTCAGTATTGGGTTTTTCGCAGACCCTCACTATCCCATTTTCTAAAGCCCCAACGATCAATGGTAAAATAGATTCTGCAGAATGGTCCAATGCGGACACAGCTACTATAAAGATTAACAATTCGAGAAGTACAAAGGTGTATTATATGTACGATACGGCTGCACTTTATTTGGCCTTTATTGAGAATTTGCAATCTGGAGGTAATTACTTTCCTGAAGTAGTAATAGATCCAAATAATGATACAAATTCTACCTTTCAAAGTGATGATTGGTGGTTTCATGTTTCAGCTACAGATTGTGAAAGTAAAGGACAGTATGGGAATTATGCCAATTGTAAGAAAGTGCAAAATGATTGGACGGCTGTACCAAACTTTGCACCAAGAGGTTCCGTGGTGGATACTGTTGAAATGGAGATTAAATTTTCTAAAATAGGCGTCAACTTAACAGATACTATAGGTATTGCATTCGTACTCAATAATTTTGTAAACTTCAAAAACTTTCCTTCTACAGCGGATCATTTAAACCCTTCTACATGGCAAAATGCAACTTTCGACCGAACTACGAAAATTGAAGATATATCTTCAATAAAGGAGAATACTTTTGAATTGTACCCGAATCCTTCTAATGGTATTGTTAGTTTGAGTTTTAATCAATTAACTGGATCAAAGAATTTAGAAGTTTATGACCAAAGCGGCAGACTGTTAATAAATAATGTCATTGGAGAAAGAAACAATTCCAACAGAATAGACTTAAGTCAATTTGATCATGGACTATATTTTATCAAAGTAATAACTCCAGAAATTTCCATCACCAAGAAATTAATTCTTACGGATTAAAATTTTGGACAGGGAATTTTATAATACCTCTTTTTTCTCCTTTTAGATTTTGGGTAATTGAGCACCAAGCTCACCTCATGGGCACCATTGGTATTATTTATCAATGGAGATATGGTTATCTCATAAGAGTATGCAAATGTGATTCTATCATAATCAAAACCAGCCAATAGAAGAATAGCATCTGCGTTGTGGGCGCTACTCTCATTGGATTTTAATGGTAACCCCCTATACCAAACACCAAAAGAGACAGGTTCCATTTTATAGTAAGCACCTAAATCCAACTGATCCCACTTTTGTTGCGCCTTATATAAAAATGCTGCTGTTAACACTGATTGTGCTCTTCCATTAAAGTTCTTATTTACATTGAAATTCCATCCACCCTGCAGTGATGTTCTAACAGGGAGTTGGGATTGATTTTCACCAAAAGAATTTTGTGGATTATTTAAATGATCAAAAGATAAACCAAACCAATACTTTTCGATGTGATAGAATACTAGGCCTTGACCGAAATTAAAATAGCCTATACTTTCTCTAAAGTTATTGGTAATCGATTCCGGAGCATCATCCCTAGCGATTTGATCTGCGAATGTGAATCTATTGAAATCGAATCTTCGGTTATAATATCCAGCCTTGATGCCTGCCAATATCGCCGTTTGCGATGCAATTGGAATCTGATAAGCGTACATATAGTTGGCACCAGTGGTGGTAAGTCCTCCACTTCCAGCACGATCATTAATAATTTGTAATCCCATGCCGCTATTGAATTTGCTGAAATAGTGATCGTAAGAAAATGCATAGGAAACAAATGCACCTGGAATACCAGGCCATTGATTTCTATAACCCAATGAAAACCTACCAAGATCTATATTGCCTGCAAAAGCAGGATTATAAAGCAATGAGTTGTTATAAAAGTGTGCGAACTGAGGATCTTGTGCATGTATGAATTTGGCAAAGCACAGTAGAAAACAAAATAATAATTTAAAAGAAAGTGTGTGTATTGTTTTCATTTATCTCAAGAGAGTTACATCACCTACCTTAGTAAGCTTATCACCATTTATAAAAGTGATATTGAGTTGATAAACATAAACATCCGATTGACTCAGCTTACCCTTGTAATAACCATCCCAGCCAATGTTCACATCTTTTGATTCAAAGATCAGTTCACCCCATCGATTAAAAATTAGCAATTCATATTCTTGTGTGAAATCTACAAATGGATGAAAAACCTCATTGTTTAAGCTGTTTGGATTATAGGCACCTCCATTTGGCCCATTGGTGTTTGGAGTAAATACATTTGGAATCTTAATTTGATAATTTGGATTGATTCGAATTAAAATTGCAGAGGAGTCTCTACAACCAAATTCATTCTCTTTTCGAAGACTTACCCAATAAGAGCCAGTGTCTAAATAATTAACTACCGGATTTCTTTCTTGTGATTGTTGCCCATTACCAAAATTCCAAAGCCAATTACTAGCATCTCTAAATTGATCGAGGAAAGTAATAGTAGAATTGTCTATATCTGTAATCCTAGTTGAAGCATTTATTCTCACGATTGGAGTAGGGTGTACCCTTATATTGTGATTTACAGTCGATTGATTTTCACATCCTTCTTGCGTGCTAACAGTTAATTTAACTGTGTAAAAACCTGGGTCAATATATGTGTGTGTCGGTGAAGGAGATACTGAAGTAAAGCCATCACCAAACTCCCACCGATAGAATAATTCATCCGAATTATTTCGTCCAAAAGATACGGTTAGGTCTTCACAACCACTAATCAAGGTGTCTGTTAAGTTAATAGGTGGTGGGTCGGATACTTGCACCAAAACAGTATCACTAATTCTATTGCCACAGACATCTAAAACACTTAAAATATAATTTGTACTGACATTAGGACTAACATACTGGGGATTGATGTTTGAATTTAAAGATGGCTGCCAGATAAGTGTATAGTTGCCAAAATCACCTTGAAAATCATAACTTAATAAAGCACTGTCACCGCTACAAATGTCTCCACTACTGGAAACAGAAAGTGGATCATCGAATAGATTTCTTACAGTTAATCTAACACTATCTGATTGTTCTGGGCAATTATTGATATCTGTTACAGTAACGGTATAGGTCGTATTGCTCTGGGGACTAACATTAATGATTGGGTTATTACCAAGGTTTTCGCTCCAACTAAAAGTATAATTTCCATTACCTCCGCTTGCAGTTGCTCTTAGTGTTTTGGGGACATTGACACAAACTGTATCGTTAGTTGTTAGACTTAATGAAATCTCATCAGGCTCTGTTACCAAAAAGCTATTGGTATCTATACAATTATTATTATCCGTTATAGTAACTGCATATCTCCCTTTATCTAAGTTATCTATTTGAGAGATATTTAAACCATTACTCCATAAATAGGTGTAAGGTAAAGAACCGCCACTTGAATTAATACTTGCTTGACCATCGGCAAATGCGAAACAGCTAACGGCATTACCACTTGTTGTGCTTGTCAATTCTGTAGGTTCAGAGATGGATATGCTTTGTACTTCTGTACATGAATTAAAATCTGTAACTGTAATTCTATAAATACCAGCAGACAAATTAAAAGCTGTATCAGTAGTTTGACCATTATTCCAATCATATGAATAAGGAGTTGTACCACCATTAATGGTTGTAGTTGCCCAACCATCTGCAAGACCAAAACAACTTACATCTTGAGCATCAGTATTAGATATTGTCAATGCATTTGGTTGAGTTATTTGGATAGAGATGGTATCCACACAAGCATTAGCGTCTATTGCAGATAATGTATAGGTGCCGGCAGAAAGATTTCTGTTGGTATCTCCAAACTGACCATTACTCCAAGCATATCCATAAGGAGAAACACCACCACTAGCAGATCCAATTGCTAAAGCATCTGCAGTGCCATTGCAGCTTGCATTTACAGAACTTTGAATGATAGCATTTAATATACTTGGCTCAGTAATAGTAATTGAATCGATGATTGAACAGGAATTATTATCTGTGACGGTTACAGAATAAATACCAGCAGTTACATTCGTTAAAGAATCATTATTATGACCATTACTCCATAAATAGGTATAAGGTAAAGTACCACCATTAACTCGGCTCAATGCAGAACCATCACTAAGTCCGTTGCATGAAACGTTAACCGTATTTTGAAAGTTTATGCTTAAAATGATTGGTTCATTTATAGTCAAAGAGATTGTGTCAGTGCATGAATTAAAGTCTGTAATCGTCACTGTATAATTGCCGGCAGAAAGACCTGTTGCAGAATCTAAAACAGATCCATTGGACCATAAGAAACTGTAAGGAATAGATCCTCCACTTGCATTAATACTTGCTTTACCATCACTTAGACCATTGCAACTTGCATGGGTAATATTAGCAAGTGAAGAAGTTAATACTGCAGGCTGATTTATGGTAATTTGAGAGGTATCAGAACATCCATTATTATCCGTAATTGTTACTGTATAATTACCAGCTAACAATTGAAATGCAGTATCCGTGATCTGGCCATCGCTCCATGCATAACTATATGGAAGAGTTCCACCGCTAGTGGCGACTACCGCCATACCATTGTTCAAACCATTACAACTAGCATCCATCAATAATTGGATAGTAGAATTTAATATTTGGGGTTCACCAATATTTATGCTAATGGTGTCTGAACAAGCATTAGAATCGGTAATTGTCAATCGATATCTGCCAGCACTTAAACCAGTTGCGGAATCAGTGGTCTGACCATTACTCCAATTGTAAGTATAAGGGCTTGTTCCTCCGGTTGAGTTTACACTTGCTGATCCATCAGATGCACCATTGCAAGTGGCATTAAAAGTATTGGCAATCGATAAGGATAAAATGGCAGGCTCATTGATCACTACAGAATTATTTATACTACATCCATTGCTATCTGTTATCGTTACGGTATAAGTTCCAGCCAATAGATTTATCGCCGTTGAATCGCTTTGGTTGTTGCTCCATAAATAAGTATATGGAATTGTTCCACCACTTGCAGATACACTAGCACTTCCATCGTTAACACCATTGCAGGATGCCGTAATTATGGAATTGAAATTGGCATTTAAAGTAATTGGTTCTTGTATGCTAATGGAATCAATTAATTCACAGGCATTATTATCTGTTATTGTAAAGCTGTATATGCCTGCACTTAAGTTTGTGATTGAGTCCGTATTTTGTCCATTGCTCCAATTGTAGGTGAATGGTAAACTTCCTCCACTGATGTTAATTTTAGCAGATCCATCACCAAAACCATTACAAGATACATTGATAATTGATGCTTGTGAAAAAACCAATATTGGAGGTTGATTAATGAAAGCAGAAATAGAATCCGTACAACCATTATTGTCCGTTATTGTAACCGTGTAAATGCCAGCCAAAAGATTAATTGCACTATCGGCAGATTGTCCATTACTCCAGTTATAGGAATAGGGAGTAGTTCCACCGCTAACAGCTACTTTTAATCGGCCATCATTTAGACCATTACAACTTACATCAATTGAGCTGCTGATAGAAGTAGTTAAAATTGCAGGTTCACTAATCACTATGGAATCAACTATAATACAGGAGTTGATGTCTGTTATACTGACCCTATAGGTACCTGCACTTAAATTATTCGCAGTATCTGTATTGGATCCATTACTCCAATTATAGGTATATGGTGTAGTGCCGCCATTCACATTTATGGTAGCAGAACCATCACTCAATCCATTACAACTTACGCTTACAATAGTTGAGAAATTCAATCCTAATGCGCTTGGTTGATTTATTGATGCAGAAGCAGTATCAGTACAAGCATTATTATCAGTAAGTGTCACAGTATATGTGCCTGATGTTAGTCCAATTATAGAATCCTGTGTTTGGTTATTACTCCATAGGTAGGTATATGGCGGCGTTCCTCCATTCGCGATTGACTTTAATTGGCCATCCGCTAATCCATTGCAGCTAACATCAAATGAACTGCTAATGTTGATATCTAAGATAGAAGCTTGACCAACATTTAAGTTAGTAGTGGATGTACAACCATTATTGTCAGTTATGGTTAGCCCATAATTACCAGCCATTAAATTTTTTGCAGTATCGGCACTTTGATTGTCACTCCATTGAAAGGTATATGGACTAGTTCCTCCAGACGGGAATGCACTTAGTTGTCCATCATTACCTCCAAAACAACTAACATTTCTTATATAAGTAAGTGGAATTGACAAATTTGCAGGTTGACCAATAGATAACGAAGAGATTGATGTGCAAGCGTTGTTGTCACTAACTGTAACGGTATAGCTTCCTGCAATTAAATTAGAAGCCACCATTGTAGTTTGGTTATTACTCCAAGAATAGGAGTAAGGGGGCGTTCCTCCAGCAGGATTTACAGTTGCTGTGCCATCTGATAATCCATTACAACTAACATCAACACTATTGCTGATAGAAGAAGTCAACTGACTCGGTTCAGTTATGGTGAAAGAAGTGGTAATTGTGCAAGAATTATTATCCGTTACGCTAACAGTATAGTTTCCCGCGGATAAGAATGATGCTGTATCTGTAATTTGATTATTGCTCCACAGATAGGTATATGGAATTGTTCCACCAGTGGGGTTTATAATTGCAGATCCATCATTCAAGCCATTGCAACTTTCATTGATTTGAGATGTAGTAAGACTTAAAGGACTTGGCTCTGAAATACTAAATGAAATAATCGAATCGCATCCCAATCGGTTGGTTATTGTAAGCTTAAATGTTCCTGCATTTAAAGAAGCGACAGAGTCTCCATTTTGTATGCCAGTATTGGTGTTCCATTGAAAGGAATAGGGTGAATTTATGCCATTAATATTAATCTTGGCATTCCCATCATTTCCACCATTACAACTAACGTTGGTAGTATTCATAATGAAACTTGCAACAAAAGGAGGAAAAGAAATCCTTAATGGATTGCTGTCCACATCGCAAATTCCCACATTGGTACTTATTAATTCCAAATCAACAAAACCTGTTGTTAATTCAGCATTGGTAGGCTGATAAGTTGCATTTAGCGTATTGCGATTGGGGTTGAAGTTTCCATTACCACCTATCCATTGACCAGTATTAGATACACTAACACTTCCATTTAAAGCATAGGGTAAGTCTTCTTTGCAAATGCTGTCATTTAAACCAGCAAAAGAAACAGGGCTTGGTCGAACTTGTACGAGAACAGAATCCATGGAAGTACAATTGTTGCTATCCGTGACACTTAAATAATATAAACTTGTGTCTGATGGATTAACAATGGGGTTAAAAGCATTGATGTTATCTATAGAATCATTTGGACTCCAAATTACATTGGCATGTGATGGAGCTGAAGGTAAACCACCAATTTGTGCGCTTTGACCATTGCAAATGTCAATTGTATTTCCGGCATCAATAATTGGTGGAGCATATTGAAATCTAATCCCTTGAATATTTGAAGCAGAACCACTACATCCATTGCCAGTATTTGAAATATCTATTCGGTATGTAACCGTATCTGTACATACATTAAAGGTGTCGCAAATGGATAAATTGGTTGTGCTTTGGTATAGAACGAAACCTGAACCAATGGGGTATTCTCTATAAATTTCATAATTGGTTCCACTTCCTGAAGGAAGCGGGTCATCGATGGCATTCCAAGCGATATCAATACATGTACCATTGAAAGTAGGATTGATAAACATGCTAGAAATAGTATCTGTGGGTAGATAAAACCAATTGTCATGGCAACTTGATTCTGCACGTACAATGTAATGGAAGGATTGCAGATTTGCATTGATGGAACTATCCGTAAAAGTGGTGGTATTATAATCGGCTATACTATCAATTAGAGTATATGGTCCGCTTCTATTTGTAGCTCTGTAAATTTTCCATTGGGCAAATGCATTATCGGGATCAGAGGTTTGATTCCAGTCAATAATCAAATGACCATTGGACTGCACATCCGCACAATGAATATCTGGATGTGGGACTAAGGTTTCCGCAAGTATAGTTATTGAAATACTTGCAATAGCTTGCCCAGCTGCTGGACAAAAATCATCAAAAGCCCTGATGACAAAAGTATGTGTGTTTTGGGTAGAGACACAGGTTGGGGTTGTACTTGCAATGTGGTCACAAGAGGTTTGCCAACGAAAGTTAGTACTATACTGACCAACAGCAGTATCCGGTAAATTAGAACCTAAAGTAGCACAAGGAGGGTTTAAACAACCAGAAGTAGAGTCTGTGTAATTTGCTCCAAATTGAAATCCACTTGCATAAAAAAATATCGAATCGTTTTTTGGATTGTCCGTTCTTAGCGTATCAAAAACATTGATGTTAATGTCTATAAAATCTCCTGCAATTACAGTGTCACTAAAAGTACCATTCGCAAATGGCGGATTGATAATTGGTGGTTCATTAGATGCACATCCACTGGCTATTACAGTTTGTAATTCTCTATATATCTCAGCAACTTTATCACCACATTTAAAGGCCTCCACACGGATAACGGATACATACTCTCCCGTATTGAAAGAGGTAAATGTGATTTCACCTGTATTGGCGTCCAAGACTGCCGGAATATTTCTACTATCTTGACTTGTATCTGGATAAGGACTATCAAATTGGTAGCCATTGGCAGTATCAAATGTCAGAATCACTGGATTGGTATTGTCTTGAAAAAGAGAACCAATGGTGCAGGGTCTATTAGTACAAAAATTTCCATCCAAGGGTTGTGCCCAAGAATAAGACAATGAGTCTAATTCATTGTCGAATGCGCTATGGTTATATATAAACTTTTCACCTGCACAGATAATGGTTGAAGGTTTCTGGAAGAAATCCGGAGAATTGTCAAAACATGGATTGGCATTTTGTCCATTGGGACTAAACATCTTTGCTCTCAAGGTGATGCCAAAATTTTGAGCATTAACAATATTATCAATTGCCGCATTTCGATCACCATAAGTCCAGCTAAATGTCCAGCCATTGTTTGGTGCCACTCCATTAAGTGTAGTCGCGGCACTTTTTAAAACATACTCTTCGATTGCACCTTGAATATCTGGATCTGATTGAGATAGTGTGGCACAAGGGCTTCCTTCGCAAGAAGGAGTGATGTCTGTGACGCTAAAAAAGGTCAAGGGTATTTGGGTGATTTGTCCAACAGTTGGATAGTTATGCGCTTCCAAAGCGTGATTGGTTGTAGCAAATGCAATCCCATTGCAGTCTCTGTATACTTTTAGTGTGAAGATATATTGCCCATTATTTTGACATTCCCAAGTAATTTCTCCACCCATAATATGCGTTGCAATTGCGATCTTCGGCAATCCTATTAACGCCAAAAAGAAGATAAGAATTGGAGAGAAATGTTTAATAATTCGGTTCATAAAAAGGGGCAGGAAGGTAACAATAATGCTACGCAACAACAACGAAAAATGTTGCTAAAATCAAGGCATTTTTATGAACAAATACTAATGCTCTTTTTTCTTCGATGAAGTAGAAAAAAGAGGGGATGAATTATAAACTTTCTGTCAGGCTTCCATTGTAAGCCATATAAATTAAAAATAACAATCCAATAAGAATTCTGTAGTAACCAAAGTGTTTAAAGCCATAATTGCTTACAATTTGAAGAAAGATCTTAACGGCTATCCATGCGGTAATAAAAGCAACAAGCATTCCTACTCCCAACAACATTAATTCATTTTGATTAAATGTGATTTCAGTCTTTAATAAATCATATCCGGTTGCTGCAAACATGGTAGGAACTGCCAATAAGAATGAGAATTCTGTTGCTTGTTTTTTATCCAATCCATTAAATACCCCACCAACGATTGTAGCTGCCGCTCTTGAGGTTCCGGGGATCATTGAAAAACATTGAATTAAACCAATGTAAAAAGCGCGTTTATAGGAGATGTCTTCTAGATTTTCGGTTTTACTTTCTTTCTGCACGATTTTTTTATCAATCATAATCAAGATAAGTCCGCCAATGACCAGGGAAATAGAGACAACAATTGGATTAAATAAATACCCTTTGATAATTTCATAAGCCAAGAATCCAATTATTGCTGTTGGAATAAATGCTGCAATCAGCTTATAGTAAATGGTTAAGCCTTTCAAGAATTGTTTGGCGTAAAGTATCACTATTGCGAGTATAGCACCCAATTGAATCGCGATTTCGAAAGTCTTTACAAATTCATTTTCGTGGATATTCATGGCTGTGGAAGCCAATATCATATGCCCTGTAGAAGATACTGGTAAAAACTCCGTTAAACCTTCAATGATTGCAATTAGGATTGCCTGAAATAAACTCATTACTCAGAAAATTCAGTCAGATATTGTTGCAGTGCAAGAGCTAAACATTCTACTGCCTTTTTTAATTTTTCTACCTCCAATACGTAGGCTATTCTTACTTCATTTTTCCCCATTTCTGGAGTAGAGTAAAACCCACTTGCAGGCGCCATCATTACTGTTGATCCTTCATGTTCAAAGTGCTCTAAAATCCACTGACAAAAATGATCACTATCGCTTACTGGTAACTGTGCTACTGCATAAAATGCACCACTAGGTTTCGGACAAAATACACCATCAATAGCATTCAATCCATCTATCAAAACATTTCTTCTTTTAAGATATTCTTCATTGACATCTTCGAAATATTGATCGCTTACTTTTAATGCAGCTTCAGAAGCAATCTGTCCTAGAAGTGGAGGACTTAATCGCGCTTGGGCCAATTTTAAAACGGTTTCATGGATCTTCATATTTCTACTGACTAATGCTCCAATTCGCACACCACACATGCTATATCGTTTGGACACTGAATCAATCACAATTACATGTTCTTCTATTCCTTCTAAGTTCAGCAGACTGTAGTGTTGTTTCCCATCATAACAAAACTCACGATATACTTCATCAGCAATTAGGTAGAGGTCATGTTTTAGAACCAACTGTCTGAGTTTTTCTAATTCATCTTCACTGTATAAATATCCAGTTGGATTACCTGGGTTGCAGATTAAAATGGCCTTTGTGTTTGGGCCAATCTTTTCTTCAAAGGAGTCAATAGGAGGAAGTGCAAATCCTTCTTGAATTGATGAAGCAATTGGTACTACATTAACACCGCAAGCATTGGCAAATCCATTGTAATTTGCATAAAAAGGTTCTGGTATGATTACTTCATCTTCTGGATTCATGCAAGCAGTAAAAGCAAAGTTTAAAGCCTCCGATCCTCCTGTAGTAACCATGATGTTTTCATGGGTGATGCCTTGTGAAATTTGGTCGTAATAATTGGCCAATCCCTTTCTATAAGACTCATTTCCTGCCGAATGACTATACTCTAATACCTTATCTGATATGTTTTTTATGGCATCAAGAGCCTCATCAGGAGTTTGAATATCTGGTTGTCCGATATTCAAATGCAAAACTTCTTTACCCTTCTTTTTGGCAATTTCGGCATAAGGAACCAGCTTTCGAATTGGAGATTCCGGCATTGCTTGGCCACGATTAGAAATGTTTGGCATGATCGATTTTTTAGTCCGCCAAAAGTAGCCCTTATCTTTTATTTGTTAAACCGAAGAATAACTCAACCTAAAGTGTTTTTAAAATATTTTCTGCATTGGTGTTATTCGGATTCAGTTTTAAAGATTGTTCATAGTTGGCTTTCGCATTTTCTTTATCTCCCGATTTTAAATATGCCTCGCCCAAACTGTCCCAAACATTAAATGATTTAGGATAAGACTCTGCATTCCATTTAAAAATTGCAATTGCAGCATCTAATTTTTGTGTATTAAGCAATGAATATCCAAGACGATTTAATACTCCTTCAGTATTATCATTTTGGTAGAGTGTATGTTTTTTGTAGGCAAGATAAAGTTCTTTGGATTTTTCAATCCCTTTTTCTTGTATGCTTTTGCTTAATAGATTAGTGAGGTTGGGATAGGTGAGTTTACGCACCATTGATTTTTGCGGACCACCTTTTGGGTCATTGATTTTATCATTGACATAAATGGCATTTTGCGAAACCACGATTCCATTAGGAAAACTAAATTCAGATTCCAATGCATCTCCATTTTTGATGCCAGCAGTGCCTGTTCCTGCCAAATGTGTCACTTTACCATCCATACTAATTTTAAAAATCTTGTGATCGAAAAAGCTGGTGATGAAAAAATTGCCTTGAAAATAATAGATGTGTCCACCCGAAGAAGCAGGTAGTTTGGCAAATAAGGTATCCTTACCATTGGCATCGATTTTTACTACATAGGGATTTCGATAATTCACCACATAAAGATTTCCTTGTGGCCCTACAGTAATTCCATTCGGACAATTGTATAATTTGCTTGTGGAAACTTTAACTATTTGTTTATCTGTTCCCATTTTAGCGATGTAATTGCCATTGCAATTACAGATATATAGATCCTTTTGATTAAAAGCTAGTCCAACAGGTCCATTTAATCCTTCATGAACTACCTCACTTACCTCGCCACTATAGCGATTAATTTTTACAATGGTATTGCCATAATATTGAGCTTGATATAGATTGCCTTGAGCATCCAAAGCGTTACCAGAAGATCCATACATGCTCTTGCTGAAAACTTCGGTTTCTCCCCAAGGAGATATTTTCCAGACTTTCTCTCCAAAATCTGCTACAAATAAATTACCCATAACATCCCGTTCTATTTCACCTACGCTACCTCTTAAGGTATCGGTCAAAGAACTGACTTGTATGGATAACTGTTTGTTAAATTCCTGACTGATAGAATCAATGCAGAGTAGTACGATAGGAATGATTAGTATCTTTTTCATTCCTTAAAGTTAAGCTTTTAGTCAAATAAGTCTTTCTTGCGGTTTGTCATCTGCTGAGCGATGCTGCGCTCATCTTCTCCTTTAGAATTAAGTTCATGTATTATGTTGTCAAAACTTTCTTTATCTCGATCTTGACTCAACTTAAATACATTATCAATTTCATACACTTCTATTTCAAAAGCAATTATTGCTTGTAAAACCTTCTTGGTATAAGTTTCTGAAAGGTTATCAAAAACAGTAGGAGATTCCGAATTGTTATTTTCAAAATGTAAACTTGTTTTACGCAGCATTTCTTCTAATGCTTTTTCTTCTAGAAATTGAATCCTGCCTCTGACATGAACACTGCTATAATTCCAGGTCGAAGGAGTATGTGGATTGCTGTACCAGCTACCACTAACATAGCTGTGTTTTCCACTAAAAACCGCCAATACATGAGCATTATGCATAAATGCTTTATGATGGTCTGTGTTTTTCATAATGTGGCCCATCAAGTAAATTTTATCCTTTCTTTTTTCTAGCAATAGTGGCACTTGCGTAGCTACGACTCTTTGATTTGAATTACATCCACTTAAGAACGCAAAGGGGTTTTCTTGCATAAACGCTTCTACAATTTCAGGATTGTTTTCTTTATGGTAAGACAAGTCGTACATAATAAATCAGATGATTAAGTTGGTTATTGCTTAAGCTTATTTCCATGAATCAGCAAGGTAATTATTTTAAGGGTCATGCTAAATATCCTGGCAAAACAATTAATTCTTAAATTTGGAAGGAAACCACTTAATTTGCTGATCAGATGAAATCTAAAATACTTCTTCTTTGTTTTTTTATTGTTTCGAATATGTACAGTCAAAATCTAGTTTTAGAGGAAGATTGGTGGGATGTGCATTGGTATTTCATTTTTGATATGGAAAAAGATGAAGTCAGAAATCAACTTTATATCAGTGGAATTATTGATTATTTAGGACCGATACAACCGGATCAAGTTTTTTTGGATAAAACTGGAAAAGCCATGAATTCATATCCAAATATCAATGGGAAGATTGGAACTTCAGTTCCAGATGAAAATGGTGGTTGGTTTATTGGTGGAGAATTTGATAAGGTTGGAGATAGTTTACGAGCAAATTTGGCACACATAAACAATCTTGGACAAGTAAGTGCCTGGAATCCAACTTCAGATTTGGCAATCTCTAAAATGGCCATCTCTGGATCTAAGATCTTTATCTATGGAAGTTTTACAACCATCAATGGTCAGGCAAGAGATAAGTTGGCAGCTCTAGATAAAAACACTGGAGCATTATTGGCTTGGAACCCTCAGGCACCAAATAAGTTTATTGCAGATATGTCTGCTTTACACAATAAAGTTTTTATTGGGGGATTATTTGATTCTATTGGAAGTCAAGAAAGAAAATACCTGGCTGCTTATAATGCAACAACTGGGCAATTGACAAACTGGAATCCAGAACCTGATGATAGAAGAATAAATTTTGTTTATGGAGTAGATGCTAATGTTTATGTTGGCGGTTATTTTGATACTATATCTGGTATTGCACGAAGTAATATCGCTGCTTTAGATACTATAAATGGGGCTTTAAGAAATTGGAACCCAAGCTTAAATAGGGTGCCTAGATCAATTCATAAAATTGGTAAAACCATATATGTCGGAGGAGATTTTAGTACAATAAATGGAGATTCTCGAAAATATTTAGGTGCGATTGATTCCGCTACTGGGATCACAACCGCCTGGAAACCAGATTCCATTGAAGGTCCTTTTGGTAGAATTAGATCCATGACGAGCATTGATAGCATTCTCTATCTGGCTGGACACTTTGATACCATAGCTGGAATCGAACGGAATAATTTGGCTGCATTTAATCTTAATACTGGAGCGCTAGAGTCCTGGAATCCAAGTGCGGTTGGTATTAGCGCTGGTTCTATACGAGGGGTTGTAAAAAGTTATGATAGGATTTTAACCCATGGGCCATTTGCGTCTATTGGAGGAGTGAAGAGATTTGGATTAGCTTCTATCGATATCTCTACAGGCAAAGCCACCTCTTGGCAACCAATATTTTCTGAAGATGCGAATGCTTTGACTATCAATGATATTGAGATTAATAACGATATTTTATATGTGGCGGGATTATTTGATAAAATTGACAATCAAAAGAGAAAAAACCTTGCTTCCTTTGATCTTAAGACTGGTCAATTGACTTCTTGGAATCCGAAAGTTAATGGTCGAATAAGATCTTTGGCGGTTACTGACTCTTTGGTTTATGTTGGTGGTGATTTTGATTCTGTTGCCAATACTTCCAGAAAATTTTTAGCAGCAATAGATAAGCAAACTGGTGCCTTGTCAGCATGGAATCCCAATCCGAATAAGTCCGTAATTGAAATTAAAGAAAGTGGCAATCAAATGATTGTTGGAGGAGAATTTAGCCTTATAGGAGGTGTAGCAAGGAGTGCTATTGCAGCAATCGATAAATCTAATGCAGCAGTAAGTAATTGGAACCCTAAAGTTACAGGAACTGTTTATGTGATTACCATAGAGGATTCTTCTGTTTATATTGGAGGAAAGTTTACCCAAGTTAATGGCAAGACCAGACATAATATAGCGGAAGTAGATCTCATTAGTGGAAATGCATCTAATTGGAGTCCTTCTGTGAGTCCTAATGCAACACTCAATTATTTTGTTCGTAGCATGTCCGTAGTGGATTCCATGATATACATCTCAGGATGGTTTGATACTGTTGCTGGGGTAAGAAGAACAGGAGCAGCAGCGATTCATAGAACAACTGGAGTGCCAACATCCTGGACCCATGGTTTGGGAGAATATAATCCTTCATTGCTAGCTTGTGATTCCTTTGTTTATGTATCTAATCCTTTAAGTGCATATAGAATTAAAAACCTTTCGACTGGAGTAGATATTAATTTAAATCAACAAAGTGAAAATGCAATTGCCATTTATCCCAACCCATTCGAGGATCAATTATTTATTCAATTGGAAGACATTTATGAAGAATGTCAGTTACGAATTATCGACATGACAGGCAAGGTCATATTGGAGAAGAGATATACCCAAACTAGCTCTATAATAATGGACTTTGAACTCTCTAATGGCATATATGTAATTGAACTTAGCAAGAATAAATTGGAGAAAACAGCATTTAAAATTGTAAAGGAGTAGGTTTGGAATAAATCACTTATGGGCCTTACCCTATTAGAAGTGTTTTATTTGTCCTCAAATGACTTGACTTTTGGAGCTTTTTTGAGCTTACCAACTATACTGATTTACACCTCCTTTTACAGAGTTGCTTTCTTCAAATAAATAATCCAATAATTCGAAGAAATTATCAACTACTTGATTCCCTGGAATTGCAGCATTTTTGCACCAATCGTATTGACCATAGGCATCCTCTAAATTTGATTGATCTTCAGGGTGAAACCAAGTACAATGGCTCCAGAAGGTCTGCCCACTTTGGGTAAATATTTTATTACCTAAGGGGAGGATAAGGTAGACACCATTTTTTCCATTGTTAAAATGATTGGTTTCTGGTAAATAACCTCTTCCATAATAGGAATGAATCACCAATTCATCTATCAATTGATTGACCTCTTTGGCTATGTTTTTACTTTCTTCCCCGAGAGAATTACTTGTACTGATTAGCTCCCAAAAATGATATGCATCTAAGTATGGAAATGTCAACTGCGCAATTTCTATATTGTTGGAAGTATTGTGGTAATAACCCAAAGTATTCTCCATGATCGAATAAAGAGTCGTTTTATCTTCTTTGGCCAAAAGTTTGGCGGCTTCATCTATTTTCTGTTTTAATGCATCGGACTTCGTATTGTCTATCAATGCCCAGGAAGCCCATCTCTGATTGTCGTAGATTTCTTCAAAGATCAATTCAGATAAAGCAAGAGGATCCATGCTCTTTGGGTCTAACATTTCTTCCTTACCACCTTCAAAATTGTTTTCATCCAAATCAACGGATTCATCAACCTTGTCGTTAATTCTCTCTAAAATTCTGTCGTATGCCCAAGCGCCAGAAAGGGGAGAAGAAGCAATTATATAATTTGCTGAAAAGCTTTCGTTTTCCGGTCTCCATTGGTATAAATTTTCCAATCCAGCCATTGAGCAAACATCCAATCCTAATATGTCTACCGACTCTGATTTTCCAAGAATATTGGTTATTTCAGCTGGATAGAGCTTATCCCGCTCTCCTGCTTCAGCATCTGCGCACATGCCAACTCCATTGCCATGCGAACGGATAATCAATAGATAATGCTTGGCGGGGAAATGCTTTTTACCATACTGGATAAATTTTTTCAAGGTCATGGCATCTCCCATATTTACTTCCATGCTTTCACCTAATCCAATCTTTGGGAAGAACTCTCTGCCCTTTAATCTTATTAATGAATTATGCTCGATTTGATACAATCGACTATCATTGAAATTACCATCCAATGTGGAAGAATCTTCTGAATGCCCTTCAATACGATCTATCAAAGTGATCAAGTGGTAATCTTTTGACTTTTTCCCGGCCTTCATTTCTGCAATATCACTCAGCAAATCAGTTTCTGAAGAATTGGAGCCGGCAGCATAATATAATATGCACCAATTTTTAGGTGTTTGGGAATAGGTGTTTAGTGCTATAAAACTGAGAAAGATGATGAAAAGTTTTTTCACATATTTAATTTAAACCTTAAATAAAAGATTTGGATTGATTTAGCGCATGTATTGGCATTATTTCGTTTTTTAAAATAGTAATCACTTCATCAATTTGGGCATCAGTATGACTGCCAAACAATGTCAATTGCAACCAATTCCGCTCTAATAGGTAATTGCTCTGATAACTAGATATTAACCCATTCTTATTGAGCTTTAACCCTAATTCTTGGCTGTCAATATTGGGCATTACCAAAGTAAATACCCTGGATTTTACATTTGCGAAAGGAATAATGCCTAAAGGATTTAATAAGTTATAGAGTTTTTTTGCTTGAAAGTCTTTTTGCTTCCATGTTGCATTGTTCATCTTTTCTTGGATAGAGTTGTGGAGCGCTTGTAATTGTATGGAAGAAAAAGTAAATGGAATTCCATTCGCATTTTTGTAGTGATAAAGGTCCAAGTATTTTGGACATTTTTCATTTGGATGAATTTCTATATTCGCAAAGACTAATGCTATACCGGAAAGAGAACACAATCCTTTTCCAGAGGAGGCAGTGGCCATGGAAATATTGAATAAGTCCAGTGGAATTGTTGCCATGGAGCTCATGCAGTCGAGAAACAATGCACAATTATTTTTTTTGGCTAGCTCAGAGAGCGCTTCTATGTCATTGACTACACCAGTTGAGGTCTCACAATGTGCGCAAAGAATCCAATCCATTTGATTTAAAGCAATGAATTCTTCTATTTTCTCTAGTAGAAATGTTTCTCCCCAAGCAATGGAATGTATTTTAAAATCCAATCCTATCCTTTCCGATTGTTCAATTAGCCGATTCCCAAACTCTCCATTTGATAAGATGATGCCTCTTTTCCTTCTGGACTTAATCTGCCATAGCATGGCTTCATTGGCCAGTGTGCCACTACCTTGTAATGTATATACTTCATTAACATTTAAATGATCTCGAAAGAAATCAATGACATTAGATTGAAGATTGTGAAAATCTTCTGATCGGTGGGAAATTGGTTCTGAATTTAATGCTTCATAAACCTTTTTACTAAGTGCTGTAGGGCCAGTAGACAGATTTATCATTGCTTAAATATTTGGTTAAGCTTGGCAGTAGATATATACATGGGTTGATAAAGGGCTTCCTTCTTTCCTACCATTTCTCCAAAGGGAATAAAACCCAATTTTTTATAAAATGGAAGTTGTTTCACAGCTGCAGATATGAGCCCCAGTTCTATTTTTTGTTTTGCCAAATCTTTTGTTAACTGCTTAATAAGTTGGTAGGTAAGAAAAGACTTCCTCCATTTTTCTTTGATAGCTAAAAGTCTTATTTCTGCCACTTCGGTATTTTTTGGTATCAGATTATCTACTTCAACCTGCTTATAATCTAAAGAGAATGGTCTTTGCGTATTGTAAGAAATCATGCCTATTAACTCTTTTTCTTTTAATGCTATCCAATACGTATTACTTTCATGGAACTTATCCACTAGTTTTCTGTCTGCTCTTATTTCATGTTGTGGGATTTCTTCCACAAAAGTTTGATAATTGAGTTTAAAAATTGCCTCAAATTCTTCTTCAGATTCCGCTTTCTTGATGATCATACCACAAAGATTAGACCGTTGTCATGTATTATTTAGAATTCCTACTTCTTTGTATAGCTAAAGTCAAAGCGCCTAGGAAAAAGCCAGGAATAATTTGTACCAATGAACCATAAGCGACTTGATTTAAAAGTACCGCTGACCAACTTTCAAAATAATCGGCATAATGTGTTCCTATTTCCCAATTGGTATCCACCCACCAGGCAGCAACAACAGTTAGTCTTGAGACTGGAGAAAATATTACCAAACTCAATAGCAGCAATAGGAGTGATCGTTTCTTTTCATGGAGTTTTATTCCCCAGTAGACTGAAAAGGCCAGACTTAACCACAACAATCCAAGAAGGAATATAGCTGAATCTGGAAGCCCAGCTAGTTCCAATAAAAAGCGAATAGGAGTTAGAAAAAAACTTAGGATAATAGGAAGCTTTGCAAGGTGAAACGCTTGAAGGAAAATTCCTTTTGATCTCTTCATTTCTTTGCTTGTTGTATTTAACTCTCTATCTATCATGTGTTTGAGTTAGGATGTATGTACCAATTTGTCTTTGAAAGTAGAAGATAAATATATGGCGATTAATTCTCCAATGACCTTGGCTGTATATTAGAAAAGTGTTAGATCAATATATGTGCAGTAAGGTAGTATTACGATCATTTTTGATTCTGGATATTGTCTCCCTGTACTGGTGAATAATCCTCTTTAACTTCACCATCTACCAGAATTCTTTCAAAATAGCATTTAACTCCAGTTGCCTGATGCATTTGCATTACATTTTGGATGTGAAAATGCAAATGTGGTTCGGATGAATTCCCAGAGTTACCACACAACCCCAATAAATCCCCTTGGTTTACTTTGTCACCTTCTTTGACCTCAATGCTCCCTTTCTTAAAGTGTGCAAAAAAGAGATATTCATTTTCAGCTGCTTTCAGGACAACGGTGTTACCTGGTACATAATTGGTATTCATATCTCCTGGTTCGTTATCTGGAATACCATCTACCACCATTACTACTTCTGCATTACAAGGAGCAATTAGTTCTTTACCAAAAACATAATAGTCTTCATTTTTACTGCCCTGTCCTTTATGGGTATTGCCGTTTTCATCAACCATTAAGATATCAAAGGCATGTTTTTGGGCTTTATGATCTACATGATAATTTTGTTCTCTGGTATCTCCTCCCCATACTACTGACCATTCCTCATTAAATGGCAATGCCAAAGGAATACTATTTCTTTCAAGCACTTTCTCATCTGTACTTTCGATGAATGGCTCTACCAAAAGACCATTGATTTCATCTTGATTATTCAAAGAAATATTGATGGCAAATACCCCATAATCAAAAGTGGTTTTAAATTGACCGTACGTCTCTCGAACAAATCCATGTAATTCTGTTTTTTGTATGTTACCAGTTTGTTTGTTCAGATTGGTTAAAAATAGGTTCGTTTGCTCCCAGGGCAATGCGGCTTTCATATCTGCCGAAAAAAGGTCGAAAATTCCCTTGAAATTTTTCGCATTAAAATGGTGTTCAAAAAGCTGCATTTTGGCCTCATATTGGGCTTCATTCAATTGGGCATAAAGTGTTCCATTAAAAATTACAGCAAGTAGGAGTATGAGTTTTTTCATGATTTTTAATTAAAAAGTTTCTATCGCTTGATTTAGTTCTTTTAAAGGCAAACCAACTACATTGGTATAAGAGCCTTCAATTCGATCCACACCAATAAAACCAATCCACTCTTGAATACCGTATGCACCTGCTTTATCGAATGGATGATAGTTTTTGATGTAGAAATCTATGTCTGATTCTTTTAGGTTTTCGAAAAATACTTTCGTTATTACGGAAAAGGAATGTTGTTTTATTTTACTAGTGAGGCAAACGCCTGTGATTACCAAATGGCTTTTACCAGAAAGCATTTGTAACATCCTTTTCGCTTCTTCTGGATTAGCAGCCTTTTCTAAGATTTGATTGCCTAAACATACCGTAGTGTCTGAAGTAATCAATAACTCTCCATCTTCTAACTCTGTTTTAAATGCATTTGCTTTCTTTTTACTCAAGTATTCTGCAATTTGTTCTACATTTAATCCTGAAGGAAAGCTTTCATCTACATCCTTACTCTTTTGTTCAAAAGCATAACCCAATTGAGATAATAATTCCTTGCGTCTTGGAGATTTCGAAGCAAGTATGATATGGTATTTACATGCTCTTTTCAACTGTAACTGTATATTACAATGATATATAAAATCCCAAATAGCATTATTATTTTAATTGCTTGAGAAATGATAAAAAAGTGCTTTTTCTCACTTGCTTTGCTGATCTTCCAAACTACCCACAATAAAGGTAAACTGACCAATAAAATAAAATAGAGTAAGGAAGGCCAATCTTTTGAAATAAATTGTATCCATTCGACTAAAAGGATAAAAGCAAATGTTAGTATGGCAATTCCAATGGCTACTTTCTTTGCTGAAGGAATTCCAAAAACAATGGGCAAAGTTTTACAATTGAAGGCTTCATCTCCCTTGATGTCTTCACAATCTTTGATTATCTCTCGAATCATGCTCAACAAAAATGCAAATATGCTATAGCCAAATATCCAATAGATCAAATACTGTATACTGAACAATAGTGATCCCAAGCTCCGTGCAGCTAAAGATTCTGAGGCATAACTTCCAACCTCTCTTACCTCATCAAACATAACAGCTACTTCATAATATCCTGCTGTAAAAGGAACCAATGCAGTCAATGCAGCAATGCTGAGGTTGCCTACTAAAACTTGCTTTTTAAGGGATACAGAATAGAACCACAATAAAATAGCGGAGATCAATTGAAACAGAACCAATAATGGATGTCCAATTTTGAAGGCAATATATATAGCTAACAATAGTCCGAAGGCATTGGTTATGATATGCAAAAACATGGCTTGCCTTCTGCTTATATTTTTCCCAATCAATGTCTGATTGGGTTTATTGACATAATCGAGTTTGACATCAAAATAGTCGTTGATAATGTAACCTGCGGCAGCAATAGAAACAGTAGACAAAGCCAAAAAGGCAAACAATTTTTCGCTTAAGAAAAAATCAAGTCCGGCTTGGCGCAAGAAGGGATAAATGATTCCAAATCGAACTGCATATTGGGTCAGTAAAATAATGACCAAATTGGGAAAGCGAATCAATCTTAAGAAATCGACTATAAATTTCATGTACTTGTTACAATGACTTCAAATTTAAAGCTAGTCTTTGAAGTATGTATAATATTGTGATGAAAAGCATAAAGGCATGAAATACGAAATTTCTTACCAGAATCCTTCTACCCAATACATTGATATAAAGGTAAATATAGTAATACAAAAAGAGGAGGAATTAATAGTGCATTTGCCTGCTTGGCGTCCAGGTCGTTATGAGTTAGGAGATTTTGCCAAAAACATCCAGAAATGGCAAGTTTTTGATACGAATGGTAAGGCCGTTGCTTCAAAAAAATTATCAAAAGATTCCTGGCTGGTGCAAAGCAAGGGATTGAAAGAAGTAGCAATTCATTACAATTATTATGCGGCAGATTTGAATGCAGGTTCAACTTATTTATCCGATCACCAACTGTATGTAAATCCGGTGAATTGTTTGCTTTATGTGCGAGAGAAAATGGGAGAGAAATGTGTATTGAAATTAAATATTCCCGATGACTATAAAGTAGCTACATCATTAGAATCAATTGGTAAAAATGAATTTCAAGCTAAGGATTTTGATGAATTGGTGGACAGTCCGATTATAGCTTCTAATTCTATGAAGCACCATCAATTTAAAGTGGATAAAACCATCTTCCATTTGTGGTTCCAAGGAGAGTTCAAATCTGATTGGAAGAGATTAGAGAAGGATTTTAAGGATTATACTAAAGAACAGATTAAACTCTTTGGTGAATTTCCAGTTGAAGTGTACCACTATCTTTTTCAGATTTTACCCAATTCTGCTTATCATGGTGTAGAACATGCTGCTTCTACTGTAATTGCATTAGGTCCTGCATATAATATCTTAAAAAAGGAGGGTAGGTATCTGGATCTATTGGGAGTGAGTTCACATGAACTTTTCCATACCTGGAATGTAAAGCGCATCCGGCCTGAAGAAATGTGGCCATATGATTTTAGTAAGGAAAACTATAACCGATTAGGTTATTTATCTGAAGGAGCAACTACTTGGTATGGAGACCTGATGTTATTCCGTTCGGATGTATTTAACGATATCGAATATTTTAAAACTTTTAACCAATTATTAGATCGACATTTTAATAATCCTGGGGTATTGAATCTTTCGGTGGCTGATTCTTCCTTTGATACTTGGTTGGATGGTTACCAAATGGGTGTGCCCAATCGGAAATCATCCATTTATGTAGAAGGTGCATTAGTTACCTTTATTCTGGATATTGCAATTCGAAAAGCCACAAAAAACAAAAAGTCATTCGATAATGTCTTGCAAATATTTTATGAGGAATACTATAAAAAAGGCCAGGGGATAAGCGAACAGAATTATAAGAGCACTGCTGAGAAAGTTGCGGGAATAGAACTGGATGAAATTTTTAATGCATACATCAATGGACATAAAGATTTTACTGATGCATTAAAAGAGGGATTCGATTATTTAGGAATACAATGGACTAAAAGTCCAAGTGACTTACAACATGAAGCATATTTGGGCATTCGCTTAAAATCTAATGAAGTGGCTATGGTTTATCCCAATTCAGTAGCAGAACAATCTGGTATTTCAGTTGGGGATCACATCCAGTCAATAGCTGGTTATCAAATCAAAGACAATCTTTCCGATTGGTTAGATTATTTTCATAATGACCAAATCAATATGGCCTTATCAGACAGATATGGAAACCATAAAGAGGTCTCTTTTCAATTGTCTGAACAATACTATTTTGGCAAAAATGAACTCTCGAAAATCAAAAAGCCATCAAAAGAACAAGAGAAGAATTTCAAGCTTTGGAAAACTACCAATTAGTCTTCTTTGAAAAAGTCAAGGGCTGAAAGATCAATGATGTGAACACCACTATAGTAAAAGTGTAATATTTCAGAATAATTGTAGCCCAATGCTGCCATTTCCATGGCTCCTTCTTGACATAGCCCAACTCCATGGCCATACCCTCTACCATGTATGTGTACATCATTGCCTTCACTTTTGAATCTGAAATAAGCGGAACGCAATCGAAAGCGATGACGAATATCTTCAAAGCTCAGGGTTTGTGGTTGCGTGGGAAGGAAAATCTCTCTCTCCTCATGCTCATAATGAGAATACATGGTGTCATTGGTACTCTTAGGCAATTTAGCCATTAGATAAGATTTCCACCTTTCACCATCCACCTTAGTTTCCCAAAAAGAATTTTTCTTTTTCAAGCAGAAAGTATCCTTAACGGAACGTAGATAATATAAGGACTTGGTCCATACATCTTCAGAGTTAACAGTTTGTCCACCACAGTTGGAGTGAAATGCAGCGGTTATCAATTGAATATCACTGTCTACGATTACAGCTCCTCTGGTTTGCAAGGATGCTTTGACAATATCTTCAAAGAAGGTCTTTCCGTGATAAGCCTGACAATGCACTCCATCACATAAATTAAATCCTTCCATGAGGTGCTTATGCGTATTGGAAAGGGCATAAGTTCTACAAATGATGGCCTGTAACTTAAAATATTCTTTGGGTGGCTTTCTTCCCACTTCTGCTTCTACAACACCAGCAACATAATTGTCTAAATCAATGTTGTTGATCAATTGCATTTTGCTAGGTTGAGCTATTACCTTTAAGTTATCATCATACCTTTCTTGTAAATTGTTGCCAATACCTTCTATCATAAAATGATTATACCAACCAATTCCCATGAAATTGACCTTGTCAAAGCTGCCAAGAATCTTATTGCTTTCTTTAAGGCGAATTTTATTGCCGTAATATTCTATTTGAATCGTGGATTTTGAGTCAAACTCTTTCAGTTTGCCAAATTCTGTAAATATGGCGTATTTACCAGCACGTACTGAGAATTCAAAAGCATTGATTTTTTTATTTACCAATATGCCGATATTGATAAATTCAGCATGTAAGGAAATTGTAAAGAGAAAAATAAAGAAGGATAAAAGTAGCTTACGAATCATTTGTTAAATCCTCAATCAACAATTCGGCCGTTTTAGCAGAGGCGCCACCACCACCTAATTTGTTAATTAATGATTCAAATGTAGTTTTCATCTGCTTGCGATAATCTTCATCCAAAAGCAGTTTTCCCAATTCGTCTTTTAATAACTTTTCATTCAATTCTCCTTGAATGAGTTCACGTACTACCTCTTTATCCATGATTAGATTGACCAAAGAAATGTATTTGATGTCAACTAATTTTTTGGCGATTTGGTAGGAAAGTACATTGCCTTTATAGCATACTACTTCGGGAACTTTAAATAATGCTGTTTCCAAGGTCGCAGTTCCAGAAGTTACCATAGCGGCAGTAGATAATTGCAATAGATCATAGGTTCTATTAAAAATTACACGGAGCGATGGAAAGTCTTTGAGATAAGGTCCGAAAAAACTAGGATCGAAAGAAGGCGCCGCTGCAATAACAAATTGGTGATTTGGAAAATGCTGAATTTGGTTTAACATGATTGGCAACATTTTCTGAATTTCCTGAGCTCTACTACCTGGTAAAATGGCTACCACCTTTTCTTTTTCAATACCAAATTCCTCTCTAAGTTTAACGGCTCTTTGTTCAGATAGGTCACGATTGCTAATGGCATCTAACAGTGGGTGTCCTACATAGTCGACTTCATAGCCAAAATCCTTATAGAAATCTTTCTCAAAAGGCAATATGGTAAAGAGTTTATTAGAGAATTTGCAAATTTTATGCACCCTATTTTTTTTCCATGCCCATACTTGCGGAGAGATATAATAATAGGTTTTGATATTTTCCGCGAAAAGAAATTCAGCAATTCTTAGATTAAAACCGGGATAATCTACAAGGATTACTGCATCAGGCTTGTATTCTTTTATGTCGGATTTGCAAAACTTAAGATTTCCTAAGATTGTTTTGAGATTCATTACCACTTCTATGAATCCCATAAATGCAAGATCTTTATAATGCTTTACGATTTCTCCACCTGCATTTTCCATTAAATCTCCACCCCAACATCTAAATTCTGCTTCGGTATCAATTTGTTTTATGGCTTTAATCAAGTTAGAAGCGTGGAGATCACCAGATGCCTCTCCAGCTATAACATAGTATTTCATTTAAAAACTACCATTAACAATCTGGTTAAACATGACGACCAAGGCAAAAATCAAAGTAGCAAATATTACCCCTCTTGCTGCTCGATCATTATTTGTTTTATAGAATAAGAAGAAACTACCAAGATTTATAATGGCGCATAAACTGAGTAGTTTGAAGATGATGGAGGCGAATATCATTTTTCGCAAAAATTCAGGAACAGTCAAATAAGCATAAGAAGAAAGGTAAAAGATAAACATGACCAATAATGGTAATACCACGCCAAACCCTACTCCAAGCCAAAAATTATCTGCTTTACGATGACTCATTTTCTAAATGTTTTAGCGAATCTAAGGATTCATAATGAGTAACGTCAAAATGAACAGGAACTACAGAAATATAATTGTGCTTCAAAGCCCATTCATCGGTATCTTCTTGGTCTTCTTCTCGATTAGCAAATCTGCCAGTTAGCCAATAATAAGGGCTCCCAGATGGATCTTGTCGTTCATCAAATTCTTCTTCCCAAACGGCATTGGCTTGTCTGCAAACTTTTATGCCTTTTATTAAGTTCTCTTCAACTGCAGGAAAATTTACATTAAGACAACTGTATTTCTTTAATGGATTGTCCAATGTTTGCCGAATGATTTTTTCTACATAATGAAGTACTGGTCGAAAGTCAGCATCAATACTGTGATTACATAGTGAGAAGCCAATAGAAGGAATTCCCTCAATGGCACCCTCAACCGCGGCTGACATAGTACCGGAGTAAATTACATTAATTGAAGAGTTAGATCCATGGTTAATGCCTGATACAATAAGGTCAGGCATCTCGGTCAATACTTTTGAGGTAGCAATTTTCACACAATCTACTGGTGTCCCGCTACAACTGTATGCTTCTACTCCTTCTACTTGCATCGGATTAAGTCGCAATGTAGCATTCATGGTTATGGCATGACCCATTCCTGATTGTGGACTGTCAGGAGCTACAATTACGACTCGATTGGTAATATTCTTAACAACTCGGATTAAATTGGTTATCCCTGGAGCTGTTATTCCATCGTCGTTTGTAATTAGTATTAGAGGGTTGGATTTCATTTGTGTTCTGTCTGTTAAACAAACTTAAGATTTGCAGATAAAGTATCAAACAAAAAAAGCTGCATGCAATTCTGCATGCAGCTTTATAAGATTGCTTCCTGTTGTTACTTTTTATCTTCTTCGCTTACTTCTTCAAAATCAACATCGGTAACTTCTTCATCTTGTGTTTCACCTTCAGCACTTCCATTTGCGTCACCTTGCGCTTGACCAGCGTCTGCACCAGCTTGTTGATACATGTCTTGAGAAGCTGCTTGGAATACAGTATTCAATTTTTCCATTGCAGGATCAATAGCATCCAAATCTTGAGCTTCATGCGCTTTTTTCAAGTCAGCAAGTGCATCTTCAATCGGCTTTTTCTTATCCTCTGGCAGTTTGTCTCCAAACTCCTTCAATTGCTTTTCAGTCTGGAATATTAAACTGTCTGCAGTATTCAATTTGTCAATCTTTTCTTTGGCTTGCTTATCAGCATCTGCATTTTCTTCTGCTTCTCTCTTCATTTTTTCGATTTCTTCATCGCTCAATCCAGAAGATGCCTCAATTCGAATGCTCTGTTCTTTGTTGGTTTTATTATCCTTAGCAGATACATTTAAAATACCATTTGAATCTATATCGAAGGTCACTTCAATTTGAGGAACTCCTCTTGGTGCTGGGGGAATACCATCCAAGTGAAATCTTCCTATGGTCTTATTATCATTGGCCATTGAACGTTCTCCTTGCAATACGTGAATCTCAACCGATGGTTGATTGTCCGCTGCTGTAGAGAAGGTTTCTGATTTCTTTGTTGGTATGGTAGTATTGGCTTCAATTAATTTGGTCATAACTCCACCCATGGTTTCAATACCTAAAGAAAGTGGCGTAACGTCCAACAACAATACATCTTTTACTTCACCTGTTAATACACCACCTTGAATAGCAGCACCAATGGCTACAACTTCATCTGGATTTACTCCTTGAGAAGGATCTTTACCAAAGAAACTCTTCACTGCTTCTCGAATTGCCGGAATTCTTGTAGAACCACCAACAAGGATAACCTCATCAATTTCTGATACATTCATGTCTGCACTTTTCAATGCAGTTTTACAAGGCTCAATGGTTCTTTTGATTAATTCGTCTGCCAACTGCTCAAATTGTGCTCTCGTAAGTGTTCTTACTAGGTGCTTTGGTCCAGATGCTGTTGCGGTAACATAAGGCAAGTTTATCTCGGTTTGAGTAGTACTTGATAATTCAATCTTTGCCTTTTCTGCAGCTTCCTTCAATCTTTGCAATGCCATTGCATCTTTGCGCAAGTCGATACCTTCATCTTTATTAAATTCTTCAGCTAACCAGTCAATGATAACATTGTCAAAATCATCTCCACCAAGATGTGTATCACCATCTGTAGATTTTACTTCAAATACACCATCTCCTAACTCAAGGATAGAAACATCGTGTGTTCCACCTCCACAGTCGAAAACAACAATATTTACATCTGATGCTTTTTTGTCTAAGCCATAGGCCAAAGAAGCAGCAGTTGGTTCATTGATAATTCTTTTAACCGATAATCCAGCAATTTCACCAGCCTCTTTTGTTGCTTGCCTTTGTGCGTCATTAAAATATGCTGGTACGGTAATTACAGCCTCTGATACAGTTGTTCCCAAATAGTCTTCAGCTGTTTTCTTCATTTTTTGAAGCACCATTGCTGATATTTCTTGTGGGGTGTATTTTCTATCGCCGATCTCTACTCTTGGTGTATCGTTATCTCCCTTAATTACTTTATATGGAACTCTTCCAGCTTCTTTATTTACTTCACTGAATTTATTACCCATAAACCTTTTGATCGAATAAATGGTATTCTCAGGATTGGTAATTGCTTGTCTTTTGGCAGGATCTCCGACTTTTCTTTCGCCTCCCTCAATAAATGCCACGATGGATGGAGTTGTTCTTTTCCCTTCACTGTTAGGAATTACAACTGGTTCATTGCCTTCCATTACAGATACGCATGAATTGGTTGTTCCTAAATCTATTCCAATAATCTTACTCATATCAATTGTATATTTAGTGTTTCAGTTTATTTTCTGATCCACACTAGTCAATCAATATGCCAGAAGAAATTTTAATCGATATCAAGAAATAGTGTCACTAATTATTGCCAAATGCAACAGTTGATGGTCTAATTTGGGTGACAAATTGTCAAATTGGCATCCAATTAAGGGAATACAAAGTTTCTATTGTCTTTGTATTGTCTAACCAAATACCTTCGAGTATCACCATTAATTTGAGTTCTACCCTTTAAAGTATACCTGCAAGCAAATAATCCTATACCGTTATTTACATTGGTAAATTCTGGTCTTGTCTGAGCGAGTCCATCAATCGGCCCATTTAAGTCGCGATAGAAACTATAATCATTATCTGCAGCCACAATAGTAATCTCAATATTCCAATTGTCTTTGATTACCTTATTGGTAGGCGTAGTAGAAGCAGGTACTTGGGATTCAATTGCCTGAATAAATCGATTGCCATCGACAGGTATTTTAATATCATCTGTTTGGTTTGGTCTACTGAAATCAAATTCATTCGGATTTGTAACTCTTCCAATTGGTAGACTAACTCTTCTTTCAATTGAATCCGCTGAAAATGGTCCCTTTCGAATTACTTCTGTGTATATGAACTCCATATTTACTTCAAATTCCTTGATTCTTCTACTCAACCTAAAATCAAAGTTTACAACTTGAATTTGATTGTCTCCACCGAAAGTTTCATTCACAAAGCCTATTGATCTCGTAAAAGGACCAAGACTGAATGATGTGTCCAAAAATGGAGAATTTGAACTAATCCTAAAAATGGTAAAAGTTGAAGCAGTAGTTACAGATCCATCCAGTTTCTTAATGCTTAGTGTATATTCATGACCTTGCTTTATTCTACGTGGTGTGAAGTACACAAAATTTACATCACTATTGAATACGCCACTATTTTTAGGTCTAGATATTCTTTGTAATTCAATGGTTCTATTGGTGCCGGATTCAATTAGACTTACACTTACAGAATCATAAAACAAACGACTAGGATCTTTGGCCAAATCAAGGGCACTTGTATTTCCTTCCAAGAAAGTTCTATTGATTTTTATAAATTGTGTGTCTTGGGATGCATCCAACAATCCAAAGACAACAGTTTTCTCTTCAAAGTCAGTCGTCAATTCGACATCATTCTCACAACTCCAAAATATTGAGGTAATTAGAAATAATAAAAACAGCGATTTTTTAAACATGCGGACGAAATTACGAATTAATACATATCGCTTAGGTTTTGTAGCTTTGTTCAGACACCAATAAATACACAGATGTCTACTCAAAATAGTAAGAATGTAAAACGTGTGACAACTCATGTGTTGCAGGAGATGAAATCAAGGGGAGAAAAAATATCTATGCTTACGGCATATGATTATTCTATGGCCAAAATTGTTGATGACGCTGGCATTGATGTCATATTAGTAGGGGATTCGGCTTCGAATGTAATGGCTGGTCATGAAACTACCTTGCCTATTACCTTAGATCAAATGATTTATCATGCTTCATCTGTTGTAAGGGCAATTTACAGATGTTTGGTTGTGGTTGATTTGCCTTTTGGAACTTACCAAGGGAACTCTAAAGAGGCATTGACTTCCTCTATTCGGATAATGAAAGAAGCAGGTGCTCATGCGGTTAAGATGGAAGGTGGAGAAGAGATCTTGGAATCTGTAAAGCGAATTTTATCAGCAGGTATCCCTGTAATGGGTCATTTGGGCTTAACCCCACAATCCATTTATAAGTTTGGAACCTATGTTGTTCGGGCAAAAGAAGAAGAAGAAGCCAATAAACTTATAAAGGATGCAAAAGCTTTAGAAGAAGCTGGGTGTTTTGGCATTGTTTTGGAAAAGATTCCTGCTAAATTGGCTAAAACGGTGGCAGAAAGTGTTGAAATTCCAATTATAGGGATAGGAGCTGGAAGTGATGTAGATGGTCAAGTATTGGTAATTCATGATATGCTTGGAATTAATAAAGAATTTAGTCCAAGGTTTTTGAGAAGATATAATGATTTATATACCGGAATTAAAGGATCTGTTGAGAATTATATTCAGGATGTTAAATCCAAAGACTTTCCAAATGAAAAGGAACAATATTAGGTATACAATACAGCTTTTCATTACAATCTTGAGTTGTTTTGCTATTGTTCCATTTAGCAAGGCCCAGTATATTGAACAATACCCAATCTCCGCTTCCAATGCCAATAAATTACTTGAAATTGAGAATTATCAGGAGGCAGTTCGACAGTTCGAATTGCTTTTAGAAGAAGAACCAAATAATATTGAATACAAGTTCTTATTGGGTAGAAGTTATACTTATAGTTTCATTAATCAAGAGAAAGGGCTGAAGTTATTGAAAGAGGTGTCGGAGTCTTCCAATAAACCTGATAATGTTGATCGCCATCTTGCCATGGCATACTTTAAAAATTATTTGTTTCAAGATGCCATTGAAATTTTTGAGAGTTTAAAATCCTCAGCGACTACAGAAGAGGAAAAAAAGGAATATGGGGCTTGGATTTTGCAATGTGAACAATCTACGAAGATGCAATCTTCTCCTGTTGATGTCACCTTTGAAAATTTAGGCAAGGAGGTTAATTCCAATGCTCCAGATTATTTACCTGTGGTCGCTTCAGATGAATCTCAGGTAATTTTTACCACCAGGAGAGATGGAGTAGTAGGTAATTTATATGATTATGGTGGATACAGAACCGCAGACATATACATTGCAAATAATGGCAGTAAAAAGTATAGAAAATCAAGATCTATTGGTAGCCCAAATACTTATGGAAATGAACAGTCAGCTGGCAAATCAGAGAATGGTGAATTCATGATTTATAATGTAAATAGTGAAGAGCATTTTAATAATCTGTTTGTTAGTGAAAAGGGTCGCAGATCCTATATGCCACCAAAAGTATTTGATAGTGATATTGTCAATGCACGATCAAATGAGATGGGAGGGAGTTTAACCAATGATGGTAAAAAACTGTATTTCTGTAGTGATCGAGACGGTGGACTGGGTGGTTTTGATATTTATTGGGTGCAACGATTACCGACTGGAGTGTGGAGTGAGCCTAAAAACTTGGGTCCTCCTATAAATACAGATAAGGATGAGCAATATCCAATGTTAATGAACGACGGTCAAAGCCTATATTTCAGTTCTAATGGTCACACTGGTATGGGAGGTATGGATTTATTTAAATCCGAATTAAACGAAGAGAGTGGTAATTGGATGGCACCCAAAAATCTTGGATATCCAGTAAATACTGTAAATGATGATATGAATATCTCTTTTGCTAAGAATGAGCGGTTTGCATACAAAGCAGATAAAAGACCAGATAGTTATGGCGATTTAGATATATATAGACTTACTTTTCATTACAAAAAAGAAGAATATACCTTGGTTCAAGGTAAAGTGATGAATGCAGATTCTTCAATTGTAGAAACCGATGTGTTGGTTGAAATTTTTGATCGTGATGAAGAGTATTTATACGGTTCTTATCTGATGAACAAATCTTCTGGAAAATTCAATGCTATTTTACCTCCAGGTAAGTATCGAATCGAAATCTTGGATACAGTTGGTTATAAGGATTACGAAAAGAAATTTAACGTACAAGGAAAGAATTACTTTAAGGCAATGAAAAAACTCAGTATTGTGCTCGACCCAAATTAGCAGCTATGCTTGATGTATTATATGAGGACAATCATCTAATTGCCGTAAATAAATCTTCCGGAGTATTAGTTCAAGGAGATAAAACTGGCGATACTCCATTAAGTGAATTGACCAAAGCATATTTGGTAAAAAAATACCAAAAGAAAGGAGAGGCCTATCTGGGATTACCTCATCGTTTGGACCGGCCAACCAGTGGTATTGTATTAATGGCAAAAACTTCCAAAGCTTTGGTTCGTTTGAATGCCATGTTCCAAAACAAAGAAATTCAAAAAACATATTGGGCAGTTTGTAGAAATAAACCCAAGCAGGATAAAGCTCAACTGCTTCATTATTTAGTTAGGAATCAAGAAAAAAATAGATCTGATGCTTATGATATGGAAAGACCGAATAGTAAAAAAGCGGAACTTACATATGAAGTGATACTGGCCTTAGATAACTATTTTCTATTAGAAGTAAATCCAAAAACTGGAAGGCATCATCAGATTCGTAGCCAATTGTCAGCAATCTCTTGCCCTATCAAAGGAGATTTAAAGTATGGTTTTCCAAGAAGTAATAAAGATGCATCTATCCATCTACATGCGAGAGCTTTGGAATTAATACATCCAGTAAAGAAAGAAAAATTGAGAATTGTAGCGGATGCGCCAAAAAAAGATAAAATTTGGCAAATCTGTAATCAAGGATTCAAAGGTTGAAGATATTCATCAACATCATTTTCATAGACATCCATTTTGCTTAAATCAACTTCTTTAAACATTTGTTGCGCTTCTCTACCATTTAATCCAACTATAATATTTGCCCTTACTTCAATATTTTTCAGCCCTTTCTTTTTTATTGCCCATTCTTTGACAAATTTGGCAAATTGGATTGCTGCTGATGGAGAGAGACTTAACAACCTCATTTGATCTAAATTTAAACCAAAGGATGCCATATTAACTGGTATAATAGTCTTTGTGTCGAAATCAAGGATTTTAAATTCTACCGCTTCAATTGTTCGATGTTGAATTTTCATTCGCCAAGAAAATCGTTGACCTTGTTCAGTCCATTCGATATTGGATTTTAAAATACTTCTTAGAGGAACAATCAACTGAATCAAAAAATAGAAAGTTATAATGGAAGCTATTTTTTTATGCTGCTTATTGATTTGAATAAGGTCATCCGATTTCTCTTTTCCTTTTTTAATTTGATTAAACTTCTTAGCTACAAGTTCAGGATCGATAAAAAGTATTAATGCAAAGAGCATGAAATAGGGAAAGATGTTTATATCATTAAATAACCAAGCATTGGTAACATTAAAAATGATTGCAGCAATTAGGGCGTATGTCCTAGTTTTTTTATATAGAATCAATGGGGCAATTGCCAAATCAAATAACATCCCCCCATGAACAATTATTTGGATAAAACTATCGCTAAGAAGAATATCTGAAAGTTTGCTATTGCTTGCCTTTTGTTCAATAAAGGCTATTGCTGGTTGCTTATTTACTAGCCAATCCGTATTAATTTTTGCAATTCCACCATAAAAATATACGATCAATACTTGAAACCTTAAGACATATAAGCTCCAGGCAGGAACACTTTTATCTTTATGGTCTTTGTTAAGACTAAAGCGTTTGTCTGCAGGTATAAAGAACAATAAAAGAGAAATTAGACAGATTAAATAAAGGTGATTGTTGTAATATGCTTTATCAATTAAAAAGAGATAAGTAAATGCAACACAGAAATATCCTATTGCAATTCTATACCATTTCCCTATTGTAATTAATACTGCGCTAAGTAATAATCCATAGACAACAATATTTAAGATTCCTTCAGAAAGTGGCTTGATAAAGGAAAATTTACCATAGTGAAAGTTTAATTGAGGACCGGTTAGAAATACCTCCACAAAGTCTATCCGAATAAAATATAAGATTTCCCAACACATGGTCAATCCAAATAAAATTCTAAAGATTGAAACTGAGGTAGAATCTACTCTATGGAATAATTTCCTTATCAATTTAGTGATTGCTTTCTCAAACCTAGTTATTTTTATCAAGATGATAGTTTAGACTTAATCTCTAGTCCAGTTCCGATTTTTCTTCTTTTCAGAAACTATTTTTTTCAGTTTTAACCTCTTTTCGATTACTGATTTACTTTTCTTGGTTGGAATCCTTTTTTTCTTAACTCTTATACCTCTATAAAGCAAAGATTTAAGCCTTTCTATTGCGATTTTTTTATTTAAATACTGGCTTCGCTCTTCTTCAACATCGAATTGAATGATTTCTCCCTCTAATAATGAACTTCCGAAATGGTTTATTAAAAGCACTTTTTCTGCTTCACTTAATAAGCTGGAATTTAATATATTGAACTTGAGATTTACCTTGCTGTTTGTTTTATTCACATGTTGTCCGCCTTTGCCACCACTTCGACTATAGGTGAATTTTACTTCTCTTCTTAAATCTTTGTCTTGAAAATGCATTTATTTGGTTGTATAGGCTTAGATTTAGCAGTCAGAATTGGCATTACAAACTAAAGTCAATTAAATTTGTCGAATATAAAATAAAAAGAAAATTATGCCTGCAGAGATAGAGAAATTAGAACCACAAGATAAGGAAATATTGCTGAGAGCGCCTGCCTTAGTAGCATTGTTGGCAGCGATTTCCGATGATGGAGTAGTAAGTAAAAGTGAGAAATCTGCATCTGTAAGATTAGCACATTTTAGAACTTATAGTTCTGCACCAATATTGCATAATTTTTACAAAGAAGTAGATAAAGTTTTTGAGCAGTTCTTCGATGAAGAGTGGTCTAAACTACCGGAAGGTTGGGAAGATAGAAAAGCGCATTTGGAACAGAGACTATTAGACCTAAATTCTGTTCTCCCTAAATTGAATGAAGTTTATGCTAAGGAATTGGTATTGAGCTTAAAGTCGTTTGCGAAGCATGTATTCAGAAGTAATTCTCATATCCTCGACTATTTTCTATTGCCCATTTTCATGGGAAAAATTGTGAAGGAGAGTTTCAATCCAAAAATTGGAGAATAAATCATGAAAGAATTATTCATTATCCGACATGCTAAGTCAAGTTGGGAGAATAGTTCTTTGAGAGATTTTGATAGGCCTTTAAACAAAAGAGGCAAAAGAGATGCCCCCAGGATGGCAAAGGTGTTGTCTGATATGGAGTATAATCCTGATTTGATAATTAGTAGTCCTGCAAATAGAGCAATTACAACTGCAAAAACTATTGCTAAAGGAATTGATTTTCCACAAGAAAGAATTCAGGAGCGAATGGAAATTTATGGGGCAAGTGTTTCTGGTATGCTTGATTTGATCAATAAAATTGACGATAAACACAATCGTGTATATCTGTTTGGACACAATCCTACATTTACCATGTTAGCGGAATTTCTAAGTGGAGAATATTTTGGGAATTTGCCTACCTGCGGAATAATAGGTTTAGGATTTGATTTTGATAGTTGGAAGATGATCAGTGCTGAAACCGGGGATAATTTTTACTATGGTTATCCGAAGAAATATGATTGAGTATAAAGATTAGATTTTAACTGTCCAGTTAAATTGATCCTCTGCAATACCTCTTTTTAGTTTTTCTAAATAATCTTTAGCGCGATTAGAAAAAGTCCAGCTACTGGAATCACTTAACTGGTATTCTTTCCCATTCGCCCCAATCGATTGGATAGGAACAATTGTAGCTGCTGTTCCCATTCCGAATGCCTCTTCTAATTCGTTGCTTTCTAAGGCTAAAAGAATTTCGTCAACAGAAATTTTTCTCTCTTCTACTGAAATATCCCAATGTCTCGCCAATTGAATTATGCTGTCTCTTGTTACCCCATCAAGAATGGTATCGCTCTTTGTTGAAGGGGTAATTAAGGTGCCATTAATTTTAAACATGATATTCATGGTGCCTGACTCTTCAATGAATTGATGGCTTGAAGCATCTGTCCAAATTAATTGGTCATAACCTTCTTCCAATGCTTGCTTAGCAGGATATAAAGAAGCAGCATAATTTGCTGCAGCTTTGGCCGCACCAATCCCTCCAGAAGCTGCCCTAGAATATTGTGTTTCTATTTTAACGCGAATAGCTCCAGAGTAATAATTGGAAGTAGGAGAAGTGATCACTAAAAACTGATAGCTTTCACTTGGTTTTACACCTAAAAATGCTTCGTCGGCAATCATAAAAGGTCTAATGTACAGCGACTGATTTTCTCCATTAGGTACCCAATTGCGATCCTGATGAATTAATTCCTTGACGCCATCCATGAATATGGATTCAGGGATTTCAGGCATACATAATCGAACCGCGGAAGCGTTCAACCTTTCCCAATTCTTGTCCGGCCTAAACAAAAGAATTTCTCCATTCTCGGTGCGATGTGCTTTAAGACCTTCAAATATGGCTTGACCATAGTGAAACACCGAGGCCGCTGGTGATAAACTTAAATTATCATAAGCTTCTATACTTAAGTCAGTCCATTCATTATCCTTGTATTTGGCTACAAAAACATGGTCCGAAAACTGTCTTCCAAATTTTAAACTACCAAAATCAACTTCATTTATTCTAGAAGATTCAATTCGATTAATTTTAATGGAAGTTGCGACTTTAGACATCTTGGAAATTGAGCTTACAAAGTTAATTATTAAGATTATTCTACTGTTAATTTAATGTTTTATGTGCATTTATAATCGGAATCCGTATTAAATTTGCGCAACTTTTTTAGATTTTATCTATTCTATGTCCAAGAAACCTGATAATTATACAACGAACGAGGAAAACGCCAGGGTTTATCAAAATCCCATTTTGCATACCCTAAGTAAGAACCATATTTCTGGACCATTGATCATATTTTTTGGAGGAGGTACCGCATTGAGTATTTATGCGAAGATAGAGTTCCAATTAAGCATATGGACAATTCTAATGTACTTCTTTGTCGGCATGTTATTGTTTTCCTTGATTGAATACTTAATACATCGATTTCTATATCATCTTCCTCAAGTTTATAATGAAGGAGGAGTTGCTTATGCCTTGCATGGAATACACCATAAATACCCTAAAGACAAAAAGCGATTGGTAATGCCACCAGTATTAAGTGTAGTATTAGCCTCTATAATCTTATTGATAAATTATAGCCTAATGGGAGGAGAAGGTTTTCCTTTTACAGGGGGATTCTTATTTGGATATGCTGCCTATTTATCGGTTCATTATATCGTGCATCGATTTAAGCCACCAAAAAACTTCTTTAAACAATTGTGGATTCACCACAGTATTCATCACTATCAGGATGATGAAGCAGCTTTTGGGGTCTCTTCTCCATTGTGGGACTATGTTTTTGGTACAATGCCAAAGAAAAAGGTAAACTAAACCCTTAGTTTATCTAGAAGTCTATTTAATTGTTTGGTTTCAGTTAGACTCAAATGACTGAAATAAGCTTTAATCTCTTCTTGAACCGCATCGAGTTCTGATAATAATTCTAAGCCTGTCTCTGTAATTTGAACATCCATTTGTCTTCTATCCTTTAAGTTCACTTTTCTTTGGATAAGTTTCTTTTGTTCTAACTTATCAACCAATCTAGAAACATTAGACATTTTATCTATCATTCTACTTGCAATAGAATTTATAGATATTGATTTTCTCGCTTGTCCTCTTAGAATTCTCAGAACATTATATTGTTGGGAAGTGAGATTAAAAGGTTTTAGGTGTTTGCTAATGATATTAGAAACATATTTACCCGTAAATAATTGATTTATAATCAATTTTTGAACTTCACTTTCGAATTTATCCTGTTTGATTTCTTCTTCAATTTTCATCATTCCAAAAGGGTGTAAATATATGTATATACAATTAATGTTGTTACATACAGATTTGTTCAATGCAATACATAAATGCATAATTTAATCTTTGTTTTTAAAAGGATTTGATTGCGCATTAAAGGCCTCATTTTTGTTTTTGTTCAATTCATTTGTATAGTGATATTGCTTTGGCGCACAAACTCATTTGAACATCTAGACCAAATATTAATCCAATGTTCGGCTATAGGTATTGGTCTATGGGCAATCTGGGTAGGTAGAAATAGTAAATTCAATATTGTACCTGAAGTTGCCGATGGATCTATTTTGATTAAAAATGGACCATATCGATACATAAGACATCCAATGTATGCTGCGATAATATTGTTTTTCTTGCCAACAATTTGGCATTTCCCATCTCTTGAAGTTTTCCTCATTTACGGTACTTTATTGTTGTGTTTAATTCTAAAATTGAGATATGAGGAGAATCTATTGGAAGTAAAATTTTCAGATTACACTGACTTTAAAAAAGGAACTTTTCGTTTATTACCATTTATTTATTGATGAATTGCTGTTCATAATCCTTTAGATTTACGGTAGGAGGAATGCTGAATAATTTTATTTTTGGGGCGTTTAAAAGCAATGAGAAGAATTATATTGATTTTCGTTTTAGGGCTTTCGTTTATTCAAACGAAACCAGTTGAGCCGAATGTAAATTGTTTGCTTCTTGGTTCAATTTATGAGGATTTAGAAGGGGAGGTAAAGCCAGATTTTAAATTATTCGAGAGTGCGTATTTGGGGTATATTGATTTGAAATTAAGTGGTTTGATCAATACAAAGAAAGAAATTCTTAGCATCATTGATTTCAGATTGCCATCCAATAAGAAAAGATTTTGGGTTATTGATATTGCCAATAAGAAAATTTTATACCATACCTTGGTAGCTCATGGTGAAAATTCTGGTGGAGAATATGCACTTGATTTTTCGAATCGAAATAATTCCCATCAAAGCAGCCTAGGGTTTTATGTTACGCAAGAAACCTATTATGGGAAAAACGGACTTTCACTCCGCTTAAAGGGATTAGAAAGAAGATTCAATTCCAATGCAAGAGATCGCTATGTGGTAATTCATGGTGCAGATTATGCTACTCAGGAATATTTAGCCAAACATGGGAAATTGGGAAATAGCGAAGGTTGTCCTGCAATCCCTATGGGAATTCATAAAGAAGTGATAGAAGTAACTAAAGAAGGAACTTGTCTATTCATTTATTTTCCAGATTTAGATTACATAGAAGGATCAGATTTCATGATTGAAAACTATTGAATTAGATAAATGAATACGAAGACAACTTTTATTTGCATACTACTTTCTGTATTTCTTTCCTCTTGTTCTTTGATCAAGAGTCCAAAGTCGGGAAACTTTCAAAGGGTGAAATACAATGCACACCTGAAATTAAAAAAATCAAAAAGTGAAAAGCAAATCACCACTTGGACAGACTCTCTGCGAATTAAGAGGAATGTAAGAATGAATGCCATGGCAAGAAAAGATAAAAAGACCATGGACATAAATTATAAGGTTTATGAGAAAAGTCCTTCTAGAGCTCCAATAAAGATCAAATATTCAGGAAACTCAGATTCTAAACTTAAAAGATCAAAGCGACTTTCCAATGAAAGATTTCTACAAAGGAATATTCAAGCTACCAAAGGAGATTCTCATAAATATTGGTGGGATGAAGACATAGAAGATTGGCCATGGAAGCAATTAATTTTGGTTCTGATTGCATTAATCCTGATTTCAATAATTGTTGGATTATTGGTACCTGCAATCGGTGGATTTTTATCCGGAATGATTGGTCTGATCTTAATCCTTCTCTTGGCTTATTATTTGGTAGGATTATGGACATAAAAAAACTCCATCGGTAAGGATGGAGTTTTTAGCATTTAACTTTATTATTACATCATTCCTGGCATTCCACCACCTGGCATTCCGCCACCAGGCATTCCACCTACTGGCTCATCCTCTTCTTCATCAGAAATAACACATTCGGTTGTAAGTAACATTCCAGCTATAGAAGCAGCATTCTCTAATGCCACCCTTGCAACTTTAGTAGGGTCAATTACTCCTTCTTTTAACATATTGCCAAATTCTTCAGTTCTGGCATTATATCCAAAATCATCTTTCCCTTCAATGATTTTTTGAACGATCACAGATCCTTCACCACCACTATTGGTAACAATTTGTCTCAAAGGTTCTTCAACTGCTCTTCTTACAATGGCAATACCAGTAGTTTCATCCGCATTTTCTCCTTCTTTATTTTCAAGAGCTGCAATGGATCTGATAAAAGCAACTCCACCACCTGGAATTATTCCTTCTTCTACTGCAGCACGTGTTGCATGTAATGCATCATCCACTCTGTCTTTTTTCTCCTTCATTTCTACTTCAGAAGCAGCACCAACATAAAGAACTGCAACACCACCTGCTAGTTTAGCAAGTCTTTCTTGCAATTTTTCTTTATCGTAATCTGAGCTTGTGCTTTCAATTTGAGCTTTAATTTGACTTACTCTAGCCGAAATATCATCCTTCTGGCCAGCTCCATTTACTATGGTTGTATTGTCCTTATCGATTGTGATTTTCTCACATTCGCCCAAATCATTAAGATCTGCATTCTCTAACTTATAACCTCTTTCTTCAGAAATAACAGTTCCTCCAGTTAAGATTGCGATGTCTTCTAACATTGCTTTTCTTCTGTCACCAAATCCAGGAGCTTTAACAGCAGCAATCTTGATAGATCCTCTAATTTTATTTACTACCAAGGTAGCCAAAGCTTCACCTTCAACATCTTCAGCAATAATCAATAAAGGTCTACCACTTTGAGCTGTTTTTTCCAACACAGGAACTAGATCCTTCATGGTACTAATTTTCTTGTCGAAGATTAAGATGTAAGGATTATCCAATTCTGCTTCCATCTTTTCAGTATCTGTAACAAAATATGGAGATAAATATCCTCTGTCAAATTGCATACCTTCAACTACTTCAACTGTAGTTTCTGTTCCTTTGGCTTCTTCTACAGTGATCACACCTTCTTTTTTCACCTTACCCATTGCTTCTGCAATCAATTTTCCAATTGAATTGTCATTGTTTGCAGAAATGGTAGCAACTTGTTCTATTTTTTCAGAATCTTCACCTACTGTTTTCGAGATTTTTTGTAATCCAGCAATGATTTCTTCAACTGCTTTGTCTATACCTCTTTTAAGATCCATAGGATTCGCTCCAGCAGCAACATTTTTCAATCCCTGAGTTACTATTGCCTGAGCTAAGATTGTTGCAGTAGTTGTTCCATCTCCTGCATCATCAGCAGTTTTAGAGGCTACCTCTTTCAACATTTGAGCACCCATATTTTCGATGCTGTCCTTTAATTCAATTTCCTTAGCTACTGAAACGCCATCTTTAGTAACTGAAGGAGCACCAAATTTCTTGTCGATAACAACATTTCTACCTTTTGGTCCTAAAGTTACTTTTACCGCATTGGCAAGTTGATCTACACCTCTCTTAAGTGCATTCCTTGCGTCTGTATCAAAAGTTATTTCTTTTGCCATTTTCCTAAATTTTTAATTGATTCTTTAATTTATACGATTGCGAAAATGTCAGATTCCTTCATAATTAAGTAATCTGCTCCTTCTATATTGATTTCAGTTCCGGCATATTTACCGTACAAAACCATATCTCCAACTTTAACAGTTAGAGGTTCATCTGGTTTCCCATTTCCAACTGCAACAATTTTACCTTTTTGTGGTTTTTCTTTTGCAGTATCCGGAATAATAATACCGCCGGCTGTTTTTTCTTCTGCAGCAGCTGGTTCAACAAGAACTCTATCTGCTAAAGGTGTGACATTTACTGACATTCTTTTATTGATTTTAAATTTATGATTTGCCCTTAACCACAATTGATGCCATTTTCAGCGAGTGGATCAAAATGACACGATTTGGCCAGGATTAGTTTTTATCCTAAAAAAAATGTCAGTACGCATGACATACTGACATTTTTTCTTGAGACTAATTTTTTATTCGGTTTCTCCTTCGCTAGACTCCTCGCTACCAGCATTGGTCTGATTAGTGCCTTCTTCCAAAGGAACTCCTTCTTGAATTTGAGGTACCTGACTCTGCGGAATAATAACCTGATTTGCTTCATCTGTCAATTCAGATTCACTTGTGGTAATTACTTCTGGTTCACCAACAAGAGATGAAGAAATAACACTAAAAACCAATAGCGCAATTCCCAATGTCCAAGTTGCTTTTTCCAAGAAGTCAGTGGTTTTTCTAACGCCCATAACTTGGTTAGAGGAAGAAAAGTTAGACGCTAAACCACCCTTTGGGTTTTGAACTAGAATTACCAATACCAAAAGAATGGCAATGATGAAAATTAAAATAGAAACTAAGATCTCCATGATATAACTTATTCGTTGTGTTGTTGTTGAATTTCTTTAATTCGGCCTGCAAAATAAACCCTTTTTTCTGGATATTTCAACTGTAGTTTTTCGAATGCATTTATAGCTTTTTCTAAATTTCCTTGATCCACATAAATGTTAGCCAATGTTTCAGTAATTAAATCATCATTTTCTTGTACACTTAATTTGGCCATTTTAGCTGCAGAGTAAAATTCAGCCTTAACAGCAGGCAGATTGTCTGAATTAATTTCTAGTGTACTATCTGGATCTATGAATGCTTCTGTTGATAATTCATCTATACCTTTCCCATCGCCATAATAATTTATCCAATCTGAAAAACTATGCACTTCGGTTTCATTGAAATCGGATTGAATAGATTTAGTATCTAATGACTCCTCTTCAATAATCTGATGTTTATTAGGGCTAAGTTCACTGATGTCTGGTATTTCATCTGAAACTTCCAACATGACTGAACTGTTAATGGCAGAAGTTAGAATCTGTTGCTCCAAAGCTCCTTTTACTTGAGGCTCTTCCTGACTAAGGTCTTGTTCTTGAGAAATTATGTTGTCTGTTTCTACTTTATTCGATTCTACTACATGCTCATCAGAATTAAAAGAATTGCTGAATAATAATTCGTGTAATCTTTTCCGATCACTAGCATAAGCAGCTGTGATTTTCAATTGGGCTTCGAAATTTAAATTCTCAGATTCATGAAAAGCCTTACACAAAATTGATTGTAAGCTTTGACAGTAAGGATATTCTTTTATCAATGCTTGTGCCGATACAATTTGATTCGCACCATAATCAACACTCTCTTCAATCAATTCTTGAAATTCACGCTTATTCATTGGCTACCAATTCGTAACGGATTTGTTAAAAATATCTTGCACCAGCTGACTATTGATGCTATTCAGTAGATCTTCTTCTACAGAAGATAAATCACGTGAAGTTTCAAAATCTTCAAAACGAGAGAATGATTGATCGAAGTTTTGTTTGTCGTCTTTATTATTGGTAAACTTCACTTTAACGGTCATAGTTACCCTAGTTAAGGCAGCTGTTTCATTACCTTGAATTGCAACAGGCATGGAGTTGTAATTGGTAATTGTTCCTTCAAATTCCAAATCTCCATCGGACTTTACCAACACCAAATTGGTTTGCGAAAGAAATATATCTTTCATTGCTTCTGTAAAAAGCTGACTAGCTGCAGGTGGTGCCAAAGGCGCATTATTTTGGAAAAATTCTACAGAAACAGTTTGTACTTCAGGTGAAATGGAAGCACCAGTAAATGAATAGGAAGCTTGACAACACCAATTTACAGCAGTGATGCAGATCATGCAAAACAGAAATTTAATTGTTCTAATCATTCAATGTCGTATTCTTTGATTTTTCGATAAAGTGTTCGTTCTGATATTCCTAAATCTTCTGCAGCATATTTGCGTTTGCCATTGTGTTTATTTAACGCTTTTTTGATCAATTTCTTTTCTGTTTCAGAAATAGACAAGGATTCCTCTTCTTCTATCAATTCAAATTCTTCACGTTCTATATCGTTGATTTCTTGTATTGGATTAGGTTGTTGAACTTCAGTAATCGGTTTCGCTTCCCTGACTTCATGACTTAGATTGCTATTTGAGAATTCTTCTATTCTCAGACTAGCTTCTATAGGATCACTTTCCTTGTTACCTCCATACAAATTCTGTATCAATTGTTCTTTAACTTCTTCATTGTTTGAATCCGTTTGCAAAACCTGATAAACCACCTTTTTTAGGTCATTTACATCCTGCTTCATCTCAAAAAGTACCTTGTAAAGAATTTCTCTTTCAGACAAACCTTCTTTATCTCCATTATAAAGCACTGGTAGGGAAGATTCACTATTTTCTGGCAGGTATTTTAGTAAGGTGTTTTCGTCAATTAGTTTATTTTCTTCTATAACTGAAATCTGCTCGGTGACATTTTTTAATTGGCGGATATTACCAGGCCATCTGTATTTCATGAGCAAGTCTCTTGCATTATTGGTAAGTTGTACGGATGGCATCTTATACCTATTTGCAAAATCTGAGGCAAATTTTCTAAATAGAAGATGAATATCGTCGTTCCGATCACGAAGTGGTGGTACTTCAATTGGAACGGTATTTAAACGATAGTAAAGATCTTCACGAAACTTATTTTCTCTAATTGCCTTAGGTATATTCACATTTGTTGCAGCAACAACTCGAATGTCTGTTTTTTGTACTTTAGAACTACCTACCTTAAGAAACTCACCAGTTTCAAGTACACGCAATAGACGAACTTGAGTTTGCAAAGGAAGCTCAGCAACTTCATCTAAAAATATAGTTCCTCCATTGGCAACCTCAAAGTATCCTTTCCTGGTATCATGGGCTCCTGTAAATGATCCTTTTTCATGTCCAAATAATTCAGAGTCAATAGTGCCTTCTGGAATTGCACCACAGTTTACAGCAATATATTTATTGTGTTTTCTTGAACTCAGTTGATGAATTATTTGTGGCATAGTCTCCTTGCCTGAACCACTTTCACCAGTAACCAATACAGAAAGATCAGTAGCTGCAACTTGAGCAGCAATATCAATCGCCCTATTTAAAGCATCGGTATGCCCAATTATGCCAAATCTTTGTTTTATCTGATCAATATTCATTTTACTGCTCTTCCAATTAAAGTCGCAGAGGTGCAATCCTCAATTTTAACTTGAACATAATCACCAGGCTTATAATTCTCCTTTGGAAATACTACCACTGTATTTTGAGAATTTCTTCCGTAAAGATCGTTATCGGATTTTTTAGAAACTCCTTCCACCAATACTTCAAAAGTTTTTCCAAGATCTTTTTTCAATTGGCTTTTTGAATGCTGTTGTTGCAATTGAATAATTTCAGTTAATCTTTTTTGCTTGATTTCTTCTGGAATATCATCTTCAAATTTTCTTTGCGCCAAAGTATTAGGTCGTTCCGAATATTTGAACATGTAGGAGAAATGAAACTTAACTTTTTCCATCAAGTCTAAAGTTTCTCTATGGTCATTTTCAGTTTCGGTGCAAAATCCAGCGATAATATCTGCGGAGATAGCACAATCCGGAATAATTCTTTTGATTGCTGCCACTCGATCTAAATACCATTCTTTGGTATACCCTCTATTCATTAACTCCAGTATTCGGCTACTGCCAGATTGGAAAGGCAAATGGATGTAATTACAAATGTTTTTGTGTTTTGCCATCACATGCAAAACTTCATCTGTCATGTCTTTAGGATGAGAAGTGGAAAACCGAATTCTAACATTTGGGTCTACAGAGGCAACCTTATCCATTAATTGTGCAAAGTTTACACTCCGATCTTGTTCGTCAGATGTCAGATTATGGAATTCTTTTTTTAATCCTCCCCCATACCACAAATAGGAATCCACATTTTGACCAAGAAGGGTTACTTCCTTGTACCCTTTATTTGCCAAATCTCTAACTTCCTCTACTATGGTTTCAGGATCTCTACTTCTTTCTCTACCTCTTGTAAATGGAACAACACAGAAGGTGCACATATTATCGCATCCACGAGTAATGGAAACAAATGCGGTCACCCCATTGCCACCAAGTCTTACAGGACTAATGTCCCCATAGGTTTCTTCTTTGGATAAAATTACATTAACTGCTTTGTGACCTCCATCAACCTCTTCAACCAGATTTGGTATGTCTCTGTATGCATCTGGGCCTACAACTAAATCAACTAACTTTTCTTCATCCAATAATTTGGATTTTAAACGTTCAGCCATGCAGCCCAATACGCCAACTACCATTTCTGGCTTCTCTGCTTTAATCTGATTGAAGTTTTGAATTCTTTTTCTAACAGTTTGTTCTGCTTTCTCTCGTATGGAACATGTATTTACAAATACAATGTCCGCATCATGAAGCATCGATGTGGTTTGATAACCAGATTTTTCCAATATAGAAGCGACAATCTCACTATCTGAGAAATTCATCTGACAACCATAGCTCTCTATATAAACTTTTCTCTGAGCTTTATCGAGCTTTTGGCTTTCTCTCACTAAGGCTTCTCCTTGTCGATTTTCATCGATAACCTTTTCTACAATTTCTTGCATTCAAATTATTATTGGCGAACAAAATTACCTAAAATAAAGGCTTAGTGACAAAATGGCATGTTTGAGGGTTCACATTTTATATTATATATATATAATATAGAATTGAGGAAAGGAAATATTAAAATTGAAACATTGATGACTTAATAAATATTGGGTTTATTTGCGCCCTAAATTTGGTTTTATAAGCCATTATAATTAAAACTTTTGCTTTATGTCAAAGAACTTAGTTATCGTTGAGTCACCAGCAAAAGCTAAAACAATCGAAGGATTTCTGGGGAAAGATTATGTTGTAAAGTCGAGTTTTGGCCACATCAGAGATTTGCCTGGTAAAAAGATTTCTATAGATATTGAAAATGGTTACGAACCAGAATATATCATCTCAGAAGATAAGAAGAAAGTTGTAGCTGAACTTAAGAAATTAGCCAAGAGTGCTGAGATGGTTTGGTTGGCTACGGATGAGGATCGGGAAGGAGAGGCAATTTCTTGGCACTTGCAAGAAGCATTGAAACTAAATGAAGCTAAAACAAAAAGAATTGTGTTCTCTGAAATCACCAAAAATGCCATCACAAGGGCGATAGAGAATCCACGAAAAGTAAATACTAATCTGGTTTATGCGCAACAAGCAAGAAGGGTTCTGGATAGATTAGTAGGTTATGAATTATCACCCATTTTATGGAAAAAGGTAAAACCATCTTTATCTGCTGGGAGAGTTCAATCTGTAACGGTAAGATTAATTGTAGAGCGGGAAAGAGAAATAAAAGAATTTAATGTTACAGACTTCTTTAAGGTGAATGGAAATTTTGTTGCGAAGAATAACAAGTCTTTTAAAGCTGAAGTAGCAAAACGCTTTAATAATCAAGAAGAAGCAAGAAAATTTTTAGAAGATTGTAGTTCTTCTAATTTTTCCATTAGTAATGTGCAGAAAAAGCCAGCTACTAAATCTGCCGCTGCTCCTTTTACAACTTCAACCTTGCAGCAAGAGGCTAGTAGAAAGCTTGGTTATTCGGTGGCACAAACCATGTTGGTGGCTCAAAAACTATATGAGTCGGGAAAGATTACCTACATGAGAACAGATTCTGTAAATCTTTCTGATCTAGCAATTAACGATTCTGCGGCTTATATCAAACAGAAATATGGTTCTGATTATTCAAGCCCTAAGAATTATGCAACAAAATCTAAAGGTGCCCAAGAAGCTCATGAGGCAATACGTCCAACCAACCTTTCATTAGAGAGTATTGGAGGTGACAGCCAAGAAAGTTATCTCTATGAGTTGATATGGAAACGAACCATTGCATCTCAAATGGCCAATGCACAAATAGAACGTACAACGGCAAACATCAATGTTTCCAATTCTGAAATAGAATTTACGGCCAGAGGTGAAGTGATAAAGTTTGAAGGATTTTTGAAAGTGTATTTAGAATCTACGGATGATGAAGCTGAAGATAATCAAGAAGGAATGCTTCCACCACTTGAGCTAGGAGATGATATTGAAATGCAAAAAATATTTGCTACCCAGAGATTTACCAAACATCCGCCTAGATATCAAGAAGCCAGCCTAGTAAGGAAATTAGAAGAATTGGGAATAGGCCGACCTTCAACTTATGCACCAACAATTTCTACAATACAAAAGAGAGGTTATGTCGTTAAGGAAAATAGGGAAGGAGAGGATCGCAATTTTGTAGCGATGGAATTGGAAAATGATTCGATTTCTGAACATACTAAATCGGAGAAGACAGGCGCTGAAAAAAATAAATTGTTTCCTACAGATATAGGAATGGTTGTAACAGATTTCCTATCTGAACATTTCAAGAATATCATGGATTATGGATTTACGGCAGACGTAGAAAAACAATTTGATGATATTGCGGAAGGTCAGATGGTATGGAATAAAATGATTGATCAGTTTTATTCTCCATTTCACACCAATGTAGAAAGTACTTTAGAAAATGCAGAAAGGGCCAAAGGAGAAAGGTTGTTGGGTACAGATCCTGATAGTGGAAAAGAAGTTTTTGCAAGAATTGGACGCTTCGGTCCAATGGTTCAAATTGGTAAGGTAGATGATGAAGATAAACCTCGATTTGCTTCATTACTTAAACATCAGAGCATCGAAAGTATCACTTTTGAGGAGGCAATGGATTTATTTAAATTACCAAGAGACGTAGGAGAATATGAAGGAAAGAAAATTTCTGCTGCAATTGGTAGATTCGGCCCTTATGTAAGATGGAATAATCTTTTTGTTTCTTTAAAGAAAGACAATGGAGATGATCCTTTTACTGTAGGTCAGGACAGAGCGATAGAGTTAATCAAAGAAAAACAAGAACAGGAGAAGAATAAATACATCAAGGTATTTGAAGAGGATGAAACAGTTCAAGTTCTAAACGGGAGATATGGTCCCTACATTAAGGTAGGTCGACAAAATGTAAAGATTCCAAAGGGCGTAAAACCGGAAGAATTAACCCTTGCTGAATGTAAAAAACTTGCAGCAGAAGCTCCAGCAAAAAGAAAAAGAGCAAAGAAATCTTAGATGGATTTTTTAGAATACTTCAATCGTACAGATGTAGATCGATTTATAGCAAATAACAAATTTGATAAGAATCAAATCGGTTCTGTGATCCAAACTCAGGTTGAAGAATTATCTGAGATTGATATTGCACTTTTTAATGTTGAAGAGGATAGGGCCTCGCAAGAAAATGAAGGCAGTGCAAAAGGAGGAGAAGAAGTAAGACGATATCTCTATCAATTATATAAGGGAGATCATCAACTAAGGATAATTGATTTTGGAACGATTAAAGCAGGTGACTCTGTTTTAGATACCTATTTTGCACTCAAGGATACCATTTCCACTCTTTTAAAAGCCGAAGTGTTACCTATAATAATTGGAGGTAGTGCTGATTTATGTTTTGCCAATTATTTGGCATATACAGAATTAGAACAATCTGTCAATTTGGTTTCCATTGACTCCAAATTTGCGTTGGGAGATGCGGATGAAATAATTAAATCTTCGAACTACCTAAGTAAGGTGCTCTTTCATCAGCCTAATGCTTTGTTTAATTTCAGCAATTTAGGATACCAATCCTATTTTGTCAATCCGGATGAGTTGAGGTTATTGAACGACCTTTTTTATGACATTTATCGCTTGGGAGAGATGAAGAAGGATATCAAACTTACTGAGCCAATAATCAGAAATGCTGATTTTATCTCTTTTAACCTCAATGCAGTTGCACAACCATTTGCATCTGCGAATAATGGTGCCTCTCCAAATGGATTTACAGGCGAAGAGGCGTGCCAGATGGCTAAATATGCTGGCATGAATGATAAGCTCACCTCATTCGGTATTTATGAGTTTAACCCCAAAGTTTCAGATAATGGAATGACGGCACATTTGGTTGCTCAAATGATTTGGTATTTTATTGAAGGTTATTACCAAAGACAAGGAGATTTTCCCATATCGGATAAAAAAGATTATCTCAAATACAATGTAAATCCAGAAGAGGGAGATGAGAATATTATCTTCTATAAAAGTCAAAAAACAGATCGCTGGTGGATGGAAGTGCCCTATCATTCCAATATCAGTAGAAAATATAAAAGGCATTTAATGTTGCCCTGCAATTATCAAGATTATATTACAGCCACTGAGGGTGAAATTCCAGAACGTTGGTTTCAAACTTTTAAGAAATTAAAATAACACCTTTGTTAAAATTGGACATTTTGGAGACAAATGGAACAGTGAATTTAATTTTTGAGTATTTTAGGCGCTTAAAACTAACCGAAATACGATTTTATCGCTCTCAACCCCTGATTATGAATAGATTTTTACTTGTTGTAGTTATTGTAGTTTGCGCATTAGAGTTAAGAGCCCAACAAGATCCTCAGTATACCCAAAACATGTTTAATCGATTGGCAGTGAATCCCGCTTATGCTGGTTCTCACAATGCAATCTGTGGAACACTTTTAGCTCGTGAACAATGGCTGGGCTTTAATGACAACCCTACTACTAATGTATTTAGTGCTCATGGTAGATTTAAAGTGATGCGCGGGAAATATCAGATGGGAGCTGGACTGACGCTTATCCAAGATGATATTGGACCGATTACTTCCCTAAACGTAAAAGGTGCAATTGCTTATCACCATAGAATTAATCAAGGAGTTTTATCCATTGGATTAGATTTGGGAATATTCAATCAATCGATCAATGCAGATTGGATTAGCCCAGAAGGAGACGGTACAGAAGATCCTGATATTCCGAATGGACAAGCAGGAGCATTAGCGCTTGATCTTGGAGCAGGGATTTATTATTACACCAAAGATTTGTATGTAGGAATCTCTTCCACACATTTAAATCAACCAGAAATTTCAGATGCTAGCTCTACAGTAAATGGAGTGCAATCTTCTTTGACATTTGAACAAGTTCGCCATTATTACATGATGGCAGGATATAATTATGAATTATCTGCAGGCTCTGCAACCTTAGAATTGCAACCTTCTGTATTTGCTAAAACGGATGCGGTTTCAACCATTGTTGATATAAATACCAATGTATTGTACAATAATTTGGTTTGGGGTGGCGTTTCTTACCGAACCGGTCAAAATGCAGTTTCATTGCTCACAGGTGTTCAATTTGAAACATTGAATTTTATGCCAGCTGATTTGAAACCATTAAAGATAGGTGCGGCATACGATTTTAGTACCGGAGAATTAAGTGACCACAATGATGGTAGTATAGAGTTTTTACTCAGCTACTGTTATAAGTTGAAGCAAAAACAAAAGCTTCAACGATATAAAAGCGTTAGATTTTTATAGTGGCTAACTTGATGATAATTGAAACATTTTGAAAAAAATAAAGTATACTTGCAAGTTCCAATAATGCATATTGTTAATTCAATGTGCCAAAAAAAATTAAGGCCATGAAAAAATTGACCTTCATATTAGTTGTTTTAATCGCTTCTTTGACCGCATGCGATCAAGGAAACGGTGAGCTTATTGGCGTACAAGGTAGACCAGATTGGTTTCAACCTGTTCCTTATGGAATGTTGTTGATTCCACAAGGAAGTTATACCATGGGTAATACGGACCAGGATGTACCAGGAGCTAGATTATCCAAAACTAAAGTAGTTTCTGTTGCTGCTTTCTATATGGATCAAACAGAGATTACCAACAATGAATACAGACAATTTGTATTTTGGGTAAAAGACTCTATCGCTAGAAGAATTCTCGGTGAAGAAATTAGCGAAGAACTTTACTTGAATACAATTAATGTATATGGTGAAGATATTGATCCTCCAACCATCAACTGGGAATCCAAGATTGAATGGAGAGAAATAGAAACTCGTGAAGCATTAGAAGTAATGTTCTTGCCTGATTATGAAAGATTTTACAATATCAAGCAAATTGATACGCGTAAATTGAACTATGAGTACTTCTGGATCAATTATAGAAAGGCTGCTGCTCGTAAGAACAGAGAGCAAGGTCAAATAGACCGTTCTATCTTTATAGAGTCAGATGTGATTAATGTATATCCAGATACTTTGGCTTGGGTTCATGACTTTAGTTACTCTTTTAATGAACCATTGACCAATTCTTACTTCTGGCATCCAGCTTATGATGATTATCCAGTAGTTGGTGTTAGTTGGAAACAAGCAAGAGCATTCTCGATTTGGAGAACACAATTGTTGAACTCATTCTTGAGAAGAAGAGGAATGCATGATGTACAATACTTTAGATTGCCTACAGAATCAGAGTGGGAATGGGCTGCAAGAGGTGGATTGGATAACAACCAATATCCTTGGGGTGGACCATACATTAGAAATACTGCAGGCTGTTTCTTAGGTAACTTCAAGCCATTAAGAGGAAATTATGTGGATGATGGTGGTTTGCAAACGGTTAAAGCATTTACATACAATCCAAATGACTATGGCTTGTTCTGTATGGCTGGAAATGTTGCAGAATGGACAAGCAATGCCTTCGATGAGGCAGCTTATGACTTTGCACATGATTTAAACATGGATTATTCTTATGAAGCAAAAGATTCTGATCCACCTTCGTTGAAGCGTAAGGTAATTAGAGGTGGTTCTTGGAAAGATGTTGCATACTACTTGCACAATGGAACCAGAACTTTTGAATATCAGGATACAGCCAAATGTTATATTGGTTTCAGAAATGTGATGTCTTACTTAGGCAGACCTGAGAACAATGAAGAATTTTAATAGAAAAGCAATCAATCAATTTTATCAATAAACAAACCTAAATTTTATATCAATGGGATTCGTACAATTTTTATTTGAGACCAAGAAAGGAAAGAAAATCATGGGCCTTCTTTACGGTCTAGGAGCATCTGTAGTAATTATCGGAGCATTATTTAAAATCGAGCACTGGGAAGGTGCATCAACCATGCTTATCGTTGGACTAGGAACAGAGGCATTAATATTTGCCGTTTCGGCATTCGAACCCCCACACAGTGAAGTTGACTGGACATTGGCTTATCCAGAATTGGCAGGAATTGAAGATGATGAATTAACATCAGCAACTAAAGGTAAAGGATCTAAAGATTCTGCTGCTCAAGAAATGGATAAGATGTTAGAAGATGCTAAGATAGGTCCTGAACTCATTGAAAGTTTAGGAACTGGTTTTAGAAATTTAGCTGACCATACTTCTAAATTGAACAATATTTCTGATGCTTCTGTAGCAACTGACGAATTTGTTGGCAACATTAGAAGTGCTTCAGATAAAATGAATAACCTTTCAGATTCTTATGAGAAGGCTTCCGAAACCTTGACTGGCTTGACTGTGTCAAGTGAAGATAGCGCAAACTATTCTGACAACTTGAAGGGAATAAGCGCTAAACTGACTGAATTAAACAATGTATATGAATTGCAGTTGAAGTCTGCTAGTGAGCATGCTGAAGCGAGTAATAGAGCATACCAAGACATTGAAGGTTTGATGTCTAACTTACAAAGTTCGGTAGCAAGCTCTGAGCAATACAAAGAAAATATTTCTGAATTGGCTAGAAACTTAAGCTCATTGAATACAATTTATGGCAACATGTTAAATGCCATGAATGTAGGAATGAATGTGAATTCTAACGTTTCTTCAGAAGTTTAATTAATAATACCAATCGATAAAAAGATAAAGAATGGCAGGTAATAAATTATCCCCCCGGCAGAAGATGATTGGTATGATGTACTTGGTACTTACCGCTTTATTGGCGATGAACGTATCCAAGGACATTCTTGATGCCTTTGTTACTGTAAACGATGGTTTAGAGAAAACAAAACATAACTTCAAGGAAAAGAATGCTGACCAGTATACTGCATTTGCTGCTTCCTTTAATGAGAACCAAACCAAGGTTGGACCTTATTGGACTAAAGCACAAGAAGTAAAGAAGGCTGCTGATGCTATTGTTCACTATATTGATGGAATCAAGGTAGAAATTATTGCAGGTATTGAACCTACAATAGAAAAAGAAACTGCCATTGGTAAAAATCAGTTTGGTGAAGATACCATCGTGAACCTTAAGCATGTTAAAGTAAAAGACAACTATTTATTCCCAACAAATTTGTTGATCGGTGGTGAACCAGCGAATCCCAAAGATGGACCAATGTCAGCAAATGAATTGAAGGGTAAATTAGAAGGATACAGAGATCAATTGATGAAAGTCATTAATGATGATGAATCTGCAATTTCTCATTCTCTTCAAGAGGTATTCTCATTTGAGGATAGAGAAAATGCATCAGGCGTTGTCGAAAACTGGGCATCTTATAATTTTTATGGTGTTCCTTCTGCGGCAACCATTACGATCTTAACGAAAATGCAAACAGATGTAAGAAATGCAGAATCGGATGTGATTAAGTATTTATATTCATCTGTGGATGCGGCTTCATTTAAGTTTAACAAATTGGAAGCAGCTGTAATTTCTCCATCCAATTATGTGATTACAGGAGATACTTTTAGAGCAGAAGTATTCTTGGCAGCATTTGATAGTACACAAAACCCACTCATTAGCATTGGAGATGGAATTGACTCTGCTAAGCATGCTATAGTTGGTGATTCATTACCATTGGAAATCAATCAAGGTAAAGGATATTTAAAAATACCAGCGAATGCTAACGGAGATTACAGTTATGCTGGTGTAATTAAAATTAAGAATCCAGCAACTAAGAAATTGGATCCTTACTATTTCGATTTTGAATATAAGGTAGCATCTCCAAGTACAACCATTTCTGCGACTAAGATGAATGTATTTTACTTAGGTGTCGATAATCCGGTAGATATTTCTGCTTCTGGTGTAGCAAAAGATAAAATCCAAGCTGCTATAACTAACGGAAGAATTTCAAAGACTTCAGATGGTTGGGTTGTTCGCCCTAGTAAAGTAGGTACTGCTAATGTAAGTGTATCTGCTGAAGTAAATGGAGAAAGAAAAAGCATGGGTAGTAGCGAGTTCAGAGTTAAACAAATACCTAAGCCTATTGCTAGTATTGGAGGATCTAATGGGGGTACTATTCGAGGTGCTGCCTTAAAAGCAGCTTCTGGTATTAGAGCAGCTATGGACAATTTTGACTTTGAAGTTACCGTTGTAGTATCGTCTTTTAAGATGGGATATGTAAAAAGTAATGGATTATTAGATGAGGTTACTGTTACTGGTAACAAGTTTAATTCTACTGTGAAAGATAAATTAGGTGGATTGAAAAGAAATTCTAAAGTATTCTTTGAAGATATTAAAGTAAAAATGCCGGATGGCAGAACGGTTACTTTGGCACCTGTAAACTTTAAAGTACTCTAATCGATAAAACTAACGCTTATGAGAACTATTCTGAAAATATCATTAATTGGACTTTGTTTATTGTTCATGGACCTTAGTGCCCAGGAGAACAAAGTTTTGGATGGAGCATTCATTAAAGAAACTGCGCCTACAAGAAGAGTAGTACCATATACGCATGTTAGAGAAGCGGATGTAATGTATTACAAAAGGGTGTGGAGAGAAATTGATATTCGAGAGAAGATGAATCATCCACTATATTATCCTACAGATCCTATCAATGAGATTGGATATAAAAGGATGAGTTTGTATGACATCATAAAGCAAGCTATTGACCAAGGAGAATTGACACCTTATGAAGAGGAAGATTTCCAAGTAGAATTAACCAAAGCCGATGCCTTCGATAAATTGTCGAGAGAAGTGATAACTTTTGAAGAAGATTTGGAAACTGGAGCATTAAATGAGGTAGTTATTCAGGAACCGATTGGAGGAGTAGATATTGCAAAATATTGGTTAAAAGAAGATTGGTTCTTTGATAGAGAGCGTTCTGTAATGGAAGTTCGAATTATAGGTTTATTGCCGATTATCAATGAAACAGATGATGAAGGTAATTTCAAAGGTTTAAAGGGTTTATTCTGGATATATTTCCCAGAAGCACGTTATGTTTTTGCAAATCATGAGGTTTATAACAAAAACAATGATGGTGCAAGAATCACCTTTGAGGATTACTTCAGAAAGAGAATATTTACTTCCTATATACGTCAAGAAACGAACGTTTATAACAACAGACATTTGGAGTCTTATACCCAAAATGTGGATCGTTTGTTAGAGGCGAGAAGAATTGAAGAAGAGATAATCCGAACAGAACACGATCTTTGGCAGTATTAAAATATAAAAGACAAAAAAGACCAGCAATTGCTGGTCTTTTTTTTGCTCTTTAATTGATTGCCTTTAATAAATCAGATTTACATTTTTCCGATATTTCATGTCTACCTGAAAATGGTATTGCTTCGAATTTTAAATTCAATACCTCCAATCGTTTAATTTGTTCTTTTGCTTTTTCAAGGGAATGTAATTTATCCTGATCACCATAGTAGTATTTGATATTTGAACCAATACCTCTTACATCAAGAGGATTGAGTTCTGGAGGTACAGAACCGGAGCACAGGAATATTTCATCAAAGGAGGGATTAATTTGCTTTGCCCAACGCATTAAGGTGGATGTTCCCTGAGAAAATCCAAGTGCATGAATTCGATCTACTGGATACCTTTGGGTAATGCGATCCAATAGCAGATTCAAATAGTTGACATAATCTTCAATTTCATCTAATCTTTCATAGGAAGTCATCCAAGTTGCGACGCCTTCACCTTTCTTGTTGTAAAATTTTGATATGGCTTCTGGAGCAACAACCAAACAATTGGAATCTTTTAGAAATTCAAACTCATGAATAAAATCAGATGAACGCTGTCCAAAGCCATGGATTACAAATAGAATGGCATTTATTTCTCTATTGGGAATAAGCAAATCGTAATGTGCCTTACGTTCAATTATTATAGATTCTCTCATTAATACAAAGATGGAGTTTTTTGGCAACTGCTTTGGTAATTTTGTCGGCTATGGTTGGAGTAAATAATGTAAGCTTATTTTTTGCAGATCGGGCAATATTTAAGGACATCAGTTTTGTGATTAACAAACAAGATAGGATAGGACTTGTAGGAAGAAATGGTGCGGGAAAATCAACCATGTTGAAGACTTTGGCAGAAATTCAATCCTTGGATAAAGGGAATATTTCTAAACCAAATGGTTTGACCATGGGCTATCTACCTCAAGACATGGATTTTGTCTCCGGTAGAACGGTATGGAAAGAAACAGAAAGTAGCTTTCAAAATAGCATTGAAATACAGGATAAAATCGAGAGGATCAATGAGTCTTTGGCAGTAAGAGAAGATTATGAATCGGAATCTTACCTATCCATGTTAGATCAACTTAGCGAACTCAATGAAAAGCTCTCTTTAATGGACGCCTCTACTATGGATGCTAGAATTGAGAAGATACTGATTGGTTTGGGTTTTAAATCCTCTGATTTTGATCGATTGACCGATGAATTTAGTGGTGGCTGGAGAATGCGTATAGAATTGGCTAAAATATTACTTCAAAATGCCGATTTACTGCTTTTGGATGAACCTACCAACCATTTGGATATAGAATCCATACAATGGTTAGAAGAGTTTCTAAAAACTTATCCTGGAGCTGTGGTCTTAATTTCTCACGATAGGGCATTCCTGGATAATTTGACCAATAGGACTATTGAAATAAGTTTGGGTAGGATATATGACTATCCTGCACCATATACGAAGTATTTAAGCTTAAGACGGGAGAGAAGAGAGCAAGAGCTGGCAGCTTATCAGAATCAACAAAAAGAAATAAAGGATACAGAGCGATTTATAGAGCGATTTAGAGCTAAGGCATCCAAAGCGGTGCAAGTTCAATCTAGAATCAAACATTTAGATCGTATCGATCGCATAGAAATTGAAGAAGAAGATCATTCTGCAATGCGCTTTTCTTTTCCCCCTGCTACACATAGTGGTAAACTTAGTGTAAGGGTAGAGGATTTAAAAAAATGCTATGATGAAAAAACAGTGTTTGAAAATGTAAACCTTTCAATCAATAGAGGAGAAAAAGTTGCTTTGGTAGGTAAAAATGGTGAAGGGAAGTCTACTTTTTCAAGAATCATCAACGGGGAAGATGTTACTAAAGGAGAGGTTGAATTGGGATTTCAAGTAAAAATTGGATACTATGCCCAAAATCAAGCAGAAATACTGGAGAAAGGCAAAACAGTTTTTGAGACTATAGATGATATTGCCAAGGGTGAAGTAAGAAAGAAAGTAAGAAACCTATTGGGTTCTTTTCTCTTTTCCGGTGATGATGCTGATAAAAAGGTGGATGTTCTTTCAGGAGGAGAGAGGGCAAGATTAGCTCTTTGTAAATTGCTATTAGAACCAGTTAACCTGTTGATTCTAGATGAGCCTACCAATCATTTAGATATCCTTTCTAAGGAAATTCTAAAAGATGCCTTGCAACGATATGATGGCACCTTGATTATTATATCTCATGATAGGGATTTCCTAAAAGGACTATCGAATAAATTGTATGAGTTTACCAATCGAAAAGTCAAAGAGCATCTTGGTGGAGTAGATGTTTTCTTAAGGAATAAAAAGGTTGAGCACATGACCGAATGGGAAAAAGGGGACTCGATCAAGAAGAAAAAAATGACAGAGGAGCCTAAGAAAACCACTAACAATGATTACCAATTCAAAAAAGAGCTAAAGAAAGAACTGAGAATGCAGAAATCGATGGTGAATAAATTGGAAAGTAAAATAGCTAAGGTTGAGGAGGAGTTGTCTGTAATTAATGAAAATCTCAAAAACCCAGAGAACTATAAAGACATGGAATTGATGGAAAATTGGAAATCTTGTAATGCTAAATTGGAACAATTAATGGCCGCGTGGGAAGAAGAACATGCCAAAATGGAAACAATTGAAAAGCAATTGAATTAACTAAAGGTTTAATTACCCATAATAGATAAGAACTTAATTCGCATCATTCTTAATTCTTCCTCAGAGTAGACCCCATCGAATTCTTCCACAGCAGCTTCTATGGAGTCCTCTTCTGTTTCTTTGAAATAATCGATGATTTCTTCTTGATAATCTTCATCTAAAAGACTATTAAGAATGTAATCTAAATTTACTCTGGTTCCACTTGCTACAATATGTTCAATCTCTTCCAATATATCATCTACTGTCTTTCCTTTGGCAGATGCGATGTCTTCTAAACTAAGCTTACGATCAATACTCTGAATGATATAAACTTTTAAGCCAGATTTATTTACAACTGATTTTACAATGAAATCATCTGGTCGTTCAATTTCGTTTTCTTCAACATATTCCTGAATAGCAGCCAAGAATGGTTCACCAAATTTTTTTGCTTTACCTTGCCCCACGCCAGTAATTTTGGTCAGTTCTTCCATGGTAATAGGATACTGAGTAGCCATATCTTCTAAAGATGGCTCAGAGAAGATTACGTAGGGTGGTAAGCCCTCTTCTTTAGCAACTTCCTTACATAATTCTTTAAGCAACTTATACAATTGTTCATCGGCTGCTCCTCCACTTCCCTTATTGCTTGCAATTACACCATCAGATCCAGCAGGATCATCGTATTTTTTGGGCGCAATCATTTTGATTTCTGTAGGATTTTCTAAGAACTTTTTGCCTGTCTCACTTACTTTAAGAATACCATAATTCTCAATTTCCTTAATGATTAGATTTTGAATGATACATTGACGAATAATTGAGCCCCATTTGATTTCCTCTGTTTCTTTTCCTATGCCAAACTTTGGATGCTCATCGTTTCTTAAGGATTTAATTTCACTAGTTACATCACCTATTAGAAAGCTACTTATGTACTTTGCCTTGTAATTCTCCTTTAATTCTAAAATTATATCGAGTAATAGTTTGACGTGTTCTTTTGCGTCGAACTCTTCCCTAGGGTTCAAGCAATTATCACAATTCCCACAATTCTCTTCAAAATAATCTTCACCAAAATAATGCAGCAATTGCTTTCTTCTGCATACTGCTGTTTCCGCATAAGAAACCGTTTCGAAAATTAACTGACGACCAATTTCTTGCTCTGCTACAGGTTTACCTTGAAGAAACTTTTCGAGCTTTTCAATATCCTTGTAACTGTAAAAGGATATGCATTTACCTTCACCGCCATCTCTTCCAGCCCTTCCAGTTTCTTGGTAATACCCTTCTAAACTTTTAGGGATATCATGATGGATCACAAATCGCACGTCTGGTTTATCAATTCCCATCCCAAAGGCAATTGTAGCTACTATAACATCTACTTCTTCCATCAAGAATAGGTCTTGATGTTTTGCTCTGCTTCCCGCATCTAATCCTGCATGATAAGGTAGAGCTTTTATGCCATTAACTTGAAGCGTTTCTGCTACTTCTTCAACTTTTTTTCTGCTCAAACAATAAACGATCCCAGATTTGCCTTTAAATTGTTGAATGTATTTTACAATTTGAGAATTGGCCTCTTTTTTAGGATTGACTTCATAGTATAAATTAGATCTGTTGAAAGAAGCTTTAAATACATTGGCGGAAGTCATTCCTAAATTCTTCTGGATATCCTGCTGAACTTTTGGAGTTGCGGTAGCCGTTAAAGCAATTATTGGTACTCGATCTATCGCTTCAATAATACTTCTTAAGCGACTGTATTCCGGCCTGAAATCATGTCCCCACTCAGAGATACAATGTGCCTCATCAATGGCAAAAAAGGACACTTTAATGGTTTTAAAGAAATCTATATTGGCTTGTTTTGTTAAAGTCTCTGGTGCTACGTATAGCAGTTTGGTGTTACCTGCTTGCAAGTCAGATTTCACATTATTCATCTCTGTTTTATTCAGAGAAGAGTTCATGAAATGCGCGATATTGTTCTCAGAAGAATGGCCCCTTATGGCATCAACTTGATTTTTCATTAAAGCAATTAATGGAGAAACAACAATGGCAGTGCCTTCAAGTATAAGCGCAGGCAATTGGTAACACATGGATTTTCCACCGCCAGTTGGCATAATCACAAAGGTGTCTTGTTGATCAAGTACACTTTTAATTACTTCTTCCTGTTCACCTTTGAAATTATTAAAGCCAAAGTATTTCTTCAAATAATCTGTTAATTGCATTGAGGCTGTCTCCATTCAATTAATTTTCTTTAATTCGGTTAATTTTACCGCAGTTTATCGGCAACTAATCAAAATACAAGTTAGTAATTTTTCAATACGCAGAAAATTTTTTTAAATAATTGAAAATATATAACGGCTCTTTTAGTTAATAGGCAATTCGTTCAATTTCATCTTTGATTTTTAGACTTGAATATCAAAAGAATATCCGTAGAGTTGTATATTAATTCTCATGCATGAATCAATAAATATTTTTATGGCACATAACAAATCTAATCAAGACATATCGTGAGTGTAGATCAAAATTTTGACGAAAATGAAAAGGAGATGTCCTTTTTAGGACATCTAGAAGTGCTTCGATGGCATCTCATTCGCATTATTGTTGCATTGATCATTTGCTCTTCGCTTGCCTTTGTATTTAAGGAAATCGTTTTCGATAAAATTGTATTGGCGCCCACCTTCGACTCTTTCATAACCTATCAACTATTTTGCAAATTATCCCATTGGTTGCAGTTGCAAGATAAATTGTGTTTTAATTCTATTGAATTTGAAATTATCAACTTGACTATGGCGGGGCAGTTCACCATGCATATTATTGTTTCTATAGTGAGCGGACTTATTTTGGCGTTTCCATATGTGCTTTATGAATTGTGGTTATTTATCAAGCCAGCCTTGAAGAAAAGTGAAAAGAACTATGCAAAAGGGATAGTGTTTTGGGGGTCCTTATTATTTCTATTAGGAGTATCCTTTGGTTATTATCTAATCAGTCCATTATCAGTTCAATTTTTAGGCGGTTATCGAATAAGTGAATTGGTGAATAATCAAATTAGTTTGAGGTCATATATATCCACCGTAACCACCATCACACTTTGTTGTGGATTGATCTTTCAATTGCCCATAATTGTATATTTCTTATCCAAGATCGGATTGATAACACCAAAGCTGATGAAGTTATATAGAAGACATGCAATTATTGCAGTGTTATTGCTTGCTGCATTAATTACCCCACCGGATATAACCAGTCAGATTCTAGTGGCATTCCCATTACTTTTCTTATATGAAATAAGCATTTGGATATCTAAATGGGTGGAGAAAAAGAATGTTATATAAGAAAAAGATTTCGCTATAGATGGGACTTAGTTTAAGTACTTTTAGCCGGTCAAAATTGAATCGGTTGATGATTGGTAAGCTTCTTAGATTTTTATGGCTATTTATGCTATGCATAATCTTTTATAGTGGCTATGGCCAAAAAACAATTGTAAGAGGCGTAGTAAAGGATGCAAATACAGGAGAGACCTTGCCATTTGTCAATCTTATATTTCTGGATTCCAAGATAGGAACCACTACAGACATTGATGGAAAATATACCATTGAAACCTATTATGCAACGGATAGTTTACAAGCTCGATTTGTAGGCTATAAACCATTGCATAAACCAGTAAAACTTGATGTAGAACAAACCATCAATTTTGAACTGGAAAGTGGCGACATCCAATTGCAAACTGTAGAAATTACATACGATGGAAATCCAGCACATGATATTCTGGATAAGGTAAAAAGGAATAAAGCAGCCAATAATAGAGAGAAGTATGATTATTATAAATACGAGGTTTATAATAAGGTAGAATTTGATCTGAATAATATCACAGATGATTTCAAGAATAAAAAGATGTTCCGGAAGTTCCAATTTGTATTTGACTATGTAGATACTACTGGAGAAAAGGATTATTTACCAATGTTTATGACGGAATCTCTCTCGGATTTTTATTACAGAAGGGACCCCAAATCTGAAAAAGAGTATATCAAGGCTTCTAAAGTTTCCGGGACTTCCAATGAAAGCATCACCCAATTTATGGGAGATATGTACCAAAAGGTAAATATCTACGACAATTACATAAACGTTTTTGGGAAATCTTTTGTCAGCCCTATAGCTGATTTTGGATTGAGTTATTATCGGTATTATCTTATCGATAGTACAGTCATAGATGGCCGCTTCTGTTATGAAATTAAGTTCATTCCAAAACAAAGACAAGAACCTGTTTTTGATGGAACCATGTGGATTAATGATACCACTTACGCAGTAAAGAAGGTAGAGGCAAGCATTAATGAGAATGCGAACATCAACTTTATCAATGGCTTCCAAGTGAATCAGACTTATAAAATGGTCGATAAACAGTATTGGATGTTGGAAAAGGATGAATTGGTAGTTGATTTCCAAATCGGTGAAAAAGTAATGGGGCTGTATGGAAGAAAATTTACATCCTATAAAGATTTTGAAATAAACATTCCAAAAGAAGAAGAGAAATACGAAGGAATAAACAATGTTACAGTTTTAAAGGATGCCAGATTAAAGGATGAAAACTTCTGGAATGAAGCAAGGCATGATACATTGACAAATAATCAACAAGAGATTTATGAGATGGTGGATTCCGTTAAAAATGTTCCAGCATTTCGAACTTTCTTAGATATCATTCAACTGATAGTTACAGGTTATAAAAAGCAAGGAAAATTTGAGATTGGACCTTATTTTAAACTCTATAGCTTTAATGATGTTGAAGGAAACCGGTTTAGATTAGGTGGTCGAACAAGTAATGATTTCAGTACCACCATCATGTTTAATGGTTATTTGGCTTATGGGGTTAGAGACGAACGATTTAAATACAATGCAGGTTTTCTGTATAAAATCAATGATAATCCAAGGCAGCTCTTTGAGTTTCAATATAAACGAGATTTAGAACAATTAGGTCAAAGTCAAAATGCCTTTGCACAGGACAATTTTCTTTCTTCCTTTTTAAGGCGTAATCCTAATAATAAACTGACAGATATTGAGTCCTATGTTGCTTCTTATGAGCGCGAATGGATAACGGGCTTGTCTAATAAGGTGTTTTTCAAAAAGAGAACGATGAGACCAGTGGGAAGTTTGGAATATTTAAGACCAGATCCTACTAATGCAGAAATTTTCCAAAGGGATCCAATGATAAATACTTCTGAGATTAGCTTATATACCAGATTTGCCTACAAAGAAAAGTATGTGGAAGGTAAATTTGAGCGATTAAGTTTGGGTAGTGATTACCCAATTTTTGAGGTTCAGTTAGGGTTAGGATTCAAAGGCCTTTTGGATGGCGATTATGATTATCAAAAATTGGAAGTTGCTGTTTCTGACGATATTAAGATGGGAGTGTATGGACATGCGGATTTTCGTCTTACTGCAGGTAAGTATTTTGGAACTCTACCTTATCCACTTCTAGAAATTCACAATGGTAACGAAACCTTCTTCTATGATCAGAGGGCATTTAATCTGATGAATTTCTTTGAATTTATTAGTGATGAGTATGCTACCTTAATGTATACCCATCATTTTGATGGATTTTTTCTAAATAAAATTCCCCTGATGCGGAAATTGAAGTGGAGAGAGGTAGCAGCAGTAAGAACAGTAGCTGGCAGGTTAAACAATAAACACAGTAGAGAATTGGTTTTACCAGATAATATATTTGCGTTGGATGAACCATATCTAGAAGTAGGCGCTGGAATTGAGAATATTTTTAAAATAATAAGAGTTGATGGATTGTGGCGTGTCAATTATCTGGATCATCCAAATATTTCCGAATTCGGATTAAGGGGTACCTTAGTATTTAGTTTTTAAGTTGATAATGAAATTACAAGCAGAGGAAGTAGTCAAGAAGTACAAGAAGAGAGTTGTGGTAAAGCAGGTCTCTATTGAAGTGAATCAGGGAGAAATAGTTGGTTTACTTGGTCCTAATGGTGCTGGAAAAACTACTACTTTCTATATGATTGTTGGTTTAATCAGTCCAAATGAAGGAACCATATATTTAGATAAGGAAGACATTACTTCATTGCCAATGTATAAAAGAGCGCAAAGGGGTATAGGTTATTTGGCGCAAGAAGCATCTGTATTTAGGAAATTGAGTGTAGAGGATAATCTAAAGGCAATTCTAGAAATGACCAAGCTATCTAAAGAGGAACAAAAGCAAAAGCTAGAAAGTTTATTAGATGAATTTGGATTGCAACATGTAAGAAAAAACCGCGGAGACCTTTTATCTGGTGGAGAAAGAAGAAGAACAGAAATAGCAAGATGCTTGGCAACTGATCCTAAATTTATATTATTGGATGAACCATTTGCTGGAGTTGACCCTATTGCTGTTGAAGATATTCAAGATATAGTATCCTCCCTAAAAAAGAAGAACATAGGTATTTTGATAACCGATCACAATGTGGATGAAACCTTAGCGATTACCGATAGAACTTATCTCCTTTTTGAAGGTAAAATCCTTAAATCAGGAACTGCAGAAGATCTAGCTAATGATGAAGAGGTAAGAAGGGTTTATTTGGGGAAAAACTTCGAATTGAAAAGACCTAAGCCAGAGAACAATTAAGAAATAGTCTCTAAATTAATTTCATAGCTTTCCATCAATTGATTAGCGAGTAGTTTTTTACAAGCCTCATCCACTTTCTCCCTAGCAGTATTTTCATCAGAAGCTTCTATTTCAAGTGAAATATGCTTGCCAATTCTAACATTATCTATTTCAGACAATTCCAAGTTCTTTAAACTTGAAGTTACGGCTTTTCCCTGAGGGTCTAACAGTGCCTTTAAAGGCATGATATCAATTTCTGCTTTAAATTTCATTATGCTTTGATGAATCTATTGTGAATTATAGAAATAAACAGGTACAAAATTAAGATTAATGGAATAGCTGCGAATTGAAAACAGAGAATAAAAATCAAAGAAAGTACTAACAAGGAAAACTTGGATTCATTCCCTTTCCACTTAAGATTTTTAAACTTTAAAGCTATAAGTGGAATTGGAGATACAAGGAGATAACTTAACAAAATGATTAAGCTAAAAATTAACATCTTATTTTCAAATAATTCCATTAGAAAACTTACATCTATCCAGGAATAATTCTCAATATTTTGCCATTGAATTAACGGAATAGATATCCAAAACAATGCATTGGCTGGTGTTGGTAGACCAATAAATCCTTCTTTTTGTTGGCTATCTATATTGAATTTAGCCAACCTATAGGCAGAGAATACAGCAATTAAGAAAGCCATGTAATTAAGTAACGAAAACTCGATTGCATTCAGGTGAAAGAAAACCAAGATAGAAGGAGCAACTCCAAAACTAACTACATCAGCCAAGGAATCTAATTGTAATCCCAACTCACCGTCTACCTTTAATATTCTGGCAATCATACCATCAAACAAATCGAAAAATGCGCCTAGAATAATAAAAACTGCTGCATAGAATAGATATCCGTCTGAAGAGAGAACTATAGATATACACCCACAAAATAAGTTTGCAGAAGTTATCATATTTGGGATATGCCTTTTCAAAAATGAAATTTTGATAAAAGTATCAATTCTGACGATAGTATACTTTTAATACATAAAGCTCAAAACAATTGAAAGAAAACAACGAATTTTATAGATTAAATAATGGAAAATAAAGTTTGTTTAATGAAGTTATTAATGAATAAACTTTACGATACTATACCTATGAGATTTCTACTTTTCTTGACATCCTTATTTTTTTTAGCATTTAATCAAACTTCAATTGCTCAGGTAAAGTTTAGTAATGAGTTCTTAAAAATTGGTGTTGGAGCAAGAGCTTTAGGTATGTCTAATGCATTTGTTGGTACAGCCGATGATGTTACGGCAGGTTACTGGAACCCAGCAGGACTTTCAAGAATGAGCAGTGATCTTCAGTTTTCTTATATGCACTCAGAGTATTTTGCAGGTATCGCAGCTTATGATTATGCAGCCTTTGCGACTAAAATTGATACTTCATCTTCCATAGGCTTCTCTTTTATCCGATTTGGAGTGGACGATATTCCTAACACTACACAATTGTTTGATAATAATGGGATTCCTGACTTCAATAGGGTTGAAAGTTTTACTGCAGCGGATTATGCTGGATTGTTGACTTATTCTAGAAAAAGTAAAATAGAAGGATTATCCTATGGAGCTAATGTGAAGATAGTCCATCGAATTATAGGTGATTTTGCAAAGGCATGGGGTTTTGGGTTTGACGTAGGAGCACAATATATCAAGCAGAAATGGTATTTCGGAGCTACGGGACGAGACATTACTTCCACATTTAATGCTTGGTCAGCTAATTTAGATCAAGAAACGAGGGAGACATTCATAAGAACTGATAATGAAATCCCAGAAAACTCTGTTGAGATTACGCTTCCTGAATTAGTATTAGGTGTGGGTAGAAAATTCATTGTCAATGATAGAATAGGTTTAAGAACCGAAATCAATCTAAAAAATACCTTCGATGGTAAAAGAAATACGTTATTAAAATCTGATTTAGTTAGTGTAGATCCATCCTTTGGATTCGAAGCCACGTATAATGACTTAATATACCTAAGAGGAGGAATTGGAAATTTTCAGATTACTACGGATATTGATGGTAACAGACTCACAACATTTCAACCAAATTTTGGAATTGGAGTCAAACTGCCTTACGTAAGCATAGATTATGCCTTGACCGACATAGGAGATCAGTCGGTTGCTTTATTTTCCAATGTCTTCTCTTTGCGATTAGATATTAATAAGAGACAGTGAAGCTACTTTTACGCATTTGTTTAATATTCATTTGTACTGCAACCTATAGTCAACCCTTCAACAACGATTGGATTGTCTATGACCAAAGCTATTATAAGTTTAAAATTTCTGAGGAAGGAATTTATAGAATTTCCCGACAAACTTTAATCGAATCAAATGTTCCAGTAAGTAGTATTGACCCTAGAAATATTAGCATATATGCAAAAGGGGAGGAGATTCCAATATATTTCAGTGGAGAATCAGATGGCGTATTTGATGCCACAGATTATATAGAATTCTACGCAAAAGGGAATGACGGTTGGTTGGATACTGCCTTGTATAAATCGAGTAGCAATCAACCCAACCCCTATTATAGTTTATTCAATGATACCTTGACATATTTCTTAAGTTGGAATAATTCAACTTCTAACCGCAGGTACAAGGAAGAAAATGCTAGTGATTTCGCAAATTATTTTGCAGCATCTTATGTCTGGAAAGAAAGCATTGAAGAATACCATAGTAGCTATTATGATGGAGAAATTTTAACTGGCGGCAGCACAGATCCTGAATATGTAAAATCAGAAGGGTGGATGAATTCTCCCTTAACTATAGGTAAAAACATAAATAAATCAATTAATGCCAGAAATCGATATGTATCTGGGCCATTTGTGGAATTTGAAGCCAAGATTGCAGGGGCATCAAATTGGTCAGCAGTAAATAATGGCGATCATCATATTAGATTGAAGATAGGTAACCAAACAATCGATAGGGTATTTGAAGGCTATGATCTTATCACTGTGAAGCAAAGCTTTTCTCCAACTGAGATAATTGCTGGCCAAAATATTGTAAATATTGAAAGTATTGATGATAGAAATTCAAATGTGGATCGTACCGCTTTGGCATTTATGAAAATAACGTATCCACATACCATGAATTTTGCCAATACTTCTTATTATGATTTCATTGTAGAAGATGCTGCTAATCAGGATGCCCAATTTGTAGAAATTTTACTTTTTAATGGTGGGAATAATCCATTATTATATGATGTTACCAATCAGAAGAGAATAAAGGTGGTAAGAACACTTTCCAACTATCGTGCATTAATTCCTAATGGAAATGGACGTAAGAAATGCATCATTGCATCCGAGAGTGAAGTAAGACAGATTAACAAATTAGAAGCGGTAGGCACCAATGGAAAATTTACCAATTATGCTTTGCAGCAATTGGATACAAGCTACATGATATTAACGAGTCAAAAGTTGATTACAGAAGCTACAACATATGCTGCATACAGAAGGTCAACAGGCTACTCAACCATGGTAATAGATGTAGATGAACTGACAGATCAATATGCCTTTGGAATTTCAAAACATCCATTGGCTATCCGAAATTTTATGGATGATGCATTGAGCAATTGGACTTTCCCCATTTCCAATTTGTTTTTGATTGGGAAATCTGTAAGTGCCAAATTACATAGGCAAGCTCAGGCAAATATTTATGCTCAGAATTTAGTACCAACTATAGGTAACCCTTCAACGGATAATTTATTTTTAACTGGGCTCCAGAATAGCAATTTAGAAGCAGCCATACCAGTTGGAAGATTAAGTGCAAAAACCATATCTGAAATTGATATTTACCTGGACAAGGTAAAGGAGTTTGAAAGTGCTCCTCATGCCCAATGGATGAAAAGAGCACTGCATTTTGCTGGTGGAAAATCTACATTCGAAGCCAATAGACATGAAGGTTTTTTAAATACCTATGCATTAGATTTTCAATCTTTACCACAAGGAGGTCAGGTGCAAACATTTAGGAAAAGCACTTCAGCGCCATTTCAAACTTCTTTATCAGATAGCATTAGAACATTAATTAACGAGGGGGTTTCATTGCTAACATTCTTTGGACATTCCTCTACTACAGGAGGATTTGATATCAATATAGACTCTCCAGATAAATTGCAAAACCGGGGAAGGTATCACATGATATTGGCCAATTCCTGTTTTGCTGGAAATACACATCAACCAAATATCATTAGTACCAGTGAATCCTATGTTTTAGAACGCAATAGAGGTGCAATCGCATTTGTCGCAACTGGAAACCTTGGATTAGCATTCTTCTTAGATCAATATTCATCTGCTTTTTATAGGAATTTATATTCAAAAGCTTATGGAAAGAGTATAGGAGAATGCATGCAATTTGCGGTTAGAGATATTCAAAGCCAGAACCTAGAGGGACCATTGAAGAGTGTTATATTGGAAATGTCTTTACAGGGAGATCCGGCCTTAGTTCTAAATGCACAAAGTCAAGCAGATTATAGTGTTGAAATAGGAGATGTAGAAGTAAGTCCTAATGAAATTACAACAGATTTAGACTCTTTTAGAATTAGGGTTAATGCAAAAAATATTGGTCGATTTACCAATGATAGTATCTGGATTCAGATCAAAAGGAAATTTCCAAATTCAGCTATTGAAGATGAGATCATCCTAAAAAGAATACCGCCAATTGCCTTTGATCGAGAGTTTCAATTTAGCTTTCCCATAAATATTATTAACAGTGTCGGCTTGAATGAATTTACATTCTTAATTGATGCTTTTAATGAAACTTTGGAATTGAATGAAAATAACAATCAGATTGATTTTGACGTATTAGTCAGGTCTGGAGAAATTATACCAGTATTCCCATATGAATATGCGATAGTAGGTAATCAGCAACCAACACTCAAGGCTGCAACTGCATTCCCTTTCGAAGAAGAAAAAAGTTATGTATTTGAGTTAGATACAAGCATCAATTTTAATAGCAATTTTAAGGCTAGTGCTACTATCCCAAGTCTAGGAGGAGTTATAGAATGGTCACCTTCTGTTTTAAGTAATATGCAGGACAGTAGTGTTTATTTCTGGCGGGTAAGTAAAATGCCTCAAGCTGGAGAACCTTTCGATTGGAGAACATCTTCTTTTCAATATTTGAATGGAGAAAGTGGTTGGTCTCAAGACCATTTTAACCAATTTCAGGATAATGATAGATTGTTTTTGAAGTTAGATCAAGCCAAAAGAGAAATTCAATTTACTGATAGAACGAGGGAACTATTTGTTCAGACTTATGGTAACCTTCCTGACGACAAAAGGAATGATGTAAAATATGTAGTTGATGCAGATACCAGAGAACGTGGTTCCTGTTTCCCTTCACCAGGCTTTCTAATTGCCGTATTGGATTCTAATCGATTAGAGTCTTGGGAGACTCCTTATTTTGGTTTAAATGCACAGAATGAATTCGGTCAAGCCAATAGAGACGATTGGTGTAGTCCCTTCAGAAATAGACCAGAAGCTATATTTAATTTTCAAGTAGAAGATAGTTTGCAAATGCAAAAAATGAAGGAATTTTTAAACAACAAGATTCCAGATGGTGCTTATGTAATCATCTTTAATTGGTTTGATATAGAATACTCCAAGCTTAATGCGATGGATTCCAGTATTCTAAAGTCCATTGAGAACCTTGGAAGTACTAAGATTCGCAGTATTAAGGACGATCATCCATTTATCTTCACTGTACAAAAGGGTAAGAAATCTTCTGTGATGGAAGTTGTTGGAGACAGTACAAATTCTGCAATTGAATTGAGAAGAAACCTGTCTTCAAGTGCAGAATTTGGAGAAATGACTTCGACAATAATTGGACCTACAGACAATTTTCGAAGATTAGCTTATGAATTTAGAAGTTTAGAGAGCAACAGTTCAGATAGTGTGCGTTTTGAGATTCGCGGTATAGATAGATTTAATGGGTCAGAAGATATACTCTATGCTGGAAATGAATTAAGAATGGATACAGCGACGTCTTCGTTAGTTGATAATTCGATTTATGATCAGTTAAAAATCAAATTTTTTGCCTTTGATCAAGCCAATCAAACTCCTCCACAATTGAAAAGGTGGCAATTGTCTTATACAGAATTACCTGATCTAAGCATTAACCCAAATGAACTGCTTAATGTCAAGAAGGATACCTTGCTTCAAGGAGAAAAGTTTGAAATGGAGGTAGCCATTAGCAATATATCTAATGTCGATATAGATAGTGTTAAGGTAAAGTTGAGGTTGGTCAATGTTTCTGGTCAAATTCAAGAAATAGATCTGGCAAAACTGCCTCCTGTAAATGCCGACAGTACTGTAATCCTAAACATTAATATACCAACCTTATCTCAAGTAGGTAAGAATACACTATTCATTGAGATTAACCCATCTTTGGAGATTGCAGAACAATATGCTTTCAACAACATTGGTCAGTATGACTTTTTTGTAACTAGAGATAGAAATAACCCTTTATTAGATGTAACCTTTGATGGAAGACACATCATTAATGGGGAGATTATATCTTCCAAACCACTAATTAATATCAGCTTGGAGGATGATAACAAATATTTGGCAATAGATGATACCGCCTCCATCTTAGTTTCTTTAGTGAAACCCGATGGGTCAGAAGAACAATTGACTTATGGAGTAAATGCTAATTATCAATTGAGATTTACTCCTGCTAATCTTCCAGAAAATAAAGCAAGAGTCATATTCACACCTGAACTTGCGATGGATGGAATTTATCGCTTAAAGGTTCAAGCTAGTGATAAATCAGGCAATGAATCAGGACAATTGGCATACCAAATAGATTTTGAAGTAATTAATAGATCAACAGTTACACATCTACTGAATTATCCAAATCCATTTTCTACTTCAACAAGATTTGTATTTACACTCACAGGTAGTGAGATTCCAGATCAAATTTTAATTCAAATCATGACCATTACCGGAAAGGTAGTGAGAGAGATCAATCAATTTGAATTGGGCCCAATTCATATCGGCACAAACGTGACAGAGTATAGTTGGGATGGCAAAGATCAATATGGAGATCAATTGGCAAATGGCGTATATCTCTATCGAGTAAAGATGAAATTAAACGGAGGTAACATCGAGAGAAGAGCAAGTAAAGCGGATCAATACTTCAAGAAGGACTTTGGTAAAATGTATCTCTTGAGATAAATTACTTGAAAAGTTTAAAATTTAATGTTTCATCTTCGGTAGTAAGTCTAGCTATATAAATCCCTTTATTTAATTCTTCTAGATTCAAAGCAATCAGCGAATTACCATTTTGTATTAAATTGGATCGGATAATTTTACCTGAAATATCCAATAAGTCAAGCTGGATTTGTGCGGCACTTCCTTGATAATCTATGTAAACAATATCTTGAAAAGGATTGGGAAAAATCCGGCTTTCCAAAGCAGTTTCTACTTCCGCTAAGGATACCAACAAAGAATTTGCTCTAATTGGGATCGTAAAACTACTTTGTGAACCAGGAATATTAGTGTCAAAAGTCAGATTCTCATTTTTCAAACCAGATGTTGTTGTTTTTATGATTACAGAAACATTCAATACATCCCCAGCTTCTATAGATCGATCCATGCCTGAATTGCCATTGAAGGATAGTATATTGGTGTCTGTTAAACTAAAATTGCTAAAATTGATCGTTTGATTACCCCTATTATACATGAGGTAATTGAAAGTATCTGCTTTTTGGATTGTAACTTTTCCAAAATTTATAGAAGTCTGCAATACGTCAATACCAAATTGCGTAGGAGCTGTTGAATTAGACACAAATTTGCTTATGCGTTCCTCCAATTGTGGATAATCTACGAAAGGGTTTCGATTTTTTTGCAGTAGAAAAATCCCCTTGTTTCTTTCTTCTTCAGAGCTATCTGGAGGATAGGTATTATGCCATGTTCGCAATATATTTTCTTGGGTAGAAAAATGATTGGAGTAATCTTTATACCTGATTACGAAATACATCATTGCTCTTGCTGTTCTGCCTTTTTGTTTATTTCTTGGCTCAAAGGTGCTGCTATTGCTTTTCGAGCCACCAGAATTAAAGGTAGTTGCACCTGTTACTTTCCCAAATGGCTTATTACTGCGGGCAGAATTGGAAGAAGAAGTTGTAGGAAATAAGTGGTGAATATCACTTCGCTCAGGGTCTACACTTTGAAAAAATCCTTGAGGAAAGGTGTGCTCACAATTGAAGGAGTTAGAATTGGCTCCACTACGTGTTGAAAATGTTGCAGTAGTTCCGGTGTAAACACATTCTACATCCCCACCATCATTATCTAGGTCTGCATACATTTCATCCCTTGCGCTACTATAACCTAAGTTAGAATAATTCTGCGCCAGTCTCCATTTTAATGCCTTTTTTAAATCTTCCTCTGCCAAATTTTCTGTGGTATCATAATAGGAGCGAGGAAATCTACCTTGACCAAGTAAATTAACATTGGTGAAGCCACTTTTTCCATTGTGTTCAATAATCAATTCACTATTGTGCCACATGTTTTGGATAGGTTCAAAGAATACCCAGAAAGATTTACTAGCATTCCCAGATAGTCCGAAACTATTCATTGAAGATGAAAATGGCATTTCATTGTAATAACTATAAAATTTAATGTTATTCACGTAAACACTATCGTTTGAACGATTTGTTACAGTGAGTTGGATGCTATCTTTGTTGCCAACTAAAACGGTTCCAAAATCAATGCTGGAACTATCTGTATTTAAGATTTGGGCAGTAATCCCTATCGGGAACAACAACAAAAGGATAATGCTTCTTTTCATGATTATGAATCTAAGACTCAAAGTTAATATTAATAGCTTTGCACACTAATTTTTTAGCGGCATGTCAAGCT
>Ga0207422_1000590_pt1 | contig 105928 bp, 83 predicted proteins | sample MarCyaLeptolynsp_FD_187757 | JGI IMG/M metagenome (GOLD analysis project Ga0207422, IMG submission 187757) | Marine cyanobacterial communities from Panama - species 1 Leptolyngbya sp. (SPAdes) | ecosystem: Environmental > Aquatic > Marine > Unclassified | place: Panama: Panama City | collected...
CTCTGAGGGCTTTTCGCACGGCGATATCTTATCGTTTTGTCGGTTGGCTGACGGAGAATCAGGACGTATTTAGACAGTATATAGAGAGTCGAGGCTATATTTGGGCTTGATTTTCGCTAAAGTACCACTAGCAGAAGGTCGCTACTCCACGCGATCGCGCTGCGAATTGCTCAAGGGACTGACGGAAAGCGAAGCACTCCAACTCTTTGCGGCCTGGGAGATCGCGACCGCAGCACCGGAAGAGTCCAACTGTCTCAAACGGATCGTTGCGGCCTATGAAGGCCACCCTCTCGCACTGCGGGTGATTGCAGGGGAAATGCGCGAACCGCCGTACAATCAGGATATTCGCAGTTATTGGCACGAATTCGGCGGCGAAATTGAAGAGGTTGAGAGGATGAAGGCCGATCCTGCTTCGGGATCTTGTGACGATAAACCGCGCTTAGATCGCTACAGTCCCCAACTGAAAGATTTGGTCAAAACCCGCGTTGAAAAGGCATTCCAGCGCCTGCAAGTGGCCGATCCTCTCGCTTGTCTTCTCCTCTGTATGGGTGCGGTGGAACGACGGCCGGTTGAGCGATCGCACTGGCTATTTTTTCTTTGCGATCGCGAACCCGAAGCACAAAAAAGTGCTTTTGAAACCCTACTGCGTCGCTTTCTGTTGGAGTCAGAGAAAACCGAACATCGCACTCTCTACCGCCTCCATCCGCTCATTCGTCGGGTTGCGCTGGATCGTTTGTTGGCGAGGAAGAAGGAAAAACCACAGAGTCACAGAGACACAGAGAGGGAAGAGATGAAGAGGGAGAAGGAAGACAAGGAAGACAAGGGTGACAAGGTAGATTTTTAATTCTAAATTTAGAAGTCTACACATCACGAGTTCGAGTCATACAATAACGGCGATGAATGTAAGTCAAAAAGGGGGAGAACTGCAAACTCTTTCCCCGCAGCAACTGTTCGATGTTTGCTACGACAGTGCGGGAGAATTAGTGTTGTCAGCAGCAACAGGAAACATAGATCGTCATTCCACTCAAATGCTTGGGATTTGCGAGCAAGCTTATCTCCGTTCTGCTTACTACTGGTTACACTTTTATCAGCCCGAACCCAATGCTTCTCCCCTTGACAAGGTACGCGGTTACCTGGAAGCTTTCGATCGTTTGTGCGAATTGGGTGCTTGGCCAGCGGCCGCACAAATTCTTTTAACACCTCTACAGTTTGAAACGGAGCAAGCACTGCACGAACATCTCGGAACTTGGGGTTACTATCGCGAACAACTGAATCTTTACGGTCTGTTATTGGGAAAACTCAATTCTCAATTGGATTGTCTTTGCTTGCAAGGTTTGGGTCGCGCCTCTTGTTTGTTAGGGAAGGTAGATGAGGCGATCAATTATCACAAACGGCAGCTTCAACTGGCTCGCGAACTTGAAGACAAACGAGCGGAAGCTTCTGCGCTTGGCGGGTTGGGAACGGTCTATGGCCATATCGGTCAAAATAAACGCGCGATCGCCTATCACCAACAGCAGCTAAATCTTGCTTGCGAAATTTCCGATCTGCGCGAGGAGATTCAGGCATTAGCAGAAATTGGACGTTCTTTATGTTCTCTCTCTCGATATCGCGATGCGATTCAATCTTTCAAAGAAGCATTAGATGCGAACGATCGACTGCAAGACAGCAAACTGGAGTCCTATATTTTAGGACAATTGGGACAGACTTACTGTATGTTTGGAAATCACCCAGAAACAATCAGGATTTTAAGTCATAGCTTACAGGTAAGCGAACAACTCGGCCGCAAAAATGAAATTTGTATGGCACTGAATACTTTAGGGAATAGTTACTGTTTTTTAGCTCAAATCGACCGCGCGATTGAATGTCAGCAAAAATCCTTGAGAGTTGCTAGTGAAATGAACTATTTTTTTACTCAAGCGATTGCGCTTAATAGTTTGGGTGTTATTTATAGTTACTGGCTTCAAAATTATCCAAAAGCACTTGAATATTTTGAGCAAGCATTTGAAGTTTATAAAAAATTAGGCGATCGCAAAAGAACAGCAATTACGCTTTCAAGTGTTTCCTTCTGCCAAGCCTATTGTCAAAATAACGAGATAGCAATGGAAAATGCTCAACAAGCGTTGGAAATTGCTTGCGAACTGAACGATAGCCACGCCAAAGGGGTTGCCCTTTCGATGGTTGCTCATGCCTACTGGCATCGGGGACAATATGCGCGAGGACTACTAACCGTCACGAAAGCAATGCTGATTAATCCTCCCTGGAAAAGTGCGAATGGCAAGCTGATGTTGAGGAAAACGATTGAAATTGTCAGTCAACCCTTGAAGAAGATTTGGCGATAATTGAAGTGGCGTGACATTCAGCTACAGCATTGCCTTCTTCTACTCAACCCCGATCGTCAAGGATAGGCGCGCGATCGCTTCGCCGACCTGATGGGACGCACCGAACGCACCACTTCTGAGCGTTAAAAACAGCAATCCAGAATTTCCGAAAATATCCATCGCGGTTGTCTGAAACTCTCAATGACCTGGTAAAGCGATTTGCCGATACTGAAATTAACAAAGACAGTTGATTTCAGGAGAACAAACCCATGACGATTTCGGCAACCCCAGCAACCCATGCCGGTCATACCACCTTACGCCAAGGCGATGCAGGCGGCGAAGTGAAAACCTTACAAGATATGCTCAATCGCATTTACGGTTATGCAGTCGAAGTTGATGGGATTTTCGGCGAGAAAACCGAGCGAGCTGTTCGGCGTTTCCAGATCGATTGCCAACTGGCGGCGGATGGGATTGTCGGAACGCAGACTTGGGAGTGGTTGCACCGAGTGGTTGGCGCAACAGGCAAAGATCATCCGTTTTTGCGTCGAGGCGATCGCGGCGAGTGGGTCGAATATTTACAAGTCCGTCTCAATACTCACCTCAGTCCCGAACTTGCTGTTGACGGTCAATTTGGAGACAAGACGGAAGCGACAGTGAAGCAATTTCAGGGGGATTACAGGTTAACTGTCGATGGAATTGTCGGAACGCAAACGTGGCGAACTCTAGAGGGACTGCTCGGTTAATCCATGAGATAGGGGTGCGTATTGCCAGTTTTTAAACCAGGGGGTGCAGTCTCCGGAGACTGCACCGACTTTCTGTTGAGAGATAAGGGGATTGCGGGTGGAGATCGAGCGCATTTCGAGCGAACAGAGTTTATGGATCTGCGGAATCGTTGGATTGATACTGTATCTTCTGTATCGATATCTGTGTCTTTGGCGGCGATCGCGCTTCCTCGCCAAACAACTTCAGGTGCAGCACCAGCTCACGGAGCAAGCGTTTGCCGAAATTCACAACGGCCCGCTGCAATTGCTCGCATTTCTAATTCGAGAGATTCAGCTCCGCGACGTTTCGCAACAGGAGTTACTCCAACATTTACGCGAGGTTTACCAAGACGTTGCGAGCGATCTTCAAAACCTTCAAAACGAACCTTAACGAATGGTCTGTTCGTTCACTTCGCTGACGCGGCGGATGTTGAGGACATCGCTCATTTTCCGGATTTGGATGGAAATGAGTTCGAGTTGAGAGCGATCGCGCACTTGAATCCCCAAATCGATCAGTGCGGGTTTGCCCTTACTGGTCTTCACCCCCGCATTGCAAACATTAATATTTTGATCGCTCAGGCGGGCCAAAATATCTTTAAAAACGCCGACGCGATCGAGAACTTCGATCTGCAAATTCACTAAATAGGTGGGCGTTCGACCGCTGTTTGGGGTGGCGTTCCAACTGACAGGAACCAGGCGATCGCCTTCCACGCTTTCTGCATTGGGACAGCCGTGGCGGTGGATTGAGATGCCCTTCGAGCGCGTCACCACGCCAATAATCGGCTCTCCCGGTAGGGGATTGCAACACCCCGCCATGTTGTAGAGCAATCCTTCTACCCCCGCGATCGGCGAGCAACTCTCGCGGGTAGAAGTTGCGTTCCGCACCGGCCGCGAGGACGTTGCTAGAGATTCGGGTGTCACTTCTTCGACCGCTTCGAGCGGCTGCAAGGCTTTCACCGCATCGCGCAAGCGGTTAACCACGTGATTGAGCGTCACTTCGCCGTAACCGAGAGCCGCCAGTAAATCTTCGGGACACTGATAGTTGCAGCGTTCGGCCGCTGTTTGCATCGGGTCTGACTTCAGCAGTGCTTCAAAACCATTTTTCCCCAACTCTTTTTCGAGTAAGTCTCGACCGCGCGCCACATTTTCATCTCGGTGCGATCGCTTGTACCATTGCCGAATGCGGTTGCGGGCGCTAGGAGTCACCACAAAGTTCAGCCAGTCCAAACTGGGATGGCTATTGTTGCTGGTGATGATTTCCACGATGTCCCCATTTTGCAGGGGAAGATCCAGTACCGACCAGCGGCCGTTGACCCGCGCGCCTTTCATGTGGTTGCCCACTTCGGTATGGATGCGATAGGCGAAATCGACCGGCGTTGCACCCCTGGCGAGGGAAATCACATCGCCGTTGGGCGTAAAGACATAGACATCATCGTCAAATAAATTATCCTTGAGGCTCTCAACATATTCCTGAGCGTCTTTGAGATCGTTTTGCCAGTCCAAGAGCTGGCGCAACCAGGTAAACTTCTCGTCCTCCGAACTCAGTTTGGTATTGTTCGATCCCCCCGTTTCCTTATAAATCCAGTGCGCGGCAATCCCGTATTCGGCAACTTGGTGCATCTTCAGGGTGCGAATTTGCACTTCCAAAGGTCGCCCTGCTAATCCCACAACGGTGGTGTGCAGCGATTGATACCGGTTGGGTTTGGGCAGGCCGATGTAGTCCTTAAAGCGTCCGGGAATGGGTTTGAAGAGATCGTGAACGACAGCGAGGGCGCGATAGCAATTTTCTTGGGTATCGGTGATGATGCGAAGGGCGGCAATGTCGTAAATTTCGTGAAATTCCTTCTTCTGGCGCTGCATCTTTTGGTAAATGCTGTAGAGATGTTTGGGCCGTCCTTTTATTTCCCAAACATTAATTTCCAACTTCCGCAGGCGATCGCGGGCAATTTCAATTGCTTGTTCGACTCGCTCTTCCCGATCGACCCGCCGTTCGGCGACGAACCCTTGAATTTGTCGATAAGCTTCTGGTTCGAGGTATTTAAAACATAAATCTTCGAGTTCCCACTTAAACCGCCAAATCCCCAGACGATTGGCGAGAGGAGCAAAGATATCTTTCGTTTCTTTCGCGATGCGGCGCTGCTTTTCCGGTTTTAAATGCTGGAGGGTTCGCATATTGTGGAGGCGATCGGCCAGCTTGACGACAATGACGCGAATATCCTTCGCCATCGCCATAAACATGCGCCGGAAATTCTCAGCCTGACGTTCGGTTTTGCTCGAAAAGTTAAAGCTAGAGAGCTTTGTGACTGCTTCCACCAACTGACGAACTTCCGCCCCAAACCGTTCTTCAATCTCCTCTGGCGTGACCTCTGTATCCTCGACCACATCGTGGAGAAACCCCGCCGCAATCATCGCGCTATCTCCCCCCAAGTCTCGCAATAACCCAGCCACGGCAATGGGATGGGCAATGTACGGCTCCCCCGATTTACGATACTGACCTTGATGCAAGCGATCGGCAAAGCCAAAGGCGCGGCAAATCAGATTATTATCGTCAATAGACCAATCGCCTTCCTCCGTTTTTTGAGAAATAAGACATTGGTTGAGCCATTCGGGTAGCTCTACCACAACGGGAGGAGCGGAGGTTGAGTTTTGGGTGGGAGCAGTCGTTGTTGGGGTCATAGTCTGGCGGGTGTGAGATGGGAAGGGGGGATTGGCAATCTCTAACTAAATAATTCTTGCCTGTTTTCACAGGCTAAGGAAAAAAGCAAGACTTCTTATAAAAATTTTACCTTCAATGATGTTTTCTGCGTTACCTTTGTCCTATCGCCAGCGCTATGAGGAATTGAGCCAAGCACTAGGGCATCTGTGCGAGAGGGTGAAAAGCGCCAATCCAGAGGAACTTTCTGCGGAAGAGGCTCTCAAACAGGTGCAACAAGTTTACCAGGATCGGATTGTTCCGTTAAGCTGTGAGGGGTTAGACCCCGCGATCGCGCCGCGATGGCAGTCGATGCAAACCGAGATTAATCGCGCTTTGCGCCTGTTGCACTCAGATTTAATCTTTTTACAAGCTTCTCGCCAGGCGGCAAACTTGTATAAGCGACAGCAGGCTTGTTTGGAGCGAATTGAGCAATTACTGGGTTACTGCCAACGGCTTGCCGTGCAAGACTGAGCCATTGCCGCGATCGCTCGCAGCTCAGATAACCATTCTGTCGCAAATCGCAGATTCAAACTGTTGAACAAACAACATTCTCGATACGATCTACCAATGAAATGCCCCAAATGTTCTCAAGCAGAACTTGCTGACGATACCCTAGACCGAGATTTAGCAGTGAAACACTGCAAGGAATGCAAAGGGAATTGGATTCCGGCGGAAAGCTACAAAACCTGGCAGAAACAACAATCTCCAACTCCCGCAACCCCAGATTCGCTCCTAGAAAACCTCAATATCGAATTTGGTCAATCTCCTTTAGACACAAGAGCTGCACTGTGTCCCGAATGTCAGCGCTATCTCTCGAGAGCTAAAGTGAAGCTCAAAACCCCTTTCTTTATCGATCGCTGCAATCAATGCGGTGGCGTGTGGTGCGACTGCGGAGAGTGGGAGATCCTTGCTCAACTCGGACTCCACACCAACATCGAGCAGCTCTTTGAGCGCAAATGGCAGATGCAACTGCGAGAACAGCAACACGTCCGCAGCGAGCGCCAAGGCATGATTGACAAGATGGGAGTTGAGTTATCGGAGCAAATTTTTGCGATGGCGGAGGCTTTGTCCCACCATCCCCACGGCGAATTTGCTTTGGCTTACCTGATGCGTAAGGTGGTGGAAAGTCACGAGAAATAAAGACATCCTCTTAATGGAGAAGGCGATCGCCGCTACACAACTTGAGAGAGTACATGGAAGGGTCGAGACTTTAATACCGATAATCCCTCTTATCGGTATTATCAAGATTTCTCTCCAACTCGCGGCGGACAGCAGCGATACAATTGTTAAGGACTTTTAAGCGCTGTCTCCATGTCTGAACCGATGAATCTCTCCGATCGCTTGCCAAACAGCAACCGCAACACGATTCGCATTCGCGGTGCGAGACAGCATAACTTGAAGAATATCGATCTGGAATTGCCGCGCGATCGCCTGATTGTCTTTACTGGGGTATCGGGTTCGGGGAAATCCTCCCTCGCCTTCGACACGATTTTTGCCGAGGGACAGCGACGCTATGTGGAGTCTTTGAGTGCCTACGCGCGGCAGTTTTTGGGACAATTGGATAAGCCAGATGTGGATGCGATTGAGGGGTTGAGTCCGGCCATTTCCATCGACCAGAAATCGACCTCTCACAACCCCCGTTCGACGGTGGGAACGGTGACGGAGATTTACGACTATCTGCGCCTGCTATTTGGTCGTGCGGGAGAACCCCACTGTCCCCACTGCGATCGCAATATTGCGCCGCAAACCATTGATGAGATGTGCGATCGCGTCATGGAATTGAGCGATCGCGCGCGCTTCCAAATTCTGGCCCCGGTGGTGCGCGGGAAAAAGGGAACTCACAAAAAACTCCTCTCCTCCCTCGCCTCCGAAGGGTTTGTGCGGGTGCGCGTCGATGGGGAAATTCGGGAACTCAGCGATGCGATCGACCTCGACAAAAACCAGAAGCATAACATTGAAGTGGTGGTGGATCGCCTGATTAAAAAGTCGGGAATTGAGGAACGTTTAGCCGACTCCCTCTCCACCAGTTTGCGGCGATCGGAGGGGACGGCGATGCTGGCGGTGCAACTCCCCGCTGAAGAAGGGAAAGAACAAGTCGAACAAGAAATCATCTTCTCCGAAAACTTTGCTTGTCCCGAACACGGTGCGGTGATGGACGAACTATCTCCTCGCCTCTTCTCCTTTAACTCCCCCTACGGTGCTTGTCCTCACTGTCACGGGTTGGGAACCCTGCGAACCTTCTCCCCCGATCTCGTGGTTCCCGATCCCTCTCAACCGGTCTATAGCGCGATCGCGCCGTGGTCGGAAAAAGAAAACTCCTACTACCTCTCTCTCCTCTACAGTCTCGGCGAAACCTACGGTTTTGGTTTGCAAACCCCTTGGCAAACACTGACCCCAGAACAGCAACACATTCTCCTTTACGGAAGCGACGAACCGATTTTCTTCCAGGCCGACTCTCGCCGCAACGACAACGAAGGCTACTATCGCAACTACAGCGGCATCCTCAAGATGCTCGAAAAGAACTATCGAGAAACCAGTTCCGACCATTACAAACAAAAACTGGAACAATACATCGTCGCTCGCACCTGCGATGTCTGTAATGGCAAGCGCCTCAAACCCGAAAGCCTTTCAGTGCGCCTGGGACAGTACAATATTGACGACCTGACTTCCGTTCCTATTCGCGACAGTTTGGAACGAACCAACAATCTGCAACTGACTCCCCGTCAGGCCTTAATTGGGGAACTTGCGCTCAAAGAAATTAAGGCCCGGTTGCAATTCCTCCTCGATGTTGGCCTGGACTACCTCACCCTCGATCGCGCCGCCATGACTCTCTCTGGCGGGGAAGCACAGCGCATCCGCCTCGCCACCCAAATTGGCGCGGGACTCACCGGCGTTCTCTATGTCCTCGACGAACCCAGCATCGGCCTGCACCAGCGGGATAACAGTCGCTTGCTCAAGACTCTCAAGAAGCTGCGAGATTTAGGCAACACGTTAATTGTCGTCGAACATGACGAAGAAACCATCCGCAGCGCCGACCAAATTATTGATATCGGCCCCAAAGCAGGCGTACATGGCGGTGAAATCGTCGTCCAAGGGGATGTGGAAACCCTCCTCAACACCGAAGCGTCCCTGACCGGGGCCTACTTGTCCGGACGCAAGCAAATTGAAACCCCGGCCGAACGGCGATTGGGAAATAAGCGATCGCTCGTCCTCAAGGACTGTCACCGCAACAACCTCCAGCACATTGATGTGAAAATCCCTCTGGGGAAACTCGTTTGCATCACCGGAGTCTCCGGTTCCGGAAAATCCACCCTCGTCAACGAACTGCTTTACCCCTCTCTGCAACATCATCTATCCCGCAAAATTCCCTTCCCTGCAAACTTAGGTGAAGTCAAGGGACTCAACGCGATTGATAAGGCGATCGTCATCGACCAGTCCCCCATCGGTCGCACCCCCCGTTCCAACCCCGCAACCTACACGGGAGTCTTCGATGCGATCCGCGCCATGTTTGCCGAAACGATCGAAGCAAAAGCAAGGGGATATAAACCCGGACGCTTCTCTTTCAACGTCAAGGGAGGACGCTGCGAAGCGTGTAGCGGCCAGGGAGTCAACGTCATCGAAATGAACTTTCTCCCCGATGTTTACGTGCAATGCGAAGTCTGTAAAGGCGCGCGCTACAACCGGGAAACCTTGCAGGTAAAGTACAAAGGTTACTCCATTGCCGATGTCCTCAATATGACGGTAGAAGAAGGGTTGGAAGTCTTTCAAAATATCCCTCGCGCCGTCAACCGCCTGCAGACCCTGGTGGATGTGGGTTTGGGTTACGTCAAACTCGGACAACCCGCACCTACTCTCTCCGGAGGGGAAGCGCAACGGGTGAAATTGGCCTCGGAATTGTCGCGCCGCGCCACTGGGAAAACCCTTTATCTAATTGACGAACCGACGACGGGGTTATCGTTTTACGACGTTCACCACTTATTAAACGTGTTGCAGCGCTTGGTCGATAAGGGAAACTCCGTTCTCGTTATCGAACACAATCTCGATGTAATTCGCTGTTCGGACTGGATTATCGATTTGGGGCCCGAAGGGGGAGACAGAGGCGGAGAAATTATTGCAGTGGGTACGCCGGAGGAAGTGGCGGCGCACAAGCAGTCTTATACGGGGGAGTATTTACGGGAAGTGCTGAACCAACATCCGGTGGGAGTGGGAGGATAGATGAGCGCGATCGCAACTAACCGGGAATGCAGAAATTGACAGGATGTCAGTCAGACAATGGTCGGATTATTGGTCGTGTACATCACAACATCCGGAAAATCAACGGATTCAATACCAAAGACAACAAATCCACATTCCGTCCACCCTGCATTGAATACCGCAAATCGCAGTTTGCATTCGCGAACGCGATCGGACAGCGCACAATAGTTGTCAGGAAGTGGAAAACGCTGAAACTGAGATGCATTGAAAAGAATTTTGCGCCAGTGGGGATCGAGACTGAGATCGAAGCGGAGATCCCCCACTTGGTCAATCGCTAAATCCTTAATTGCCACGCCGTCACCTTCAGCATTGATTGATGCAGGAACAATCGCGTCGGTATCCCATGCATGAATTTCAATTGGTTTTTGCCCCTTAGAGAAAGGTTTCCATCCATTCGCCAGTCCATGATGAACGATTTGAGTAACAACATCAGGGGTTATCGATCGACCTTGGCGATGGAACGACCATTTGCCATCTGTCTGACGTTTAAAGCGATCGTGCGGCTCAAAAAACGCTTGTAGGATTTGGCCGGGATCGTCATTGGATTCAACAGTCAAGTTCAGTTGGCCGTGATGAACCGAAACGAGCCAGCGATACTTGGTCTCATCAACAATCAACATCCGGCTCTTCTTCCGAGGCAGTACCATAATGTCAGTTTTCTCGTATCCATGAAAATTTCGTAACGATTCAGGGGGGAGAAGAGGTAAGGTGCTTAAATCTCTTGGTTTTTGTGGGTTACGGCGAAGACAAAAGTCAACAAGGAGATCTCCATCGAATTGCCGCCTAACCCACTCGGCATGAGCGTTGAATCTTTACTTTAGGAATTAGCTCTAATTGGCAGCCATTTTCTTTTTCTTAGTTTTAGCTTTCTCCTTCTTCTTAGCTGCTTTAGCTGCTTTCTTCGCTGCCTTTTTCTCTGCTTCGATGCGCTTTCGTTCTTTTTCTTTTTCCTCTTCCAACTTGCTCAAATAGTAGTGGTAGTCGCCGCGATACTCGATTAATTCGCCCTCGCGAATCTCGACAATTTTGTTGGCAACTTTTGAAATGAAGTAGCGATCGTGGGAGACGATAATTACCGTCCCCTCATACTTCTGCAATGCCTCTTCTAGCATCTCTTTCGCGGGAATATCAAGGTGATTGGTTGGCTCATCTAAGAGCAGAAAGTTGGCGGGACGGAGCAGCATTTTCGCCAAAGCCAAACGCGCTTTTTCACCCCCGCTCAAAGCCTCAACCGCTTTAAATACGGTGTCGCCACTGAAGAGAAACTGACCCAATAAGGTTCGGACTTCCTCATTTTTCCAGTCTGGAACTTCATCGTGGATCGTTTCCATGACCGTTTTTTCTAAGTCTAACGCTTCGGCTTGATTTTGCTCGAAGTAGTTGGGAATCACATTATGTTTGCCGATCCGTGCAATTCCCTCTTCCGGTTGTATAAATCCCATAATTAGGCGCAACAGCGTCGATTTTCCCGAACCGTTGGGGCCGAGAAAGGCTATGCGATCGCCTCGTTCGATTTCTAAGTTTGCCCCTAGAAATAAGATATCGTCCCCGTAGGTGTAAGCGAGATCGTCTATTAAGGCAACTTCGCGACCGCTACGTGGAGCCGGTGGGAAGTGAAATTTCAGCGTTCTTAAGTTAGCAATTGGCACATCAATCTTTTCAACTTTTTCTAAAAGCTTCTCGCGACTTTTTGCTTGCGTGCTTCGTGTTGCGCTGGCTCGGAAGCGTTCGATAAAGACTTGTTGCTTTTCCAGTTCTTTCTGCTGGCGTTCATAAGCAGAGAGTTTTGCGGTTTGCGCTTCTTCTTTTTGTTGTAAATAAGCTGAGTAATTCCCAAGATAAGTCGTAGAAACGCCGCGTTCGGTTTCAACAATTTGAGTACATAGGCGATCGAGAAATTCGCGATCGTGGGAGACAATGACCATCGGCGTTTTTAACCCTTTCAGGTAAACTTCCAACCACTCAATTGTTTCAAGATCTAAATGGTTGGTGGGTTCGTCCAACAGCAAAACATCAGGATCTTGGAGCAAAATTTTTCCCAAACTCATCCGCATTTGCCACCCCCCGCTAAAGGAACTGACCAAGCGATCGCCGTCTTCGGGTTTAAACCCCATCTCCGGTAGAATTTTCTCAATTTGCGCCTCTAACCCGTACCCATCTAAGGCCTCAAACTGACGCTGCTGTCGATCCAGCCGCTTAATTAGCCGTTCTAACTCTTCCTCCGACGCAGTTTCCATCTGCTGGGGAATCTCCTGCAACTCACAATGCACCTGGTTCGCTTCTTCAAAGACCGTCCAAAACTCGTCTCGCACCGTGCGAGTGGGTTCGACTTCAAACTCTTGAGTGAGATACGCAATGTGCAAACTCGCCGGACGAATCACTTCCCCAGAAGTGGGTTCCACTTCCCCCATAATAATTTTTAGCTGGGTAGATTTTCCCGCACCATTGACCCCGACTAAGCCAATGCGATCGCCCGATTTCACCTCCCAAGTCACATCTTTGAGAACTTCCCCAGTCGGATAGATTTTACTGATATGTTCCAATCGCAGCATAATTTTTTAGCATTTAACATTTAGCATTTATCGGCGATCCTAGCGGTCTTTAGGATTGAAAAGAGGATTTTGGCCAGTTCGATTAATTTTGAATGTTCAATGCTCAATTTTCAATGTTCAAGTTTCAACCTAACCCAAATTCTCTAAATACTTTGCCACCGTTTGTACGTCTTTATCCCCTCGTCCCGAACAATTAATGACAATCCTCGGACTCCCATCCAACTGCGGACACAAGGTTTCCAAATACGCGAGGGCGTGGGAGGTTTCCAAGGCGGGGATAATGCCTTCTAATTCCGACAGTCGCTGAAAGGCCGCGATCGCCTCCCCGTCTGTGATGCTGTAATACTCGGCCCGTTTCGTCTCTTTGAGATAGCTGTGTTCCGGGCCGACCCCCGGATAGTCCAGTCCCGCACTAATTGAATGCGCCTCGACTACTTGACCCTCGCTGTCTTGTAGCAAATAGCTCATCGCCCCGTGCAAGACCCCCGGACGACCTTGAGTAAGGGTGGCGGCGTGTTTGTCCGTGTTCGTGCCTTCTCCCGCTGCTTCCACGCCAATCAGACGCACAGAGGGTTCTTTCACAAACTCGCAAAACAGTCCCATCGCATTCGATCCGCCCCCGATACAAGCCATTAAAATATCGGGAAGGCCGCCCCACTTCTCCTGACACTGCTGGCGGGTTTCTTCTCCAATAATGGCGTGAAAATCTCGGACGACCATCGGGTAGGGGTGCGGCCCGGCCACAGAACCGAGGATGTAGTGAGTGGTTTCGACATTCGTTACCCAGTCGCGAATCGCTTCCGAGGTTGCATCCTTGAGGGTTCCCGTCCCTGCTTCTACCGGTTGCACCGTCGCCCCCAAAAGGCGCATCCGAAAGACATTTAAGGCCTGACGTTCCATATCTTGAACGCCCATGTAGATAACGCAGTCCAACCCAAAGCGAGCGCAGACCGTTGCAGTGGCCACGCCGTGTTGACCGGCCCCCGTCTCGGCAATAATCCGCTGTTTGCCCATGCGCTTGGCGAGTAAAACTTGGCCCAGGGCGTTGTTAATCTTGTGCGCCCCGGTATGGTTGAGGTCTTCGCGTTTGAGGTAAATCTGCGGCCCCGTTCCGTCCGGTCTGGCGTAATGCTGGCTGAGGCGATCGGCGAAATACAGGGGGCTGGGCCGCCCCACGTAATCTTTGAGAAGTCCTTGCAATTCCTGCTGAAACTCCGGATCGTTGCGATATTGCGCGTAAGCAGCTTCTAGCTCGCTCAGAGCGGGCATTAGCGTCTCTGGCACATATTTCCCACCGAAGCGTCCAAAGCGTCCGAGAGCATCAGGCAGTTTAGAGGGGGAGGAATTAATCGGGGTTGTGGTCACGGCAAGAGAAAGGGTAATGAACGGGTTGTTAATGATTATAAATCTAGGGCGATCGCCTCAACATTGAACATTGAAGCTCGTCCTTATTGCCACTTCCCAAAACTCCCCTCAATACGCTCCTCGACTCCCAAAAACAACCTTCACTGTCTGTACCAAAATTTGAAAGTCGAGGGCTAAAGACCAGTTTTGAATGTAGGTCATATCTAACTTGAACGCATATTCAAAATCCGTATCCGATCGCCCGGAAACTTGCCACAACCCCGTAATTCCCGGCAAAACATTGTGGCGGTAGTGGTGGTGGTCGGCAAACTTGTCCACATCGCGCAAGGGGAGAGGACGGGGCCCGACCAAACTCATTTGACCGAGCAAAACATTGATCAGTTGGGGGAGTTCGTCGAGGCTGTAACGTCGCAACACTCGACCCACTTTGGTAATGCGCGGATCGTTTTTCATCTTAAACAGCACGCCCCCCTTACTCTCGTTCTGCGCTTCGAGCTTTTTCATCAACTCGTCGGCATTCGTGACCATAGTCCGAAACTTCCAAACCTTAATATGCCGTCCTCTCAACCCCACGCGCGTCTGTTTGTAAAAAACGGGGCCGGGGGAGTCAAGTTTAATCAGGACGGCCATGAACAGGAGTAGGGGACTTAAACCCAAGAGCAGCGAACTGGCAACCATCAGGTCAAAAATGCGCTTTGTCCAAAAGTCTCCCCCCACAATTGCTGGGGGGTGAAACTGAATGGTGAGCAAACCGCCGATCATTTCCATCTTGGGCGACTGATGGGGAATATCCAGGCCCACGGGTAAAATTCGCAGGTGAATCCCCCGGTTCTTCAAGCTCCAGTACAGAGCAATGGGGTCTTCGATCGATTGCCAGGAACAGACAAAAACTTCCCCAACCCCCTGTTGGGAAATTTCTTCGAGAATTTCGGGCCAGCGATCGCGGTTGTGCCTTTCGGAGAGATCGAGCTGGCCGATGATTTTGAACTCTCTCTTACTCACTAGCGTCAGAGAAATTTTAGCGATCAACCGATCTTTCGGCGTACCAACCAGGACAATCGGACGAGTCACTGCTCCTCTGTGGCGTAGCGTGGTGATAATGGTTTCTGCAACTAAACGCCCTGCAACGGTAAAGAAGATGCTAAACAGCCACGCCAGCAGGAAGGTCGAACGGGAAACAAATAAACCCGGTTCGTACAAAAAGGCCACGAGGACGATAATTCCTTGAGCAACCGTGAGACTTTTGAGCAAGCGAGTGAATTGACGGCGACCTTTGCGCTCCCCATACAGTCCTGACGAGGCGATCGTTGCGATGGTAATCGCCAAAATCGGCAGAAGCAGTCCAGGTTGGGAGGGGGTTGAGGCTAAAAGCTGAAAAGACTCCACACTTTGCAGCCAAGAGACACTATCTACAATCGTCTTGGCAGTTTTCCAGCTTAAAGCGATCAAAACTGCATCTAGTGAGACAAAAGCCAGAGTCCGGACGATTCCGGCAATCGTACCGCGACCGATATTTAAAGAGAGAGGAGCGCGCTGGTCATGTCGATGAACATTAGGTGGGGAACTTGAGCGTGTCGAATTAGGCATCTTTATCGGTTGCCCTAGAGGGATTGAGAGAAGCCTAGGAAAATTTCATCATTTCTGAAGTCATTAAGAATATACCCTGTTCTCGGCCAGGCTGCGATCGCTAGCCAAAGAAAAGGATTTAATCTTATTGTTTTACTTTAGCCAGACAATCTTAAGCGAGTTAAACGCGATTGATTATCCCTGAAACTACAGTTGTTGCACCCTGGAAATTAATTGATGGCCTCTACTTACTTTTTAATGATAAGCGAAGACCCTTTTTTCTGGGATGTTTTGAACGCCACACCCTAGATCTCACAATCTTTTCATCAATTTCGATTTGACCGTTGAAATGTCGAATGGTGCATCTCGTTCCCGCCGAACCCATGCTGCAAAACTTTGAGCAATCTAAAGAGTGCCACTCAATTGGCTTCCCCTCAGAGCCACGATATTGCAAGACTGACCTGACGGTGCGCGCCGCAACGCTTTAACCAAAGCGACCGCTCACATACTCCTGAGTTGCCTTCTCCCTGGGGGCCTGGAAAATTAATTCCGTTTGGTTATACTCCACCAAATAGCCCATCTTCCCGCCCGTTTCCGTCGCCTCAGCATTGTAGAACGCCGTCAGATCGGACACCCGCGAAGCTTGCTGCATATTGTGGGTGACAATGATAATTGTGTACTGTTGCTTCAGTTCGTGAATCAACTCCTCAACCTTAAGCGTAGAAATAGGATCGAGGGCCGAACAGGGTTCGTCCATGAGGATCACGTCCGGCTGAATCGCGATCGCGCGGGCAATACAGAGGCGCTGTTGCTGTCCGCCAGACAGAGCCAAACCGCTTTCTTTGAGCTTATCCTTCACCTCGTCCCAAATTGCCGCCTTGCGGAGCGAATCTTCTACCAAATCATCCATATCGCCTTGGTAGCCATTAATCCTCGCCCCAAACGCAATATTCTCGTAGATCGACTTCGGGAAAGGATTGGGTTTCTGGAACACCATACCAATGCGACGGCGCAACTCCACCGGATCGACTTTAGAACCGTACAGATCTCGACCGTTGTAAGTAATTTGCCCCTCAACCCGCGCGCTGGGAATCAAATCGTTCATGCGGTTGAAGCAGCGCAGTACCGTACTCTTGCCGCAGCCAGAGGGGCCGATAAAAGCAACAACTTTATTTTCGGGAATATCGAGAGAAACATCCCGCACTGCGAGGTTAGAACCGTAGTAAACGCTCACACTCTTAGCGCGCAACACAGCCTTGTCCGTCACGAGATGGGGGGGAGAAATTGCGTTTGACATAATTTAAAACACCTAATAACCGATTGCGAAAAAACCGAACTAAATCTGTTCCTTTTGAAACTTGTGCCGCAGAAAAACAGCGGTTGCATTCATCACCAGCAACACCACCATTAAGACAATAATGCCAGCAGCTGCGTTGTCGTGAAATCCTCTTTGCGGGCGAGAGACCCAATTGAAAATTTGAATGGGCAGGACAGTAAAGGGACTCTGCAACCCATCCGGCAGGAAGGAAATGAAGGTTAGCGCCCCAATCGTAATCAGGGGAGCCGTTTCGCCGATCGCGCGAGAGAGAGCGAGAATCGTTCCCGTGAGAATCCCTGGAAAGGCAATGGGTAAAATTTGCTCCCACACCACCTGCCAGCGATTTGCACCCAAGGCAAAACCAGCCAGGCGCAGACTATCAGGAACTGCCCGTAGGGACTCGCGAGTAGCGACGATAATAATTGGGAGAATGAGCAGCGCCAGCGTCAGCGCCCCGGAAAGGATGCTACGGCCGCCCGTGATGCTAAAGCCAAAGATTTTCTCGGCATCTGTCCCCAGAAGGCGAACAAACACTTGCAGCCCCAATAATCCGTAGATAATTGAAGGTACGCCAGCGAGGTTATTGATATTAATCTCGATGATGCGGGTAAACCAGTTGTCTTCGGAGAACTCTTCGAGGAAAATTCCCGATCCCACACCGATGGGGAAAGCTATTATAGCAACTGTTATCATCATCCAAATCGTCCCGACTAGGGCTGAGAGCAGTCCAGCTTGTTCGGGTTTGCGGGAGGGCATTTCGCTAATAAACTGCCAGTTGACGCGCCCCAAACCGTCGGTGAGGACATCGAAGATGAGGATAGCGAGGACGAGGATGGCAATGGAAACCGCCACCCAGGTCACGGCCTGAAAGATGGCATCCCAAAGGTAGCGATGCTGTAAATTGGGCTGAAAAAGTTGCCCGTCAGCGGAGAGATCGCCCTCCTGGAATTGAGGATCGTGAGTTGTCATTCGTACTTCTCCCGGAAACGGCGAACAAACCAAAAGCTAAAAATATTCAACGCCAGAGTAATGACAAATAGCGTCATCCCCACCGCAAAGATCGTCTGGTAGGCAATGGAACCCGCTGGCGTGTCTCCCAAACTCACCTGGACGATAAATGCAGTCATCGTCATAATCGGAATGAAGGGGTTGATACTTTTCGCCCCCAAGGGTTGGGGGTTCTGTCCGGCGGCGAGGGCAACAATCATCGTCTCCCCGATCGCTCGCGATACTGCCAGAATGACCGAAGAGACGATTCCGGAGAGGGCGGCGGGCAGAACGACGGAAACAATGGTTTCGCGCTTGGTTGCACCCAAAGCATAAGCCCCATCTCTGAGGCTACGCGGTACGGCATAGATTGCATCCTCGCTCAAGGATGCAACCATCGGCGTAATCATAATTCCCAACACCAAACCCGCGCTGAGAGCGTTGAAGCCTTGTAGTCCGGGAATAATCGCTTGCAGAACCGGCGTGACGAAGAGGAGGGCAAAGTAACCATAGACCACTGTGGGAACCCCTGCCAAAATTTCGAGGATCGGTTTGAGGATGCTGCGAACTTTTGCGCTAGCGTATTCGCTCAAACAAATGGCAGCCAGTAACCCCAAGGGCAAGGCCACCAAAATCGAAATGAAGGAGGTCATCAGGGTGGCGCTAATCAGCACAAAAATACCAAACTCCCCGCTGCTGAAAAGGGGAGTCCATTTGGTATCGGTGAGGAAACCAGGATGGCCGCCAAAGTTGAGGAGGGGAACTTCTTGGAAAAATTCAAAGGTTTCAAAAATGAGCGTCAAGACGATCCCCAAGGTGGTGAGGACTGAAACCAGGGCAAATGCCCCACAGATTATCTTGACAATCAGTTGAATGAGATCGCTTCTCTGGCGATTGGGTTTCCAGAGGTCGGTTTTAGAGAGGGGTAACTCAGAAGTCATTACTAAAGCACTTGGGTTTTGAGTCGAGGGGCGCGATCGCGCCGTTATGTTCAGAAGCGATCGCGCTTTTGCAAACTGTCGAGCAATCTTAGAGCTTATCGGACAGTTTCACACCCACCGAGGAACCGCCCTCAAAGATAGACCCAGTTTTTTTGCTATCAACGCGGGTCTTCACCTTTGCAGAAATGTCGCTGGGGAGAGGCACATAACCCACTTCGGAAATCAAAGACTCATTCGCCGGATCGAGATGGTATTCCACAAACGCCTTAACCTCGGGCTTGTTTTCCAAAGAGTCTGTCTTGACGTAGAAGAAAATGGGGCGAGATAGGGGATTGTACGTCCCATCGGCAATCACCTCTGCGGAAGGGGCAACGCACTTGCCCTCTTTGTTCTCAATTTCAACCACTTTCAACGAATCTTTGTTTTCTTCGTAGTAGGCAAAGCCGAAGAAACCCAAACCGCCTTCATCAGACGAAACCCCTTGGACAATCACGTTATCATCTTCGCTAGCCGTGAAGTCGCCTCGGCTTTCGCCTTCCTCTCCAGTTGTGGCATCGGTGAAGTAATCGTAGGTTCCAGAGTCTGTCCCCGGCCCGTACAAACCAAGCTCCTTATCGGGGAAGTCGCTGCGAATTTGATTCCACTTGGTAATCTTTTCTTCGGCTGCGGGTTCCCACATTTTGCCCAGCTCTTCGGGCTTCAAGCAAGCGGCAAAATCGTTGTCTTTGTTGACGACAACAGAAAGACCATCAAAGGCAACGGGGACTTCGATATATTCAATCCCCGCCTTTTTACACAGTTCGATTTCTGTTTCTTTAATCGGGCGAGAAGCGTTAGAAATATCGGTTTCACCCGCACAGAATTTCTTGAACCCGCCGCCAGAACCCGATACGCCTACGGTGACTCGAACATCAGAGTTGGCTTTTTGAAATTCTTCTGCCATTGCTTCGGAGATGGGAAAAACCGTGCTGGAACCATCGACGAGAACATCGCCACTCAACCCCGAACCGCCAGAGCTTGACGCTTTCTCACCCTCTTCGGTTGTTTCGGAGGTTGATGTTCCGCCCCCACAAGCGGTTAGTGCCAGTACTAGGCCGAGTGTTGATAAACGGATGGATAACTTATTGAATGCCATAAAATCCTCTTTCAGTTGTTAAACTGCACCAATGCAATCAAGTCAATGATTTGTTTGAGCTTACCACCCCTCGTAAGGCAATGGATAGGCCTTTTTACTGGTACTTCAGCTAGAAATAGTTTGTCAAATAAAAATGCTTTAAGTTTTGGTTAAGATAAGGTTAAGCAATGTCTTTAAGAAAACTTTGGATTGAACTTTCACAGAGAAGTTGCACTTTTGTTTATTTGCAAATCAGATAGCATTTCTCTCAAATATCGCGCCAATTGTTCTAGTCAATTCCTACAGTTGTCAATTCTACTTGAGACATCCGGTTGAATTCCAATCGCTCGATCGCAGTAGGGCGATGTTTCGTTGCACTTCTCCAACATTCCTAAAACTGCACCTCAATTATGCCAAGCGTTACATGTAGAGCGTACGCAGCAAGGTTCAAAACCTTGGGAAGCAGGGACAAGAGAATTATTGAATTTTTTCGACCTTGAGGCGTGTAAGTCTGACCTCAAGATAGTTCGATTGAGTTCAACGATCTTTTCTCTGTAAGTTTATAATTTTTATGTAAATCAAAGATGCAATGGAAGCTAACACAAGTCTCATTAAACTTTTTGGTGAAAATTGAATAAAAAACTTACCAAGATTGAGGCGCGATCGCGCAACTCGCATTCTATTTTTGTCAACTAAACTGCTTATTCAAAAACTGAAACTTGAAAGGGATGTGTCAGCACTTCCCTGGAAGGCTTTGCTGTTGCTTTTTCCGTCGAACGCGAAGCGAGGATTACAGTTCTGGGAAATCATAGACCACTGTCCCCTTGATCGGATCGTTGTCAATGTGAGCATACCCCTTATGCACCATATCTTTTAGGGTTGCTTCTACTTCGGGAAAATCGGCTTTAGTGTCGAGAACCGCTTGAGTGACGGATATTCGACCGCCGCGATCGCGTGCCGCTTTGAGAAGTTTAAACATCAATTTCTCTTCTTTCGGGGGGTTAACCGCCGTTGCAGCTAGCGTATGCGCGTTAACTGGTACGCCGTAGGGGGACAAGCCGTGTTTGGCTCGCAATTTCATCTCGTACTCCTCCGTCATGTTGGGGATCAAAAACAAATCCACAAATTGCCCCACACCGAAGATTCCCCAGGTAAACAACCACAGCAACCCCGTACCAATCTTGCCGTTATAGAAGCGGTGAAGTCCCCCCAAACCAATCATCCAGGCTACGCAAAGCGCGTAGGAAACAAGAAGACGTTCTGTATTCATCTTTTAATCTAAAAGCCGCGTATATCTATTGTAGATGGAGGCTTTGGAAATCGTCGTCCTTCCTATTCTTTTGGCTTCAATCGCAGCCTTGAGAATTTCGGGCTTGTTACATCACTTTACGCTTTGTTGTAAATCTTAACGATAACGTGGGTCATGACTTCCTTAGACCTTGGTAGACTGGAGAGCAGCTTAGAATCGGCAATCTCATAGCTGTCTGCAAACTGCTGCAGTTATAGAGTTTGAGAGGCAAAAGAAAAAAGCAAGCGAAATATTATGGTAAGCACCGTTAAGAAACCTGAGTTTGAAGAATTGCGACCGGGAATTAAAGCACCAGCTAAGGAAAACTTGCTGACACCTCGGTTCTATACGACGGATTTTGAAGAAATGGCCAAGATGGACATTTCTGTGAATGAAGACGAACTCAGAGCGATTCTGGAAGAGTTTCGCGCTGACTACAACCAGAAGCACTTTGTGCGCGATGAGGAATTTAATCAGTCCTGGGATCATATTGACGGAGAAACGCGCCGCTTGTTTGTTGAGTTTCTAGAGCGGTCTTGTACAGCTGAATTTTCGGGTTTCTTGCTCTATAAAGAGCTGGGACGGCGCTTGAAAGGCAAAAGTCCGGTTTTGGCCGAGTGCTTCACGCTGATGTCGCGGGATGAAGCGCGTCATGCAGGTTTCTTAAACAAGGCGATGTCAGATTTCAATCTGTCTCTTGATTTGGGTTTCCTGACCAAGAACCACAAGTACACCTTCTTCAAGCCTAAGTTTATCTTCTACGCCACCTATCTATCTGAAAAGATCGGCTATTGGCGCTACATCACGATTTACCGCCATCTCGAAAAGCATCCTGAAGATCGGCTCTATCCCATTTTCCGCTTCTTTGAAAATTGGTGTCAGGATGAGAACCGCCATGGCGACTTCTTTGATGCGGTGATGCGGACGACACCTGCGATTTTGAATGATTGGAAAGCAAAGTTGTGGAGTCGCTTCTTCTTGCTGTCGGTTTTTGCGACAATGTATCTCAACGATATTCAGCGCAAGGATTTCTACGCAGCCATTGGTTTGGATGCGCGGGAGTACGACAAGTACGTTATTGACAAGACCAACGATACGGCAGGACGGGTGTTCCCGATTGTTTTGGATACGGATAACCCAGAGTTTTACGATCGCCTGGAGATCTGCGTTAAGAATAATGAGAAGCTTAGCGAGATCTCATCCTCCGGCGCGCCCAAATTCCTACAATTGCTCCAGAAGCTACCTTACTACGTACGCAATGGCTGGCAGTTCCTCAAGCTTTATCTGATGAAACCCATTGATGTTACAGCGCAGCAGGGTACGGTTCGTTAAATTTACGTAACTCCGCGTTAGATGGCGAATCTCCCCCTAAGGGGGAGATTTTTTTTTAACCTATTAACCCAATGCCGTCGCCACAAAAATCCCCAGGCAGTGCTGGGGAAAATCAAACGATCGCTAGGGGTCGTTGATAATGGTGCTTAAAATCAAGAAACTTCTCATTTCTTCTAGACCTAATTATTACGCTTTTTCCTGAGATGTTCGACGATCTAAGTCCGAGAAAACCACGAATGCGATCGCAACATATCACGATCTGGATCGGTATTTTTGGGGATCTGTACGGAGTCTTAATGTGACCGCGATCGCTATTGCGCTAACGGGCAAGTGACATCAATTCTGAGTCTTTTTAAGCGTACTTCTTGAACGCTAGAGTTACATTATGTCCCCCGAACCCAAAAGAGTTGGACAAGGCGACCTCAACGGGTTGAGAGCGACTTTCATTGGGAACATAATCTAAATCGCAGCCCGGATCGGGGTTTTCCAGATTAATGGTGGGAGGAAGTCGATCGTGGGCGATCGCCATGACCGTTGCTACCGCTTCAATCCCACCCGAACCGCCCAAAAGATGGCCTGTCATTGATTTGGTCGAACTGATCGCCGCATTATAGGCGCTCTCGCCCAACGCTTTCTTTATCGCACTCGTTTCCGTGACATCATTCATGGGCGTACTCGTGCCGTGAGCGTTGATGTAACTCACTTGCTCTGCCTTGAGTCCGCCATCTTTCATCGCCAACTCAATCGCCCTTGCCGCACCATGACCGCCAGGGACGGGAGACGTAATATGATAGGCGTCGCAAGTCATGCCATACCCCACAATTTCCGCATAAATTTTGGCTCCTCGACTCAAGGCTTGTTCGAGATCTTCAAGGATGAGGATGCCAGTTCCCTCTCCCATCACAAAGCCGTCGCGATCGCGGTCAAACGGCCGGCAAGCATGGGACGGATCGTCATTACGGGTGGAAAGGGCCTTCGCTGAAGCAAAACCCGACACAGACAGGGGAGTCACAGCAGCTTCTGCTCCCCCACAGATCATCGCTTTCGCGTAGCCTCGTTGAATTAAGCGAAAGGCATCGCCTACGGCATGGGAACCTGCCGCGCAAGCCGTCACCGTACAAGAGTTAGGGCCCTTCGCACCAGTATGAATAGCTGTCAGACCCGCCGCCATATTCGCAATCATCATGGGAATCATGAAGGGGCTACAGCGAGTGGGGCCTTTCTGCAAGTACACTGTTTGCTGGTCTTCCATCACCTTCAGTCCGCCAACGCCCGTCCCGATCAGTACGCCAACCTGTTCTGCATTCAGATCGTCAATCGTCAGCCGAGCATCAGTTAAAGCCTGCTTGCTGGCTGCTACAGCGAACTGAGCGAAGCGGTCCATGCGCTTTGCTTCTTTGCGCTCTAAGTACTGATGGGGGTCAAATCCTTTGACTTCTCCGGCAATTTGACAAGCGTGACGAGAGGGATCGAAGAGCGTAATTCGAGCAATACCATTGCGCGCGCTTAACAACCCTTCCCAATATTCAGCCAGCGTATTGCCGATGGGAGTAATAGCGCCTAACCCCGTTACAACGACACGATTGAGTTGCGAATTGGTCATGATACTAAACAGTGGCGGGCGATCGCGCCCAAAATGCAGATTAGGAAAGAAAGGACTGAATTTAGCGGTTTCCGAGACTAAGCGTCAGATTCAGTGAGTTCAAGCTGTCGCTTCTTGTTGTTTTGCAGCGATATGATCGACAGCCGCCTGCACCGTCTCGATTTTCTCGGCAGCTTCGTCGGGAATGTCGATCTCAAAAGCTTCTTCAAATGCCATGACCAATTCCACCGTATCCAAAGAATCCGCACCAAGGTCGTTGGCAAAGGAGGCTTCTGGCTTCACCTCTTCAGAGGCAACCTCTAGTTGTTCTACAACAATCTTCTGGACTTTCTCGAAAATTTCGTCTTTGTTCATTTGAAGTCTTCCTCAACCTAGATGAGCGAACTAAATTTTAATATGAATTTGCAATGCGAAGCATTTCTCATCTTATCGGAAAGAGGGACATCATAGGGAGCAGGCAGTTGGGTGTGGGGAATTGGGGCAAGCAATTGAGCGTCCCGGAGATAAGGGGAAAAACGGACTCCTCCCATTCTGAATGCGGTAGCTCGCTCGAAGCGTCCCGTCAGGTCGGCGAAGCGATCGCAGTACTCCAGATCTCTTTGATTGCACCTAAAATCAGCAGTTCGCGTTTAAACTACGATGAGGAGAATGCGCTTCAGGAAAGAACAACTGATGAAGTATAACAAGCTCGGCGAGAGCGATTTGCTCGTCTCAGAAATCTGTTTGGGAACGATGACCTACGGACAGCAGAATACGCTAGCCCAAGCGCAGGAACAACTTGACTATGCGCTTTCTCAAGGTGTTAATTTCATTGATTCGGCAGAAATGTATCCCGTCCCCGGTCGGGCCGAAACTCAGGGAAAAACAGAGGAGTATGTGGGGGAGTGGCTGGTACGACAGCAGCGCGATAAGGTGATTGTGGCAACGAAGGTTGCCGGGGCCGGGCCGGCGTTTGGTTGGATTCGCGGGGAAGATCGCCGTTTGGATCGCGCCAATATTGAGGCGGCAATCGCGGCCAGTCTCAAGCGTTTGAAAACCGATTATGTCGATCTCTACCAAATCCACTGGCCCGATCGCTACGTTCCCCTGTTTGGAAGTCCCGACTACGATCCGGCAAATGAGCGAGAGACCGTGGCGATCGCAGAGCAGTTAGCGGTGTTTGCCGATCTAGTGAAAGCGGGGAAAATTCGGTATTTGGGCTTAAGTAACGAGACACCTTGGGGGGTTTGCGAGTTTTCCCATGTCGCGCAACAACTGGGATTGCCCAAAATTGTCTCAATTCAAAATGCTTACAGTTTAACCAATCGCGTGTTTGACATTCACCTTGCCGAAGCTTGTCGCTTTCACAATGTCGGCTTGCTGGCCTACAGTCCTTTAGCTTTTGGTTTCCTCACTGGCAAGTATCTCGACGGTACGCCGGAAAACTCCCGCATAGCCCTCTTTCCGGGGTTCGACCAGCGCTACAAAAAGACCAATTTCGACGCAGCACTGCGAGAATATGTGGCGATCGCGCGCAAATACAATTTAAGTCCGGCTCAAATGGCCTTGGCCTTTGTGCGATCGCGCTGGTTCGTCGCCAGTACCATTATTGGCGCAACCACAATGACCCAACTTCAGGAGAATTTAAGCAGCCTTGAGGTGAATCTCGCGCCCGAGATCTTGACCGAGATTGACGCGGTTCGCACCAAGTATCCCGATCCGACACCGTAAGATTTCTGTGGGGAAATAGGGAATTTGGGAGATGAGGAGAGGAAGTCTAAACTCTTTACAGGTTACTGTATTTGCTGGATTGTAAATAAATATTGCAAAAGACCAGAATTTGTGTTACATTCATTTACATTGTCATTCGCAACAGCTTTTAGGGCAATTGACTCTTAGAGCCAAACGAAAGCGGATTTAACAATCTCCTCCCAATACAGCAAGCTCTCCCGACCAGCCCCAACTTCATTCGGTGGCTGGCTTTTTCTTGATAAACATTCGGCGATACCATGAGAACAGTAGCAATCGCTACGACTTCGGCTTCATTCTGGTAGTGGGTTCTAAACGTTTATGCTGTCTTGTAACCTTGACGATCGCGCCCTTTCCTCTCAAGGACTCACCTCAGAACAGGTTGAGATTAGCCGTAAGGAGTATGGCGCAAATGTTCTGAGTCATCGCGAACAAGAGCCTTGGTGGAAGTTATACCTAGAAAAATTTGAAGACCCCGTCATTCGCATCCTTGCGATCGCCGCCGCGATCTCCATTGGTGCGGGTATTGTGCGAGGGCAATACGCTGAAAGCGTCGGAATTATTGCCGCCATTCTGCTTGCCACCACCCTAGCATTTATCAATGAGTACAAAGCCGGCCAGGAGTTTGAAGTTCTCAACCAAGTCTATGACGACATTCCCGTCCGGGTGATGCGCGATGACTATTGGACGACCGTACCGCGCAAAGATATTGTGGTCGGCGACTTAGTTTATGTCGAACAAGGCGATGAAGTCCCGGCGGATGGGGAACTGATCGAAGCGGTTTTCTTGTTTGCCGATCAGTCGAAAATTACGGGAGAATCGGAACCCGCTCAGAAATATACCAGCCAGGATGGATTGGTTGTAGGGAACGAAATTGGAGCTTATCCTCCCTCTAATTTGTACCGCAGCACGCTCATCGATCGCGGCCGCGGAATCTTTCAGGTTACCGCAGTGGGCGATCGCACTGAAATCGGCAAGCTAGCAACCGCAGTCGCAACCGTCGAAGCGGGGAAAGATACGCCGCTCAACTTACAGCTCGAAAAACTCAGCCAACTGATCGGTGTTGTGGGGTTGTCGGTTGCGGCTTTTATTTTCGCGGCCCTGCTCGTGCGGGGATTTCTGTTCGGTGAGTTAAGCCTCACCCCGCATCAAGGTTACATCTTTGCCTTGCTCCTAAGCAGCGTAATTGTGGCGTTGGTTCCGGTCTGGTTGCCCGTGACCTACGACGCTTTGGAACTGATGGGAAAAGAGGCAGAACCTCCGCCTTGGCTGGATGAGGGGCTGTCTGGCTGGGTTAAGGCGATCGCGGCTGGACTGCTTTTGTTCTTTCTGGGAGTAGGAGGAGGAACGTTCTTCGGAGAGTTACCTGCGGCGGGCCAACCTTGGCTGCCCAGCGAAGTGGGAACGGCACTGCTGCAATACTTTATGGTCGCTGTCACCATTATTGTGGTTGCCGTTCCCGAAGGATTGGCGATGAGCGTCACCCTATCTCTTGCCTACAGTATGCGGAAGATGGCGGCCTCCAATAACCTGGTGCGGCGGATGCACGCTTGCGAAACGATTGGGGCGGCGACCGTCATTTGTTCGGATAAGACGGGAACCTTGACTCAAAATCGAATGCGGGTTCGCGAGGTAAATTTCCCCTGCTTGCAGGCGGAGCCCGCGGAAACAGCGGAAAAATTGATTGCCGAGGCAATCGCGTCAAACTCCACCGCCGACTTGGAACGGAAACCGGGGGAGGCGCATCAAGTTCTCGGCAACGCCACAGAAGGGGCGTTACTGCTATGGCTGGAAGAAAAGGGGATAGATTATTCGGACTATCGCAATGCTTTTGAGTTTCTCTACCAGACTTCCTTTTCCACCGAAAAGAAGTATATGACGACTTTGGGGAAGTCGGCGGCGATCGCAACGGATATTATTCACCTCAAAGGCGCTCCAGAGGTCGTGTTAAGCTACTGCTCCCACATTCTCACCCCGACTGGAGAAGAACCTTTGAGCGATCGCGACTCCATTCTCGCGCAACTGCAGGCTTATCAGGAGAGGGGGATGCGGACCCTGGCATTTGCTTACGAGGAATTACCGGAAAATTTGATGGCTGCTAGCGGAAATAACGGGCCCGGACACAGTCTAACTTGGCTGGGATTTGTGGCGATCTCCGATCCGCTGCGAGAAGAGGTTCCCAGTGCCATTCAGACTTGCCTGCGGGCCGGACTGCAAATCAAAGTGGTGACGGGAGATTGTGCGGAAACTGCCCTGGAAATTGCACGACAAATTGGACTGTGGTGCGATCGCGATCGCCAAGAAAAATTCGCTCACATCACCGGGGCAGAATTTCGCCAACTCAGTGATGCTGAGGCGACAGAAGCGGTTAAATCCTTGAAAGTTCTCTCTCGCGCTGTTCCCCTCGATAAACTACGCCTCGTGCAAGTGCTGCAAAATAGCGGTGAAGTGGTCGGCGTGACCGGGGACGGAACCAACGATGCAGCAGCGCTCAAACAAGCAAAAGTGGGGCTGGCAATGGGAAGTGGAACCGCGATTGCCAAGGAAGCGAGCGATATTATTCTCCTCAATGATTCTTTTCAAAGCATTGTCAATGCCTTAATTTGGGGGCGATCGCTCTACCACAACATCCAGCGGTTTATCCTCTTCCAGCTCACCATTAACGTTGCAGCATTGGGCGTTGCGCTTCTCGGCCCGTTTATCGGCATTGCCTTACCCCTGACCGTTCCCCAAATGCTTTGGGTGAACTTAATTATGGATACCTTTGCGGCCCTAGCCCTGGCAACCGAACCTCCTCACAACGACGCGATCGACGAACCGCCGCGCGATCCAACCGCCTTCATTATCTCCCCGGCAATGATGCAGAGTATTTTAGGGACAGGGCTAACCTTTCTCGCGTTTCTCGTCGGTTTCCTGCTCTATCTCGGTCGCGACGGAGAGATGAGTCCCAGAGAGCTTTCGGTGTTTTTCGCAGTTTTCGTCCTCATTCAGTTTTGGAATCTCTTTAACGCTCGGTGTTTGGGGTTAAACCAGTCTGCTTTCAAAGGCTTGTGGAGCAATAAAGGCTTTGTTGCGATCGCCGCCACCATTTTCTTCGGACAAATCTTAATTGTTCAACTCGGCGGCACAGTCTTCAGAACGGTTCCCCTCTCCTGGCAAGATTGGAGCGCGATCGTTGGGGCCACATCGGTTGTGCTGTGGGTCGGGGAACTGTGGCGGTTAAGAAGACGTTAATACCAAGCACGCGCATCCATCAAAACAACCAGTAGCCTAGACCGGAAATCTGCTCTACTGGTTGTTTGCTTTGAGTGTTAGTAACCTTGACCTTTCTGGAGACTGAGGCGATTGTGACTCTCAGTAACTTGACTAAGCGATCGCTAGCTCTAGCAAAGGAAAGTCAATCAAAGACAATTGACAATACTGTTAATCCGCAGGGTGTTTGCGTTTTAACGTTATGCTTTGTTAACACCGGAGTAGCTTAACATCGATTTAAAGAAGGGAAAGAGATCTGGATCTTATCCATCAAGTGATCTAGATCGCAGCACAAATAACCTGAATTTGGTAGTGTCTCGGAATCAGAGGAGGAATTTGACTCCCAACCCTCTCTCCACATCCGATCTCTCGGCATTTAGCGTTCAACCTGGATCGTCTCGCCTCAATCAACCTGAGTTCGACCACTAGGCTTGAGCGATCGGCGTTTAATGCAATGAAAAGTCTCCACAAGATCCAGCCTTCTTGTGTGCATCTACCTTCAGTTCGCTGCCATCCTGGTGTAGTCTCTGTCCTACCTGACTCGATCAAAAGACTCCAGCACGAGATAGAGTCTATCGAAAAAATGACTTACGTCTGATGTGAATTATCTGAAACCCTTGCTAGGGAGAGGCAAAAGGCAACAGCGGTCAGACCCCGCGTCGGTGAAAGACGCAAGGGCATGCTGACCAAGAGAGGCAATAGGGGGGAGAAAGCAACGACAGATTGAGGGTTCGAGCCTCTAATAAACATTAGGCGTGACTTGGAAAAGAGACTAAGTTGTTTCTCAAGCGGAACATCTCAAAAGGAGAACGGTGTGACTTAGTAGTGAGACCAAAATAATCAGCGTTAGGTACGCAGTTAGATTGACACTTCAAAAATATTATAGATGCGTTTGCTTTAAGGTTACTGACTCAATCAGTAAAAAAAACTAAAATGGGTTTCCATACCACTTCTAAGTTAACAAATTAAATAACAAAAAATAGAATTTTTGTTAACCTCAGTGTTTTGAACTAGGGTGTATCATCAGTAAAATCTAGCGACTTGTCAGGGCAAGATTGGGAAAGCGATGGCTTCGCCGACCGGACGGTACGTTTAAAAATTGCTTAAAAAGCCAGAAATTATGATTAATGTCGGATATCTCGCTCGCTAATAACAGACCCTAAGTAAATTTACGATGTTTAACTCAATAGATTTATGTAAGTGAGAACAAGATTGTTCATTTCAGATGATTTTGCCATGCAAATAACTCAAATTTCACTCAATTGGTAGAACTAGAGCTGTCTTCGCCGGCAAAACAAAATTCAATCGCGAGTTTAACTTTAAATATCCTTATTTTAATTAAAATCAATTTTTATTACATCATACTTGATGTTCTTGACATCGGCTTACATCCGAGGAAAAACAGGCTGTTGGCGATCGCGAAAAATATTCTCATGCAAGGAAAGAGAGGGGTACAACCCCCTATTCCCTTAATCGCAAGCTTCGTTATGATTAAGGTCTATACTTGTTGATAAAATCCTGTAATCTCCGCTCAGTAGGAGATTTAGAAAAATGAATAACCCCATCGAGAACTGATTTCATTCGATGTTGGCTTTGACTCTTGATTGACAATTTCCTTTTGGGAAAGTTAAAGAATTTGAGAAAACTCAACCGAACTTTGAGATCGTCCCCTCAATCATCTTTTGTCGATGAAAGGAAGATTCTCTCGAAGAGCCATGCGAATTTTCTGTTGCTAGCTCGCATTTGTAATTGTAGAGTTGCGGTGAGATAGCACTGCCCTAGAAAAAGTTATACGATCGAAATCACTTTAATTTTTGATCTAGATCAAAAAAAGTATTGATCTAGATCGAAATCATTGCTACAATCAATCTCAATCTTAAGGTAGTCATCTGCCTATCAAGTTATGACAGCTCGTTAGCTCGTCTTCATTTGTTCGACCAAACGGGTCTGTCTTGGTGTGAATTAACTTGTCTTGCATAGTAAGGGCTTCAACAGTTTTTTACCGATTGAGCTCGTTATTAAGGGCTTAAGAAAGTACAAATTTCTGCAAGCATAGTCCATACCATTGTTGCAATCCATCCTAATATTAGAAGCTATTTTTCGCCGATCGATATTGGGTTCATGGGTTCAATCTGCAATTAGGAGCCTAGACCGGAAATCTGCTCTCCTGATTGTTGGGTTTGAGTGTTAAGTAACTTTCGAGCTGGAGATAGACTTTCAGTGATTTGTTTGGCTTTGTAAGGTCTTGCTAGAACGGCAAAAGAGCAGTCAATCAAGTTTAATGACTGAGGTGTTAATGCCTTAGGTCGTTAAATTCCGTTGCTCTAAATTCACTCGTCTTTCATTGTTTGAGGAATTGAACGGAAATTCAATAATGACAACGTCTGTTTTATCAGTGCCAATCGTTCGGGGTGTTTCTCAGTCTGTCACAGTCGGAGACGGACAACTCACTATTGACAATCTCGCAAGTATTGCTCGTCAGAACAAGCGAGTTAAGCTAGTAGATTGTCAGGAAAAAAGACAGCGAATCTTAGCTGCCTGCACCTATATAGAAGATGCAGTGGAGAGCGGCAAGCCCGTCTACGGCGTCAACACCGGCTTTGGGGGGATGGCCGATCGCTCGATCTCGGCAGAGGAAGCCTCAGAACTGCAAACCAACCTGATTTGGTTTCTCAAATCCGGAGCCGGCAAGCGGTTGCCCACCGAAAGCGTGCGTGCCGCCATGCTGCTACGCATCAACTCCCACCTGCAAGGTGCATCGGGCATTCGCCTCGAACTGATCGAGCGGATGCAAACCTTCCTCAACGCGAAGGTCACTCCCCATGTCTGCGAATTCGGCTCCATCGGTGCGAGCGGCGATTTAGTTCCCCTCGCCCACATTACCGGCGCGCTTATCGGTTTAGACGAGCGCTTTACCGTGGATTTTGATGGCGAAGAAATGTCCTGCTTGCAAGCCTTAGAAAAGTTAGGGTTGCCCAAAGCGCAACTTCAGCCCAAAGAAGGGTTGGCGATGACCAACGGCACATCGGTGATGACTGGCATCGCTGCCCTGTGCGTCCGCGACGCCAAAGTCTTACTCTCGCTGGCAATGGGCGCTCACGCCCTCTTTGTTCAAGGATTGGGCGGAACCAATCAATCTTTCCACCCCTTCATCCACCGTCTCAAACCCCACAACGGTCAGAAATGGTCGGCTCGACAGATGCTCGACCTGCTCGACGGTTCTTGTTTGAGTCGCGACGAGTTGAACGGCCGCCACGACCCGTGGCAGCAAGGGTTAATCCAAGACCGATATTCTCTGCGCTGCTTGCCTCAGTATCTCGGGCCGATTGTGGATGGGATTGCAGAGATTGCCGCAGAGATCGAGGTAGAAATGAACTCGGTGACGGATAATCCTCTCATTGATGTGGAGAAGGGATGCAGCTATCACGGGGGCAACTTCCTAGGACAGTACGTGGGTGTGGGAATGGATCGCCTGCGCTATCTGCTGGGGATGCTTGCCAAACATATCGACGTTCAAATTGCGCTGCTGACTGCCCCGGAATTTAGTCGCGGTTTATCGCCTTCTTTGGTAGGCAATCCCGAACGGAAGGTGAATATGGGGTTGAAAGGGTTGCAAATTGCGGGTAACTCGCTGATGCCGCTGCTGAGCTTCTATGGCAACTCAATTGCCGATCGCTTCCCCACCCATGCCGAACAGTTCAATCAGAATATCAATTCTCAGGGATTTGCTTCGGCGAATTTGGCGCGGCGATCGCTCGAAATTTTCCAACAATACATGGCCGTGGCGCTGATGTTTGGGGTGCAAGCGGTTGACCTGCGGACACAGGCGATCGCGGGACATTACGACGCGCGGGAATGCCTTTCTCCGGCAACCTTAGCACTGTACAAAGCGGTACGCGAGGCAGTGGGGAAATTGCCCGATCCGGAGCGTCCTTACATTTGGAACGATAACGAACAGGCCCTAGACGAGCATATTGCCAAAATTGCCAACAACATTGCCGAGGAAGGTTCGATCGTTGAGTCCGTTCAAACAATTTTGTTGAACTTGTAGCAATTGGATTGTCGGCTCATGCGCCAGCACTTAAACAGTGCCTAGCACTAGTACAAAAAATTATTTTGAAGGTTCGCAATGGTATTACAAACAACGCAACTCAAATCGTCACATCCTTACCCCCAAGCAGAAAAACTGCCTTTACCGAAAAAATCTCTTGATTTATGGTTGCAACAGTTGCAACTCATCGTTCCTATTTTGCGTCAGTGTGCTGCAATTTCTCGCCTAGATGAGCAGGATTGGCAACAGATTGGCAAGAGCATTCATTTGACTGAAATCGAGGAGATGAAGTCGGGGAAGCGATCGCCCTTCTCTGAGTTTCGGCAACGACTGGGAGAGCTGGAAAACAATATTGCTCAATGCTCGACGCTTTTGAGTACCAGCAAGGCCGATTGGCGATCTCTCGCCAGTTTCTTGTCCTCTCATCGTTGATTGCGGCCATTGAGTTCGTTCCTCACAAGCGAAACTCTCAAAGATTTAGGAATTTAGTTTTTAACTTGCGGTCAGGTTGTGACGTGGAGTCTTCAGAACTGCAACCCGTTAAAAATTGAGAGGGTTCGTGCGGATTATTGAAGGTTTAACGAGCTTCAAAATTCGTACAGAGCCAACAATTTTCCGAATTCAATTATGTGTCGTCAGATAGCATCTATCTTAATCCATGAATATCGCAGAAAATGTCGAAAGAAGTCGTCGCTTCTTCCCCCACAAACCGGCGCTGATTTTTGAACAAAAGACCTGGACGTATCGAGAACTCGACGAGCAGGCGAATCGCATCGCCAACCTCTTACAGGCCTTGGGAGTGCAAAAAGGCGATCGCGTCGCCCTTTTTCTCCCCAATATCCCCGCCTTTGTCTTCGCCTATCTCGGCATCCAGAAACTGGGGGCGATCGCGGTGTCGGTGAGCGCCATGCTCAAAAGCGATGAAGTCAAATTCATCCTCAACGACTGTACCGCCTCGGTCGTCATCACCACCGCCCAACTGTGCGAGCAAGTCCCCCAGGACGATCTGGCTTATCTCCAGCACGTCCTGATCGCCGAAGGCGAAACCGATGCGGGGCAAAGTTTGGATGAGTTGATGGCAGGTGCTTCGCCCGAGGCGATCGCCGCCAAGCTCGAACGCAACGATCCGGCGGCCATCCTCTACACTTCCGGGACGACGGGATTCCCGAAAGGGGCGATTTTGAGTCACGGCAACGTGGTGTCTAATATGCACTCAGTCAAGCATTCTTGTAGCATGGGGCCCGAAGACCGCTTGCTGCTCTACTTGCCCTTGTTTCACTGCTTCGGGCAAAACTTCATTCTCAACGCCGGATTGAATGCTTGCGCCACCATTGTCCTGCAACGGCGCTTCGACCCCGAAAAAGTCCTCGGCGCGATCGCGAGAGAGCGAGTGACGATGTTCTTTGGCGTGCCGACGGTCTTCATCAAGCTGCTGGAGTTGTGTCCGGCTAACTACGATTTCAGTTCGATTCGCTATCACTTCACCGCTGCCGCGCCGATGAGTCCAGAAGTGGTGCGACGGTGGCGGGACGAACAGGGACAGATTATTTACGAAGGCTACGGACTGACGGAAACCTCGCCCTTCACCAGCTACAACCATCCGCTGAAATACAAGCCCGGTTCGATCGGGATGCCGATTGAGAATGTGGAAATGCAGGTGGTTGATAGCAACGGCGAGGAATTACCGCCGGGAGAAATTGGCGAGTTGGTGATTCGCGGCCCCAATGTGATGTTGGGATATTGGAATCGTCCCGACGTGAACCAACAGGTTCTCAAAGGTGGCTGGTTCCACACCGGAGATCTCGGACGCATGGATGAAGACGGTTATTTTTATCTGTGCGATCGCCTCAAGGACATGATCAACGTGTCGGGGTTCAAGGTGTATCCGAGCGAAGTGGAGCGAGTTATTGCCCAGCATCCGGCGGTCGCGGAAGTGGCGGTATACGGCGCGGCGGATAAGGTGAAAGGGGAGTTGGTGGCGGCGAGCGTGCGGCTGAAGGCTAATGGCGCGGCGACCGCAGAAGAGTTGCAAGCCTTTTGCCGCGATCGCATTGCCAATTACAAGATTCCCCAATTGATTCAATTTGTCGAGTCGCTGCCGAAGAATGCGACGGGGAAGGTGTTAAAGCGTGTCTTGAAGAAAAGTCCCGTCGCTGTTTGTCGCCCCGTTAAGGTGCGGGAAGTTGCAGCCATTAGCAGCCGTTAACCATTTGTTAATGCAGAGATATATGTAAGGGGAAACTCGCAAGCAACCTGTTGTGTCCGTCCGACGCGATTCCCCGACCCATTGAGTTATTTAGTTGTGTCATCAGGAGATTGATTGTGGTTTTAAGTTCCGAACGACCGATAGGGACTCGTCCTGTCGAGTCTGGGATGCGGCCGGTTGAGAGCCAATCGCCCGCTGTTAGCCAGCGTTCTGTCGCTGCAGGGATGGTTGAGATGTTGCGCTCCCTGGGGGTTGAATATGCTTTTGGGGTGTCTGGGGGAGCGATCGCGCCCATCTGGGCTGCTTTAGAAAATAGCGAGATCGACGTACTGCATTTTCGCCACGAAGCAGGGGCGGCCTTTGCGGCGACCGAGGCCTATTTCGCGAGCGATCGCCCAGTAGTCGTCTTTACCACCGCCGGCCCCGGCATTACCAATGCGCTGACGGGGTTATTTGCCGCCCGTTGGGAGGGAGCCAAAGTTATTTTTGTCTCGCCGGCCACCTCTTCCCCCCAGCGCGGTCGCTGGGCCTGCCAAGAAACCAGCGGGTATGCAATGCCCCTGTCGGGACTGTTTGCATCGGGGTCGCTGTTTCACTACGCGACTAAGATTGAGTCGGCGGCCGAGCTGCCGGAGGTGTCGCGCCGCCTGGCATCGGGGCTGTCGCAACCGGGGGGCTTTGTCGCTCACGTCAGCGTTCCCACGGACGTGCAGTCGAGTGGGATGTCTGCACCGCTTCCTAAGGGAAAACTTTCGACGGCGGCGATCTGTGCCAGCAACGCAGATATCGCACATTGCGCTCAATTGCTGGCGGAGGGCGATTTTGCCATCTGGGTCGGTTTTGGGGCGCGTCGGGCGGCGGATTCGATTCGCGAGTTGGCGGAACGAACGGGGGCGGCGGTGATGTGTTCGCCGAGGGGGAAGGGGATTTTTCCCGAAGACCATCCCCAGTTTATCGGCGTGACCGGGTTTGGGGGACATATGTCCGTCCTGACCTATATGCGGGAATACCTGCCGAAGCGCATTCTGGTGTTGGGAACGCGGTTGGGGGAGTTTACCTCGTTTTGGAATCCGCTGATGGTTCCGGAAGGGGGGTTTATCCATGTCGATCTCGACCCGACGGTGCCGGGAACGGCCTATCCGGAGGCTGAAACCTTGGCGGTGCAGTCGGATGCGGGGGAGTTTTTGCGAGAACTGCTGAAGTTTTTTCCTGCAGGAGATGATTCTACCGTTAAGTCGGCGCAGCCATCACACATTTCGGCTTTTCCCCAACCAGAACGGATGATCGCACATCCTTGTAATTCCCAAGAACGGGTACGGCCCGATGTCCTGATGGATGCCATTCAAGCGTTAGTGGTTGAAGGAAGTAATGCGCTCGTTATGGCTGAACCCGGCAATTCTTTTGCTTGGGCCATCAATAGACTGAGGTTTATTCAACCCAATCGTTTCCGCACTAGTACGAGTTTTGCCTCAATGGGACATACTGTTGCCGGTGTTGTGGGAGGAGTAGCAGGAAGGCAACACAAGGTTATTGCAATCGTTGGTGATGGGTCGATGTTAATGAATAACGAGATTGCTACGGCCGTTAAATATAAACTCCCTGCTGTTTGGATTGTCCTGAATGATTCTTGTTACAACATGGTCGATCAAGTCATGTCCTCCCTTAACGTCAAAAACTTTGTCCAAATTCCTCGCACTAATTTTGTTCAAATCGCTCAAGGGATGGGAGCACAAGGGGTTTGTATTACTCAAGAATCTGAAATTCAAGCAGCCCTGAACCAGGCCGTTGTAGCGCAGACCCCTTTTGTTGTTGATGTGGTTATCGATCCAACTTGCGTGGCTCCAATTCAGAGCCGCATGAAAAGTTTAATTGCTCAAGGTGCTAGATAATTTATCGAGAGTTTTTTCACAATGAAACCTGTAGGAATTCGTTCAATTGGAGTTAGTTTCCCAAAAACAGTACGAACCAATGATTATTGGCGAGAGAAGTATCCAGAACTAGTTGCTCAAGCAGAACAAAAAAGCTTAGCTAGAGCTTTTTCTGCGGTAGCATCACCATCTCACAACGAAGAATTAGATGTATGGACACAGGAAATGCTGCCATACTTATCCGATCCCTTTCGTGGGATTGTTGAGCGACGAGTCTTAGCTCCTGGTGAAACGTCCCTAATGTTAGAGTACAATGCTGCGACGAATGCCCTTAACGCCGCTGACCTCTCTTCAACGGATGTAGATTTAATGATTGTCGTGTCGATGTTTCCAGAACAATTGGCACCAGGAAATGCAGCACATCTTGCAGGGAAATTAGACTTGCGTTGTGGTGCTTGGAATCTAGAATCAACTTGTACAAGTGCAATTGTTGCATTTCAAACTGCTTGTGCATTGGTTCGTGCAGGGGAGTATCAAAATATACTAGTAGTTCTTTCAACGATCTTTTCTCGCTATGTGGATGAAAATGATACCTTTTCCTTTTTAATGGGTGATGGTGCGGCAGCTTTTGTTGTCAGTTCACTTGCAGAAAAGCAAGGAATCTTAAGCACAAAAATTGTACACACAGCTCAGACCTGTGATTCGTTCTTTAACGAGATAACTGTTGACGAACAAGGCAAACCAAGAATGTATGTCAGAGTTGGGAAAAACGCAAGTCAGATGCTACGCGATGAGTTTGCAAAGTGTTGTTATCTGCGTTGTACTGAAGCAATAACAGCAGCAGGTATAACCTTGGATGACATTGATTTTTTCATTTCCAATACAAATACAGCTTGGTATTCAAGTGTATATACGAAAACATTGGGAATCGATCCAAAACGCACGCTAAATCTTAATGCTCAGTATGCAAATATTGGGGCGGCATCTCCCATAGTGAATCTTTATCATGCTGCCAAATTAGGTAAGATTTGCAAAGATGATTTAGTTCTCATGTATACCTTTGGTGGGACATCTAATGCCGGAGCAACAGTGATGCGTTGGGGTGAGGTTGCAGTAGGGAAAAATACCGATCTTACCCTTCCAAAAGACCAAGTGTTACTTGAAGCTTAGTTTGACTGTGTTACCGTTCTTGAAAGCATGTTTCTAACAATGTTTCTTTTTCAGATTTTTTCATCTGGATCAATTCCCAATTTTTCCAACTGATCCATCAATTCTGTTATTATCTGCTCTGCTTGCTCGGCCCTTCGTTCTGCTTGCTGTCGAGCAGCAGTTTCCTGTTTCAACGCTTGCGCCAATTCACCAGGAATTAACAATTTCTCTCCCGTATCTTCTCGATAAAAACCAATCAACTCGCCTTCTACTCGCAATTGCAACCCCAACAGTTCGCTCCGACTGTCCGCGATCGCTTCGTACTCATTGCCTCGCAGTCGATACCCTCGCAATTGCCCCTCAATCCATTCTCCTTTCGGGTCGAATAACCAATATTCCCGCACTCCCAACTGCTCGTAGAGCGTATATTTAAATCCTTTGTCCTGTTTTTGGGTTCCCGGCGAAGTCATCTCAAACACCACGTCTGGAACTTCCCCTTCTTCCCAAATCTTGTAGTTATCTCGACCGCCGGGTCTGTTTTTTGAGGACGCTCAATTTCCACTTCGGCTACATCCACAACCATCACTTTTCTCTCCCAATCCGGTTGATAGAGTTGGCGATGAGTGGGTAAGCTAAACTTTCCACAGCCAATGAGGATATCTTCCACCTTGCGAATAATCCGTCCCACTGTTGTCTCGTGAATCCCGAAGCTGACTCCGCTATGGAATTGAGTTCGATATTCTCCCCAATAATCTAAAGCCACCAACAACTGGTCTTCCATCGGACATTTCGCTTGTCCTCCCCGTTTCTCTCGACGGTTTAGATGGGGACGTAATTCCTCGACCATCGAGGGCGAATGTATTTCGATGCGCTCCGCAGCAGCGCTTAAATTCTTCCTCTGATAGTTGCTCTAACTCTCTATATCTCATCGTCCACTGACAATTTGACCACTCATCTCAATTTAGAGGGCTTGGGTAATTTTTAACTCCACTGTCACACGATTTTTCTATTCGTGCAGGAGGTCTAATGCTCAATGTTCAGAGTTCAGGGTTCAGAGTGTGGGGGACTGCGATCGCTTCGTCGACCTGACGGTACGCTTCGATCGAGCGACAGAATGAATAAATGCTCAATGCTCAATGCTCAATGCTTAATGAACTGATGACTGAAATAACCGACCTCTTCCGCGACTTTCAACCGATCGCCGCGATCGCCACAACTCCAACAGCAGCTCAAACGCTTCAACGGCTATCTCAAGGCTGCGGTGCGACCCTCTGGCTGCCCGAAAGCGAGGAAAATCTTCAATCGGCCCGGACGTATTCCGGCTCCCTCAAAGACCACGTTTCGACCCTCTGGCCCAACCATCGCGCCCTGATTTTTTGTCTGGCCGCTGGGGCTGTTGTTCGCCTGATTGCGCCGCTCCTCCAGGATAAAGCCACCGATCCGGCGGTTGTTGTTATCGACGCGAAGGGCAAATTTGCCATCAGTTTGTGCGGGGGACATCAAGGTGGAGGCGATCGCCTGACCCAACTGATTGCCCGCCAGTTAGGGGCAACGCCAATCCTCACAGGGGCATCGGCGGCGTTAGAGTTGCCGGGGATTGACGTTTTAGGAGTTCCCTATGGCTGGCAGCAAGGGGAAGGGAATTGGACGGGGGTCAGCGCCGCGATCGCGCGTCAAGAACCCATCCGCATTATTCAAGAAGCAGGGTCTGCGCTGTGGCAGCAACATTCGCCTTTGAAAAGCGGGGCCAATGCCAACGCAGCGACCGTTTGGATTAGCGCCCAACAGCGACCCTTAGCGGTCGAAAGCAACCCACCTCAAGCTCAGTGGCATCCGCGCGTGCTGTGGGTGGGTTTGGGGTGCGAGCGAGGAACGCACCAGCAGTTAATCAACCGGGCCATTCGAGAAACGTTTCAGCGCCACTCTCTTGCCGAGGCCGCGATCGCGGGGATTGCAACCCTCGATCTCAAAGCCGATGAGGTGGGAATTGTCGAATTGTGCCGAGATCGCAACTTTCTCCTGCAAACCTTCCCGGCCGAAACCTTGCGTCAAATCGCCGTTCCCACGCCTTCCTCGGTGGTCGAGGCCGAAGTGGGAACCCCCAGCGTTGCCGAAGCTGCGGCCTTATCTGCCGCCCAACAATCCGATCTCCTTGTTCCCAAACAGATTTTTAAAGCGCCGGGACAAGGGGCCGTTACCGTTGCGATCGCTCAATCTCCCATGGAATGGATTGGGCGATCGGGACAACTGTTCCTCGTCGGGATGGGCCCCGGCAGTCTAGAGCAAATGACCCCAGCCGCCCAAACCGCTGTCACTCAAGCCGATGCGGTTATTGGCTACTCCCTCTACCTCGACCTGATTGCCTCGCTGTGCCGTCCCGGACAGATCGTTGAGTCGTTCCCCATTACGCAAGAACGACAGCGATCGCGGCGAGCGATTGAGCTGGCCCGGTGGGGATTGTCCGTTGCGGTGGTGTCTTCCGGCGATTGCGGCATTTACGGCATGGCTGGACTCGTCCTCGAAGACCTGCGAGAGCAGGGGTGGGATGGTAAAACGCCTCAAGTCGCCGTCGTGCCGGGAATTACCGCCCTGCAAGCTGCAGCCTCTCGCGTCGGCGCGCCCCTCATGCACGACTTCTGTGCCATCAGCCTCAGCGATCTGCTGACTCCTTGGGACACGATCCAGAAGCGCCTCGAAGCGGCGGCCGCCGCTGACTTCGCGATCGCCCTCTACAATCCGCGATCGCAAAAACGAACGCAACACATCGAAATCGCCCGCCAAATCTTCCTCAAGCACCGCGCTCCTCAAACTCCCGTCGCCCTTGTTTGTTCTGCCTACCGTCCGGACGAACGAATTCTCTTAACCACGCTGGAGAAAATGCTCGACGCACCCATCGATATGCTGACCACCGTTCTTATCGGCAATCGCACAACCCAGAATTATGCCGATTTACTCATTACGCCGCGAGGATATCTCAACCGCTCGTGCTAGACAGTGGGGGTGTTGGGTGTAGGGAATTGGGGAGTTTGGGAAAAATTTATCATTACTGAATTCAGAATTCTGAACTCCCTAATTACTTCTCCTTAACTTTTAATTTATTTTTACGGGATCGACTAAGCTAGTAAGTAGTCGGTGCAGTGCGGCGCGAGAAAGCTTTAGGGAAGGTGAGACAAAGATGTCTGGGATGGAAGTCCAATCGCAACTGAATACCCATCAACAAGCTCAGCTTCGGCGAAATGCCATGCGAGAAAGCGCCCTAGGGTTAGTTTCCACCCGCAGCTTTCCTGCCATTGTCGGTACGGCAGACATGATGCTTAAATCAGCCGGCGTGACCCTCGTGGGCTATGAGAAAATTGGCGGCGGTTACTGTACCGCAGTCATTCGGGGGAAAACAGCCGACGTTCGTTTAGCCGTCGAAGAAGGAGCCAGAACCGCCCAACAATTCGGGCAACTCGTCTCGAAAATGGTTCTCGCTCGCCCCATGCCCAACCTCGAAGTTATCTTTCCCATCGGTTCCCATCTCGCTCAAATTGCCCAGGAACAGCGCGGTTACAGCAAGCTCAGCAATCAATCCCTCGGACTGCTGGAAACGCGAGGTTTTCCGGCGATGGTCGGGGCCGCCGATGCCATGCTCAAGTCCGCCGACGTACACTTAGCTGCCTACGAGACAATTGGAGACGGGTTGTGTACGGCGATTATTCGGGGTTCTGTGGCCAATGTGGCCGTGGCGGTTGATGCGGGGATGTTTGAGGCGGAACGTATTGGCGAGTTGAGTGCGGTGATGGTCATTCCGCGACCCCTAGAAGATTTGGAACATACCTTACCCGTTGCGAGTTGCTGGCTAGAAAAACCCGAACCCCTCCCCATCCTCATGCCCAAATCGGTTCGACAGAAAGAAAAAGAGTTGGTGGAACTACCCGAACGCTCGAAAGCACCGCTATCTCTGGAACAAGCTCAGAAACCCGCCGTCGATTTTGCAGAGGAACGGGTTAAGGAGAAAGAGCGGGAGGAGCGTTGACTGTTTGAAACTTTCTACCCCATTTCTTCAGGCTTGAAACTGTCCGGATGAATGCGCGATCGCGGTGAATAGGGAAGGCAAGCATCTTCCAGCATTAAAACCGATGAAATTCCTTCCTTCCCAGGCGAAAGCAGCTCGAAACGCTGCGAGAAGCCACGCCGATCCGCCAGGGCTGTGGGCGAGTTCGATTATAACGTCCGTACTCATTCATCTCATTCTCGGAGGAATGCTTTTTGCTTCCCAGATAGGGAGCCAGCAAGAGCCGCAAACTCGTCGCAAGCTCATTCCCGTTACCGCAATTCCGCCCAACCGCGACCCCAAACCCACATCGCTGCCAGAAAAGACTGCAGCGACAGCAACGACTCAGCCTCAAACCCCTTCAGTCGCTTCTGTTCCCTCTTCAAAAGCAAAGAATGCCACGGCCAAACCCTTAAAAACTAAACCTCCCGCTTCACCTCAACCCCCTCGCCCGGCACGCCAGAACGACGTAAGAACCGTTCGATCGGTGCGGCCCAACCCTTCTCCTCAACCGACACCGGTTCCTCAACCCTCTCCAACTCCCGCTCCCAGTCCATCCCCTCAACCTCAGCAAGATTCCTCGCCCCAACCTGCTCCATCCCCTAGTCCCAGCATCCCTCCCGAAACGACTCCTTCTCCCGCTCCCAGTCCATCCCCTCAAACAGTTCCCCCGAATGATTCTTCCCCTGAAAAATCTCCCTCGCCCTCTCCACCCGCCCCAAGTTCTCACCCAACACCTTCCAGCACGGGCTTTACCGCTCAAATTGTCGCTCTGCAAAGAGCTTGGTCGGGCGATACAGTCGCTCAAGTGGCTCGTGCCAAGCAGACCCAACAGAAACTCGACTCGCTCAACTACCTAACACCCCTTGACATTGAGTTAGAGGGAGAAGTCGCGATCGAGGCAATTGCGATCGTGGAAAAAGATGGCACGCTAACGGTTGTCAAACCAGAAGCGATAAAAGTTGTGCAAGGTTCTTTACCGCCAGAGCAGGCCGGACAATTAGCCAAGAAAATTCTCGAACAGTGGACTTTTGAACCCACCTATATGGCAGGTCAGCCCATTCCTCAAGACTACCGAATTCGCGTGCGCCTCAGTCCCTTGTTCGAGTAACTGACTGGGGGCGATCGCCTACCACAATACCCTCAAGCGGCTACCTGTACTTTCTCGTCCTTTTTCAAGTCGCACCCATCTTTTCCTCAGTGGGAAGCGGTTGTTGAGTCGCGATCTCGTACAAAACATCGGGGTCTAAATCGGCTCCATATCGCCAACTCAAGCAACCCCATACCCGGTCAGAGGACGAATTTCAGGCGGTTTAAACCCTAAAACAATCCGATCTTTCGGGATTCCCGCATTTTCCAGATCTAATGCAATACCATCTTCCGTCCCGTCCCGCTGAATCCAAATCTTGTCGTCAGTAATATCAATGTGAACCGTACAGCCATGTTCGTAGCGGTGTCCTTCCCAACCGACGATGACAATCAGATAGCGATCGCGCCTGCGGTCAAAAACCGTCTCTTTTTTTACGTTGCTGTAGGAATAGGGAATTGCTGCATAGTCGCCCAACACCCGCTCGATAATCTCTCTCCACTGTTCTAAAGGGACGGTATTCATTGCTCGATTGACTCCTGTGTTGGTTCAAAAACAATCAAACGCAAGCGCTGATTTCTCAGGAGTAATTGACCGATAGGTTCTTCAAATAAACTCTCATACGCCCAAACAGGCAATGCCAGGTAAAGTAACCGCTCGGGTTGTAACTCTGCGAGAACATCAAAGTAAAGAACGTATTGCCCCAGCGCTTTTTCTAAGTCATCCATCTCGGAACGACTCCTAAAGGTTTTGACCTCTACTGCTATTTTACGCTCTTCTTTTTGTGCCGCGAGAAGTTGAGATGCCCCCAAATCGATTTACGCATCCTTGCGTCCCCATTTCAAATGCAGAGGGTCATCGGTAATTGTCCAGCCGTCGTGAATGAGAGCTTGCTTAACGGCATTATGGAAAATATCTCGTGCGGGCATGAGTTGATTAAACCTCTGATTGTCGGTCAGAATTCAGGATGGGAAGGTTCTGCAGCGCGATCGCGGAAAACGGCTTGGAACGCTTCCACTTTTAAATCAATGCCCGTAATTGCCCCCCCAACCACCACGGCGTAAGCGCCTAAATCAAGAGCCGTTCGAGCCATCTGTGGGGATGCGACTCCTCCCTCGCAAATTGCGGGAACGTTGAGGCGTTCGACCATTTGACGAAGCAATTCCCAGCCAGGCGGAGTTTGCCCTTGCGTTGCGCCGGTATAGCCGTAGAGCGTTGTCCCCACCAAGTCAGCCCCGGCTTCTGCGGCCGCGATCGCGCTCTCTAGGGTATCTGCATCCGCCATGACGAGCTTGCCCAAATCGCCGTGGATGCGAGCAATCAGAGCGGGGAGCGTTTCCCCTTGGGGGCGATCGCGCAGCGTCGCATCAATCGCAATAATATCCGCCCCCGCCCGCGCGATCGCTTCTGCATCCGCAAAACGCGGCGTAATATACACCTCAAAACCGGGAATTTGCTGCTTCCACAAGCCAATAATCGGCGTTTTCGGCAACCGCTCCCGCACGACTCGCACGCAATCTGGCGTATCAATTCGCACCCCACACGCCCCTCGCTTCACCGCCGCACAAGCCATGGCCGCGATCGCCCCCGCCTCGCGCAAAGGAGAATCGCTCGGAGCCTGACAGGATACAATGAGGCCGCCTTTGAGATGTTGTAGAAGCTGATTCATAAGTATTCAAGGTAGGCTGGATAGAGGAGTAGCAAAAGCTGAAAACTGCATTATGACCGCGATCGTCAAACGAGTCCAAATCGATTTGCCAGAGCCACTTTACCAGGCCCTGGTTACCTATCAGCAGCAACAAGCCATTGAGTCGCCGTCTTTGGCCGCACGGAAGATTTTGGAGCGGGGTTTGCAGTCGGATGTTTCCACTCCAGCCTACGCTAGTCAAGAACGGTTGGATCAACTGGAGGGCAAAGTCAACCGTTTGTTTGAGTGGGTGACGCAGCTAAGACAAGATGCGAAAGTTGCACCGACCGCCCCTGCACCTCACCCAGCAGAACGCCAAGACCCTCCGGTCATAACAACTGCGTCATCTCTCTATCTCGAAGAGGCAGACGACGAACCGGACGAAATTCTGTGGGATTTTATCGAACCGGGAACTGAGGGTTGAGGCCGCGTTAAGCGCTGTGCTTACTGCGATTCGGGCAATTTAATTGAGTTCGACCACTTCCACAAACAGCCCGACAGAAAGTTGGTAATCACATGGGCAATAATCGGGACGAGTAAATTTCCCGTGAGGATAGCACTGTAACCCAGAACAATCCCAATTGAGGCGGCCCAAAGCATATACGGCCACTGTTTGAGTCCGCTGTAGTGCAGAACGCCGAAGAGAAGGCTAGACGCAAGAATGGCCGTGAAATTTAACCCCAAGGCCGGCAACATCACGCCCCGAAAGAGCAATTCTTCGCTTAACCCTGGCAGCAGCCCCAGCCAAATATAATCGGGCCAGACGAGGGGTTTGAGGACGAGTTCCAGGTAAAAATCCGCACTGCGGCGATAGGCGGGCCAAAAGCGATGGGCCAGTCCGCTAGCCGCAGTAATCGCAATCGCCGTTCCGATCCCCAACAAGAAAGCGTCGGTTGAAAAGTGGAGGGGAAGAAGCGCAACTGTCCCAACTCGCTGCCACACTTTGGCGATAATCAGCAAAATGACGGCAGTTACCCCCATGGCAACGAGGACTTGAGTGCGAGTCAGCGGTTCTATTTCGGGATATTGTCGATTGTTCACAGCAAAAGTTTCCTTACGCGGCCGCACTATTTCTCTCTTCGCTATTGTCGCATCTGTCAGTTTTACGATGATTCAAACTGTTCGTGAATTTCAAATTCGTCTTTGACTAAGAGCCATCGACCATCGTCTTGTTTGCTCCATTCTTCTAGGGTAATCATTCCTCGTCCCACATTCATTTGCCAATTTGCCCCTAGATGAACGGTGGTTGCATTAATGACTTTGACCCAAACATTGGTATAAACGAGCGAATTTGCACCTGAGTTGATAAACGGTCGCCAGAAACCATCAATGGCTGCCGTTCCCTCAACGGTTCCGATGGGTTTGGCACAGAGGGTTGCGTCGGGCGTATATTGACTCACGCAGTAATCAACGTTGCCTTGGTTGAAACAAGCGATCCATTTTTGGCTGGCTTCTAATACTTCTTTGAGCGCGTTATGTTCCATTTGTTTTTCGATTGAGATGCAATCGTCGATCGACATTCAACCAACAGTTATCACTATGCTTTGTCTGGCCGCAATTATCAATTCATGTTAAGCAATGCAACGAAGAAAGGTTGGGGCGTAGGGACTGGGGACTAATTCCGGCGCGACGGGCAACCAAAACGCCCAGTGCTTCTAAGTAGGAGTTGGCTGCGATCGCGTCGATACCGAGAGAGGTGGGTGGAACTTGGAGTGCGGTGCGATTTTCGGCCACGGCGATGACTTGGGTCTGACTCAGGCTTAAAATGGCGCTGCCGCCACAAGCGTTAGCGGGAATGACAACAGCATCAACTTCATTGGCCCAAATGGTAGCGGGACTGGGGCGAGAGACGAACTGAGGGGCGCGAGAGAGGCCGGCTAAAACGCAAGGAAGAAAGGTGTATCCTAACTCTTCTGCGGCCGATCGTGGTGAAATGTTGGGATCGAGGGGAAGGGGGGCGAGGGCGGGGGCGTGGGCGCAGGGAATTTGAAATTGACGGACGATGAGATGGGAGATAATGGCTTCGGCCCCGGCAAGATGGTCTACGCCAGCCCCCTGTCGGTAGTTTTGGAGAGCCGTGCTGTCGAGATCGTCGGGGAAGCGGGCGACAACAGCGATCGCGCTGGCGTTGGCTTTCTCGATTAAGGTTTCTGCGGCCCGCAGCAGGCTATCTGGGTTGCCAAGGGTCCCCCAACTGGCTCCGGATGCAGCGGTTCGCAATTCGACGTTGAGCGGGGTATCGGTGAGGATATAATCCGTCAGATCTAATCCCAGAGTGGCCCTTGCTGCATCGGCTGCTTGCAGGTGGCGCAGGCGCAGTTCGGGTTCGATGGCGCAATCGAGGACGAGGCCGATACGGTTTTGGCAAACGGGTTGCAGCCCCCAAACTCCTGCAGCAAACTTGTCCAGGCCGTAGCCTTCGACATAGAGGGCGTTGGGAAGGTTCCAGTAGAGTTGCGCGCCGTTGAGAACGTTGGGGTGGGTAATGAGGCGATCGCAGACTTGCGCGATCGCTCTCGCCACAGGTAACGCATCCCCCGCATAGCCCCCAATAGATGCGCCAATTCCCGTCGGGACGATAAGAACGACGGTGAAAGGAGGCGGGTTCACGCAGAAACCAACCCTTCAGAGTCCTCGGTGGTGACAATCGCTTCGACTTGGGCTTTTTGAGTTTCGCCCTCAACGCTCGTCACCGCCCAACGTAGGGGTTCGCCGCGCTTTTCAAGTTCGGTTTCAATGGCTTGTTTTAACTTCACTGGTGTGTCTTGCACGTCAATTTCGGCAGTAATGAAGTGTGTTGTCATAGCGAGCTTTTTCTCTAACTTCTCACAGCAACTATAACAGCCAACAACCCCTGTTTTACCAACGTTCTGACCTTGGGTTAGCTCTTGGAATAACTCATTGAAAAATGGGGGCTTTGCTCGGTCCGGTTGCGGTGGTAGCGTCAACCTCTTTGAGAAGTTCGAGGCCGAGTTGCGCGATCGCGCGATGTTCATTCCACCGTAAAGTTTCCTCATCTTTTGAGTTAATTTAAGGTGTATCGGGTGGTTGCTGGGCCGCAATTAAACCGCTTGCAGTTCCGAAGAGATTGATGGGATTTTTGCCATCGGTAATTAGAACGCTTTGAATTCCGAGACCTTCCAGCAAGCGGGCCTGCATTTCTGGCCCGGCCTGGGCGATCGCGCGGATGGTTTCGGGTCCCAACGCCTCAACTTTCTGGCGGTATTCCTGGGCGGTAATTTCCGCCATCGCTTGAGCTTTCTCGACTTCCAAGTTAATTAATGCTTGTTGGTGGGCGAGTTCGGCCTGCTGGCGGGCTTGCAGTTGTTCGAGTTCGGTCTGGGCGCGGATGCTCGCGGCTTCAGCTTCTTGCTGGGCCAGTTGTACCGCCAGTTGCCCTTCAATTTGGGCGGCTTCGGCCTTGGCTCGGGCGGCGGCGGTAGCTTGTCCGGAGGCTTCAATAGCGGCGTTTTCGGCTTGCAGTTCCAGCAAGTTTTTGCGCTCGGTTTCCGAGGCCGCTTCGTCCGCGATCGCCTGTCGTTCGAGACGCGCTTTGGCCGCCTGTTCGATGCGATCGGCATCCTGTCGGGCCGCGGCTTCCTGAGCATCGGTGGTAATTTGGATGGCAATTTGTACCGACTTTTGCAAGCTTTTCAGGGTTTGCTCGTCCACGGGTTCCACCGACTGAATATCAATGTTAGTGATGACGAGGTTATTCGTCCTCATGCGAAATTCTTCCCGAATGCGATCGTTCTCGTCCGCGCCAAACACCGCCTGACGGATAATTCGGGCGGAGTTGCGGTGAAACTCGTCGAATTTGACCCCTGCGACGGCCCCGCGCACGCGAGAGGCGATCGCCTTGCACGCATCCCCCACGAAATCGGGAACCTGGAACAGTCGGGCCGCGGCCTGTTCGTCGTGGCGATCGACATCGAAGTACCAATTATAGGAAAGTTGCAATTGCAGGCGGGCGTGGTCGGAGGTTTCCACCGCAAAGATGTCGGTCATGAAGTCCGGGCCGAGGAGCAACGCCAGGGACTTAATCGCGTTGGGTTGTTTGGGTTTGCCGCCCGATAAACTGAGGATGGTAAAGGCTTCATCGGGCCCCAGCATCACCAGATCCGGGCCGAAGACAGTGCGAGCGGTACGATCTTTGTAGTCGTGGATTTGGACGGCTGCATTTTGGGGAACGTGGAAGACGACGGCCCTGGTTTTATCCCGTTCTTCGGCCGCAGAAAGTTGTTCGGCCCCAACTCGACTGCGAAACCCGCGATCGCTTGCCGGATCGTGTTTTTGCAGCAGCAACTCTTCCACCACCGGGGGCAATTCTTTCTTCCACAATTCCTCGTAGGGACTGAGTAAATAGGACTGCGGGCCGCTGACGAGTTTTAACTCCCCGGTTTGGATGTCGCGCGCGTAAATTCCCTCATTTTTATCCAGAGGAATGGCGCGGCGTTTCTCCAGCACTTCCACCTCAATGGGGGGAATATAGTCTCTGGGGCCGACAATCGTCCACAGATCCCCCGGTTGGCGAATGATGTCGTCACCTTCGAGAAACATTTCCCGGGCCCGCAACAGCAATGCTTCCTGTTCGCCTAGGATATAAACCTTCTGAATTCCCTCAGCCAAAGACTCGCCGGGGTGGAGGAAGAAGGAGGTTCGCCCTTGACGCACTTCGCTCATTCCCAGTTGAGGTTTGCCATCCGCATCGATGGGATCGACGACAATGCACCACTCGCGATCGCTCAAGGTGGTAATTTTCACTTCCCCCACCACCTCCTCATACACGTCGGGAATGTGAATTTCCGCGTCAGCAAAGGTGACCAACCATTCGTCCCCCGCCTTGCGCTGTCGTCCGAAAGTGTCGTTAAAGGTGCGTTGTGCTTTGAGGTGCAATGCCTTTTGTTCTGTCAGCACGTAGGCATTAATGACACCGACAATCTCTTCATCAACGCCGGGTAAATAAGCCCCTTCTTCCCGTACCAGCCATTCTTCCCCCGTTCGGCGCGGATTTCCCTGGCGATCGACGCAATTTTGCCGCGCCATTAACCGCAGCGCTTGATTGGGCTTAATTGCGGTCGCTTTCACCGTTTCCACCACTTCCACTTCTACGCGCGGCGTATAGGTGCGCGGCCCTTCAAACAGCCACTCGTCCCCCGCCAATCGCGCAATTTCTTCTGTCTCGCCGTCGGCGCGATCGCTGAAGTCCCGAATGGCCCGCAACCGCAGTGCTTGATTGGTTTCCACGACAAACAAGCGCGTCACCTCGCCGATCGGTTCTTCTCCTGGGTAGAGGGGGAAGGGGTCTTGAGCAAAGCGAATCTCCTCATCGCCGTAGCGCAGGCGAATTTGACCGTGTTTGTCCGCGATCGGTTCCCCGCCTTCGTCGCGCAGAACGGGGTTGGCAATGCGACAGAAATGACGCGGCGGCACGATGATACTGGGAGTGGGTTTGAGGACGAGGCGTTCTGAGTCGCCGAGGGTAAGGATTTGGGGGCCCACTTCCAGGCGGGTGACTCCGGTGTTGTTGTCGAGGACGTGGACGAACTGCTGGGGTTTGAGGCGAATGACCCCACTCGAAACTCCGGGAAACTCTTTGCTCGTGTCGCTGCTGCGTTCCATAACCCTCCTGTCGCGATCGCAATTGGCTCTTTCTCTAGTATGGCGATTTTGAGTTCAGAATTCAGAGTTCAGAGTTCGGGGTTCGGCAATTTGGATAGAACTACAATGAAGAAAGCAAAGTAGAGTGTTTCCGCGATGAGTCCGCTACAAACTCAACTCCCGACCGAAACTTGGGTAACGGCAACTTGGGATGACTATCTTCAAGTCTCAGAAAACCCCAATTATCAAAAAGCAAAATTTTATTACAACAACGGACAATTCAGAATTGAAATGTCACCTGTCGGGAAAGACCATGCCAGCGACCATTACATCATTGGCTATGCGATGAATTTGTATGCAGTTCTCAAAAAAATCAATTTAAATGGTTACGATAACTGTACTTATCGCAAAACAGGAATTCGTGCGGCTCAACCCGATTTGTCTTACTACGTTGGCGAGACTGTGGATGCAATTCCTTATGGCACGTCTGCGGCCAATCTCGATCGCTTTCCCGCCCCCGCACTTGTTGTCGAAATTGCCAACATTTCTTTTGTCGATGATAAGGGCGAAAAGCGACTGCTCTATGAGGATTTGGGAATTCAAGAATATTGGATTGTTGATGTCAAGAAGTCAAAAATTATTGCTTTTGAAGTTCAAAATAGCGGCAGTTTTAGAATTCAAGAATCTCAAGTTTTACCCGGATTGCAAATTGTTGTTTTAGAAGATGCCCTGAGACGCACTCGTCACAGTAATCACAGTCAAGTTGGCGCTTGGTTATTGGAGCAGTTTCGAGATTGAAATTATTAGGATTTAGGGCGCGATCATAAAAGCAATTGCCTAACAAGCATACGTTACATTCTAAATATTTGTGATATGAATATACAAGAGGCAAATTCAAGTGTTTGGATATACTAAGATCAATACAGAAAATAGAAAAGAAAAATATTTACTCACTATTGATGGTAACACTGTAGACTCTAGACAATATGAAATGAGAATCTTATCGAAAAACGATAAGATATGCCTTACTGTTGGTGATGCAGATTTATTTAAGAAAATAACGTTGATGAACTTCCAGCAATTCCTGGAAACATTCAATGAAGTCTACACGAATCTAGATATTATCTTTGATGAAAGCAATAAAAGTTTTTTCTTGGGATATCTATCAATATATACCAAAGATTGCCATGTGTATTGTACTTTGTCGTTGGATTACAAAAACAGAAAATGGAATCAAAGTTGCAGCATAGAAAGCCATCAGAAAGAAATGATTCGCTTACTTGAAAGTCGATTGAGATTTTTAAAAAAAATAGACAATATTGAATCTGAAGGCTTAAGTACTCTTGCTCTTTATTTTACCCTAAATGACTTTGAGACTCCAATTGAATCTATTTTGGCTCAATACTTCTCTTCTTTCAAGTCTGCATACTACGATGCAATTCAAAATTTAAAACTTGAAAATTATTCCGATTACATTTTAGTGAATTTTAATTTTCCCGACGAAATAAAAGAGGCTTGTACGCAATATTTAAGATATTTTTCTAGGTTTCTTCGCGATCTAGGTATCGATATCATTGCAAATCCCATAGAACAAGAAACTGGTAATGTTCTATTTTCTGTAACTCCAAAAAATCAAGAAGATGCTCTCGAAAAAATAAAAGCTGCACTGGAAGTTTATCTCCAGCTTCCATCTAATCCAAACTTCAATACAATTGTTCCGCTAGGAGCAGAGATTGCAGTACAGCGTTTATATTCCCAAATTCAACACTTCCAAAGTCAGCTAACCCTGGCGAGAGCAGAAATACAGCTAAAAGAAGCAACAATACAACAACAAAATAATTTGCTTCAGCAAAAAGACGCTCTAATTTCGCAGCAAAGTAGTCTAATTCAATTCATGAAAAAAGATGACGACGAGACTGAAGCTGTTATTGAAGGAGTTTTCTCTCTCAAAAAGTTTGAAGGGGACTGGTTTAATCTCGAACTTCCTGAAATATTGAGAAGATTAAAAAAGTTGATTGAGTCGCAAACTTCAGACTCTTAAGAGTTGAGAAAAACAGAAGCAATGGGATGTAGTGTAGGGCGATCGCTCTCTATTACGACCCGGAAGACCCCAAGATTCAGGGCGCAAGCGTTGCGCCCCTACTGCGGGGGTTGAAATCTCCCGATCGCGCTTGGGGTTATCCGACGGCTGCAACGGGACTGTTGAGATGGGGGTAGAGAGGGAAGCGATCGCACAACTCAGCCACGCGACGGCGACAGTCTGCGGCGACAGCCTCATCCTCCGGACTCAACAGGCGATCGGCGATAATATTCGCAATTTCGACGAATTCAGCCTTGTCCATCCCCCGTGTCGTCATCGCCGGAGAACCGAGGCGCAAACCGCTGGTGACAAAGGGCGATTCGGGATCGAAGGGAACGGTATTTTTGTTAGTGGTGATGTTAACCTCACTCATCAAGCGATCGGCTTGCTTCCCGGTCATACCAATGGAGCGCAAATCGACGAGCATCAGGTGGTTGTCAGTACCGCCCGAAACAATTTTAAAACCGCGATCGCTCAACTGAGCAGCTAAAGCTTGAGCATTGGCAATCACCCGACCGGAGTAGGTTTTAAACTCTGGCTTGAGGGCCTCGCCAAACGCTACAGCCTTGGCGGCAATAACGTGTTCGAGGGGCCCGCCTTGGGTACCGGGGAACACAGCCTTATTCAGCTTTTTCCCCAACGCCAGATCGCGAGTCAAGATCAAACCCCCGCGAGGGCCGCGCAAGGTTTTGTGAGTGGTCGTGGTCACCACATGACAGTGGGGAAAGGGACTGGGATGGTGTCCGGTCGCCACTAACCCCGCAATGTGGGCAATATCCGCCATCAGGTAGGCTCCTACCTCGTCGGCAATTTCCCGAAACTTAGCGAAGTCGATGATGCGAGGATAAGCAGAATATCCGCAAATAATCAGCTTGGGGCGTTCTTTTCGGGCAATTTCGCTCACGCGATCGTAATCAATTTGTTCGGTTTCTTGACTGACCTGGTACTGCACCACCTTGAACCATTTCCCCGACACATTCACCGGCGATCCGTGGGTGAGGTGGCCGCCATGGGACAAGTCCATTCCCAAAATCGTATCTCCGGGTTCTAGGAGCGTCAGGAAGACGGCAAAATTCGCTTGCGCGCCGGAATGGGGTTGAACGTTCGCCATCTCGGCCCCAAACAGTTCTTTCGCGCGATCGATCGCCAGCTGCTCGACGCGATCGATAAATTCGCAGCCGCCATAATACCGCTTCCCCGGCAAACCTTCCGCATACTTATTAGTTAATACCGAGCCTTGGGCCGCAAGGACTGCAGGCGAGGTAAAATTTTCGCTGGCAATTAATTCCAAGTGATCGCGCTGGCGTTGCAGTTCCTGTTGAAGCATTTCGGCAACGGCAGCATCGGCTTGAGCGAGTAAGGCTGAATTGGTTTGAGTCATCGCAAGTTACGAGATTAGTTAATACAAAATACAATTCGGAGTGTGAAGAGCATTCATGGGGTTCGACCCACTATGATAGCGTTCGCTCGCAACCGAGAGTCAATTGTGTACCGTTAGGTCGGCGCAGCCATCGCCCCTCTTAATCTTGAATTTTTCTTGTTAAGCTGTGTAGCCATTTTTACCTGCACCCCAGCAATCTCAATTACAATAAAACTACAGAAAAGTTTCGCTCGATCGCCTTTTTGGAGGGATGCCGATGTTAGTCATTCTCACAGACCAACAAGTCCTTTCTCCACAGCAAGTTTGTCAAGGTTGTTTGCTAGCCGATCGCAAAGGCTTACCCCGCTGGCACCAAGGGAAATTAAGGTGCGGTCGGGCCCTCGGTAAGCTCGCAGAGAATCAACCCGCACTGTACGAATGTCAAATGGGTTTTCGAGTAGCCCGTGTTGATTAGGGGCGTTCTCTCGTTTGGATTTACGACTTTCCCAAACTTATGTTTATTCACACTTTGTTTGAAAACCCGATATTTTATCTGCGGGTCGTTGCCATCGTTATCATCTCAATCAGCCTGCACGAACTCGCACACGGTTGGGCGGCCCTGAGCCAAGGAGATAATACCCCCGAAACCAGCGGACACATGACGCTCAACCCCGTCGTTCACATGGGCGTGGGATCGATTATTTTCTTGTGTCTCGCCGGTATTTCATGGGGACAAATGCCGGTCAATCCCTCAAAATTTCGCTCCGCAAAATGGGGAAATATTTGGGTTTCTGCGGCCGGGCCGCTGATGAATGTTGCGATCGCCGCGAGCGCAATCATTATTATTAATATACTTTTGAGCGCTCCTTCTATTCTTTCTAGACTCGCGAGTGTTGAATTTTGGTATTTAGCTGCTCGCCTCAACCTTGTGCTGTTTTTATTTAACTTATTGCCCGTTCCTCCCCTTGATGGATTTCGCGTTTTTAGCGAGCTTTTCCCCGGACTAAAACCCTTAGAGAATAGTCCCTTTGGCTTAATTGCTTTAATCATCATTTTCACGAGCAAAGTTGGGGTGGGGCTATTTGCGATCGCGGATTTTGCAATTGAAACGTTTATAATTGCATAACTAATTTTTAAGATTTGGAGAAAAAGTTATGACTTGGCGCGGAACAACGGATGTGAAAGATCGGATTTTTGCCTCTCTTCCCTATCTCCTTCCTCTTTTGGATGTTTTACCCTTTGGTCGGTTTTTATTTTCCCAATTTGAATTCTTACAAATTTTGATGGTACCTTTGGCTCCCATCCTTTTGATTTACTCATTTTTAGGCCCGTTTGCTGGAATTATCATTTTCTTTGTTTTATTCTTAGCCGTAGTCAGAAATGAGCGAATTTCCCACTTTATTCGCTTCAACACCATGCAAGCTCTTTTGATGGATATTCTGCTTATCCTAATTAGTCTGGTTGCGGGAATCGTTTTAGTTCCTCTCCTCAACTCTCAGAGTTTGATCGCAGAAACGCTCTACAACATCGTCTTTCTCGGCGTGCTTGCAGCTTGCGGTTATTCGATGGTTCAGTCCTGGCTCGGCCGTTACGCTGAAATTCCAGGGTTTTCAGCCGCCGTTTACAGCCAAGTTCGCTAAGGCGACTCGACGAGGAAATTTTCGAGCATTCCGATCCCTTCTATTTCGATACGAACGCGATCTCCAGGTTGCATCGGCCCAACTCCTTCTGGCGTTCCGGTGAGAATCACATCTCCAGGAAGCAGCGTCATAATTCCGGAAATATAGGAGATGAGAACATCGGGAGCAAAAACCATTGCATCCAAGAGGCTGCATTGGCGAGGTTGAGGATCGTCGTTGAGAAAGGTTTGTAACTTCGCCCCCGCACTCAACTCTCGCACGATCCAGGGGCCGAGGGGACAAAAGGTATCAAAGCCTTTGGCTCGCGTCCATTGGTTGTCTTGGCGTTGTAGGTCGCGAGCGGTGACATCATTAGCAATGGTATAGCCCCAAATTTTGCCTTGCGCCTCTTCTGGCGAACAGTTGCGAGCGCGATCGCCCACGATCAGGGCCAGTTCCCCTTCGTAGTCAACGCGCTGAGCTTGAGGTGGATAATAAATTGGCTGTCCGTCCGCGATCGCTGTGGTCGGAGGTTTGAGAAACAGAAGAGGCTCTTTGGGAGTTGGCGTTCCCATCTCAGCCGCATGGTCGGCATAATTTTTCCCAACCGCAATAATCTTAGACGGAGCGCAAGGAGCGAGCAGCGCATAGTTGTCCAGTTCTAACACCAAATCGGACGGATGTCCTCCCAACCAAGGCGGAGCATCCAGCACCTGAATGGTACGGTTGAGGTGGAGCAGGCCGTAATAAATTTGTCCTTGGGCCGTTTTAACTCGGACATAGCGTTGCGCCATAGGTTTAATCAAGTCTTTGCGAACTGAATAAGTTATCAAGTTGGATCGCAAGATCCAAAATTCTCACTCTAGGATCGATTAATCCTCAAAAAAGTGCAAGAATTAACAAAGTCGTAGTAAGATTCTAAATCCTTGCTTCTCAGTTTTTGGGGATAGTGCGACTTATTCCACTGCGATCGCGAGAAGCCATTTGTCCGCAAGGAGATTGACTCAATGAGCAACAATTACGAAATGATGTATGTCCTGCGCCCAGATATGTCTGAGGAGCGGGTCAACGCCGAGATTGACAGATACAACAATTTCCTGACCGAACGCGGTGCGACCGACATCGAAGTTCAAGTGCGAGGGAAGCGCCGGTTAGCTTACGAAATCCAGAGATTTCAAGACGGAATTTACATTCAGGTGAACTATAAAGCGGATGGCAGGCAAGTTGCGCCTCTAGAGCGAGCAATGCGCTTGAGCGAGGAAGTCATTCGCTACTTAACGCTCCGATTGAAAGATGATAGTGCTTCAGACGCAGCAGTTCGGGATGCTGAAGCCTCTGAAGCGGGAGCTTAGCGATCGCTCCGAGACAACAGGCCCAGTCTTAAGCGGATTTCCCTTGAATTAAATGGCACTGGCTTCACCCTTGTGAGAGACTGCCCAACCTAAGCTTAATTAGGGTTGTGGGCGAACTTCTGAGGTTGGCGAGCGGTGCCATTCACCATTGGTTCATTCTGTATAATTGGGATCGAAGTTACTAGCTCCTATGAGCCTGAGGCTATGGTTCGCCAACTTCCCCCCCTCTCCCTCGAAGACTCCCTGCTCTATCCCGAAAGCGACGGAAAACCCTTGGCTGATAATACGACTCAATTCCGCCTCATCGTCACCCTTCAAGGCGGTTTAGACGTTCTGTTTCAAGACCGAGAAGATGTCTTTGTTGCTGGCGATTTGTTGTGGTATCCCGTCCAAGTTCCCAAAGCTCAACCCGGAGAACGACAAATTCAACCGCCTCGCCAAGCACCGGATGTGATGGTGGCGTCGGGACGACCCAAGGGAGAAAGGCGGTCTTATAAGCAGTGGGAAGAAGGGAATATTGCACCGCAAGTGGTGTTTGAAATTCTCTCGGAAAGCAACACCACTGGGGAGATGCAGAAGAAGTTTGAGTTCTATCAACGCTATGGAGTTGAGGAATATTATCTGTACGACCCGAAGCCAAATCGCTTGCAAGGATGGGAGAGACAGGGAGATGCGTTAGCTGAAATTGAGTTGATGGAGGGATGGAGGAGTCCGAGAATGGGAGTGCGCTTTAGTACGGCGACCGGGAACTTGGAGTTATTCCACCCCAACGGGGAGCGGCTGGCTAGTTATGTGGAGGCGATCGCGCGCAACAGCGAGCCGAACGAGCTGAAACAGCGATCGAAGAAGAGCGACGGCAAAACCGAGCATTGCGCGATCGCCTCGAACAGCTCGGAATTGACCCCGACTCCCTTGGCTAATTGCAGGGGAATGTCTGCTAGGTTGGCGTTTTTCGGGTTTGGTCGGCGAGTTCGGAAGACATCAACTCTCCTTGACTCGCTCCGGGAAGCACTTGTTGGACGGGGAATTGGCCGCGAAGCTGTTGCATCAAACTCGCCATCTCCAAGGCATTGAGAGCGTAATCCCAACCGTGATTGCTCTTAATCCCCGCGCGTTCGAGGGCGTGCTGCATGGTATCGGTGGTTAAAATGCCGAAAATCACTGGGACTCCGGTTTGCAAGCTTGTTGCCGCAATTCCTTTTGCTGCTTCCGAGGCCACATAATCGAAGTGGGGAGTTTGGCCGCGAATCACTGCTCCCAAACAAATGATGGCGTTGTAGCGACCGGAAAGAGCGAGCTGGCGGGCAATCATGGGCACTTCAAAGCTGCCAGGAACCCAAATGTAGTCGACTTGAGAGCCATTGGGATCGACATCAACGCCGTGCCGCTTCAAACAATCTTGGCATCCTGAGAGGAGTTTGCCGGTTACTAAATCATTAAAGCGGCCGATAACCAGCGCAAAGCGCAGAGAAGAGGTATCGCCAGTAAATGTTCCCTCAAAAACGGTCATGCTTGCTGGAGGTGATGAGTTACACAAACAAAAAAGAGGGCGGGTTGCGCGACGGCGATTGAACCCACCCGTGCGAACGAAGGCATTATTGTGGGGATATCCCCCGGCGCGATCGCTAAATCACGAAAAAGTTCAAGACTCCCACCACAATCACCATCGCCGCCCAAGCAATTGAGCCTATGAAGATTAAGGATTTAGACTGATCCCAATTTTGCGGAGAGGCGTAGGCGACGGGAACGCCAACCACCATCACGAAAGATAATAAAACGAGCGCCAGCAGTGAAAATTGAAACAGAATAGACATTATTGCGGTTCTCCCAAAATAGCAACTGAATGCTTGCAGATTTTTTAGCGTTTATTGAATCGAGAGTATTTCAAATATTCTCCGATCGTTGAAAAGATTGGCAGACTTGACCCTTTTGAGATCTGGGCGATCGGGCGAAAGAATACCCGGACACACATCTCGCCTTGACTCTAGAGGCAAACAACTCAACGAGCAAACTTGGTTTGGTTGCGAGTTGCGGCCGCAGCCCGCCAGCAGCACGTTATGATGTCTTTCAACGCTGCCCGAAAGAGCAAGCGATCGGACGCTCAAAACTCCTGCTTAATAGAAATTGAGCCAAATATGCTTCTTCTTGACTAAGTTTCGCATATCAAGACCCGATAAACAACGACTCGCTTCGCCTCGATTGCGCTTTGGTTGGCTTTTTCAATAGCGCCTGACGGCGAGGGAATAGGGAATAGGAAATAGGGAATAGGGAGATGGGGGACAAAGAAAACAAGGGGAAACTGATGACTGATGACTGAATAAGACCCACGCAGAGAAAGAACGGCAGAAACTTGGGTAATCCCCATCGTACAGAGGTTTTAGGAGTTGAGCGCGATTTTTTAGTTTCTGAAGAGGGAAGTGATGAAATTGTGATGGATTTGATTGTTTGCCATCAAACGGTCGATTTTGACGCTTTGGGAGCGGCGGTGGGACTCGCTTGTTTGAAGAGGGGGAGTCGGATTGTTCTGGCGGGAGGCGCGCATCCGGGAGTCAAAAATTTTTTGGCGTTGCACCGAGACGAGTTTGCGCTCATTGAGCGTCGCAGTGTCAGTCCCCAACAGATTCGCTCGCTAATGATCGCGGATACGCAAAAGCGCGATCGCCTGGGAGCGGTGCAAGCGTGGCTCGATCTGCCGCAGTTGGACGCGATCGCGCTCTACGACCATCACCTCGACGCAGAAGGAGATATTCCCGCAACGGAAATCCAGGTGGAGGCGGTGGGAGCGACAACGACGTTAATTGTCGAAAAACTCCAGCAGCAAGAGGTGCAACTATCTCCTTCGGAAGCAACGGTCATGGCGTTGGGCATTCACGTCGATACGGGATCGCTGACCTTCGAGCAGACGACTCCTCGCGATCTGCGTGCGTTGGCTTGGTTGATGGAACGAGGGGCGAGTTTGGCAGACATCCGCGAGTATAGCGATCGCCCGCTCTCCCCCCAGTTGCAAGTCTGCTTAACGGTCGCGCTCGATCGACTGCAAGCGAAAACCATCCAAGGCTACACCTTGGCTTGGGTGCTGCTGGATACCGATGCTTTTTTGCCGGGACTGTCGGGGGTGGTAATGCGGTTGCTGGAGCTAACGGAGGCGGATGCGCTGTTGTTGGGACATCAATATTTACGTCGAGAAGGCGGGAGCAAGCGTTTGGCAATTGTCGGGCGATCGCGCATTCCCAAAACCAATCTCAATCAACTCTTTGAGCCGTTGGGTGGAGGCGGCCACGCTCAAGCGGCCTCCCTCACCTTGCGAGAGGTTGATGCGGAACAAACGCTAACCGACTTGGTTGACCAACTCACCGCCCAAATCCCCCAACCCCTGACCGCTCGCGATGTCATGTCTTCTCCCGTTCGCACCATTCGCCCCAGCACGACCATTGGCGAGGCCCGGCGAATTTTGTTGCGCTACGGTCATTCGGGTTTATCGGTGGCGGACGAACAAGATCGGCTGGTGGGGATTATTTCCCGCCGGGATTTAGATTTAGCGCTGCATCACGGCTTCAGTCACGCGCCGGTGAAGGGGTATATGAGCCAAAATTTGAAAACGATCGCGCCCGCAACAACGCTTCCCGAAATTGAATCGGTGATGGTGACCTACGATGTGGGGCGCTTGCCGGTCTTGGAGGAGGGGCAGTTAATCGGGATTGTGACGCGCACCGATGTTCTGCGCCAGCGCCATCCAGAGAGGAAGGAGAAGGACGAGGGACGCGAAGTGACACGAACGCGAGCGATCGAACTGCTCCCTTCTTTGCGCGATCGCCTCGAACCGTGTTTTTGGGATTTTCTCCAGCAAGCAGCGATCGCCGCTCAAGAACGAGGATGGCATCTCTACCTGGTCGGTGGGGCAGTACGGGACATTGTCCTGAACTTGGAGGTGGAAGCCGATTCTCTTCAAACACAAGCCTTGCAAGTCTTACAAGACATCGATCTGGTGGTAGACGGGTTCCACCAATCGGCAGATGTGGGGGCGGGGGTCGAACTGGCCAAGGCGTTGCAAGCGCTTCACCCCGCAGCACGCTTGGAGGTTCACGGCGCGTTTCAAACGGCCGCGTTGCTCTGGCATAAAGACGATCGCTTTGGCTCCCTCGCCGTTGATATTGCGACGGCGAGGACAGAGTTTTATCCTTATCCGGCGGCCAACCCGGAAGTCGAGGCGAGTTCGATTCGTCAAGACCTCTATCGGCGCGATTTTACGATCAATGCGCTGGCCCTGCGACTCACCGATCCGAGGGCGGGGGAGTTGCTTGACTTTTTCGGCGGCCTGCTGGATTTGCGATCGCGTCAAGTGCGCGTTCTCCACGCCAACAGCTTTATCGAAGACCCCACTCGCATCTATCGTGCCGTTCGCTTTGCCGTGCGCCTGGATTTTACCCTAGAGCCTCAGACCGAAAGCTATATTCGCTATGCGATTGAAAGCGGCGTTTACGAGCGCTTGCGGGCCGCGAACCACAAAGCACCGGCCCTGACCACGCGGTTGAAGGCGGAACTCAAGTACCTGCTGCAAGCACCCTACTGGAAACCCGCCCTGCAACTGATTGATTCCTTGGGCGCATTGCGCTGTCTCCACCCCACCCTTGAACTGACTCCCACCCTGTGGTGGCAAGTCCGCTTTCTCGACCGCTGCTTGCAGCGTTTCGACCGCGATCGCCAGTTGGTTTCTTGGCAAATGCGCTTAGAGGTGTTAATTGCCTATCTCGAACCGCGCTATCGCGGCCCGGTTGCAGCCGCCTTACAACTCCCCGCTGACAGCATCGAGCGCCTCCAGCACCTGGAACAAGCTCTAATATGCGCGATGGACGATCTGACTGCCCATTCTGCGACTTGCCTTCGCCCCAGTGCGGCGGTGCAGCTTTTACGCCAATATAAATTACCCACTCTAGTCCTACTGGCCGTCAAAACGCCGAGAAATATCCGGCGGCAGATCTGGCAATATTTAACCTGCTGGCGGCAAGTCCGTCCGCCTTTAAATGGCAACGATTTAAAAGCACTGGGTTACAAACCAGGGCCTCATTTCAAACAAATGCTTGACGACCTGTTGATTGCCCAACTCGACGGCGCGATCGGTGATGGGCGTGCCGAAGCGGAAGACTTTTTGCGAGAACGCTATCCCTTGACCTGAGTGCAACCGGAGGATTTCGGGGTTGAGGAAAGGTGCTGGGCGCTTTAGAATCGGGGAAGCATCAAGAGAATTGAACGCCGTGAAACTCAACCGATCGCGGATTTGTATCGGGGAATTGTCCATTACAGGTCTTTCCGCCCTCTGGGTGCGTCAATCCCGATCGAAATACTGACCCTAAACCCATTTGCATAACTTCCGGGTTTCCAGATATATGAAGGAAGTGAGGGAGTTGTAACGCAAACAATTCTCTGTCGCTCGCCACTACATCCTTAGCCCTATGTCTCGGATCAAACGCCGCCAATTTTTACAATTTGCCAGTTCTGCTCTGGCAACCATCGGCCTGAGCCAACTCGATCTTCAACAACAGGGAGTTCGTTATGGTAAGGCTTTAGCGCAAGATACTCCCCGCAAACTCGCTCTCTTAGTAGGCATCAACAAGTATCCCGAAAGCGATCGCTTCAGCAATTTGGGCGGCTGCGTCACCGATGTTGAGTTGCAAAAACATCTTCTCATCCACCGCTTCGGTTTTAACAAAAATGATATTTTGACCCTAACCGACGCTCAGGCCAGCCGCCAGGGGATTTTAGAAGCCTTTGAGGAGCATCTCATCAAGCAGGCCAAACCGGGAGATGTGGCGATTTTTCACTTTTCCGGCCACGGCTCCCGCGTCGCTGACCCCAACCCCCTCGATCCCAGCGATCCGGAGAATGGAACCCTCGTTCCCGCCGATGATGGTGGATTTGGCGCTGGGAGTCCCGTTGTCAATGACATCATGGGACAGACCCTCTTTCTGCTCCGGTATGCGCTGCGACAGAAGACAGAAAATGTCACAGTGGTCTTTGATAGCTGCCATGCGGGGTCGCTGCGGAACAAACTGCAAAATGAGGTCAAACCGCGCGTTATCGAGCAAGGAGAGCGAGCGAGCGAGGCGGAGTTTGAGTATCAGCAGCAATGGCTCTCAAAGCTCAACCTCACCCCAGAACAGTTTCAGAGCGAGCGCAGGAAAGGGGCTGGAGCTTTTATTGCCTCTGCGAGAGGGCGCGATTTTGCCGCCGACTATCGCTTTGAAGACGATTTTTACGCGGGTGCTTTTACCTTTCTGCTCGCGCAATATCTCTGGCAAGACGCTCCAGATGTGAACAGTACGGTTGACACTGTTAAACAGCGCATCAAATCCTTGTCTCGGCAGGTTCCCGTCTATCAGGTGCAAACCGAGAGTCCCACCCCGCCGCCGATCTATTTCCTCAAACCGGCCCTCGCACCGGCGGAGGCCGTGGTGCTGGATGTGAAGAGTAACAATGAGGCGATTGTCTGGCTGGGAGGCGCGAACGAAGAAAGCTTGGCAGCGTTTGGCGAGGGTGCGGAACTGACCCCTGTTTCTAGCCGGGGAGGGAGCGGTAAAATTCAAATTCAATCGCGTCAAGGGTTACTCGGCCGAGCCAAGATTCAGGGAACGGTGCAACCGGGCGAATTGTTGCAAGAATCGTCTCGCGCCATTCCGATGGACTGGAAGTTGGGGATTGGGATCGATCCTTCTCTGAGCAGCGAACGGAGCGCGATCGCGGCCGCTTTGCAGTCGATCGAACGCATCGAAGCCATTCCCGCCCAAGCAGCCAATCGCCCTTACCCCAAAAAGGTGCAGTACATTCTCAGTCGCGCAACCCCAGCCTATCGGGAATATCTGCGGAACCAAGGCGCTCAAGAGATTCCCCCCGAAGGAAGTATTGGCCTCTTCTCCCCCGCCCTGGAAAGGATTCCAAAATCGTTTGGCCCGGCGAACGAAAGCGCGAGTCAGGCGATGGGGCGCTTGCTTCCCAAACTGAAGGGTTTGCTCGCCTCGCGCATTATTAAACTAACCCTCAATGCTCAATCATCCCGCTTAGCTGTGGGCGTATCCATGTCCTTTGAGAAAGCAGAATTAGAAAATTCTGTTGACGATCCCCTAGAACTCGTTGGGGAATCTTTTAGCACTCGCGGTTGTCACAACACTCCGAAAGAGTGTAAAACGGGTGGGAGTCGCGACATCAAGCGACCCTTACAGCGGTTACCCATTAATCGCTCCTTCCATTTTGAAGTGATTAATGAAGAACCCAAACCCCTGTATATTGGCGTTTTGGTGATTGATGCGGCGGGTGAAATTGTCGTACTGTTTCCCAACCAGTTCCAGGAGTTTCCGTCGGAAGAAGAGCGCGTTAAAGCTACGCGGATCGAGGGTAACAGTATGTTACGAATTCCTGACCCCAATCAGGGCGATACGTTCGTGCTGGAAACGACGGAATTGGGAGTGGGGGAAGTGTTGGTTATTGCCAGCCAACAACCACTCAATGAGGCGCTCTCAAAGTTGCGAGTCGCCGCGCGGGGACAGCGGGGGCCGGTTGCTGCGAGCGAACCCATGACTCTCATCGGCGATTTGATCGGCGATGTCAGCACGCGAGGCGGCGGCGGCGGAACGACTCAAGGCTATCGACAGGTGAGTGCGACGAATATGGCAGCGCTGTCGATTGCGTTTGAAGTCATCCCAGAGTAGCGTCAGATAGGTGCAATTCTGCAAACAAGTGAAAATCAACTGATGTTCGATCTGACTCAAACGCTCGCAACTGAATTTTCTCTGAGTCCCCAAAGAACTCGCAATGCGCTGGAGTTGTGGCAAGAGGGCGCAACAATCCCTTTCATCGCTCGCTATCGCAAGGAACGAACTGGGGCGATGGATGAGATGCAACTTCGCAATCTCTTCGAGCGCTATAGCTATTTGAGCGAGTTGCAGAAGCGCAAGCAGGCGATCGCGGACGCGATCGCGGAGCAAGGGAAACTGACGGATAAGCTCAAAGCACAAATTGATGCTTGCACTCAGAAAAACGAACTGGAAGATCTTTATTTACCCTACAAACCCAAGCGACGCACGCGAGCGACCGCAGCACGAGAAAAAGGTTTGGAACCGCTGGCGGAATTTATCAAATCTTTGAATCAAAAGAATGCGCCCTCTCGGTCTTTCTCGCAGGAGGCTGCAAAATATATTTCGGTAGAGACGGGGGTTGAAACGGCAGAAGATGCGCTCAAGGGGGCGGCAGATATTTTGGCGGAAGAAATTGCTGAAAAGCCGGAACTTCGCGCCTACGTTCGCAACAGTTTATTTAAGTCGGGAGGGTTTGCAGCCAAAATCAAGAAAGAGCATCCAGAAGGCAGTACTAAGTTTGAGATGTACCGCGACTTTAAGGTGGCGGTTAAGACGATTGCACCTCACAATCTTTTGGCTCTTTTTCGCGGGGAAAAAGAGAGAATTTTAACTCTCAGTCTTGATTTTGAGGAAGATCGAATCTTATCTTATTTGGAAGGGCGAGAAATTCGCACCCAAAACCGGCAATTGCGGAATTTCTATCAAGAGATGATTAAAGATGCTTTTAAGCGCTTGATGAAGAACTCTTTGATAAGCGAGATCCGGAGCGATCGCAAGCAATATGCTGATCGCGAATCCATCGAGACTTTTGAAAGCAATTTGCGAGAATTACTTCTTGCACCGCCAGCAGGAATGAAGCCAACGTTGGCAGTCGATCCGGGGTTTCGGACGGGGTGTAAAGTGGCGATTCTCGACGAAACGGGAAAGTTTATCGACGCTCACACGATTTTCCCTCACAGCGGTGAGAAAAAACGCTCAGAAGCTGCGACAATTGTCAAGCATTTAGTTGCGAAATATAACGTTGAATTGATTGCCATTGGCAGCGGTACGGCTTCTCGCGAAACCGATACTTTTATGGCAGGAGTTTTGGCAACTTGCGAGCATCAACCAATTAAAGTTATTGTCAACGAATCTGGAGCTTCTATCTATTCTGCGAGCGATGTTGCTCGTGCCGAATTCCCCGATCTCGATGTGACCGTGCGCGGTGCTATTAGTATTGGCAGGCGCTTGCAAGATCCGCTCGCTGAGTTAGTTAAAATTGAGCCTAAGTCGATTGGAGTCGGGCAGTATCAGCACGATGTTGATGGTAAATTGCTCAAGCAAAAATTAGAAGAAACGGTTGAAAGTTGCGTGAATTATGTTGGAGTCGATCTCAACACGGCTTCAAAAGAGTTGCTAGCATTTGTGTCGGGTTTGACCTCAACTGTCGCCAATAATATTGTTGCCTATCGAAATAAAAATGGGGCGTTTCTCAACCGCCGCCAACTCCTAAAAGTTGCTAAGTTGGGGCCAAAAGCTTTTGAACAAGCAGCAGGATTTCTTCGCATTCGCGGCGGCGACAATCCTTTGGACAATACTGCAGTTCATCCAGAAAGCTATCACCTCGTGCGCGCGATCGCGGCAGACTTAAATCTTCCCCTCGCTCAACTAGCTCAACAAAGCGAATCGTCGGGCCGGCAGAGCGATCGCGTCCCAGCAATTAACCTCAAAAAATATGTCACCGAAACCGTCGGTTTGCCCACCTTACAAGATATTGTCGCCGAACTCGAAAAGCCCGGTCGAGATCCGCGCGATCGCTTTCAATACGCAACGTTTAAAGAAGGGGTTAATGAAATTTCCGATCTGGTCGTGGGGATGGAATTAGAGGGAATTGTTACGAATGTCGTCAATTTTGGCGCGTTTGTTGACATTGGCGTACACCAAGATGGTTTGGTTCACATTTCCCAACTGGCTGACCGCTTTGTAGACGATCCGAAACAAGTTGTGAAAGTCGGACAAGTGGTCAGGGTGAAAGTTCTAGACGCGAACGAAAAATTGAAGCGAATAAGCCTGTCAATGAAAGCGGTCAACTCTTAAACATTGCTGACTTCTGTGTCCCTTCTCTCATATAAAATCCACTTGATTAGCCGATCTTTGAGTTCCCTCTAAATGCAAACTAAAATTCCTTTCTCCTTTGATTGGGTTCGTTAAAACCCTGGTTTTTCTGGGGGGTTTTGCCCCCCGGGCCCCCGACGTATGGGTTGACTCGTTGGCCTCTTAATTGTGGAGCGACTTTTAGACTAAGGTTAGTTCGCATCGGGTATGAGTCAAGCCATCAAAAGGATTTCATATCACGGGGTGACAAGCACCTTAAAGCCATGACACAACAAGGGTTTCAAGCAATGACCTCAAAAAAGAAACTAGACAGACTTGAGGCCGTCGTCACGGAAGAATCGGACTGGGGAAAGAGGCGATCGCTTTGGGTCTCCCCTACTCCCTACTCCCCACCTTGTTTTTAAGCTTGTTGTCACCCCGTAAAGTCCCTTCTCCAAGAAGATGTGGGAATATTCCCCCGGCCAGTAGACTGGGTAAAGTCTTCGCGCTTTCTCCATTTTCTACAATATCTTTATGCTCTTCCAAATTCCCCGTCCAAAAATTCCGGCGCGTGCCTGGAAACGTCCTATCGGCCTGGGCTGGGAGGCTCCCTATGCGGTGAAGAATCCCCAAAACATGGATTGCGGCCCTTGGCAGGGAATGCCCCTTGGAGGGCTGGGGGCGGGGTGTATTGGGCGATCGCACCGAGGCGATTTCAACCTCTGGCACCTCGACAGCGGCGAGCCGGTTTTTCGCAGTCTTCCCGCCTGTCAATTCAGTATTTTCGAGCGTCCCGAAGGCGGTCAAGCGCAAGCATATAGTCTCTGTACCGAACCGCCAGCAGATGGGAGTTTGTCGAGTTGGAATTGGTATCCTCAAGGACAAGGAACCTATCACGCACTCTATCCTCGCAGTTGGTTTGAGTATGAGGGAGTCCTGCAAGCGGAATTAATTTGCGAGCAATTTTCCCCGGTCTGGGCCGGATGCTATCAGGAGTCGAGTTATCCCGTTGCGGTGTTTGACTGGACGGCACACAACCCCAGCGATCGCCCCCTTACCCTGAGCATCTTGCTGACCTGGCAAAATACCGTGGGATGGTTTACCAACGCGGTGAAAACGCCCGAAGGACGTGATCGCTATCAATCTTGCTGGGGCGACAGTACGGGCAACTTCAACCAGTGGATTAATGACTTTCATCGCGTGGGCTGTCTGTTCAACCGCGTGCGCCCCCACGACGAGATCCGGGAGGGGGAGGGACAATTCGCGATCGCCAGCATTACCAACCCCGCCCTCGAATCCTTTTACCTCGGCCGCTGGAACCCCGCAGGCGATGGGCGAGAAGTGTGGGACTACTTTGCCATGGACGGTTCTCTCCCTGATCGCGAAGACGAAACCCCTGCAGCCCCCGGCGAACAAATTGCCGCCGCCATGGCAATTCGCTTTACCGTCCGTCCCGGTCGAACCCGCAAAATCCCGTTTATCCTCGCTTGGGACTTCCCGGTGATGGAATTTGCGCCCGGAGTCTGCTACTACCGCCGCCACAGCGACTATTTCGGTCGCAACGGCAAAAATGCTTGGACGGTGGTTCGGACGGCCCTCAAACACAGCGATGTCTGGAAAGAACAAATTGAAGCGTGGCAATCTCCTACCCTCAAGCGAGAAAGCTGGCCGGACTGGCTGAAAATGGCGTTGTTTAACGAACTGTATCTACTGACTGCGGGCGGAACTTTGTGGACAGCGGCGACGGAGAACGATCCCATCGGCCAGTTTGCCCTGTGGGATTCTCTCGACTCTCGCTGCTACGAAAATTTAGAGGCGCGACTGTACGGATCTTTTGCCCTGGCGACCCTGTTTCCGCGTTTGGATAAAGCGGTGCTAGAAGCCTTTGCCAGAGCCATTCCCCAGGAAGATGGTACGCTCCGCGATCGGGGAATTCGCAAAGCCGCAGGGGCAACCCCACACGATTTGGGCGCGCCCCACGAACATCCTTGGGAGAAAAGTAATTACAGTCGCGGTGAAGAGAAAAGCCAGCAGCCGGAGTTAGCCAGCGCGTTTGTCTTGCAAGTCTATCGAGACTACTACCTGAGCGGAGCAACCGATACGTCATTTTTGTGGGAATGTTGGGCGGCGATCGCGGCGACGCTGGCCCGTGGGAATACCTGGGAACCGTCAGGTGGGTTGTGGATTGTTGCACTGGAGGCGGCGATCGCGATCGGGAAAGTCCTCGCAACCTCGCCGCCAACGAACCCCCAACTCGAACCGGAAAATTACCCCGACTCGATCGAAGCAGCAATTTCCACCTATCAAACCTGGGTTGAAGAAGCGCGATCGCACCCTCCCTCACCTCTAACCTTCGACAGCGACGATCTAGAGATCGGCGATCGCCTCTGCGCCCAGTTCTACGCGCAACTCCTCAATTTGCCCGATATTATCGAACGCAAAGATACAGAATCCGCCTTGCGAAAAGCCTACGAAGCCTATTTCACCTCAGATTCTCCCGATCCCGAAATCAAGATAGGAAGTGCCTATGCTTTAGCTGCTTTCCTGGTGCAGACGGGGATGAAAGAAGAAGCCTTGAAACTGGCCGAAACGGTCGTGCAACGGATTTATAATCAGGGCCTGCAATTCCGCACCCCTGCAAGCATAACCTCCACCAACACGTTCCAGTGCAGCTATCATCTCCAAGCAATGGCAATTTGGAGCTTGTGCGAGGTATTAAACCGTTGAGAACGCAGTGGATTTCATATGACGTTAGAATGGTTGAGCAAGTGCAATGCTTTGAGATCAATAAGTTGTGGTGGCTGTGACTTTGCCTTCAATTTCAGTCATTATTCCCACCTACGGACGGGAAGAACCGTTGCGAGATACCCTGCACGATCTGTTGCAGCAAGATTATCCAGACTTTGAGGTGTTGGTGGTCGATCAAACGCCAACCCACGAACCGGAAACGGCGGAATTACTGCGACAGCTTGCGGACGCGGGCCAGATTCAGTGGTTTTGTTTGGAGTGGGCCAGTTTGCCGGGAGCGCGCAATTATGCGGTGCGGCGATCGCGCGGCGACATTCTCCTGTTTATCGATGATGATGTGAGAATTCCAGCAGGATATCTGCGGGCCCACGCGCGGAATTTTCAGGAGCGTCCGGAGGTTGGCGCGATCGCGGGACGAGTTTTCGACCGCATGAAAATGGCCGATGCCAAAGGCGGCTGTCCCCAACTCCCCGATCGCCTGACAGGGAACGCTGACGAACCCTACGAAATCGACTATCTCCCCCCAGAGGCGATGCACCCCGGTATTGCTTGGTACTATATCGATCTAGTACACACCGTCAAACCGCAACAAGTGATTTCAGCGCGAGGTTGCAATATGTCCTTTCGCCGCGACATCTTCACCCAGCACGGGTTGTGGTTCGACGAACGCTTTCGAGGGAGTGCAGTGCGAGAGGAATCAGATTTTTGCTTGCGCCTGCGGAGGACGGGGTATCAAATTTGGTACGACCCAGACGCGCATTTGGTGCATTTAGGCGAGGAAACTGGGGGATGTCACGATATCAGCACGCGATCGCTCCAATACCAGTTCACCTTCTACCACAATCACTTCTTGATGGCGATGAAAAACCTGACCTTGACCGAGCAGTTGCGCTTGTTTGCGCGGCTGTTTGACTGTCACGTTCTCGGCAACCCGCCTTGCTATAAAAGCAGTTCGCCGGTCAAAATTGTCACGCGCGGCGCATTCTACAGCTTGGGGTTTTTCAATGCAGCCTTAACCCGCCTAAAAGCACTGTGGGATGACGGACAAGTGTACAGCCGCCTCGATCCTTTAGGCGTGCGGCGTGCGGAGTGAAGTTCTCTGCACGCCGCACGCCTCAACAGCTTATCCTCTCTACCTTTTGACCAAGCAGATATAGCGCTACGCATTTAAAGTATAAGACATCTCACAAAACAGAAAGCCTGGAATAGCAAGCTTTTAACCGATTGCTGAGTACTGAAAGCTGATGGCCTACTGCTTCCGTCGTCCCGATCTCTGGAATGGGGTGCGTTACGATTAACCCAGGTCGCGTTCTGACAAAGTAGTAATGATCGCTCAAGTTCAAACTCCGCCCGATTCGATCTATCCCGACAGTGACGGACAGCCCATGGCCGACAATACCATTCAATTTCGCTGGATTAGCGTTATTTACCACAATCTGGCGTGGCTCTTTGCAGACAACCCCAATGTCTTTGTGGCCGGAGATTTGCTCTGGTATCCGGTGGAAGGGAAGAATACGCTGCGACAAGCCCCCGATGTGATGGTTGCGTTTGGGGTGGCGAAGGGCGATCGAGGGTCGTATCAGCAATGGAAGGAACATAACATTGCCCCCCAGGTCGTGTTTGAAATTCTCTCTCCCGGCAATATGCCCAAGGAAATGAATCGGAAGTTATTCTTTTACAATCGCTACGGTGTTGAGGAATACTATCTTTACGATCCCTACAAAAATGCACTTTCAGGTTGGATTCGGTCGGAATTGTGGTTGGATTTAATTGAAAATCTTCAGGGGTGGAGCAGTCCGCGTTTGGGCATTCGCTTTGAACTGACAGAAGAGACGCTGATGCTATTTCGTCCCGATGACAAGCCTTTTGAGGATTACGAGACGGTACAGCAAAAGTTAAGCGAGGTTCAACACCAACTGAGTGAAACCTCGAAGCAACTGGATGAAACCGCGAAGCAACTTGACGAAACCTCGAAACAACTTGAGGAAGAACAAGCGCGATCGCGCCGCTTAGAGAAATTACTGCAGGATGCGGGCCTCGATCCCGAACAGAGGCGTTGAGAAGTATTGAATCAGCTAGGCGGGAAGAGCGCGCGATCGCTCCCTTTAAACCGTCGTTTTATAGCGATTTCCGCCGCGCTTGCGAACCACCAGCACTAAACCCTGCTCCCGCAGGTCTTTGAGTTCCTTGCTAATGTCCTGCGCTGACAGACCCGTCGCTTCCGACAACTGTTGAGACGTCACCGTTCCCATTTCCCTGAGCGCTTCAACCACATAACGCGCCCGGATAGGCAAATAATGGAGATCGGTGCGATTATTTTGGAGAATTGGCATTCCGGTTAAAACGCCCGTTTGCGCTTGAATGGGTTGCTCGATTTGAATGCCCGATTGCGTAATTTCAAAGGCGCGAATCTCTTTGCTGTGTTGGGAACCGCGCACCTTCATAATATTAATCGCCCGTCCCATCTTCCCCGACAGCTCGACATAGCGCAGCAAAATCACGTTGTCAGCGATGAAAGAGACCCCATATTCGCTCAGTTGGAACGGGCCGAACAGTTCGGGAATTTCGTTGGTGAGAATGCTGGTAATCCCGCGCAATTTCAGCTCATTAACTAGCGAGTAGATATAGTCTTTGTAACGTACCTTGTCGGGGGTCGCGATTTCGATATCCTTGAGAGAGTCGAGGAGAACGCGCTTGGCTCCAATTTGCTCGACGGCTGCTTTGATGCGGGCCGCATGGATATCGGGTTGCACCTCTACCGGGGAACTATAGAGGTGAATCAATTTTCCCTGCTCCTCAAGCGCGCGTAAATCCCAGCCGAAAGACCGCGCAATTCCCTGAAGTTGCTGGTAGTTTTCTTGGAAGGTCACGATCGCGCCCGGTTCGCCTTGCTGCGCGCCGCTAGTGATGAAGTGCAGTCCCAGCAGGGTTTTCCCCGTTCCCGCTCCCCCTGCAACCATCGTGGCGGTTCCGGGAGGAATTCCTTTATCGAGCATTTCATCCAATCCCTCAATCCCCGTCGAAACCCGTTGAGAAGACGGTTGGGGAGAAGAAACAACTGTAGGCATTTTGATGCGCGGATAGACCGTTAAACCATCATTGCCAATGGTGAAGGGGTGCATTCCAGTAAAGTAATCTTCGCCGCGCAGTTTGAGGACATCGAGATAGCGCTGGTAGTGGAGGCCGTGAGGGTGGTTGTGGAGGCGCACGATCCCGTCGGCGATCGCGAAGATCGGCTCTTTTTCCACCTCTGCTTGCGTGTACTCGCCAATCAGTAGTGCGGTGACGGCCCAGGTGGTGAGGCGCACGCTCAAATCGTAGCCAAATTTCCGCACCTCCACCGGATCGCGAGCGAGATCGTGAATGGCTTTAAAGCTGTCGATCCCGACGATCGCGGGTTTGTGTTCTTGGACGTGTTTGACGATCGCCGCGATCGCATTATCCAAACCCCGATCGCGAATCACTTCGCCAATATCCAGATAAATAACCGCTGTCCCCACTTTCTCCGGATCGAAAAAATCAAATTTCTGCAAATAATGCAGCATTTTCACCGAAGGTTCGGATAGGGTAATCAAATATAAAGCCTTGCGTTCGGGACTGGCATTTGTGTAGATAATTTGCTGCGTGAAAATGGTTTTCCCGGCTCCTGGCGGCCCGCTAATAATATTGGTGGACAGTTCGGGAATTCCCCCGGACAAAATATCATCAAAACCAGGAATATTCGTCGGCAATTTGCCCAGTCGCACGGGTCGAGAAAGGCTCATAATAACTTTCGTCCCTCAATCTCCTTCAGTAGTTGTCGCACTAAAATGTCTCCGGTGAGCATCGCCAAGATGTCGATGAGGTTGGCGATTAATTCTTTGAGTGCTTCGCGCAGCAAGAGCCGCTCTTCTTCTCCCAACCGCTGGCGCAGAACTTCAAAGGAAACGCCTTCGGGAGTTGCGTCGAGGTGGCCGATGAGGGGGTACTGTTCTTGAGTGAGAACCAGCGCGCGCTCCATAATTGCCATCACCGTCACCCGTCCTAAGGTGGGCAAAATCCGATCCCAAATGGTTTTGAGCAAGTCTTCATAAATTTCAAGGACTTCCTCCTTGCGAGCCTGGGTTTTAGCCTGACTGACTCGCTCTTCCACCACTTCTTCAACGGTGGCTGAGTCTGGAAGTTTCTCTTCTGGCTGAGAGGGCGAATTTTTTTTCTGCTTGGGGTCGCTCATAATCTTGCCCTAGAGTGCGGCCGAGGGGACTTGCGGGAGATTTTGGCTCTTAGGCGCGATCGCTCGCCAGTTCCCGAAGCAAGGAAAATGGAAATTCCCGGCCGGGGGTGTTGGTTGGGGCCGTCAAGGCCGAACTTCAAACGCTCGTTCATCAATATTTGCAGGTCGGGACAGAATTTTTCTGGGACTTTGAGAGAGTTGCGATCGGGGAAAGGAAGCAACTGTGCATTCGAGCGCATCCAGAATAGTTTAACTGGTTTGGTTGCCGACGGGCTTTTGCCGAACTGTTAAATCGCAAGCAGGAGAAATTTTCGTGCGAAGGTTGACAGCAAGCGCGTCGTTTAGGCTCAACTGAGCGATCGCGCATGCATCACCCTCACACCAGGGAACGTGCGTCAAGGGAGGGAAGTACGGAATTATCCCCTCTCCCCAGATCCCCCGCGTTGCCAGCCCTCCGTAAAACTCCGGCAAGAAAATTAGCCTATGCTAGAATCAACCATATCGTGGGCAAGCAGCAGGTGATGGAAATAGGTCATGTTTGAACGCTTCACAGAAAAAGCCATTAAGGTGATTATGTTAGCCCAGGAGGAAGCTCGTCGCCTGGGACATAATTTTGTTGGCACCGAGCAAATTCTCTTAGGGTTAATCGGCGAGGGAACGGGCGTTGCTGCCAAAGTTCTCAAATCAATGGGAGTTAATCTCAAAGATGCCCGCATTGAAGTTGAGAAAATTATTGGCCGCGGTTCGGGGTTTGTGGCGGTGGAAATTCCGTTTACGCCCAGAGCGAAGCGCGTTCTAGAACTCTCCTTAGAGGAAGCTCGCCAACTCGGACACAATTATATTGGTACCGAACACTTACTCCTCGGTTTGATTCGAGAGGGAGAAGGGGTCGCCGCTAGAGTCCTCGAAAATTTAGGGGTAGACCTTTCTAAAGTGCGGACGCAGGTGATCCGAATGTTGGGAGAAACCGCAGAGGTTTCCACCGCACCGGGATCGGGACGCACCAAAACCCCAACCCTTGATGAATTTGGCTCCAACCTCACCAACTTAGCCTCCGAGGGCAAACTCGATCCGGTGGTGGGGCGCATTAAGGAGATCGAGCGGGTCATCCAGATTTTGGGCCGCCGCACGAAAAATAATCCCGTTTTAATTGGCGAACCGGGAGTCGGCAAAACCGCGATCGCGGAAGGCCTCGCTCAGCGCATTGCCAACAACGATATTCCCGACATTTTAGAAGAAAAGCGCGTTGTCACTCTCGATATCGGCCTGTTAGTCGCTGGAACGAAATATCGAGGGGAATTTGAAGAACGACTCAAGAAAATCATGGATGAGATCCGCTCGGCGGGCAATGTCATCCTGGTGATTGATGAAGTTCACACCCTCATTGGTGCGGGGGCTGCGGAAGGCGCAATTGATGCGGCAAATATTCTCAAACCGGCCCTAGCGCGCGGGGAATTACAATGTATTGGCGCAACCACCCTGGATGAGTATCGCAAGCATATCGAGCGAGATGCGGCCCTAGAACGCCGCTTCCAACCCGTAATGGTGGGCGAACCGAGCGTCGAGGAAACGATTGAAATTCTGTTTGGGTTGCGAGAGCGTTACGAGCAGCACCACAAGCTGAAAATTCTGGATGAAGCGCTTGATGCAGCGGCTAAACTCTCCGATCGCTACATCTCCGACCGCTATCTTCCCGACAAGGCCATCGACCTGATTGATGAGGCGGGGTCGCGGGTGCGCTTGATTAACTCCCAATTGCCCCCAGCGGCGAAGGAGTTGGACAAGGAGTTGCGTCAAATCCTCAAGCAGAAAGACGATGCGGTGCGGGCCCAGGATTTTGATAAGGCGGGGGAATTGCGCGATCGCGAAATGGAAATCAAAGCCGAAATTCGCGCGATCGCTTCCTCCAAGAAAGCCGAATCTAAATCGGAAGATGACGGCCCCGCCGTCGATTCGGAAGAAATCGCGCACATTGTGGCCTCTTGGACGGGAGTTCCGGTGAACAAACTCACCGAATCCGAGTCTGAGAAACTGCTGCACATGGAAGATACGCTGCACCAGCGTCTTATCGGTCAGGAAGATGCGGTTAAAGCCGTTTCTCGCGCCATTCGTCGCGCGCGGGTGGGGTTAAAAAATCCCAATCGTCCGATCGCCAGCTTCATCTTCTCCGGCCCTACCGGAGTGGGTAAGACAGAATTAACCAAATCTCTCGCCGCCTACTTCTTCGGTTCGGAAGAGGCCATGATTCGCCTCGATATGTCCGAATATATGGAGCGGCACACGGTTTCTAAGTTAATTGGGTCGCCGCCGGGATACGTGGGTTATAACGAGGGCGGTCAGCTCACCGAGGCCGTGCGCCGCCGTCCTTACACGGTGGTCCTCTTCGACGAAATTGAAAAAGCCCACCCCGACATCTTCAATATGCTCCTGCAAATCCTTGAAGATGGTCGCTTAACCGATGCGAAGGGTCGCACGGTGGACTTCAAGAACACCTTGCTAATTATGACCTCTAATATTGGTTCAAAGGTGATTGAGAAGGGAGGCGATCGCCTGGGATTTGAGTTTGAAGACAATGCGGCTGAGTCTCAGTACAACCGCATCCGTTCCCTTGTGAACGAGGAACTCAAGAACTACTTCCGACCGGAGTTTCTCAACCGCTTGGACGAAATCATTGTCTTCCGCCAGCTCACCAAGGATGAGGTGAAGGAAATTGCCGAAATCATGCTCAAGGAAGTCTTCAAACGGCTGACCGAGAAAGAGATTACCCTGAACGTGAGCGACAAGTTCAAAGAACGCTTGGTGGAAGAAGGGTATAACCCGGCCTATGGCGCACGTCCGCTGCGTCGAGCGATTATGCGTCTCCTCGAAGACGTGCTGGCTGAGGAAATCCTGTCCGGTCGCGTTGGCGAAGGAGATACCGCTTTGGTGGATGTCGATGAAGATAAAAAGATTGTCGTCAGCCCTCAAGATCGACCCAAGATCTTACTAGAAAAAGCCGAGTAAGCCTGCTTAGAATTTAATCCTCTAGGCCGTCAAACGGTAGAGTTGTTACCCTTCTCTACCGTTTTTCAATGGTTATTGCTGTCATCGACAGCCATTCCCCGGTTGGGGAAAATGTCAACCCTTATCTCAACGTGTCACCTATGGCCTTTCCTGCACGCCTCACACCCCGATTTCTGCGCTGGGGGGGGGCGATCGCTTTAGCGGGACTCGGATGTCTCCTTCCCGTACTGAGTTCCTCCACCTCTGTTGAAGCAAAGCCGGCCAAGCTAGAGCCGCTGGACTGCCCGTTCGAGCGCCCCAAACGCGGAATGCAGGCTCAATGCTATTACCTCGAAGTGCCAGAAGACCATTTTGATCCGAGCAACGCCAGGACGCTCAAAATTGCGATCGCCGTTGTCCGCGCCGGCAGCACTCAACCCGATCCCATTGTCTATCTCGAAGGCGGCCCGGGGGTCGGGCCGGTCGATAGCACGCCCGCGATCGCGGACGAATTGATCGCGAATAATCCAGTCAAGCGCGATCTAATCGTCATCGATCAGCGAGGAACGGGGTTGTCTCAACCCCGCCTGAACTGTCCGGAAGTCTCGGATTTTGCCCGCGCCAAGCTGAATGAAGTGGAAAGCGATCGCGCTTATATGGGCCGCTTTTTCGAGAGTTTGCAAGCTTGTACCCGCCGCTTGCGGCAAAGCGGGGCCAATTTAGCCGTATTTCACAGCGCGCAAAGTGCGGCGGATGTCGTCGCGGTCGGAAAAGCCCTAGGCTACCCGAAAATCAATCTGTTTGGCGCTTCCTACGGCGCGCGACTGGCCCTCACCCTTCTGCGCGACTTTGGCGAGACAGGTTATATTCGCAGCGCCTCAATTGGTGCGGTTTACGCTCCCGACTCCAAAGCGACCGACCTAGGAGCGAGCGCGATCGCAGCTCTAGAGCGCGTTTTTGTCGAATGCACGGCCGACACTGCTTGTAATGAAGCCTTTCCCAATCTGCGTCAAGTGTTCTACGAAACTGTCGAGCAGCTCAATGCCCAACCCGCGCGATCGCAGCTCCTCGATTTCCAAACTGGAGAATTACTCACGGCTCGCTCCGACGGAACCGTCTTTTTCGACACCATCTTCTTCCGCCTTTTCCATCGCCGGGGAATTGCCACCGTTCCCGCTTATATTTACGCCACCTACAGGGGCGATCGCGGTTTGCTCGAACCCACCCTGACTCTCTTCGATCTCTATGACTGGGGAATGAACGCAGCGACTCAGTGCTACGAAGAATTTCCCTTAATCGCACCCGAAGATGTTGCCGCCTCCCAAGCTCAAATTCCTCCCGCTTTGGGCAGTTGGTACCTGCGAAACCCAGAAAGTAGCCCCCTCCTCGTAGATTTCTGTGCAACGTTAGGACTACCCAACCCCCCCACCACAGAAGATCTTCCCGTCACGAGCACTGTCCCCACCCTCGTCATTTCGGGAGCGTTTGACCCCCTCACTCCCCCCAGCATGGCAGAACAAGCCATCCAAAATTTAAGTCGCGCCTACGCTTACGTTCTTCCCCATGCCGGTCACGACTCAATTATGACCGATGGTTGCGCGCGGGAGATGACCTATGCTTTTATTGCCAACCCCCTGCAAGCGCCCGATAGTGGCTGTCTTGAGGCGTTAACGATAGAGTTCGATACTCAAATTTATCAGTAAATAAGGGAACGCAAATATCGTTTGGAATTGGGTAAACGCTATTGGTGACAAGTTAAGAGGAAAAGAAGTTTGTCAAATTAACGCAGAGTCAGCACAAAAAAGGCGGATGAGTTGATGCAAACAGCTTGCCGCACTACAGCGCGATCGCAGACCCGGCCGCCGCTCCCACCATCCCCATGTTGTTTGGGGCGATCGCCACAGTTCCAAATGCTCGACTCCCGGATCGGCGTAAAACCCTTCAGTTCCTGCTCCCAACAGTCCCGAACTCCAGTGAGTGAAGGAGTCATGGCTGAGGCGGTGAATGGGAAAGTCTCCGGTTAACGGTACGCCCCAACCATCCAATGCGATGAGTCCGCGCGCGCATCCCCCTTGACGCTGCCACAGTCGCAGGGCCGCGATCGCCCCCACACACCCAGCACTAAACGCGATCGCGGCGAGCGGCTCTTCCCCAACCCCCAACTCTTGCAAAAACTGGAGAATATGTCGTCCCGAATACACCGGGTATTTTGAGGTGGGTAGAACAAGCAATTTGATTGACAAATTTATTTTTTTGTGAACTGAAAGCGCTTGTAAAAAGCGATCGGTGAGTTCCGGTGCGTGAATGCCAGGACAAACGAGGAGATACATCAAGCTCTTACCACGACGCGAAAATTACAGCTTGCGATCGCAAAGGCGAACAGAATCTTAAGCTTTTCTCCCCCTGCCCCTATCCCCCCCGTGGGGATCGAGATCTTGCTCTAGAATAAAGCGGGGTTGCCGAGCTGACAGTTCCCAAACACCCCAACCTTTATTCAATATATCGACTATGGTTGCTACTCCAGAAAAACAACGCGCTTCCCAAACCACCGCAGAAAGCGATCGCGTTGCCGTCTTGCTCATGGGCTATGGTGAGGTCGAACGCTACGAAGACTTCGCCAACTATAACGAACAAGCCCTTAATTTGCTGACGGCAAAATTCGCCCCCGTTCCCACCTGGGTTTATCCTCCCCTCGCCAAACTCCTCGCCATGTTCGATCTGCATGAATGGAGTCACCAGCACGGGAACTTCATCTCTCCCCACAACCAAATTTTCGAGCAGCAACGCGCGGGGATTGAAAAAAACTTGCAGGAAACGTGGGGCGATCGCGTTCGAGTCTTCAAAGCCTTTAACTTTTGTGCGCCCTTTCTCCCGCACCAAATTCTCGCCGAAATCCAAGAACAGGGGTTTGACAAGCTCCTCATCTATCCCCTACTGGTCGTTGATTCCATCTTCACCAGCGGTATCGCCGTCGAACAAGTGAATAAAGCCCTCAGCCAATTTGCTGGCGACGACGAGCATTGGCTTCAAGGCACACGCTACATCCCCTCCTTTTACAACGAACCAGCCTACATTGACCTCCTCGCACAAATGGTGGAGGAGAAAATCCAAGACGATCTCGCAGCCGCCCATTTGCCCTCTCAAATTGGGATTGTGCTGATGAACCACGGCTGTCCCTTCAAAGCCAAAGGCTTTACCTCCGGGATTGTGGAAAGCGAGGCCCTCTACGAAAGCGTGCGAGAGAAACTTATTCACAAATATCCCCTGATTTCTGTCGGCTGGCTCAATCACGACACGCCTCTGATTGAGTGGACTCAACCCAACGCCGAACTCGCCGCGAAGAACTTGATCGAACTCGGTGCAACCGCGATCGTGATGATGCCCATTGGCTTCGCCACAGAAAACCACGAAACCCTTCTTGATGTTGACCATATCATCCACCATCTGCAACACAAGCACCCCAACGTGACCTACGAACAAATGCCCTGCGTCAACGATCGCTCGGAATTTCTGAAGATGGCGGCAGATTGGGCAACCCCGCAAATTGAGGCCCTGCTCTCCGAACGCGCGCTCGCCGTTCGCCCTCAACTCGCTTCTGCGACCCATCACCACCATCATCACCACTAGGCATTTTCATCTGGGGAGTCGGGAGTCGAGAAGTAGGGGCGGGGTCACCCCGCCCCTACAGATTCGTTGCGACACTCTGTCACCGTCAAAGTCGTAACATTCATCCTGAACCACGGCGTTGCATAATTAGGGAATAAATTTACAAACTCATGCCCGATCGCCAGATTGAGTGTGAGTTTTTCCTTTAATCAAGTGCTATGTCCGCACTCAATTTCAGCTCATCCGATTTGCGCCACTACGCCACTGCGAAATCCTGCGATCGCGGCGAAAATTACTATCATCAGGGAGCCGTCATCGCCGTCATTCAGCGAGGAAACCTGCTGCAAGGGGAAGTTCAAGGGAATGACTTTGACCCCTACCGGGTCAGCGTCAGTTGGGACGATGGCGACTCGCCGTCTGCAACCTGTACCTGTCCCTACGATTTTGGGGGATGGTGCAAGCACATTGTCGCCGTCCTCCTCACCTATCTGCGCGAACCCGACAGCATTCAACAGGGGCAAACCCTAGAGCAACTGCTCGCTCGCCTCAGCGACGCGCAAGCGAAATCCCTCTTGCAACACCTTGTCGCTGAGTTTCCACCACTTCTTGATGCGATTGAGCGACAGGTTAACTTGCTCTCGCCAACCGTGAAATCAGCTAAATCGACGCAGTCCCCACGTCGTCCCACGATCGATCCTCAGCCCTTCCGCCGCCAAACGCGCCAGATCTTTCGAGATGCCATTCGCCACTGGGAGTACGGTGGGGAGGACGATCCGCTCTCCGATGGGATTTTCGATCTGTTGGAGAACCTTCAAACGTTTCTCGAACGCGGAGAAGGCGATAACGCCCTCGTGATTTTAGAAGCCATTACCGAAACCTGTGCTGAGAACTGGGATGAGGCTGAGGAGTATGGAGCCTACAGCGATGACATCGTGGCGGCGTTGGATGCAGCCTGGACAGAAGCGATCTTAACCGCAGAACTTGCGCCCGCAGAAAAAGTGGATCTCAAAGTCAACTTAGAGTTTTGGCAAGATGCATTGTGCGATCGCTTTGCGGCGAGTTTGATCGCCCTCGATTGCGGTTGGGACGACCCCAGAATTCAGCGGATTTTGCAGGGAAATACTGCTGAATTAGAAGAAGTTGAAGACTCAGAAGAGCCTGATTTTCGTACCGGAACGCTACAAGATCGCGCGACCAACTCACTCGCGCAAATTCGTCTGAAAATTCTAGCGCGCCAACAGCGCTACACCGAGTATTTATACCTCGCTCAGGCAGAAGGTCAAACCCAGGAGTACCTCACCATGCTCGTCCAGTTAGATCGGGCAAATGAGGCCATGGAAGCCGCTCAAGCTCAACTTGCAGTTATGGGCGATGCATTCGCCGTGGCAAAAGTTCTTCAGGTGCAAGGAGAAGCTGAAAAAGCCCTAACAATTGCCCTGAAAGGACTGGCGTTACCGGGGAACTGTCCGGGAGAACTCGCAACCTGGACGAGCGAGTTAGCCGAAGAATTAGGGGAAGCCGAAGCGGCTTTAGCCTCCCGGATTAAAGCCTTTGAAGCGCGACCGTCCTTCGAGGACTACCGCAAAGTCGCCCAACTCGCGGGGGAGACTTGGGAAAATATCCAGCCAGAACTCCTGACCGTACTGCGGAATGCGACGGGTTGGGGATTATCGGCGGCGAAGATCGATATTTTCCTGCACGAAGGGGAGATTGACGACGCGATCGCGACCGCCAGTAACCTCAGTTCCTACGACTCTCATCTGATTCATCGGGTCATGGAGGCCGTAACTCCCGCACGTCCAGATTGGGTTATCGAAAATGCCTGTCGCCGCGCCGAATCCATTATGGATGCAAAAAAAGCTCAGTACTATCATTACGCCGTACAGTGGTTGAGCAAAGCGAAAGCCGCTTACACACAAGCCAATCGCCAAGCAGAGTGGTCAGCTTATTACGCCCAACTCCGGCAAACTCACGCTCGCAAATACAAGTTAATGGGGCTTCTCAAACAGCTCGAACGACCCTAGTGGTTTGTCAAGGAAAAAGTGACGAATTGCAGGTCAGTGCAAACGGTTTTCCTTTAACGTTTACCCCTTCCCCCTTTACCCGTCAATTTTCAATTGACAAAGCACTAGCGCGATCGCCTTCCCTGTCTCCAAGTCTCCCTAATCGACAGAATTTGCAGTCTCAATTGCGGTCGAGGATAGGATTTCTTCTGGCTTCACTTCAGGATTTTCCTCGCTCAACGGGAGTTCGCGAATCATCCCAACGCTGAAATTCGGTTGATTGAGCTTCAATTCTAGGTGGCTGTCGTGAGTAGACCGAGATTGCAGGGAGAATTCTTCTGTAGCAGTGGCTTTGGGTGCTTCTGCTTCGAGGAACCTCTCTGTTGTCGCTGCCATTTCGGGTTCGGAATGATGCGCGATCGCGGGTGTTTCAAGTTCCGCAACGACTTCTTGTTTCGCTTCCCACTTTTCGGCCACAATTGCCTCCACTTCCTCCGACATTCGGAAGACTGAAGCGGTACTGTTTTCGAGTCCTTCGCCTCGGGCCCGCATCTCAAACGTTGCTGTGGGGGTATTAAACTCCAGCTTAATCGGGAACCCCAACTCATTTTCCGCGTTCACCCCCGGTTCGATGCTGCTGACGGTGAATTTGGCAACACCTTCGCCGTTGACGAGTAAGTCTCCTAGCTGTTCTCGGTAATCGCTAAACTTCAACGTCTGTCCGGGGCCGAACTCTCCTAAAACTTTCCCCTCGACTGATACGGTAAAGCGATCGTCCGCGTCAATTCCTTCGGGGAAACCGCTAATTTCGGCGAACAGAGAGGCTTCAGAGGTTTCCTGTCCGGTCATTCCTGGAAAAACCCGACTTCCCAAACCGATGGGTTGAGGAGAAGGTTGCATCTCGAACTCAAAGCTGTCTGCAATGGGGGGATCGTACCAATAACCGCTAGGAACGCCTGGGAAGACAAAGATTCCGATCGCAATTACCCTGGGCATGATTGGCATACCTTGAAGAGTGCCAATGAGGCCAGAGGGATAATAGCCCAACCAACGATTAGGGCCAAATCCTGGAGGTGGGCTAATGATGCTTATTATTGGGGGTAGGTTGAAAAAAGTGTCTCCAGCTTGGCTGGGAGTTTGACTGACGAATCCACTAGAATTTAATCCTGGTGGGGTTGGAATATCAACTTTCCCACCAAAGATATTTGCACTAAAAGTTGAAGTGTAACCAGCACCTATTGCTGTCGGGGAAAATGACAATCCCGGTGCGATTAACCCATCAGGCCAGGCTAGATCTTGTGGTGGAAACAAAAACGGTTGAAATTGAGTTAAAACAACAGAGGTCACCCTTGGCTGCGTACTTTGAAAACCTAGAGGTGTTGCCGTGACGACACCTCCTTGTTCTATAAGTATTCGAGTAGGAGTTTGATACTGCGTGAAGGGTACGGGAAAAGAGTTAAAAATTGAAGTTATTTGGAAGTTCAGTTCTGTAGGAATGTTGACGTAAAATCCAGGTTCGCCACTTGCAGTAAAGCCTCGAAAGTTTAAAGTCCCTAATACTTGCCCTGTATCACCAGGGCCAGGAAAAGTGCCGGGAATAGTATTTAGTTCGGGTAAAAGTGATGTCCGGAAGAGAGCATTAATCGGAATATCTGCTTGGCTAGTGCGAATGAAGAAAGAAGTTGGGTTTATTCCCGAAAAGATGAAAGTTCTCAGATCAAAACTTCCTGGAGATGGCACGAAAATACTGCTGTTGGAGAAAGAAATATTTCCTCCGGTTACAGGAATACTTGATTGTGCATGACTGGGGGCCGCGATCGCGCAGCTTCCCGCGATCGCCAGCCCCACCGTTGCCGCCTTGAAGAAATCTTTCACAATAAACCTCCCAATATTTCAATGATTGTAGGGGCGCAATGCTTGCGCCCAAAGCCATTCCAACTTAGAACGAAAACGTTGCCCGCAACGCCCCAATCGTAATCGTGTCGCTGGCGGGTGTATTCGCCGGATCGAAAATGAAAATTGCCCCAGGCGTGAGGACAATGTTGTTGGTGAGTCGATAGCGGTAGAAGAGTTCGAGATGCTTGGTGGTTCCGGGCTGGCCGCCGGGATTTCCCACGCCACCCGCCAGTAAGTCGGGGACATTTTCCCCCACAGGCAAATCGCTACTGGTAATTCTAGGCGGTTGCCCGAAGTAAATACCGCCCATATTTCCCTCTCCCAACAAATCGGGGAAGTTGAGAAACACCATCCAGTTCGTGGTTTCGACGCTACCGGAAGTTCCCTGGCGGCGAGAACTGGCGTAGCCTCCCCAACCGCCCAAGGTGATGCGAGGGGTAATTCGCCAAGCCACCGTGCCGCCAATCGCACTGGTGTTAATGGGGGAACCGGCCGTAACTTGATCGTCGCCAATCCCCGTCCGCAAGCGACCTAGCGGCGAGTAGGCGTTGAGGAAGTGGAGGGCAACATCAATGCTGTTGGTGGGGGCGATCGCGAGTTGCAATCCCCAAGAAGTCTCGTTGTTCGTGCCGCCGAACAAACCCCCTCCCACCGGATCTCCTGGCAAGCTGGAGGAATACACCCCTTGCAAGCTGAGGCGTTCGGTAATCTGCCAGTCAAAGCCAAAACCGCCTTGTCCCGCCCCGATCCCGATTATCGGGTTGCGTTGGGCGAAGGAGGAAATGGGGCCGAAACCCGCACTTTCGACTCGGTTTGCGCCTCGGAAAACGTTAATCGCATTCACCCCGGCCGGGCCGACAATCACGGCAAAGCGATCGCCAATAAGCTGGCGGAAGGTCAGATCGCTGATAACAACACTTCCTTGAGTCGGACCTTCGTAGGACAGCCGCGTATCGTTGGTTAAGCGAGGGGCCGTACTGCCAATTCCCGCCTGCAACCCGGTCAACAGAAGGCTGCTGGGGCTGAATTGGGTGAACAAACTGAGCTGCACGTTGCTAATCAGGTTGACCTGCGTCCCCGGATCGGCGGTATCTTGCAGGCCGTCAACCGGGAAGAAATCGGCGGTATTATCGTTGCGTCCCTGAACGCCAATGACCACCTGACCGAATAACTTCGTGGTGGTCGAGAACTGGTGGGCATCGAGGAAGTCAACTCGTGCTTCCAAGCTATCGACTTCCGTTCCCAGCCTCGCTAACTCGGCCTCAAACTCCTGTAGCAGCCGCTGCAACGTCTCGAAATCGTTGCGATCGATCAAATCGGTATTGAGGGCAATGAATCGCTCCATCTGCTGCAAACAGGCATTTAAACCCGCTGCAAATTCGTAACGGCTGAGGGGACGGTTGCCGCGAAAGGTGCCGTCAGGATACCCAACCAAACAGTCATAACGCTGTACGAGGGTGTTGAGGGCATCGTAGGCCCAATCTCCGGGATACACATCGCGAAATTTGCTGGCATCGGGGATGTCGGCGATCGCATCGGTTTCTGCCAAGTCCCAAGATTCGGAAGCGGTTGGATCGAGGGGTAAGGTTGCGGGAATTGCAAGCTCTCCCGATGCAGCTAACTGTTTGACTGAGGGTTGAAATCCGATTTCTGCTGGGGGTGAAGAGAGAGCGAAATTTGCGGCTGGGTTCGCGAAGGGTTCGACACTTGCGGGTTCGACAAACCCATCGTGCTGGCGGGCAGAAGAAAGCAGTGGAGGGGAGTCGAGAGGTTCTCTGATGGTTGAGGGGGATAAGCTTTGGGCGAAGCTAGAGTCAGGCGCGATCGCGCCCACTGCAGCAAAGAAAATACCCGAAAAGAAAAGCTTACCCGCGAAAAACTGAGATTGCGCGATTTTAAACTTTTTCATGCACCTGGCTTAAGTAGAAACTCGATGTTTTTTTTTTTTGTTATTAATCGCCCTCAGTATAATTACAAAGCGTTTTCCGTGCTACAGCGGTAAGCAGGAAAGGCGCGGGAGCGAGATGGTATAAAGACTTGGCCGCTCTGGGTTGCTTGCAACCCAGAGCGGCTCGTGTTGGCTGAGAAATGTAATATTTTGTAATGCTCTATTGCTGGCGACTGAGAGCTTACTCTTAAAGCGAGTACGCAGTAACCACAACCGCACTCATGCCTGTCAGGATTAAGAGCAGCGTGAGAGGAGAGCCTTCTTTTTTCTTCCCCTGAGCCGCGTAGATATCGATCGCAACTGCCTTTTGGTGATCGCTGACCTTCCCATGACTAAGCGATTCAGAGCTGTCACTCTCGATGCTTGAATCGCTAGCTCCGGCTGCTTCATCGCGCTTGGCAGCAGACTTGAGATCGAGTTCCTCCGAAGTGGAGAGATCTCTCAAATCTTCTTGAGGTTGCTGGACGGGCAATTTTTTCCACGCACCAAACCAAGGTGCTACAGCTTTCTTGGCTTGAGATTTTGAATTGTTAGCGCGATCGCTTGCAGGTTTTTGGAGAAACAATCCAGAGTTCGCTTGACCGCCAACCAACGATGACTCTAGTCCATGAATGCCAATTGTTTCGCCTTCCTGGTTAAAAACAGGAGCGCCTTGGAAGGCAGATTTCAAAGTACTATCGTAAACCAGGCGGTGGTGCGATCCCTCTCCTTCTTCTAATCCCGCAACTTGACTTTCTTCGATCTGAAGATCGGAGTCTTGAAGCGCCGCGATGTAAATTGTCTCGCCAACCTTTGGAGGTTGAGTGCTGCCTAAATCTGCAACGCGGTAGGTTTTATCGCTCTCAAACTCAACAATTGCTAAGTTAACTCGCTCGTCGGCAATGCTGACACTGTCTGGGGAGATCTCGGTTCGGCTGCCATCGGGTGCGACGAGCCAGCAAGTCGTTTGGGCATCGGCCAACAAAGTTTTTAAAGTTAGAACAGAATAAGTTGTTCCTTGCCGTTCAATAATGACTCCCGATCCGGCGTTACAGCCATCAATTGAAACCGCAGTCTCGCGGGCAATGGGTTCGACTCGTTCGGGGGACGCGATCGCCGCATGTGGCAATGCAGCTATTAAAAAAGATCCGATTAAAGGGGCTAAAAATCGAGACATTGTTAAACTGAACTCCTATCTGGCAAACTTCAATCTTTAGGGTGGGCGATCGATGTTCCTTAATGGGCGATCGCGAACATTCAAAGGAGCTTAATTTCGCTTGCTCAACTTCCCCTCACGGTCAAGAGAATATCCGTAAAAACTAGTCCGAGCGAATACGGAATTAAGCTTTTCAGCAGATTATTATTCTACAGAAGAATACTCAACCGCAGGTTTAGCTTCTGTAAAGTCTGTGTGAAGTTCTTGTAAAGTCTTCGTCAGTGGGTTGAATCGAGGACAGGGAGATTATTCGTCAAATCCTTACTGTGACCGGGAAACAGCCACTTCAGCAATGGGCGATCGGCCATCAGGGATCGGGTATCCGTGACCCCACATAGAGCGGGTCGCTGGGAATGAGGTCGGGGTTCGGGGTTCAGAATTCAGAATTGATAAATGCTCAATGTTCAATGAAAGACCCGATTCCCCATCGCAGCGCGGGGAATGTGTCAAAATATCTGGCAACAGTCAGGGGCAATCATCAAATGGAGACGCGGCGATCGCTGTGTAGAATTGTTGTTGCAATTTCGTATTCGGCGTGTTTCAGCGTAGCCGTGAGATGGTAGAGATCGGGAGCTAGCACAACAAAGGCAACCGTTCGATTTTGAAGGTGCAATCGGCCGCACAAATTATTTAAGGAGTAGTTAGCCAGTGAGTCGCGATCGCAAGTTCAACCGGCGAATTCCCGATTTGATTTCTCAGAGCAAGACCCGCGAGCGCGGTTTCGGAGTCTTTCTGAGGAGAAAGCACCTGTTGCGATCGCTCTTAGTCCTTATCTGTTGGGCGAGTTTCCCCCTCGCGGCCCTAGCTGGGGAAGGCCGCCTCGGTATTGTCCGAAGCCAAGAAAACTCAAGCCAGTGGACGGGAATCCTCACGCGCTTGCAAAATGCGGGAGCGGACTATTGCGAACTCAACTTGTCCGATCTGCACCCCAACGCAGACTTACAAGATGTTGGGATTTTGTTTCTCCCCAACATTGAAACGTTAAATGGCGCGCAGGTCACTCGCCTGAAGACCTGGGTCGAAAAAGGCGGGAAAATTATTGTCAGCGGCCCGACCGGTAGTTTATCTCAACCCCAAGTGCGCTCCCAGTTGCGATCGCTCCTCGGCGCGTATTGGGGATTTCCCCTCACCAATCCCTCAACCTTAGAACCCTTGAGGGTTAAAAGTCAGGCATGGGCCGCTCAAGTGGGTCTTTCGAGTACCATTCGCGGCGGTGTCATCATTCCCGCCGGGTTAGAGAGTAAAACGGCAGCAGTCTGGCAAGCGGATGGCACTCCCCCGGCCATTGTCGTCACGCAGCAATCCATCTTTTTAGGCTGGCGTTGGGGCGTTGATGCCGTGGCTTCTATCGAGCTGGATGCGGCCTGGTTGCAAGCGGCCCTAACGCGCTATGGGGTGTTGACGGCCGAGAGTCCCACCCAACCCGACCCTTGCTTGGCTTCCCGTCAGTCGGCGCGCGCGATCGCTCCCGCACCAGCCGCTCAACCGCAACCGCCCTCCGTACCCCGATCCGCCCCGGCCGCTCGACAGCAGCCTCCCACCGCACCCCGACCCGTGCCGCGAACGGTTCCCAATCTCCCCGACTCGCCGGCTGAGAGCGTTGAAACAAAACTGCCTGCCCCTTCTCTGGCAGCTAACCCTCAGACGACCTTGCCTCCTAGCAGTCGCCCCTCCATTCCCGTCGAGCAACTGATTCTCGACCCCGATCTGCGGGAACAAGTCCCTCAACGCCCTACCGTTCCCCGTTCTGGAGGGGGAGCGCGAATTTCCTCAACGCAAGCGCGGGCAATGCGCGAGGAGCTAGAACGCCTGCTCGGTCGGTTTGAAAGTGCCGTTTTGATGGCGGAGGCTGCCGAACAGGAGAATCTGTCGATGAGTCAGGCGATCGCGCAGGTTCTGGACGCGACGGGGAAGGATGTGACAAACCCCAACCCCCCAGGCGCACATCCCACAGCGACTTCGGCGAGAGCGGGCTTGCAGCGCTTTCTCCAACTGGTGGATCGGGGAGAGTACAATCGAGCGCGACAGCAGTGGCAGCAAGTTCGCAACGAGCTGTGGAACAATTACCCCGTCGATCGTCCGATCGAAGCGCCGGAAGTTCGGGCAATTTGGCTCGACCGAGGAAGCATTGTCAAGGCGCGATCGGAAGCGGGTTTGGCATTGGAGTTCGATCGCCTGTCTGCAGCGGGGATCAATACGGTTTTTTTTGAAACGGTTAACGCCAGCTATCCGATTTACCCCAGTACTGTTGCGCCGGAGCAAAATCCCCTCGTGCAAGGGTGGGACCCTTTGGCCGCAGCAGTAAAACTGGCAAAAGAGCGGGGGATGGAACTGCACGCTTGGGTGTGGATCTTTGCCGCCGCCAACCAACGCCATAACAGCATTCTCCGACAACCGCTTGCGTACCCCGGCCCGGTTCTCTCCCAGCATCCCACCTGGGCCATGGCAGATCGACGGGGAGGGCTGTTTCAGGTCAACTCGAAAAAAGCCTTTTTCGACCCGGCGAACCCAGAGGTGCGAGACTATTTAATCTCGCTGCTGGAGGAAATCGCCAGCCGCTATGAGGTGGACGGCATTCAGTTTGACTATATTCGCTATCCGTTTCAAGATCCGAGCGTCAATCAAACCTATGGCTATGGAACGGCGGCGCGATCGCAATTTAGCCAGTTGACGGGAACCGATCCGATCGCAATTGTACCGGGCGATCGCCTCTGGAACCAGTGGACTCAGTTTCGCATTCAACAAGTCGATCGCTTTGTGGCCGAAGCCTCCCGGCGGTTAAAAAGCCAGCACCCCGATTTGATTCTCTCGGCAGCGGTATTTCCCATCGATCGCGCCGAACGCTTGGCCAAATTGCAACAAAATTGGGAGGCCTGGGTCGAGCGAGGGGATATCGATTTGCTGGTTCCCATGGCTTATGCCTTAGATACGGAGAGCTTTAGCGCGATCGCGCAGCCCCTGTTCGAGCGCCAGTCAAGCGGCCATTCTCTGTTTTTACCTGGAATTCGCCTGCTGCGTCTGCCGACCCCTGTGGCGGTGGATCAAGTCCAACTGCTGCGCGATCTCCCCGCCAGCGGCTATGCCCTGTTCGCGACGGCGAATCTCAGTCTCAATTTGCAATCCATTCTGCGCCGCACGCAAGGGCCGCGTCGGGCCGCCAGCACCAGCCCCATTCCCTATCGACAGCCCTTTCAAGCGGCGAGCGATCGCTACAAAACTCTGCAAAACGAGTGGATCGCCTCGCTGCGAGGTCAAGCTGTTAATCTCGACGAAGCCAAGTTAAAGGCGTGGGGAACGGAAGCAGATGCTCTCGCGATCGCCTTGAAACAGTTGGCAGCTAACCCCAACCCCACGACCTTCAACCGCGCCCAAACAACCCTGTCGTCCTTCCAGCGGCAATTCGACCGCTGGATGCAAGACTACGCTCAGACCCACCCCTATCAAGTGGAGGCGTGGAAAAATCGCTTGCAGGCCCTAGAGCAACTTTTAAATTATGGGAAGAGGACTGCTATATAGTGATGGCAATGTGGATTGCTTGAACCCGATCCGCCTGCCGCGCGTACCGTCAGGTCGGCGAAGCCATCGTCCAACCTAGCGAATCATCTCTATTAGCGAATTTAGAGCGAATGCCCACTTTCCCCACCTACCGAGGCAATTTACCCACTCAACTCAATCCTCTCAACCCTCGCCATTACTTCCTGTTAGCCTATTGGGTTCTCTTTCGTCCCACCGCCTTTCACTGTTACCTCTATCGCGCTGCGCCGGATTTGTATTCCCTCGGAGGATGGCAGAAAATCCGTCGAAGTTGGCAGGTTAGGGCCTATCGCAGCCTTTATTTGATGGCTCCGATCTCGCTCCTTCTCTTGGCTGCATTGATGGGGTTAATGTTCCTCACCCTAACGCTGTACAACTTGCAAGGCCACACGTCTGGGATAACGGCGGTGGCGGCCGCGTCGAACGGTCAATTGGCTATTTCTGCGTCGAGCGATCGCCGCATGAAATATTCCTTACCATCTAGCGATGGAACCCTCAAGGTGTGGGATTTGGAACGCGGTGCGGAGTCTCGCACCCTCAAAGGGCAAGGTAAAAGTCTTTCGACGGTCGCGATCTCATCCGATGGGAAATTCGCTGTTTCTGGGGGATTCGATCGCTCGGTGGGGGTGTGGGATCTCCAGCAAGGACGGCAGTTACACCAACTGAGAGGTCACGAACGCTGGATAGCAGATGTGGCGATCTCGCCGGATGGGAAGAGGGCTGTTTCGGCCAGCGGCGATCGCACCTTGAAAGTGTGGGATCTTGACACCGGACAAGAACTTCGCACCCTCGCCGGCCACGCAGAAGGGGTTAACGCTGTGGTTCTGACATCCGATGGGAAGAGGGCTGTTTCGGCGAGCAGCGATGGCACTTTGAAAGTGTGGGATCTCGAAACCGGACGAGAACTCCGCACCCTCGCCGGCCACGCAGCCAGCGTCAACACCCTCATTCTGACGCCAGACGATCGACAAGCCATTTCCGCGAGCAGCGATCGCACTTTGAAGGTGTGGGATCTCGAAACCGGACGAGAACTTCGCACCCTCTCCGGACACGCAAATGCAGTTGCTCGGATCGCCCTGGCCCCCGGCCGGCGGATCATTTCCGGTGCTAAAGACAACACTCTGAAAGTGTGGGATCTCGAAACCGGACGAGAACTCCACACCCTCTCCGGTCATACCGGTTGGATTTCCGCTGTTGCCGTTGAAGGCCGGCAAATCATTTCGGCCTCTTCCGATAACACCCTGAAAGTGTGGGATCTCGAAACGGGACAAGAACTTCGCACCCTCGCCGGCCATACCGGCCAAATCCAGGCAATGGCAGCTCTTCCCGGCGGTAAAGCCATTTCTGTTGGCTACGATCGCTTTCCCAAGGTGTGGGAGATCGGAACGGGTCGAGAGCAACCCTTACAGCAAGTCCAGATGCAACGGCAAGGATTGCAAGTTCTCCTCATTGGCGGCATTGTCCCCGTTGTTTGCGTCGGTATCTTAGGAGCCACGATCTTACTCGCGATTGGTTTTGCCCTCTTCGGACTGTTCGGCGGCCTCATCGTCAGTGTGGGGTTGAGTTTGTGGATCGGCGTTGTTTACAGCATGACCGTTGTTACCCTCGATCGCTTGATGGCACATCCTGCCTTTCGCGAGTTTGACATTGCACAGTTCCTCGATCGCTCTTTGTATATTGCTGTTGCTATTGTCTTTGGTGTTTTGTTAAACGCAGCTCTCAACCTTGCCAACCGTCGCTCCCTCGCTGCCTTTGGGGGGATATTGATAACCGGCGCGATCGCGGTGAGTTCTGGGTTAATTGTTGCTAGCGTCGTCAAACGGCCGGCTCAAAGTTTGAGAGGATCGCTCATCGCTGGATATCGTACCGCAGTTAAAGTGGGCATCTTCTTCAATCTCTACATTGCTGCTGGCACACTGCGACTGTTGTTTTACCCCTTCCAATTTCTCTTAGCCTTGGGAAGTCTGCGTTCGGGGAAAGGGCATCCGGTGGAGTGGGACGAACTGATTGTCTTGCCGCTACCGGGAACGGCCCGCGCGATCGCCCGTCGGTTGAAACAATCACCCACATCCGGCCTAACCCTCGCCGCAGAAGTTGCCGCCAACCCCTTTCAACGCTCTGCTGTCGGGCGATCGCTCCACCGCCACCTCCACCAGTCTGCCAACCCCCTCCACTTCCTCTACACCCTGCTGGCCCACTCTCCCCTCAACAGCTATTGCCTTGCTCCCGTCGCGGCTAAAGATTGGAGCCATTTTCCCAGTCGCCGCAGTCTCCTCCTGGCAGAATTAGGACTTCAACAGCTTACAGGAGGCGGTCTGACGCTTTCCCAAAAAGTGGATGCGGGTGTTCGCTGGCTAACGGGGTGGGGAAAAAGGGGCAAGGCAACTCCCCTGGTACGGTTTGCCGGATTGCTCTCCCAACTCCTCGATCCTCAAAGGGTTGCCCATCCAGAATTTGACCTCGCCGACTTCAAAGATATCTACACGGCCCTCGACCTCTATCCAGGCGGCACGGAAATCGCGCTCTCCTTTGCCGCTTTTGCCCAATTTTTGCATTATCGGCAGGCCAGCGATATTGCCCAAGCAGTGGACTTGCTCGGTTTGACAGACTATGCAACCCTCTTCGACTCCGAAGAAGGGGCCGTGCGTCCCTCCGCGATCGCGGCCTTGAGGCAACTAAGGGAAATTGCCAGCCACGTTGCCAGTTCCGAAGCAGCCCCCAATCAAGACTTACAGTTATCGGCTTTAGCTCGGGCCTTGGGGGGATTAGAACGCTTGCAAGAGTTTCTTGAGTCTGAAGTTGCCGATCCCGAACGGCAGATTCTACAGGTTATCGTAGAACGGTGGCGCAAATGCGCGATCGCGGCGATGGATCGGCAATCGACTCGTCATAATGAATGATGTCTGATGTGAATTACCGGAAACTCTTGCGAGGGATAGGGAAAAGACAGCGGTAGATTTGGGGTTTGAAGCTCTGATACACATGAGGTGCGAGTTATTTCCATCGTCTCCGCATTTCCAGACCCCTCCCTCTCCACGTCTTATTCTTAAGCGGCCGCAGACTCTGAGAATAAAGCTCGAATCTTGTCTGCAAGCAGGGTTTTAGAAGCAATACTCGCGTGGCGATCGACTTCTTGACCGTTTTGGAAAAAGAGGAGAGTGGGAATTGCTTGCACTCGGTACTGAGTCGCTAAGGTTTCGCAGTCGTCCACATTGACTTTGCCCACTTTGACTGTTCCTGCAAACTCAGCCGCGATCTTTGCAATAACGGGGTTCATCACTCTACACGGGCCGCACCAGGGGGCCCAGAAGTCTACAACGACAGGGACGGAACTTTGCAAAACTTCTGACTCAAAGTTGTCTGCGGTCAGCGTGATGTAGTGTTGAGTATTCGTCATGGAAGATACCTCCAGTACTTGGAAATGTTTTAGGCACTAACTCGCAAGGCTTTGAGCGCTGCAATCATTTCTGCGGGATCGAGGCGCTGGGTGTAGTCGGCGTTGACGAAAGCACTGGCGATGGTGCCATCTGGGGCAACAACGTAGGTGGCGGGAACGGGCAATTCAAAGGTTTCATCGCCGTTGTGAGCCGGAAGATCGATGCCAAACCCTTCGTAGATTGAGCGGATCTCGGCGGGGAGTTGGAAAACTAGTCCGAATTCTCTCGCCACGCGGTTGCCAACATCGCAGAGAACTTCAAAGCTCAGCTCCTCCTTCTCGACGGTTGAGAGGGAGTTGTCGGGGGTTTGGGGCGAAATTGCCAGTAAGGTTGCGCCTTGCCGTTGAATTTCCGGGAGCGCTTGTTGTAAGGCCCGCAATTCGAGGTTGCAGTAAGGACACCACTGACCTCGGTAGAAGGAAATGACGGTGGGGCCTTGAGCGAGCAAAGCGTTTAACTCGACGGTTTTACCGACCGCGTTGGGAAGGGTAAAGTTGGGGGCGCGATCGCCTGTTTTGAGGCTGCGATCGAGGACTCCAGAGTTGATCAGGTCTTCGGTTGCTTTACCCATCGCGGCCTGCGCCTCAGCAGGAATGCGATCGCGGACTTGGGCGCTCAGATTAGCAAGATCTTGGGTCAGGCTCATCGGATTTCTCCTTCCATTTTTTGAAGAGTTGTGTCAGAAAAGAGCAAAGCTTCTTGATTTTTAGAATGATCGTTCTATTATTTCGCAAAAAAAATTGCTTTCTCTCACAAAACTAATATAGCTATTTTGGAACGAAAGGTCAAGTAATCAGTTCCAACTTCCCCAACCCCTTTAATTTTCTAGGACGGTGAGGGTAACGCCGACAATATCTTCGAGGACTTCTAAGGGAGGAGAAGTCTTGGCCACAACGCTCAACCCCATCGCACTATTGGCGAAAAACCTGGCAAGCGCGCGAATATCGGCTTTAGGACTAAGTTCGCATTGCTTTTTCGCCTGGACTAAAACTTGGTGAAAGAAATGTTCTAAACGCAGGAGGTTCGCCGTCACCTTCGCCGCCGCCTCTGGGTCGTGGGGGCCCAACTCGACGGTCGAATTGGTCATCAAGCAGCCCTTACAGCCTTTGGTAGAGGTAAAGGCTTGCAAGCGATCGCGAAAAAAATGACGAATTGCCTCTGTCCCTTTCCTCTCAGCAACGAGCGCCTTCAGTTGCTTGTCAAAATCGCTGCTGTAGCAGTCCAACGCCGTCAAAAAAAGACTGTGTTTATCGCCGAAGGTATCGTAAAGACTCCCTCGATTAATCCCCATGTGCTTCACGAGATCTTGTACGGAAGTTGCTTCGTAACCTTTCTCCCAGAACAAATCCATCGCTTTTTGCAGCACTTCTTCTTTGTCAAATTCCTTGTGTCTTGCCATCAGGGCCCTCCTTGCTTGCGCGACAGACGCATTACTCTATATCTAATTGTAAAGATTCGCGCCTAATGCGAACGTAGAAGCTTCAACCCTGACTCTATCATTGCTTCTTGTCCCTACTTCCTCGCTCTAGCAAGGATTTCAGATAATGTACATTAGACGTGATTCTGAAACCCATGATACAGAAATGATGGCAAGCGATATGTTTACCATAAATCGAGCGAATCGTCAGTTACTTGGTGCAATCCAATATGTTGATTAAGTTCTCTCTTTACCCTCTAGAAGTTATGCATAATCAAGTTGGTCGTTACAAAGAATAGATATAATCAAGTGTCATAAAAATCAAACCCTAAAAACTCGTTATTTCAGGATTCAGGACAATGACATCTACAGCAACGACAATCCCTACAGCTTCTCAGATCGATCTAGAAAAACTGATCGAGCGAATTTTTGCGTTTCGCCAAATTACGCGCCTCGATCAGCGCCTTCTTATGTCCGTTCTCTTAGCCAAGGACACGATCGCTCCCCACGATAACTATCAAATTAATCGCGTCTTTGAAGCCGTGCAATCTGGTGCAGTTCAGGTTGTAGAGTAGCAGATATTGAGAATTCTCTCAGGCGACTCGCTCAACTCACTCCTAGTTCCAGTTTCAAAAGCTGAAACCCTTATTCTGCTGGAAGCGTAACGATTGGCTTGTCGTTGAGACAAAACGCAAGTAGGTTAGCGAGCAATTCCCAACAACGTTCCCAGAGAGCGCCCGATATTGGCCGGTTCCATCGCATCGAGCGCGGCAGTAGGTTCGTAGCCGCAATGTACCATGCAATCGGCACACTGGGGGTTGCCACTTTTGCGTCCGTAGTTGTCCCAGTTGGTTCGATCGAGTAACTCTTGGAAGCTGTCGTAGTGTCCCTCATTTAACAAATAACAGGGCTTTTGCCAGCCGAGGACGCTATAACTGGGACTCCCCCAAGGCGTGCATTCGTAGTCTTTTTCCCCAATCAGAAAATCTAAAAAGAGGGGGTTGTGATTGAAGTTCCACTGTCTCTTTCCCGTCTTGAATGGGGTGAGAATTTCGCGGAATAGAGCTTTCGTTTGTTCTCGCTTGAGAAAATGGTCTTGGTCTGGGGCCCATTCGTAGCTATACCCCGGAGAAATCATCATGCCATCCGTGTCTAGGGTATTGAGAAAGTCGAAGAATTCTTGCATTTCTTGCGGGTCGGCCCCATCAAAAACCGTAGTATTGGTTGTTACCCGGAATCCTTTTGCTTTTGCCGCGCGGATGGCGCTAACGGCAGTCTCAAAGACCCCTTTGCGATCGACACAGCGATCGTGCTGTTCCTGCAAACCGTCGAGGTGAACGCTAAAGGTGAGATAGGGAGAGGGTTCAAATTTATCGAGGCTTTTTTCGAGCAGGAGTCCGTTGGTGCAGAGATAGACAAATTTTCGGCGCTCGACTAACCCTTTGACAATTTCATCGATCTGCGGGTGCATGAGCGGTTCGCCGCCAGGAATCGAAACCACTGGCGCGCCGCATTCTTCGACAGCAGCAAAGCATTGTTCGGGGGTGAGGTGTTGCTTAAGAATTTCTTTGGGGTGCTGAATTTTGCCGCAACCGGGACAGGCGAGGTTGCAGCGAAACAAGGGTTCGAGCATGAGGACGAGAGGAAACTGCTTGCGACCTTTGAGCCGTTGTGCGACAAGATATTTGCCGACTTCGATTGCTTGTTGCAGTTGAATTGCCATAAATTTCCTCTCACCTGGGTTTAGTTGCGTGCTGGGAACTGCCACTTCTGCGATCTTGGGGGTTGCGATCGCTTTACGAACCGTGCGGCACACGATTGCAAATAGTCTTAACTGTTATACCTTAAATTTGGATGGGACGGGCGATCGCTTTTTTTGACTCCTCTACATCGCTGGCAAATCGTACAGCGGAGACTGAGGAGTCGCATCTTTACTTGCGACACTCCAACTATCAAATGGTTGGCAGATGTTTTGCCGGACTCGAATTTGGATGGCGAATTCGGTTCCTTTCCCTCGCGTTGAAAAGCATTTGAGCTTGCCACGATGCTGTTCAATAACAATCTGATAGGCGATCGCCAAACCCATCCCCATTCCTTGGCCAATGGGTTTGGTGGTGAAGAAAGGGTTAAAGATTTGCGATTGAATTGATTCGGGGATTCCCATTCCATTGTCCGCGATCGCGATTTCCACCCAATCCTTATCCAGAACAGACGTGCGGATGCGAATTTGAGGCGGGTCTGCATCGGGATTGGCTCTGCTCTCTTCTAATGCTTCAATCCCATTAACCAAAAGGTTCATAAAAACTTGGTTTAATTGTCCCGCAAAACATTCCACCGGCGGCAGCGTTCCATAGTCTTTAACGATCTCGATTTCTGGAAATCGATCGCTCCCTCTGAGACGATGTTGCACAATCAACAGGGAACTCTCAATTCCTTCGTGAAGATCTACTGTTTTCAAATCAGACTCATCCGTGCGCGAAAAGGCGCGCAGAGATAAGACAATCTTGCGAATTCGATTTGTCCCACCTTTCATAGACGTTAGCATTTTCGGCAAATCGTGCGACAAAAATTCCAGATCGATCTCTTCAATTTTCGATTGAATCTCAGACGCACACTGAGGGTAATATTGCTGGTACAGCTTGATGAGTTCGAGTAAATCTTCGGCATACTCGACGGTGTAAGTAATATTGCCGTGAATAAAGTTGACGGGGTTGTTAATTTCGTGAGCAATTCCAGCAACCAATTGCCCTAAACTCGACATCTTTTCTTGTTGAACCAACTGTGCCTGAGCTTGTTGGAGTTCTCGCAAGGCTTCCTCTAATTTTTCTTTTTGTTCGTTGAGGGAAGCGGTGCGCTCTCGAACGCGGTTCTCTAGGGTCTCATTGGTTTGTTTCAGAGCTGCTTCGCTCGCTTGTAGCGCTTCCGTGTCCGCTTGAATGCGCTCGACCATTTGGTTAAAGGCTGCCGCAATTTGAGCTAATTCGTCAGAACCTTGGATTTGCGCGCGTCGATCGAGTTCTCCTCGCGCCAAGCTATGGCTCGCAGCAACTAACTTAGCCGCACGTCGAGTGAGCGTTTTCTCGAAAAAGAACCAGACGGCAACGCAAAACAAACTTAATCCGATGGCTGCGGAGAGCGATCGCTCAAAGGCATCCCTCGAAGCGCGCTGCTTGAGCAGCGAAAGATCGTACTCTAGCCAAAGAATGCCGATACGGGAAGGACGTAACTCCCCTGGCATCATTTTGAGGGGAACGGGGTAAATTGCCCAGATTTTTCGCTTGTCTTCCGAGAGCAAAATCTGTCCAGACATTGTTTCCCGAACTTGAGTAAAAGTCATTTCGAGATTGGCAGCAGGCGTATTTTGAAGCGCGCGATCGCGCAATTCGTAACGGGTTGCAAAAATAGCGCGATTGTTGGCATCGTAAAAGATACTCAGGCGAAGGTTAACATCACCGCGCATCTTGCTGATGATGATTTCTGCTTGCTCCACATCTCCTCGACGATACAGGTATTCCAACATTCCCGAAGTCCGATCGCCAGCAAACCGAGCATTATCCCTGATATTTTCTTCAACTCGATGGAAAGACTGTGCGGTTTCCTGTCGAGCGATCGCACCCACCAAAACCGTCCCAAAGATCAGCAAAATCGCCGGGATTGAAAACTTTAACGAAAAGGGAAACGGCTTCATTCTTATTACATTGCGCTTGTCCGCAGTGCGTTCAGTTTGTCAGTTCATCCATGTTTTAACGCTTCGACAAGGCGATTGTCTAACAAACTGGCCGGGTCCGCAGGTTTCGACATCAGTTGGTTGGATAGCATAACATCAGTCAGTCGTCGGGCCGTTTGTAACAGCAACGGATTCTCCGTCCCCAGCAGTTTTTGATTTTCTCGTACGTCGGGACTCCGCAAACCCTGGAGGGATTCGAGAAACTGCTCTGGCGTGATTTGAGTGCGCGGAGCGACTCGCTTGGCACTTTCTTGGGGATGTTTTTTGAGATAGTTGAGAGCTTGAAAATGACCTTTAACCAATGCTTGAGATGCTTCTAGCTGTTTTTCCAGCACCGATTGGCGAACCACTAAAACATCGACAATTTCCCCCGGAATTTGAGAACTATCAAACAATTGCTTTGCGCCAGCATCCAAGAGGCGAGTGCGAGGAAAGCCAAAGGTGACGACTGCATCAATGCTCCCGCTATTAAAAGCACGTTCGTGTTCGGAGAGGCCGAGAGACACAATTTCAATCTCTTCTGGGGTCATTTTTGCTTGCTCTAGGGCCCGGGCAATAATATAAGCGCCCAGCGCATTCGCTTCTACTCCCACCCGCTTGCCTTTGAGAGCTTTGAGGTTAGAAATCTCCGGTTGTGCCAAAATAACATCTCCCCCTTCTGAGAAATCCATAACTGTGACAATCCGCACGTCTGAATTTGTGGTTGCGAGTACCAGTGCTTGATCGAGAGAGATTGCAGCCGCTTCTACATTGTCATTTTGATAGGCTCGCACTTCTTCAGTTCCTGAGGGGAAATCAATCAGCTCGATGGGGGTGTTATCGTAGTGACCTAGGCTGCGTGCGAGGTATAAGGTTTCGTAACCGGGCCAGGGATTAACGGCAACTCGCAAAGGTAAGGCGGGTGCAGTGTTGCAACTGGCGAGAAAGGAGAGGCTAAACAGCACTGCGAAGGGGAGGACGACGATTTGCTGTCGGAGTTTCCAGATCCACTTGTGCCAAAGGGAATGGTTTGCCTCAGAGGAAAACTGGACTTTCATCACAATGATTCTTAATTGGATTGGGACTTGACACGCTCTAGGAGGATTTAAGCAGAAGTTCGGGCTAAAATCTCTTGGACGATTCACCAGAAGACTATTTCAGGGCCGTATTGAATTAGCGGCTAATTTAAAGGATTTTCTATTCGCTGGCAACAGAGCAAATTTCCCTTCCCAATCCTTTGTGTTACTGTCAAACTCATTTTGGTTGCAACCCCGACCCAACTGGAGCTGTCGCATTTAACTTTAACTCCGGATGGTCTTCGCGAATTTGCTGTAAATTCCACTCATTTTTAAACAGCAGCACCGGACGCTCCCAAGCATCTTTAACCGCAATTGTATTAAACAGTCGTCCCGCCTTTTCGAGTGCTTCCCAACCGCCAGCAACCCACCGAGCCAAGCTGTAGGGAAGCATTTCTAACTTCGTTTCAACGCCGTACTCATTTTTCAGGCGGAATTGTACCACTTCAAATTGCAATTGTCCCACAGCGGCGAGGATGGGATCTCGTTTGAACTCATCGGCCGAGTACATAATTTGTACTGCGCCTTCTTCGCGCAACTCGCTAATCCCCTTGTTGAACTGTTTAAATTTGGAAGGGTTGGGATTTTTGACAAAAGCAAAGAGTTCGGGGGAGAAACAGGGAATGCCTTCGTATTCAAGCTTTTTACCCTGATAAATGGTGTCGCCAATGGCAAATACGCCGGGATTATTTAAGCCGATCGCGTCCCCCGGATAGGCGACATCGAGAGAGACGCGATCTTGTGCAAAGAGTTTTTGCGGCCGGGAGAGGCGCACCGTTTTCCCGGTTCTGGCGTGACTGACGGTCATGTCTTTCTCGAACTTTCCGGTACAGACTCGCACAAAGGCGACGCGATCGCGGTGCTTGGGGTCCATATTCGCTTGCAGCTTGAAGACAAAACCGCTGAACTCCGAGTAGGTGGGGGGAATTTCGCCGGCGGAAGAGATGCGACCTTGGGGTTGCAGCGCATAGTCGAGAAAGGCTTTAAGAAACAGCTTAACCCCAAAGTTGGTCATCGCACTGCCAAAAAAGATCGGGGTCATTTTCCCCTCATTTACGAGGTCGAGGTCGAGGTCGGGGCCGATTTCATCGAGGATTTCTAACTCCTCTTTAAGCTGGTAATACAGCTCCGTTTCCAGTAAATCTTCAATTTTTGGGTCGCCGAGGTTAATAACCGTATCTAGGGCTTCCTGACTGCCGTGAGCGCGACGTTCAAATAGGTGTATCTGCCGCTCTCGACGGTCGAACACGCCTTTGAAGCGATCGCCCATGCCAATGGGCCAGTTCACTGCGTAGGTTTGCAGTCCCAACTCCTGCTCGATTTCGTCGAGGAGTTCGAGGGGTTCCCGTCCCGGTCGGTCGAGCTTATTGACAAAGGTGAAAATAGGGAGAGATCGCAGCTTGCACACTTCAAATAACTTGCGCGTTTGCGGTTCCAACCCCTTGGCCGCGTCGATCAGCATCACGGCATTATCGGCAGCAGCGAGAGTTCGATAAGTATCTTCGCTAAAATCTTGGTGGCCGGGGGTGTCGAGCAGATTGATTTGATAGCCGTCGTAGGCAAACTGCAACACGGTTGAGGTAATGGAAATGCCTCGCTGCTGCTCCATTTCCATCCAGTCAGAAGTCGCCTTGCGCTGGGCCCGCCGTGCCTTCACCGATCCCGCTTCGTGAATGGCTCCCCCGTAGAGCAAAAGCTTTTCAGTCAAGGTTGTTTTTCCCGCATCGGGGTGAGAAATAATGGCGAAATTGCGACGGTGCTTAACCGCGTTTTCGAGTTCGATCTGGATTTCAGGGGGCATTCTCAAATATCGGCAAATGGGGGATGCTTCAGTCACGTTGTGAGGCTCTTGACCTCGCCAATGGGTTGGGGGCGATGGTTGCGCTGACCTGACGGGACGCGATCGCGGATCGCTGCCCCACAATACTACCCCAAGTTGCGAGTTCCCTAAAAACGAAGGAGATTGAGGGCCTGCAACTCTTAAAATTGATTAAATGCGACATCGCGCTCAGCTTGAAATTACGGAACGGAATACAACAAAATGCCAGCAAACCCAGTGCAACCTAAGTTAATTATTCACGGCGGTGCGGGAAGTTCCCTTCAGGGAAAAGGTGGAGTGGATGTAGTGCGCCAGTCGCTGCATCAAATTGTGGCAGAAGTTTACGAGCAACTTCAACAAGGGTGTAGCGCCACCGAGGCCGCTATTCTCGGCTGTCAGCTTCTCGAAGACAATCCTCGATTTAACGCCGGGACGGGATCGGTGCTGCAATCAGACGGTCAAATTCGCATGAGCGCCTCCTTAATGGATGGGAACCTTCAGCGTTTCAGCGGGACGATTAATGTCTCTCGCGTCAAAAACCCAATCGCGCTGGCGAAGGCGTTGCAACAGGAAAGCGATCGCGTTCTCTCCGACCTTGGTGCGGCGGAATTGCTGCGAGAACTGCAATTCCCTATCTACGATCCCCTCACCGATCTGCGCTTGCAAGAGTGGTTGCAGGAACGGAAAGACAATTTCCAGAAGAAAATGGCCGGGGTTGTTGCCGAACAGGACTTAGGAGAAGCGCGTCGGGGAACCATCGGCGTAGTTGCTCTCGACAGTCAGGGCCGTCTCGCTGCTGGGACTTCCACCGGAGGCAAAGGTTTGGAACGCCTGGGACGGGTGAGCGACTCGGCAATGCCAGCCGGAAATTACGCAACGGCTGAGGCGGCGGTCAGTTGCACGGGGATCGGCGAGGATATTATCGATGAATGCTTGGCGGCCAGAATTGTCGTGCGCGTTGCCGATGGCCTGTCTTTGTCTGAAGCAATGTCTCGCTCAATGCAAGAGTCGCGCGATCGCCAGCGCGATCTTGGCGCGATCGCGCTCGATGCAACAGGCACAATTTCTTGGGGCAAAACTAGCGAAGTTCTTCTGGCGGCCTATCACGACGGCAGCGCGATCGGCGATACCCTTGAATGGACGGGGGATGAGTTGATTGGGGCGTGCGAACCTGGAGAATGAGCTTAAAGGTAAGTTGACCATTCTGGATTTTGTGGGGTCAACTCACCTGCTAAGAAAGCCTTAAGGCGCTTGGGAGTCTGGGGCAAATTAAAAGCTTCCAGAATCTCCACAACATTTAGAACGGTTCTATGGTTTCCATGTCCGGCCCAAAACGTTCGACTCGTCGCGATCGCCCTCAGTGCCTTGTTTTGATCGGGAGTCAGTTGTGCTGCCGTTATCGTACTTGGCAGCGGTTTTTTGCCCAATACAACATTTAGTAAAGCTGTAGCAATGCACCAACTGTGGTAGGGAGCAACATCCTCCATCGCGATAACGAGAGCATTGACAACCTGCTTGGGGTGGGCATTCACCCAACAAAGAGCCTCGCTACAATCGAGTTGAATTTCAGCATCTGGCCAGGGAAGTTGAGCGTAAATCTCTTTGGCTTCGCTGGGGTTCGTAGCCCCTTGAACGAGCAACTCAACAACTCTCTTTGAGACTTTTTCGGGACGCGATCGCGCAATTCCTAGTGCAGCTACAATTTGGATTGCACTGTCTTCATCAAAATCAATCATCTTCAGCCAATCCAATCCATTCTTACAGTTGACAGCCAAACACCCAATTGCAAAGGCATAGGCCGTACGAACAAATAAAACTTTCTCCCGCCAATAACACGTAATTAAAGACTGTGTTTTATCCCAAGCATTGTTGGGGAGAATCCCTAGTAAATATGCGGCTGCCGCGCGAACATTGGGTAGACTGTCTGCCAGAAGTTCTTTGTATGTTGTCCAACCTTTAACTACAGCTTTGTACGCTGCCTCGACCCATCCCAGTTCAACTTCAACTTGTTTTTGAAATTCCAAAGCTTCTTGCTCATCTTTGAACAACTCTAAGTGCCGATGCACATCCCCATAAGAATTGCCAAAAGCAAGATAACTCAAAAGGATAAGAATCTCATCTTTATCTTGAATATCAGGTTGTTCTAATAATTCAATGAAGAATGGCACTGCATGAATGGTCGCATTGTAGATTGTTCCTTGATGCCAAATGTTACCGTAGAAATTCGAGATTGCAGCTTGTCGTTTTTGAGCATCATCAGAAGCGAGAGCGCGAATCTGGTTGGGAATATCGCTTGCTTCGCCGTAAGCGTGTTCGAGCGATTTCCATGACACTTTTTCTAAGTCTTCCAGCATCTACAATAAACCGTATACCGGGCAAAATAGGTTATGTATGTCTTTAAGAATCATATACTAGATTAGTACAAAAAAAACAACAACAAAAAACATAAAAAATTGCTTGAACTAGGCAATGTGCAACTTTGGAAAAGAAAAATTCTACCCTATGCTGAGAATATCTTTCTCAAGCCCAGGATGGAACAAATGTTTGATACAGAAGAGTTTATCATCGCTGTTTTCTGCTGTGTGGACGACGGGCTCAAAGAACTGACTCAAGCTCAACCTATCCGTAGCCGAGGATTTTCCCCAGCTTTGAGTGATGCCGAGGTGATGACAATGGAAATTGTGGGAGAAGACCCGGGGTTCGATGCTGACAAAGCGCTCTGGCAATACTTTCGCGACCATTGGTTGAGTCTATTCCCCCAGTTGCCAAGTCGCAGTACCTTTGTGCGTCAAGGGTCTAATCTATGGCAGTACAAGCAGTGGCTTGAGCAACTCTTAGCCCATCGATTGGGAGCCTTTGATGACCCGGTTCATCTAGTCGATGGTTTTCCGGTTTCCCTGTGTTGTCTGACTTACGCCCGTCGCTGTTGCAGTTTTAAAGGAGAAGCTAGCTATGGCTATTGTGCTGCCAAGGATGAGAAATTTTTGGGTTTTCGGGGTCACTTATTAGGGAGTGTCGTCACAAGATTTTAGCCCACAGAGCAATGCATCGGATTTGGACGGCAGCGAGGAAGGAGGAGGCGTTTTTGGCATAACGTGTGGCAATTCCGCGCCATTGCTTGAGGTGAACCAGATAAGGATTCTAACCGGCATACCATGCGCATCCACGGCCAAATGTATCTTGGTGTTAAGCCCCCGATGGTGCGGCTCATCAGTTGATTGCCACCCATCGCTCCGGCTCCGTGAAGATGCACTTTAA
>Ga0207422_1000593_pt1 | contig 105501 bp, 104 predicted proteins | sample MarCyaLeptolynsp_FD_187757 | JGI IMG/M metagenome (GOLD analysis project Ga0207422, IMG submission 187757) | Marine cyanobacterial communities from Panama - species 1 Leptolyngbya sp. (SPAdes) | ecosystem: Environmental > Aquatic > Marine > Unclassified | place: Panama: Panama City | collected...
CAAAGCGGGTGCAAAGATAATACCCTTTTTTTATCCCACAAGACTTTTTTAAATTTATTTCTAAAAAAATATCTCAAAAAAAAATCGCAGTAAATACTATCTCTGAACTTAATCGAACTTATCAGGTCATATCTCCTTCAAAGCGGGTGCAAATATACAACTGTTTTGTAAGTGAGCAAGGCTTTTAATTAATTATTTTTTAAATAAAATTTCAAACCCCTGTAATCCTATTGTTTACGAATAAAGTTATGTTGAAAAACACGTGATATTTATATCAAAACAATCGTTTTAAAAGACATAAATCTTGTTATGTTCAGAAAAAAACATTCCATCAAATAAATATTTTCATAAAAAATGGATTGAATTGTTAATCAACTTTGTCAAAATATAAGCACAAATAATAAAGGAGCTGTATTGTTTTGCAGATAAAGAGGTAGTATATTTGTGCCCTAAAATTTTATACCTATACAAATGATCCAGATTACTTTACCTGATGGTAGTAAAAAACCTTTTGAAAGCGGAAGCACTCCCATGGATGTCGCTAAAAGTATCAGTGAGGGTTTAGCACGTAATGTTATTTCGGCATCTTTTAATGATGAAATTATTGAAACGTCTACTGAATTGACTCAAGATGGCAGTCTGGTTTTATATACTTGGAACGACAAAGAAGGCAAAAAAGCTTTCTGGCATTCATCTGCACACGTTTTAGCACAGGCTCTTGAAGATTTATATCCCGGAATCAAATTAACGATTGGCCCAGCAATTGACAATGGTTTTTATTATGATGTTGATTTTGGAGACCACTCTTTTTCAGATAAAGAATTGAAAACTGTTGAAGATAAAATGCTGGCGTTTGCAAGAGAAAAGTTTGAGTTCTCTATGCGTGAGGCCTCAAAGGAAGAAGCATTAAATTACTATAAAAAACAAGGTAACGAGTATAAAGTTGAGCTGATAGAAAATCTTGAGGACGGTACAATCACCTTTTGTGACCACGCAGATTTCACTGATTTGTGCCGTGGAGGACATATTCCCAATACAGGAATTATCAAGGCTGTAAAGCTTTTAAATGTCGCTGGAGCCTATTGGAGAGGCGATGAGAAGAACAAACAATTGACGCGCATTTATGGTATTTCGTTTCCGAAACAAAAAGAATTGACAGAATACCTTCAATTATTAGAAGAAGCTAAAAAACGCGATCACAGAAAACTGGGTAAAGAACTGGAGTTATTTACTTTCTCTTCAAAAGTAGGTCAAGGCTTACCTCTTTGGTTGCCAAAAGGTGCCGCTTTGCGCGAAAGATTGGAAAACTTTCTAAAAGCAGCTCAGAAAAAAGCAGGTTATGAGATGGTTGTAACACCACACATAGGTCAGAAGGAATTGTATGTTACTTCAGGGCATTATGCCAAATATGGCGCAGACAGTTTTCAGCCTATTCACACACCCCACGAAGGAGAAGAGTTTTTACTCAAACCTATGAACTGTCCCCACCATTGTGAAATTTACAATTCAAAACCTTGGTCTTATAAAGATCTTCCTAAACGCTTTGCAGAATTTGGAACCGTTTACCGTTATGAACAAAGTGGTGAACTTCATGGATTGACTCGAGTGAGAGGTTTTACACAAGATGATGCTCATATTTTTTGCACAAACGATCAACTAGATGAAGAATTCAAAAAAGTGATTGACTTAGTGCTCTATGTTTTTGGGTCTCTAGGTTTTGAAAATTTCACAGCTCAGGTATCTATTAGAGATAAAGAAAAAGCTGAAAAATATATTGGTTCTGACGAAAACTGGCAAAAAGCAGAACAAGCCATTATTAATGCTGCTGAAGAAAAAGGACTTGATTATGTGATTGAAAAGGGAGAAGCTGCATTTTATGGCCCAAAACTGGATTTTATGGTAAAAGACGCACTTGGCAGAAGTTGGCAGTTAGGAACCATACAGGTAGATTATAATTTGCCAGAGCGTTTTGATCTCACTTATAAAGGGAGCGATAATGAGTCTCACAGACCGGTAATGATCCACCGTGCTCCTTTTGGCAGTATGGAACGATTTATTGCCATTTTACTGGAACACACCGGCGGAAACTTCCCACTTTGGCTCATGCCGGAACAGGTTAACATCTTGTCATTGAGTGAGAAATTTGAGAAATACAGTAAAAAAGTTTTAAATTTGCTAGAAAATAACGAAATTCGCGCCCTCGCAGACAACAGGAGCGAGACAATCGGCAAGAAAATTAGGGATGCAGAAACCGGTAAAGTACCGTATATGCTAATTGTAGGTGAGCAAGAGTCTCTAGATAACACGGTTTCAGTGCGAAAGCATGGAGAGGGTGATTTGGGTATAATGACTATACCGGAGTTCATAGAATTGATAAAAAAAGACATAAATAGTAATACAATAGAGTTTAACGTTTAACTAAAAAATAATTTAGCCATAGCAATTAGAAGAAAAAGAAGTAGAGGTGCTGCTCGAGTAATTAAAGAAGACCAGCATAATATTAATCGAAGAATTCGAGCCGAGGAAGTGCGCCTTGTGGGCGACAATGTAGAAGTGGGCGTTTACCCCACCAAAAAAGCTTTAGAAATGGCCGAAGAACAAGGTCTTGACCTTGTTGAGATTTCACCCAATGCAAACCCTCCTGTTTGTAAAATCATGGAATATTCAAAATTCATGTATGAGCAAAAGAAAAGGGAAAAAGCACTTAAAGCGAAAGCCTCTAAGGTTGTTATTAAAGAATTGAGATTTGGTCCTCAAACCGATGACCACGATTATGAGTTTAAAAAGAGAAATGCTGAAAAATTTCTTAAAGATGGCGCCAAGGTAAAAGCCTTTGTGTTTTTTAAAGGCCGTTCTATAATCTTTAAGGATCAAGGAGAAATCCTGTTATTGCGTCTAGCACAAGATTTAGAAGAACTTGCTAAAGTAGAGCAATTACCCAAACTAGAAGGAAAAAGAATGATTATGTTTCTTGCTCCAAAAAAAAGTAAATAATTGCCTTTTTGAAATAAAAAAGGAAACTATAAGAATGGACGAGGCAAGATGTTGAGTTCAGAAAAAAGAAATTCTGAAATGAATTCAGAATGAAGTTCAGAATGAAGTTGCGAAATAATTAAATAAAAACTAGGAAAAATGCCTAAAATGAAAACAAATTCCAGTGCCAAAAAGCGTTTTAAGCTTACCGGAACCGGAAAAATTAAAAGAAAGCATGCGTTTAAAAGTCACATCTTAACAAAGAAGTCAAAAAAACGTAAGCTTAAATTAACTCACGACACACTTGTTCACAAGTCTGACGAGAGCAACGTAAAGTTAATGCTTCGTTTGAAGTAAAAACTTTCGGTTAAACCATTTATTAACCCTGGAGATGGGCTACAAAAAGACATTAGGTCTGAGTAAGTAATTAAAGTGGCGATAATCGCCCGCCTGCTACAAAAAACAAATTTTATTATGCCAAGATCAGTAAATTCAGTCGCTTCCAGAGCCCGAAGAAAAAAGGTGATGAAGCAAGCCAAAGGATACTTTGGAAGACGTAAAAATGTATGGACCGTTGCAAAAAATGCAGTTGAAAAAGCATTAGTATATGCTTACAGAGACCGCAGAGCAAAAAAGAGAAACTTTCGTGCCCTTTGGATTACCCGCATCAATGCAGGCGCCAGACAACACGGAATGTCTTACTCGCAGTTTATGGGAAAAGTAAAAGCTAATAATATCGAGTTGAACCGAAAGGTGCTAGCCGATTTAGCAATGAACCACCCTGAAGCATTTGCAGCAATTGTAAACAAAGTAAAATAAGGGCTTTGGCCTAATTCAATAACCTTATTATTTCGCAAAAAAAAAGTCCACCCAAACGGGTGGACTTTTTTGCTTTTAGCTATTCTTTGAAACTAATTTAGAAGACCTCCTATTTCATTCATAAAGGACAAATCAAAGTTTTGTGAATTGACTTTATTCATCAACTTCACAATCTGTGATGGATTCATGTCCTCTCCTATAACTCTGAAAAGTCCAAAACCTTTTTCTGTATCAGAAGCAAAAATGATGATCTCATCGATGGCTTCTACATCGCCGGTAAACAGCAAAGAGGCACCCATATCGTTTGAGCCATACTTCATCAAGGTCTCATAAGTATCGGTGTTCAAAATAGATTGTACCCGCTGCTTTTCCATTTCATACAAGGGCTTGTTGTCCTCTTTTAACTGCAGCGCAATCATATTAACCTTTTTTATACTCTTGATTGTTTGTAACTGTTCTTCATTTAAAGTATTGTCCTCTGTTAAAATTAAACTGGAAGGCAAATCAATCGTGATGAAGTTGTTGTCGTTTTGTTTTTCTACAATGTACTTTTGTAGCGATGCATTATTTCCACAAGCACTTAAAAAAAGCAAACTAAGTGCTAAGGATATTGATAAATAAATTGCTGATTTCATACCTTCTTAGTTTTTGTTTTTATCTATATTTTTAAGCTGCTCACTACCGGGAACATTCAAATCTGAGGTGAGTTGTGAAATCTGTCTTAAGTCTATATTACCGGTGATGCTCATAACAACCGCTTTGTTATCTTTACTGTTTGCATCTTCCAAGAACATAAACAATTCTGTTACAAAATTATCGTTCTTACCTTCCTTAACATAAAACTTGATATTTTTTCCATCATCGTTTACGCGCATTAATTCTGAAAGTGATGTTGACGACTTTAAATAAGAATCTACTGTTTTTTTCATTTCAGATGCGGTAGTAGGGTTGTCTGTGGTAAATATTTTAATATTCTCTAGATTTTCCACCATGTTTAAGTACTCCTTTGCTTTGGGGTCGCTAGAGCTCAAATCGATTTTACTCATCAACTTAAACATGCTCTTTGTGACGATCATTGAGGTAACATCTTGTTGATTTTCAAATTTGTCAAACACACTTTGACTAAATAAGCTTTGTGAGACAAGTGCTATGATTGTTATTGCTATTATTTTTTTCATCATTTGTGGGTTTTAATTTAGTTTTTGTTTATTTAAATATCTTGTTGGTTGATTTTTCAAATTCTTTTATAACTGCCAGGTTTTGAGCACTGTTATTGAATTGATAAGAAATAAAATCAAGGGCTTCTTTTGTTTTTTCAAAAGCAATTTCAGCTTCTCTTTGTTCTGCTGTGCTTATTTTATTTGAATTGTTGTTAATAAAAAATGTGACTCCCAAAGCGATGACTAGAAGTGCTGCAACCGCTACCCATTTTTTAATGCGCTTATAAAAGGGTTGAGAATTGGTATCAGAAATTTCAGGCGTAACAGTGGTTTTTTCTGTTTTCGCTGTAGCGAAAAAAGCAAACATGTCCTGATATACTAACATATGTGGTGGCACTTCTCCACTCTTAAAATACTCCTGAAGCATTTTTTCTTCAGCTAAACTGGTTGTACCATCAAAATAAGCGTCCAGTAATTGTTCAATTTTTTGTAAGTCCATAATTGTACTTTTTAATTAATTCTTCTCTAACCATTTTTCGTGCTCTGGATAAGTTGACCCTTATGGCCGTTTCATTCATTTCCATAACTGTTGCAATTTCACTAAACTCATATTCTTCTACATCACGCAGTTGTAAAATAATGCGTTGTTGTTCAGGCAACTGTTTCATAATCTCAAAAACCATACCCACTCCATCTTTTGCTTCTACTTGATCTTCTGTGCGGGCATCGTGACTTTTATAATTTTGGTGAACAATGGTTAAATTTAAGGCTTGTTTTGACTTCAATCTGTCCAAACAAAAGTTTTTAGTTATTGTCATAGCATAAGCCTCGGGCTTGTTGTATTTTTTTATTTGTTCCTTTCCTTTCCACAATTTTAAAAAAACTTCCTGTACAGCATCCTCTGCTTCATCATGTGATATCAAAATACGTCTTGCCAGTCGATACAACTTGTCTTTCAAAGGCATTACAATATGTAAGAATTCTTCTTTATGCATCGGGTTAGGTTGCTGCTTTGCAATATTGCTTTCAACTTGAAGACGAATATCCTCAATTTTTGTTACAAAATAATTGCTTTTTGCAATAATGTAGTTATTTTTAGTGTTCTAAAGCATACCTTGAAAAAAGTGCCCCCATGAAAAAGATTAAAATTATAGTACTGTTTCTTGCATTGGCTGTTAGTTTTCAATCCTGTTTTGAAGATTTTGATGATAACATTCAAAACATTACAGCCCTTGACATCCAAAGTTTTATCTACAGCGCCATGAATATCTGGTACCTCTACAAACCCGATGTGCCCGATTTGGCCAATGACCGTTTTGCTTCGCAAAATGAACTCAATGAATTTTTGGAAACCTTTTCAACTCCAGAGGATTTGTTTGAAGCACTCAATGCTTCGCAAGACCGGTTTAGCTTTATTGTTGAAGATTACAGGGTTTTAGAAGCGGCTCTTGCCGGAATCTCTCTCAGCAATGGTATGGAATATGGACTCGTTTTTTATCCCGGAAGTGATACAAATGTGTTTGGCTATGTGAGATATGTACTGCCCAATAGTGATGCAGCTCAAAAAGGTGTGGAACGTGGTATGATTTTTAGTACCATTGATGGGGCGCAAATTACCAATCAAAATTTCAATTTATTAGGAGATCTTACTTCTTATGAAATTGGACTGGCAACATTTGATGGAACAAACATCACCCCAACAGGACAGACCCTTGTTTTAAATAAAAGTGAACTCGTTGAAAACCCCATCCACATTGCAAGCACATTTACCATCGAAGGGCAAAAAATTGGATACCTGATGTACAATGGCTTTACGGGAGATTTTGATGAACAGTTAAACACTACTTTTGGAAACTTTCAGTCTGAGAATCTTTCAGAATTAATTTTGGATTTGAGGTATAACAGTGGAGGGTCAATTAGATCTGCCATAGATTTATCCAGTATGATTACAGGACAATTTACAGGTCAAGTTTTTTCTACTGAAGTATGGAACCCAGAACTACAATCCATTTTTGAAAATAATGACCCGGAAAGTTTGATAAATAGATTTAACAGTACCATTAGAACCGGTGCTGCCATCAACAGTTTAAATCTCAATAGAGTTTATATTTTAACAACACGCAGTACAGCTTCTGCCAGTGAACTGGTTATCAACGGTCTTGACCCATACATTGAAGTGGTTATTGTTGGTCGAACAACTACCGGAAAATTCCAAGCATCCACAACATTTTATGATGGGCCACCGCCCAATTTCAGAAGATCTGAAGCAAATCCTTCCCATTTTTATGCCATTCAGCCTTTGATATTTACTTCTGCAAATGCAAATGGCGTTACTGGATTTGTTGATGGCATCCCTCCCACTATAGATTTTCCGGAAGATTTGACAAATCTTGGTGTGCTTGGAGAAGTTACTGAACCTCTTCTCGAAGCGGCACTTGATGAGATTTTTGGCAGAAGTCCAAAAAGTAATGTTCAACTTGAGTTCAAAAATGCCGGAAACAGTAAAATGCATTTGCCTACTTATGAGAGAATGTATGTTGAGGAATTAAATAAGAATCTTAATTGATTATTTGATATCTGAAATTTCAACTGTTATTTGATTGCGCATAAACGCCTGACAAATATGATTCATTGCAGAAACAGTTTGCCGAATCACATTGGTTATTGTTGAAACCTGAACGCCTTTTTTGGACAATCCCTTTACATTTTGGTATAAGAATGTAATCATCTCGTTATAGAATGATTCATTGCTTTCCAGCATTTGATTTAATGTGGGGGCTTGTGTGGCGTCAATATCGATATACAGGTGAATCTCGTCAATTTTATTTTTTACAAATGTTCTTAGCTTATCTAAAACCTCAAGAGCAATCGGGTCTTCACTGTCAATGATGAATTTAATGTTGTGAGCAACATCCTTGATGTCTTTTGCGCCATAAACCAATGAGCGCAAAGCAATCATATTTGATGTGAGTTGTTCAGATTCTTTTTCATTTAAATTTTGCTCCTGCAGCTGAAGATAAAATGAGGTTAATTCGTCTTCTAGGCGTTTGATTTTATCATATTTTTCATTGAGGTTTACAGCGGTTTGAAAGATGGTTTTCCAACCCGAAGCCTTGTGATTTCCATTTGTAACTGCAAAACAGTTTTGAATAAAATCCTGTACATAAATATATACCAGACCCAGTTCATCTTTAACGGCTTTCAGGGCAACCCCGGGAAATTCGGTCGTGATGTTTTTAATGTATAGCGTCTCGCCGGAAGGTTCTGCACTTTCAAACCTTCTTTTGAGGAATTTTTGAAAGCTTCCCAAAAACGGCATAAAAAGCAATATTCCTGCTAAATTCAAAAGTGTATTTAATAGCACAAGCTCCATTAACGGGTCTGTCAAATTGAAAATAACATACACTTTATCCACCACAACTTCCAGAAAAATAAATATGATGATTCCTGCCGTTGAATTAAAAATTACATTAGCCAATGCCAGTCTTTTTTTATCGGCAGTTCCTCCTATTGAACCAAGCAACAAAGTAGAGGTTGTTCCAATATTAGCCCCTATAATCATAGCAAACGATTGATAAACATCAATAAGCCCTGCATTGAGCGCGCTTAAAATAATTACTATCATAGCCGAACTGGACTGCACCAACGCCGTTACAATCAAACCCAATAACAAATATGCCCAAAGTCCAAATTGTGAGAAAAAATTCATATCAATTTGGTCAGCCACAGCGTCAAGAGCTTCCTTCATAAAGTCAAGCCCAAGAAACAACAAACCAAACCCAATGAGAAAAACGCCCAGGTTTTTAAGAATTGGCCGTCTTTCCAAAAAGAGATAAGACAAAATACCCAGTGCGAGGAAAGGAAAGGAAAAATCGGCAATATTCATTTTAAAACCCAGGGCTGCAACTATCCACGCTGTAAATGTGGTTCCCAGATTGGCGCCAAGTACAACTCCCAAAGCATTTTTTAAACTCAACATTCCAGCGCCCAGAAAAGCCAGCACAAGCAAGGTAACCATAGAACTGCTCTGTAAAATAGCTGTAACAAAAGTCCCTGTGAGTATGCCTTTCCAGCTTCGGTTTGTAAATCTTTTTATGAAACTTTGAAATGATTTACCGGCAAGTCCTTTGATTCCCTCTTCCAAATGGCGCATCCCAAAAAGGAAAATTCCCAATCCGGCTAAAAACATCCAAAAATCAAAAGGTATTTCCTGCATACATCAAATGTATAAACATTTCTTTTACTTCCTTACTTTATAATGAAGGTACTTTCAATTCCCTACCTTAAAGAATGTTTGATTAATAAAAACGAAAATTTCAAAAATAAGCGTAAATTGTCATTAACAATATGAGAAATATCACACAAATAGAAACTCAGGAGATTGCCACAAATTTCTATTCTGCTTTCGCGAAAGGCGATGCAACAATAATGACTTCCTTTTATTCAGATGCCGTTGAATTTGAAGACCCGGGCTTTGGAAAACTGAAAGGTGAACAAGCTAAAATGATGTGGAAAATGTTGCTGGAACGCAGTCAAGGAAATTTAAAAATTGAATATAGACTTATTGAAGCAACAGAAAATACCGCCCTTGTAAACTGGGAAGCCCGCTATCCATTTTCACAAACAGGACGACAAATTCACAACAAAATAACTGCTCATTTAACCATTCAAGATGGAAAAATCATCAAACACAGAGATCATTTCAATCTCTGGAAATGGTCACGACAAGCACTGGGATGGAAAGGACTATTACTAGGTTGGACGCCTTTTTTTAGAAAAAAAATGCAACAGCAAACACAAGGATTATTAAAAAAATATATGAGCTAGTTTTTATTTTCAGCCAGCTTGATGTCCTGAACCTGATCTGGGAAGCCTATATTATTTTCTTTAAGTTTTTCCAATACTGCCAGCATAATATCAGTCTTTAATTTTCCGTCACGAGCACGAGTCCCCCTTAAACTGTACCAATATGAAACTGACAATTGAACGGTGCCATTGTCAAAATTTTTAATTAATACAGAGGGCTTTCTACTCTTTAGTATCAAATCAAAACCCAAAACAACTTCTTGAATCGTTGCAATGGCTTCTCTGATATTGTTGGAATTAAAAACACTAATATCAAAGGTTTCTCTGAGTTGATCATCAATTGTATAATTGATGAAATGTTTTTTAATGATGTCTGAATTGGGAATATAAACATCTTTTCCATCAGTGGTTTTAATGGTGGTTTCTCTTATTGAAATCCTGATGACCCTGCCCAATTGATCGTCAATCTGAATCAAATCACCCATTTCAAAAGGCCGGTCAAAAATCATGACAATCCCTGCCAGAAAGTTTTCACCAATATCTTTCAGAGCAAAACCAATGATAAAAGTAGTCAATCCCGCTGCGCCAATAATAGTTTGGGTTACCGCACTCAAACCAAGCACTCTAAAAGTCAATAAAAATAAAATAATATAAAAAACAACGAGAACAATATCTGTAACAAACTGAGAAGCAACAGGGTCTTTAGCGCGTTGAACAATTGTGCTGAAAATAAATTTTCTGATAAGCTTTATAATAACTACCCCTATCGAAAAAAAAACCAAGGCAATTACCAGCGTGGGAATCAATGTTATAAATCCTTGATAAATTTCTGAAAGCCGCTCTTGAAATAAGTCGATCATAGTATCCGGAGTTTAAAAACTAAAATTACAACTTTCAAAGAAGTATTCCTATTTCAAAAATAAAAAAGCCCGGCATGAAACTCCGGGCTCATCTGGGATTAATATATTTCTTTAAAAACTGAGCTGAAAACCTATTCTTACATTTCTGCCTCTTGTAGAAAAACGGTAAATTTCTTCATATTCTTCATCCAATAAATTGCTGAAATTTGCAAACAGTCTTACATGTTGACTCACCTGATGACTCACATAAAAATCAAGTAGTCCAAAGGCATCAAGGGTCACAGACTCCTGCTCAAAAGTGTCAGGATTGAAAAACCGGTCTTCACGCCCTGTATTGTACTGATAGCTTAACGAGAAGTTGGTTTTAACATTTGGCTGAAATTGCACACTCGCATTCACTTTATGTTCCGGGATGCGCAATGCAAATCGTTCATCAGCCTGGGTGAATGTGTAGTTGGCCGTCATATTCCATTCGCTGTTAAACCGTTTAGAAAGCTCTATTTCCACGCCATCTGCGGTAAACTCATCAGCGATGTTTTGGTACTGCGAAATAAACAAATCGGGGTCCACTGTCACAAAATCCACATAGTTCTTTTCATTTCGTGTAAAATAGACCACACTGGCCCTGAAATTGGTATTTGTGGTGAATTCAACACCTGCTTCAATGGTGGCGTTTTCTTCGGGTACTAAATCCTCGTTACCATAAGAAGGGTCATAAATCTGAAACAAAGAGGGTGTTATATAAGCGGTGCTGTAAGAGGTCAAAAGTTTCAAATTGTTTTCGCTTAAAGCGAAATTATAAGAAGGATTGACACTATAAACCAACTTATTGTCATACACCGAATGCGAATTCAATCGCGCACCGGCATTGACATTCAACCCAAAGTCTGAAACATAGACCACATTCACATAGGGGTCAAAAATGGTGAACTCCGCATCGTCTTTGTTAATCACTTGTGTAAACTGGCTTTCGCCGAAAGGAATGCTAAACGCATTCATATTGGATGTAGAAAAGTTAAAACCTGCAATTGCTGTAACCTGCTCCCCTAACCGATGCTGCAGATAATTGTCCAACGCATAAAAACGCGAATCAAATTTAGTTGGAAAACCGGATTGAATCTCACGTTCTATCCAAGCGTAGGAATCGTTAAACACATAGGTTCCGTTTTTGTATTTCCACTCAAAGTTACCGCCTGTGCGCAATTGGCGCGATTCTGAAAGGTGATTGGCATCTGTAAAATCAAAATTATCAAAACCGGCTTTGAACTTGCCATAACTGAAAAACTGACTCATTTTGATGTTTTCTGTCAGATGCACACCCAAATTAATTTTGGTGTCAAAACTGTTAAAAACGTCACTTTCAAAAGGTTCTTCACCCTCGGGAGCTGCAATGGCTGAGAGTCCGTCCACATAGCGGTTGTTAAAGGTTGCGATGTAGAAAAACTTGCCGAGTGTCCCATTGACATTCACCGAATTTGTGAATTCCTCCGCTCGATAATCATCCACTCCCTGCGCCTGGTTGCTGCCTATGGCCGAAGTAAAAGAGGCTGTAATAGGTTTGTCACTCGATTTTTTGGTAGTGATGTTGATGACCGCTGTGGCGGCACCGCTACCATAAAGCACACTGGATGCTCCTTTTACAATCTCAATCTGCTCGATGTTTTGAGCCGGAACCAGTCGCAGGTCATAATCATTGGCGATTTGCGAGCCGTCTGTCACCTGCACTCCGTCCAGCATTATCACGACCTGACGGTTTCTTCCGCCACGCACAAAATAACCTAGATTTTGACCGTCGTTGCTGCGGCTTCCGTTGATTTCAATTCCTGAAACCTCGTTAATAATTTGTGCAACCGATTTTCCGGTGCTGCGTTCCAGAGTTTCTGATGTGATTTTTGTAACCACTTTGCCACTGTTTTTGCGATGCAGTTGCACTTTGGTATCGATAAAAACGGAGTCTAATTGTTCTGCTTTTTGAAGTTCCTGGGCAGACACCAGTGTTGTGGCACATAGCAGTGCCATACTCATGAATTTGTTCATTGGTTAAATTAATTAACCGGGAAATAAGGTATGAAGGTTTCTTCACCCAAACTTTTATCCCGAAAGTTTGACATTGGTTTTTGAAGTTGGCAGGTCTCCTGGCTTGCGTCTTGTTGTTGGTCTTCCCATCCGCTCCCGATAGTTATCGAGACTGAACAGTGACATTGAATTGAACAACAAGCTTGATAGCTTACAGTTGCGGGAACAGCTCAAGATTGAAGATTAACGATTTATGATTAACGATTTCAGATTATTAGAAACATTAACACAAACCCAAACTTTTCACTTGATTCCCTTTTAATTGCGCATCCTTGTGTGGAATTGCAAACCAAAATTCCCTGCGAAAGTAAACATTTTTGAATTTGGGAGAAAGGAAACTTTGAATAATGTTACTTTTGTTTCTCTAAAGACTTGAGACATTAGATATGAGATATCAGACTGCTTTACTTTATCCACTTTTACTTATTTTATTTGGGTTCGTTTCTTGCAAAAACGAAAAACAACCGGAACCCACAGCTACTGAAACTCCTGAAAGAAATCTTGAAGTCAGCTATGCCAAAGGTTTTTCCATCACAGATCATGGCGACTATAAAGTTATTGAAGTCAAGAATCCATGGCCGGATGCCGGGAAGATATTTAGGTATGCATTGGTAAAAGATAAAACCAATTTTAAGACTGATGAAACTTTTGATGCTGTGGTGCAGGTGCCGGTTCAAAACCTGATTGTCACATCGACGACCCACATACCGTCGCTGGATATGCTGGGCGAAAGCGATAAGCTCATCGCCTTCCCAAACCACGATTACATCTCTTCAGAAAACATCCGCAAACGCATCGCCGAAGGCAAACTCACCGAAATTGGCAACAACGAATCCATCAATACCGAAAACGTCATCGACCTGCAACCCGATGTGATGATAGGCTTTGCCGTTACCGGAAACAACAAAACTTACCAAACACTGCAACGCGCCGGAATTCCCATTGTTTTTAACGGCGACTGGACCGAAAACCATCCGTTGGGAAAGGCGGAGTGGATTAAATTCTTTGGGGCGTTCTTTGATAAAAATGAAAAAGGTGCTCAGCTTTTCAGCGAAATTGAAACTGAATACAACACCATAAAAACACTCGCCCAAAACGCAGAAAACACTCCCACCGTTCTAAGCGGTGCACTTTGGAAAGACATCTGGTACCTGCCCGAAGGAAACAGCTGGGGCGCCCAGTTCATCGCCGACGCCAATGGAGACTACCTCTGGGCAGACAGTGAAGGCACCGGAAGCATCGCCTTGAACGTGGAAACCGTGCTCGACAGAGCCCAGCACGCCGATTTCTGGATTGGCCCGGGGCAATTTGGAACCTACAAACAAATGGAAGAAGCCCATAAAGTTTATACCGAATTGCAGGCATTTAAAAACAAAAAGGTCTATAGTTTTTCAATACTTAAAGGAGAAACCGGTGGCGTCATTTATTATGAACTCGCCCCCAATCGGCCCGATTTGGTTTTAAAAGATTTAGTCAAGATATTACACCCGGAATTGTTGCCGGAGCATGAATTTTATTTTTTCAGGGCTTTGGAATAGTCCTCCCCCTAGCCCCCTCCTAAGGAGGGGGAACGATTTTGTATTATATTATAATTTATTTGGAAAAAACAACTACATACACCAAACACTTTTTCGCTTTAAGCGTGTTGCTTGTTGTGGTGTTTTTTGGGAATATTAGTTTGGGGTCTGTTTCGATTCCTTTGAAAGAAGTCGCCAAGGCGCTATTCTATCTCGACACCGAAAAAGCTTCCTGGGCATTTATCATTCAGGATTACCGTTTGCCCAAAGCATTGACCGCGATTATGGTGGGTGCCGGCTTATCGGTTTGCGGACTTTTGATGCAGACACTTTTCCGGAATCCGCTGGCGGGACCTTTTGTTTTGGGTGTTAGTAGCGGTGCCAGTCTGGGAGTTGCCCTATTGATTATGGGCGCGTCGGGAGTTGGTGGGGTGATTGGATTATTTCTCATCAGCAAATGGGGACTGGTGATTGCCGCCGGACTCGGAAGTTTAGTAGTGATGCTGGCGGTACTTGCCGTTACTGTTCGCGTAAAAGACACCATGGCCATTCTCATCATCGGATTGATGTTTGGAAGCGTTACTGCCGCCGTGGTGGGGGTCCTCGCCTATTTCAGTCCCGCCGAGCAATTGCAGCAATATATCTTCTGGTCGTTTGGGAGTCTGGGGAACAATTCGTGGGAAGGCATGATTGTACTGTCCATTTGTTTCCTTTTCGGAATTGTCTTATCCATACTCACAATCAAACCATTGAATGCCTTGTTACTGGGGGAAAACTACGCAAAAAGCCAGGGACTTCACATCGCTAAAAGCCGGTTGCTCATTTTGATTTCCACTTGTGTTCTGGCTGGCGCTATTACTGCCTTTGCAGGACCCATTGCTTTTATTGGTCTGGCCGTACCGCACATCACCCGACAGGTTTTTACCACAGCCAATCATAAAGTTTTGATTCCTGCTGTGTTTCTGAGTGGCGCTGTCTTAATGCTTATTTGCGACAGCATCGCCCAAGTGCCTTTTTCAGATTATACCTTGCCGATTAATGCCATCACCTCATTGGTGGGTGCGCCGGTGGTGATTTGGTTGCTGGTAAGGAAGAGGAAGCTGTTGTTTTAGTTTCTTGTTTCTTGTTTCTTGTTTCTTGTTTCTGATTTCTGCTTCGCACAGTTCGCTGCGCTCCCCGATGAGTCGGGGCAGGCTGTGTCAGGTTTCTGGTTTATAAGAAAAAAGAAGCGGTGGTTAAGTTACTCCCTGAGCGGTGGCTGAGCGGAGCCGAAGCTGAGTGGTGGCTGAGCGGAGCCGAAGCTGAGTGGTGGCTGAGCGGAGCCGAAGCTGAGTGGTGGCTGAGCGGAGCCGAAGCTGAGTGGTGGCTGAGTTGCTCCCTGAGCGAAGTCGAAGGGGAGCCGAAGCCAAGAGGTTCCGGATTGAAATAAAAATCTATTAAAAATTAAAATGTTAAAAAATATTTGTACTTTTGCTTGTACGTTAAAAAGTACAATGATATGAAAGCAATAACGATTTCCACTTTACGCAAAAACATAAAAAGTCATTTTGACCAGGTGTCAAAATCACAAGAAGTGATTATTGTTCCCAGGAACGAAGAAGATGACGCTATTGTAATCATGTCAATAAAGGAATATAATTCCCTTAAAGAAACAGAGCACCTGCTTTCAACTGAGGCAAACAGAAAAAGAATAGCAGCTTCCATAGTTCAAGCTGAAAATGGAGAATTGGTTGCGTTTAAAGAATAAAATGGTGAAGTATGGAAATTCATTTCACCAAATTGGGTTGGGAAGATTTTAATTATTGGTTAGACAATGACTTGGAAATCACCAAAAAAATTAAAGAACTCATCAAATCCATACAACAAAACCCTTTTAAAGGATTGGGAAAACCCGAACCCTTAAAACACGGATTAAAAGGCTATTGGTCAAGAAGGATCACCGGTGAACACCGCTTGGTATATAAAATTTCAGGGACAAAAGGAGTTGACCAAAAATGCGTTATCATCCAATGTAGATTTCATTATGACGATTAACTTGTAGCTTTATTTTAATGTTAAATTCAACAGAATACACCCTTCAAACCAACAACCTCTCTATAGGGTATTTCCATAAAAATGGAAACCATGTGGTGGCTAAGGAACTTAACTTTTCCTTAAAAAGCGGCGAACTTGTCGCCTTGGTGGGCAGTAATGGTATCGGGAAATCGACTTTATTACGCACATTGTGTAAGGTGCAGAACCCCGTTTCGGGTGACATTATCTTAAACGGGGAATCCCTCCAAAACTACAGCTTTGAATCCCTGGCAGAAACCCTCAGCGTAGTGCTTACCGAAGTACCCGCCTCCAAAAACATGACCGTGGGCGAACTCGTCGCTTTGGGCCGTCAACCCTACACCAACTGGCTGGGCACTCTCACTCAAGAAGATAAAACACACATCATCGAAGCCCTGAATGCTACCGAAATGCTTGGTTTCAAAGACCGCAAATGCTATGAACTCAGTGACGGGCAGCTGCAACGCGCTTTGATTGCACGGGCTTTGGCACAAGACACCCCCATCATCATCCTGGACGAACCCACCACCCACCTCGATATTTACCACCGGGCGTCCATTTTAAAACTGCTGAAAACCCTCAGCAAGAACAAAACCATCCTCTTCTCCACCCACGAGATTGACCTCGCCATCCAACTGAGTGATAAAATGGTCGTGATGACTCCCGAAAAGACGTTTTTTGGTGACCCTTGTGAACTCATTGAAGAAGGCTGCTTCTCTGCCCTTTTTCCTAAAAACCTGATTGATTTTGACGGGGAGACCGGGAGTTTTAGGATAGTGAAATAGGTTTTTTAGTTAAGATATTTATTTTTTAAGTAACTTTGGATTATGGACATACAATTGGAAAAATACAAAATCATAGAATGGATTACTTCTTTAAAGGACAAAACCATAATCAGTCGGTTAAAGTCACTGAAAGAGGAAACCCGTGATGAAGATTGGTGGGACCACTTAAGCCCTGCTGAACAGGAAGGAATCCAAAAAGGGCTGGAGGATATTGAAAATGGAAACACGATTCCACATGAAGAGGTGATGAAAAAAATGAAAAAGCGTGTTGGCCTTTGAAAATAATCTGGACAAATAGTGCTTTATCCAGCTTCTCAGAAATCATTGACTTTCTTGAAATTACCTGGGGAGAAAAATACATTCAGGAATTCTATTTACTTACGGAAAACACTATTTCTCAAATACAAGAAAACCCCTTTCAGTTCAAAGCATCCCAAAAGCACCCATTGATTAGAAAGGGTTTCATTCATAAGAATGTGAGTATATTTTATAGAGTATCAGAACAATTAAGTCAAATAGAGCTACTTTACTTTCAAGACAATAGAAGCAAAGAAAAATAATCGAAAAACTACCCTGCTATTCCCCTAACAAGGATTTCTGAACTTAAATTTTATTTTATGGACACTTCTTTAAACTTACCCCCACTGCGCTATCAGGGAAGCGAAAAAAAGAAAATGACCCTTCATTTGTTCCTTAAGATTATGGTAAAATTCGTTTACAAATGTCGCCCAGAAAAAACCACTGGTGGTATGTTACCGAATATGTGGACACCCGGGGCTTGACAACAGGCCCCATTGCATACAATTCGGGTCTCGACACCTTCAGCATTACCTTAAATATCATTAAGCACACATTGGAGGTTAGCACCAGTAAAGGGGAACATGACAGTTTTTCTTTACACGAGAGCCTTACGGTGGCAGATTTTTACAAAAAATTGATAACCATTCTTGAGGAATTCTATATTACCGTTTCTATTTTGGATGTTCCCTTTGATTTGGGTATCGAAAAATCGTTTGAAAAAATCACCGAATACCACCATTATGATAAGGTATATTCCCGGGACCTGTGGCGAACCCTCCTTTGGGTAGATACTATTTTAAAAGAATTCAGCGGTCGTTTTTATGGTAAAACCTGTCCCATTCACTTGTATTGGCATTCCAAGGATATAGCGGTCACCCGGTTTTCCGGAAAGGAAGCACCTGCTATGGAGGACGATGCACGCATCTCAGACAAAGATGCTTATTCGCATCAATGCATCAGTTTTGGGTTTTGGGCGGGTGATGAAAAAATGCCCGAACCGGCATTCTATTCGTATACCTATCCCGCACCCGAAGGCCTGGACCGGGAAACCCTGCATCCTGCTTCATCATTGTGGATTGACAATAACGGAAGCCCGATGGCACTTTTGAAATACAGTGACTTATTAGCAGAAGAGCATCCAAGAAAAGCACTTCTTGACTTTCTGGAATCTGCATACCAAGCCGGGGCCAAACGCGCCCGGTGGGATATTGAAAAACTAAAAGTCCCGGCATTGGATACCTTATAAAACTTATTATATTTGAACAGCATAGCCTATGTAACAGCTATCCTTATGGCAAATACTCTTCTGCATACTGTCTTTACTCCACACCCCAAATCCACTAGCAATAAAGTGCTTTTGGGCCTTTCGTTAGCCTTCCTATGCATCGTGTGCCTCACGGTGTTTCAGGATTTTGTGGCCTCCCTAAGAAACGGACATGCCTTTTACCTCAGCGAATCCCTCCTGTTTAAAACCATTTGGTTTCTTTTTATTCCTATTCTGGCACGGTTGTACAGCGTTCTCAAAACTCAAAACGTGGATGGGTTCAATAAGACTGTCTTGTTCATTATTGTACCTTCGACAATTCACTTTGTACTATTAATACTTGTTTTTACAATTTTATCTTTCTTTTTCTATAGCGGAAGGTATGATGTGTCCAAGATTGTGATGTACACACTGGCACATGATTTTTATAAATTGGTGTTGATTTACAGTGGTTTTGTGCTTGGGTTTAAATACCTTTCCAAAACACTTGCTGTTTCTAAAGTGATTCATAAGAATATGTCTGGGGAACATATAGTCATCAACTCCGGAAAAGGAAACACAATTGTAAATAAAAACGATATTGTGGTAATCACTTCGGCTACGCCGTATATTTCCATTCAGCTGGAAGACAAAAAATATTTGCACACCGAAACCCTAAAGTCCATAGGAAAACAACTGGACAACACCGTTTTTATCAGGATTCATAAATCCACGATCGTAAACATTCGTCACGTGGTTTCTTATACTTCCCGTTTAAACGGCGATTATGATGTCTTGCTGAAAAACGGACTCCAAACCCGCCTGAGCAGGACCTATGCCGCTGCTTTTAAAAATGTGTTTGCAACCGGTCATCCACTCACCACATAAACTCCTCAGCTTACCGCATTTTATTTTTATACCGGTTAAACTGCTTCTACATTTGTTTTTGAAATAACTTCAAACAAAAAGATATGAACCCTACCGGAATAAAATTAGAGCTGTCAGTTATCTTATTATTGCTTGTCTTCACCTCCTGTGCACAAACCAACTCTCCATCCAAAACAGAAACCAAACTCGTGGGTGGCCCTTGTGAAGGCTGTGAGGCTATTTATGAATACGGCACTAAAAAATTAACGGCGACAGACACGCTGCCCACCTTTGACGAAAGGGAACCCAAACTCAAAATTACAGGAACCGTTTACCAAAAAGACGGAAAAACACCTGCCGAAAACGTCATCCTATACGTCTATCACACCAACCGGGAAGGCGTGTATGAAACCCAAGGCGATGAAAAAGGCTGGGCACGAAGGCACGGCTTTATCAGGGGTTGGGTCCAAACCGGAAAAGATGGAAAGTATACCTTCTATACCTTTCGCCCGGGTGCATACCCTAATGGTAGCGAAAATGAACACATTCACCTTACGGTAAAAGAACCCGGCAAAAATGAATATTACCTCGACGACTATGTTTTTGATGATGATCCATTATTGACGCAAGCAAAACGAAAAAGCCGAAGCAACCGCGGCGGCTCCGGAATCATTAGCCCTAAGAAGATAAATGGCATCCTCACCATCAAACGCGACATAGTATTAGGCAAAAACATCCCGGATTATGACTAAAACGGTTTATAAATATTAATCGTTTTCGATAGCGGGACGGGGCGTTAAAGATTTGTATAATAATCGATTTTTAAGAACAGGGATGAAAAACTGTTTTAAAGTTTTTGGATTTCGTTTTAGGGTTGGTTTATAATTGCAGAATTATTTTATATTTGAAAACATCATATTTATACCCTGTTCTCATGAAAAAAATAATATCCTTTGTACTCTTCCTTTTTGTAAATAGTCTTTTTTCCCAGACCACACTTGAAGAATTTGTGGAAGAAGGAATTCAATTTCATCAGGCTGGGGAATATGAAAAATCTATAGAAGCTTATAAAAAAGCATTAGAAATAGATCCCAATTCAAGTATGGTACTTTATGAAATGGCTTACAGCTATTTGCGAAATAACGATCTTGAGAAAGCCCTTTCTTATGCAGATCAGGTACTTGAGAAAAATGATGAAAACAAGCGATTAGCCTATATGGTGAAAGGAGCTGCTCTTGATTTAATGGGAAAAACAGCCGAGTCAAATGAATTATTTAAACAAGCCATTCAGGAACTGGGACCATATTATCTCTTTTATTATAATATGGGATTTAATTATTTCAAGGCCGGGGATTACCTGAATGCAGAGACGCATATTATACAAGCACTGGAATATAACCCCAATCACCCAACGAGTCATTACCTTTTGGCAAACATTCACAACAACAAAAGTAATAAAATACAGGCCATTTTGGCTGCTCATTATTTTCTGCTTATTGAGCCTGACAGTGACCGTTCTTTAATAGCTCTCGAAATTATAGATAAAAATACTTCTGCCAATGTAACGAAAGATGCTGATGACCCAAAAAAAATCAGCATCTACCTTTCCGCGAATGAAAACGATCCCTTTGGACCTGCCGAAATGATGATGTCATTTTTGGAAGCATCCAAATCTGTTGAAAGTAATGAGGGCAAAACACCTCAACAACTATTTACAGAGAATACAAAATCGTTTTTCACCATACTTGGTGAACTCAATACAGACAATGAAGGTGATATTTGGTGGGATTTTTATATTCCTTTCTATTATGATCTTGCTAAAAGCGAACATATTGAAACCTATTGTAAGTATATAACACAAGTTAATGATGAAGAAGCAAGAATATGGTTGGAAGCTAATGAAGCAAAACTCAGTAGTTTTGGTGCCTGGCTTAATGACAGCTAAATACTAACGATGGGTTGACTTCTAACTTCGTACTTCTAAAATCTAACTTTTATATGACCTCATTTTTCAAAGAACTTTTTGCATACAGCCATCAATGCAATCAACAATTGGCCGAGGTATTCATAAAACATCCCGATACCACTTCTGAAAAAGCCATCTCATTATTCAGCCATATTTTAAATGCCCATCACATCTGGAACAACAGGATTGATTTAAAACAACCTTCTTTCGGGGTTTGGGAAGTTCACGACAGCAAAGACTTAAAGCAGATCGATCAATCCAATTATGAACACTCCCTGCGCATACTCGATTCCATGGATTTAACCGAAACCATCTCCTACACCAACAGCAAAGAGCAATCCTTTCAAAACAACACAAGGGATGTATTGTTCCATATCATCAACCACTCCACCTACCACCGCGGTCAAATCGCCACAGACTTCAAAAACACCGGACTGCAACCCCTGGTGACGGATTATATTTTTTATAAAAGGTAAACCTATTATATAATGGTTTTTATTATGAGGAAATCCGTATAATACTAAGATCTTTTTTATTTAGTTTTGGTTGTTAGAGGTTTTGATTGATTTATTATATATTTGAATTGCCTAGGTATAGTTTTTTGTTAAATTCACTTGTTGTCAATATAACAGACGTCCATTCTGAAAATTTAAGTATTTAGCAAATAGAAACGTAAGTCTTATATTTTCAGTTAGCTTAGATTAAAAAAAACTTTTTAAAATGAACCGAAATATCTTATTTATTATGATATTTTTAAACTCTACTTTGAGTTATGGACAAATTGAGAACAGATGGCAACCTGATAGTGTTTATTACAATAAAAAGGTGAAAAAAATTTATGTTTATCAAAATTCACCAAAAGATTTGTCTGAAATTTTAGAATTTGACAGAAACGGAAAAATAATTCGTGTTGAAAAATACACCGCTTCTTATAACAGAAGATCCAGAAGGAATAAACATATTGGAATAGTTACTTATCATCACTATGACACTTCAGGAAACCTAACACAAACAACAGACTCAACATATCATTTAAATGGGACTTTTGGAATTGATAAAAAAATATATGACTACAAAGACAATTTATTAGTTTCTTCTAAATATTATAAAAGAAAGTTTGAAATACCCTACAGTGAAACCATTTATCATTATAATCCATTTAAATCAACAACAGTAATAAAAGATGATACTCTCATTATATATAAAAAGACTTCTGAATATGACAAAGAATTTTATTTAAAAAGAACTTATGGATTTGTTTTAGAGCCAAAACTAAAAGAAGGTAAAGGAATAATTAATGGAGATGCTATTTCTTTTTCTTATGCTGACAAAAATGATAGAGAAAAATTTCAAAGTCACAAAACCATTCAAAATATTTTTAATGAAAAAGGTCAGATTGTGGAGGCAAAAGTTAAATCAGTTTTTAGAAATGACAGAGTTAATGAATATACATTACAATTTAAATATTATAAAAACGGCCTGACCAAGAGTGTAAGTGGCTATATTGCTACATACTACAAATATGAATACTAGGAATAAAATTGTCTGAGAGCAATCTAATTTGTACTTCATAAACCAATAAAATAATATACTTCTATAAAAAAAACATATAAATGCCCACCACCCTAACCACAATCATACTAATCCTAATCTTCCTCGCCATAGGCATCGCCCTGGGTTATTTTATCAGCAACCTCAAACAAAAAGCAGGGCAGTCCTCGTTGGAAGAACGCCTGAGAGCCCATTTAGAGAATGAAACCAGACTGCAGGAACGCATCACCCAACTGGAGCAGGAACGGGAAGCCATCCGGGCTGAAAAAGACCGGTTGGCTGTGGAGCTCACCCGCCGCAATGCCGATTTTGACAACCTCAAACAACGCAACGACGAGCAAAAAGCCGAGGTGGAACAACTACAGGAACATTTCAAAAAAGAGTTTGAAAACCTCGCCAACAAAATACTGGATGAAAAATCCAGCAAGTTCACCACCCAAAACAAAGAAAACATCGACGCTATCCTCAAACCTTTGCAGGAGAAGATTAAAACATTTGAAGAAAAAGTAGAGCACACTCAAAAAGAAAGTATTGGGATGCACGCTTCCTTAAAAGAGCAATTGCTCAACCTCAAAGAGCTCAACCAACAAATGACTGCCGAAACAACCAACCTTACAAGAGCCTTAAAAGGCGATAGCAAAATGCAGGGTAATTGGGGTGAATTGGTGCTTGAACGTGTCCTAGAAAAGTCAGGCCTTGAAAAAGATAGAGAATATTTTGTGCAACAAAACTTTCAACGCGAAGACGGGACGCGCGTTATGCCCGATGTGGTATTACACCTCCCGGATTCTAAAAAAATGATCATCGATTCTAAAGTCTCATTAGTAGATTATGAACGGTATGTAAATGCTGATGAGTTGGAGCGACCTCTCCATCTCAAAGCGCACCTAAATTCTATTAAAAAACATATTGAACAATTGTCTGCAAAAAACTACCAAGACTTGTATGACATTGAATCGCCAGACTTTGTATTGATGTTTATTCCCATTGAGCCCGCTTTTGCCGTAGCTTTAAATGAAGAAAACAATTTATACAATAAGGCTTTTGAGCAAAATATAGTCATTGTCACTCCGTCAACTTTGTTAGCTACCTTACGCACAGTGGACTCTATGTGGAGCAATGAAAAACAACAGCAAAATGCGTTAGAAATTGCCAAACAAGCGGGGGCTTTATACGATAAGTTTGAAGGTTTTATTCAAGACCTTCATAACATTGGTAAAAAACTGGATGGTGCAAAAGGTGATTATACCGAGGCCATGAAAAAACTTGTAGATGGCAAAGGCAATCTTGTTTCTAGAGTTGAAAATCTAAAAAAAATGGGAGCAAAAGCAAAAAAATCAATTCCCGAAACCTATCTCAAACGCGCCTCAGAAGACGAGGATATGTTGCCACTGGAGTAAAGACTCAAAAGGGCACTGGAGAATATAACTTTAAAAACCAACTCTCAAAAGGAAAGCAAACCGCACTCCTTCGTCCCCGGAAAATAAACCAAAGTTTCCTCCAATCCGTTCTGCGAGATTGACAAAAATTCCGCCGCCATAAGAGTTGTGCCAGGTGGAGGAATTTTCACCGTCAATCCACACTTTTCCGCCGTCATAACCTCCAAGAATTCCAAATTGCATGGGTAATAATCCTGTTTTTATAGTATTGAAGCTATATCTCAAGTCCCCACCGGTAACGAGTGAAGATTTCCCCGTAAAGCGCTCGTTTCGGTAAGCTCTCAAACCCGAGTTTCCACCCAATTGGGCTGCCTGGTAAAATTCAAAATTATTGCCAAAACGAAGTTGTGTAGCTATTTTTGAGTGCAAAACCAATTTTTTATTTGCTGATAAGGAATTGTAAAATTCTAAGTTGGAATTCAAATAACCAAAGGGGTCGTCTAGCTTATCTGTATTTCCGGTAAGACCCATATTAAGATGAAATACCATTCCTTGTGAAGGGTTTGTTTTGTTATTGAAATTTTCATACCTCAGCCCGGTCTCGAGGCTTAAGAATTCTTTGGCTACTTCAATATCGATGCTTGTGGTATTGATAAATCTATCGGCATTGCTTTCAATTTCCACCGAATTTATTGCTGTTTTTAAATAATAGGTAAAGCCATAATTGTTGGTGTTAGCCAAAGCCATATTAGCTCCTAATTCTTTTGTTCTCACCCTATTGTAATCCAATCCCAAATCGTCATCATTATTTTGAGAATCGTTTCCGAAACCAAAGAAATTTTGAGAAAAATTGGGTGAAGTAAATTGAGCGCCTACTTCCAGATTCCATTTTCCAATTACTTTGGCAAAGCTGCCCAAATAACTGAAATCAAAGCCTTGAGTGGCAAAATAATAACCACCGCTTAGTGTGTGTGTAGAGGTGTTTGGGTTGCGTTTAAAACCTTGTTTTATAAAATTTGCCGATAACCCAAGTAACAAACCATCATCGGGATTGAAACCAATTTTTGGCAACAGCAAGGTTTGATTGTTTATCGTTTTTTGAATATCATAGGTGTTGTTATCATAATCGTCTATAAAGCTTATGGAAGCTCCATTATTATTTTGAATGGTATTTGGAAGTGTTTTCCAATCATAAACTTTGATGCGTTTGCCTTCTGTGATGTTGTAAACATCATTTCCGTGACCACCTATCAACCGGACTAGAATAGGTTTTTTTGCATTTCCGGTAACGGTAAAAATATCGTCATCATCCAGACCATAAACCCAAATTTCTTTGGTTTCATCAGGAAGGTAAACTCTATCAACCATCAACGCTTCGCGATTGCCTTTTTTATTTCTAAACACTTGTATTTGAGTACTACCATCTTCAAACCTTGTGATGTCTATAAAATCATCTTTATTTGTTGCAGTTACTATTTGTAGTCTAACCAACCAGTTATAATAATCACTTGCTATGGTGGGCAATTGATCTCTAAGGTTTTTTAGTTTTTGTTTGATTTCTTCAGATAGGTCATTTTGAACTGCAAGAGGCATATTTTGAAAGGCTTTTTCAATCACTTCGTCCGTAAGGTTTTCTTGAATAAACCGGGCTTGTTCTTGCCAATCTTCAAAAGTCGCATTGGTTATAAAAGCTCTGTCTAATTTGCTTCCTGAGTAATTAATCCATTTTAAATCATTTTTTGATAGGTTGTGATCATAGTCATTATAGATGCGTGTAAATGAAGAAAGCGAACGAAAAACGTTGAATAAAGTACCATCAAAATTGGCAAAAACCTGGTCTCTATCTCGAGGAATGGGCAGAAAAATATCTTTCCCGTCTTGGTCTTGATATTCTGCCCATCGCCATTGGTCAAAGTGACGGTCCCAATCACCTAAAATCATATCAAAGAGTCTGGCTCTAATAAAAGCGGCTTCGTCTATTTGATTTTTTTCATTGTTTTGAATTTGATTTATAAGATCCTCTGTACTTCTTATTTTGTCTGCAAAATCAAAAATTTCTTTTTCCTTATATGCATTGTGGGGGCGTTCAACAATCATATAAAGTTCGTCTCCATAAGTTTCATTATAAACCCCCAATGTTTTTTGTTTAGGCACATAGAATAATTTTGGGTTGGTATGTAAAACGTCTATGGCGTTAGAGAGTGTTGGGATGACGAAAGGTGCGTAGGGATGTGCCGAGGTATAAAAATCTAAGATCATTTCTTCAATTAAGGTGTTCTTAAAATCATCTTGAACGTCCACATCTCTCAGAATTGACTTTTGAATTAATTGAAGCGCATCTTTACGCAGGGATCTCATGTTGTATTCTTTCCCGTTTTTATCTTCAAGTCGTAAGGTATTGGTTTGAAACCCACCTCCAGACCTTACCGGTGTTAAACCTCCATAGAGGGTGTCTAAAAGCGCTACCGGAGCTTCCACTTTTGTGCTGTAAATAGACCTGTAGTGCTCTCCCCACAGGGTTTTAAAAAAGGCTGAACGATTGGTGAGCGTATCATCATAGACAGAGGCTTGAACGGTTTTGGGGAATTTTTCCGGAAAAGTTGAAATTTGATTTGAATGTTGGGGCGGTAAGATTTCTTTTTCAAAAAGCACCTTGGGATTTTGATTTTCAGCACCTACAAAACGCAAGTTTACACCACCGTCCTCATAAACATCCAATATTCCGAAACCCTGACCTCCATAAGAAAAAAGACCGTTATTGCTCAATGAGCCAAAAGATTCTTTAGAGGTTGATCCCGAAACGATTTGCTTGATAGAGCGCTCTTCAAGATATTGTAAGTTGTGCTCGTGGCCGGAGAGAAAAACGAGCCTTGGATGATCTTTTGTAAGAATTTCTAAGCGTTGCATCAATTCTGTATATCTTTTGCTTATTTTGTCTTGAACAATTAACCCGCCGGGGGTTCTTAGTTGCAATGCCAGAGTGGATAAAACAGGAAGTGGTATGTTTGATTTAAACGGAAAAAGATGATTTCTTAAACGGTGTTTTCCGCCGTGAATGCCGTTTGTAATTAAGGGGTGATGCAATGCCAAAAGAACTGTTTTTTGACCATTTCTTTTCATTTCACTGGTGATTTCTTCAAAAAACTTTTTACGGGTTTTAATGTCACAACTTTGATTGATTGTAGGTTCTTTATCCCAATCTCTAAAATACCATTGAGAGTCAATGATAATTAATTGAGTGTTTTCTGAAAGTTCAATGCTCTCTATAGGACACCCGTTATGGGGAAGAAATTGCGTGTTTTCTAAATTATTAATAAATTTTTCTTGTCTTGCAAGCCCTTTTAAACCAGAAGAGTACCAATCGTGATTTCCCGGGATAAAGTAGATTTGTTCTGTTTGATTTACAACAGACTGGTGTTGCATCAAGAGGGTATGTTCAGAAATTTCTCGTTTGGGATGGTCTTTTTTTGGTAAGCCTTTGGGATAGATATTATCCCCCAAAAAGAGCGCTATTTTATCAGAGTTATTTTCTCCTTCTGTGAAGAGTTCAAATGCTTTTAGTGCTTGGGTGCTATGGTTTTCGCCCATATAACCACCATCTCCAAAAAGATACAAGGTCTGGGAAATTGTTCTGTTGTTAGTTTTTGATGAGCTCTGAACAGGATTACGCACTTGAGGTGCATATGTCGCACAAGAGGTTAAAAATAGGGTTGATATTAATAAAAGGGTGTAAGTTTTTGTCATAATAGCTAACAAATGTAACTGTGTTCACAAACTTAGTCGATTATAAACTTAAAAATAACTTGAATTTATTTAATTTTAATAAACTTTAAGTAAAAACATTTAACTTATGAATACCATCCTAGAAAAAACAAAAGATTTTGTTTTTAACCTTTTAAAGGAAAAACTTCCCGGTACTTTTGTATATCATAATTATACACATACAACTAGAGTTGTTAAAAGTGTACAAGAAATCATAGACAATACCCCCTCGCTCACAGACCAAGAGAAGGAAATTTTGCTTCTTGCCGGCTGGCTTCACGATACAGGATATACGGTAGCTATAGAAAATCATGAGGAGCATAGCATGAAAATTGCCAAAGAATTTCTGGAAAGTCAACAAGTTGAAAAAAACACCACCGAGCAGGTTCTCAAATGCATCAAAGCAACTACTTTTTCAGTAAAACCTGAAACATTACTTGAAAAAATTATCAAGGACGCAGACTGTTCTCACTTTGCAAAAGACTATTATGAGGAAACTTCTGAGTTGTTAAGACAAGAGTTGAAACTCCACAACATAGCAGACTACACCTATCAAGAATGGCTGGATGAAAACATTAAAGTTTTATCTCAAAAACACCAATACTTTTGTGATTATGCCATAAAAAACTGGAATCCAATAAAAAATGAGAATTACACTAATTTATTGAACAAAAAAATTAAGGCGAATAAACGAAAAAACAGAGAAGTTTTAAAGGCAAAATTAAAAAATGAAAGCCCGGAGCGTGGCATACAGAGTTTGTATCGCATCACTTTGAGAAATCACCTAAAGTTGAGTGATATTGCTGACACAAAAGCAAACATACTTCTTTCAGTAAACGCCATTATTGTTACCGTGATTATTTCAGGTTTGGGATCTAAAGTGGACAATCCTTCAAATTCTTTTTTAATTGTTCCCACTGTCATTTTGATGCTCTTTAGCATGGCTTCTATCATTGGCGCTATTTTATCAACTCGACCCAATGTGACTAGCGGAGAGTTTGACAAAAAAGATGTTTTAGAAAAAAAAGTGAACGTCCTGTTTTTTGGAAACTTTCACAAAATGCCTTACGATGATTTTACCTGGGCCATTGGAGAAACCATCAAAGAAAGAGAAGATATTTATGAGTCTTTAAATAAAGATTTATTTTCATTAGGAGTTGTTTTGAACAGAAAGTATAAACTATTGCGCATTACCTACACAATATTTATGATAGGGATTATTTCTTCGGTTATTGCTTATGTAATAGCTTTTTCAAACATCTAAATTAACGAGACTTAGCCGGCAAGAATTCTGAATTTTGCACTTTTAAAAAGGGCTTATTATTGTTAAACAATACTTGCACACGCATAGCTTTTAGGCCTGAGACTCCCTGTAAATCTTCTACCTCAAAACATTCTATTTTTTTGGCGAGATAGTCAACAGATTGAAGATACTGAATGTATTTTTTATATTCTTTTTCTTCTTCTTCTCCAGAATATACAATCACGATCTTCCCTTTTTGGGTAATTCGCTCATCTGTATTTTTTATATGAGCTTTATCGATGCGCTTTTTTATAATTTCATAACGGGCGTTATAACTGCCATCAATATCAAATTTCTTTTCGTCCATCCGGTATCTAATAGAGATAGAAGTATTGTAAATTAAAATAAGAGAAGCTGCATTCAATTCTGACTTCAATTCCTTTTTTACTTCATAAAATTTCCACGCCATTTCACACATGGTTTTTAATTGCCAAAGTCTTAAATTTTGAAGGTGAATTTCATGAAACTCTATTCCTCGGGAGATTGAGTTACCCAAATAAATACTGTGATCAACCCCATCAGTTTTGTAACGTTCAAAATAATGCGGATGTATCGCTTGAGCTTGTTCTTGATTTGCGTCAATCAAAGCACTCATTTCTTCATTGAATTTGGCTACGTCTTGATCAAATTTCTCTCTGTGTAACTGTTTGTTTTTAAAATCGTTTTTGGCGCATTCCCGGTATTCTTTTGTAAGCTTTTCTATAGATGCATAATTGACTTCCAAATGTCCAATTAAAGGGGTTATTTGGTTTTTAAGAAATTTTAAAGCATTTTGCTCTGTGTCAGTATTTAAACCTGCTTTTACTTCTTTAATAACATTTTTAATTTGAAAACATTTTTCTTCAAAAAGCTTGGTGCTATTGTGTTGATCTGCTTTTAAAACAATGTCAAGGGCAAGATTGAGAAAGTACAACAAATCGTTTTTTATGGCATTATTTCTAGTTTCAGAAGAACCTATCATGTCTATTTGTCCATAAAGTGGATAGACGTCTTGAAATGCTATGTCTTTAAAAACTGCCAATTCATTTTTTTGTTTCTTTCTAATAAAGCGTTTTGCCTCATCTTCAAAGGCCCAAAAAACACTAGGATGAATTGAGGTGCATTCACTCTGAATAACGGCTTTCAAACGGTCTTCATAGGCGCTAATTTTTTTTCCTAAAGTTGCGGCGATGTAAGGAATTACATCCTCAAGTTTGTAAACATTTACATCATTGAGAGCATTTTTTTGTTTTGAAACAATTTCTAATACCCCAAGTAGTTGATCACCGCTTAAGATAGGAGCTAAAATACAACTTGATAAATTACGGTTCTTTAAGCTGGTAGATAAAAAATTGCCCCCACTACGATTAAAATAATTTTCAACACTGCTTATTACATAATAGGTTCTTTTTTCGATTAAAGAACGATATGATGATGGACAAAGACCCTCTTTGCAATGTTTGTGGTCATTTCCATCCAGAGTGAAATTGGGGAGATCTAAAAAATCAAATTCTGAAAGCGAATGATTTTCTTTATCAAAACGAGTAAAGCCTATCTCAATATCGTTTACTGCAAAAAGAATTCTGAAAATGTCAACAAACTTGTAGCGTAATTTATTAAAATTATCTTCTGTAAGCAAGGCTGTTTTAATCGATGAAACAGCGTCATCTATAGTAATATCAACAAGGTTTATTACAGAAAATCCTTCTAAAATATAGCTTTCAGGAGGAAATTTTTCTTTCCAAAATTCAAAATTGCTGCTGTCACTTAAGAGATGGTCAATGTCATCCTGAGAAAGTTCTTTCGCCTCGCTTGTGGGTACTAAGTCAATAAAATCAACATTGTAGGTAACCTTGTAGTTTCGAATGGCACCCGATGCGTCTGGTATATCTGTAAAAAAAGGTCGACTAAAGTCTGTTTTTACACCATAAATCTTCTTTAGAATGAAAGTACATTGCAATTGAAATAAAAAATCGGGTTTGAAATTTTTTATTTGTAACGTAAAATCCTTGCCTGCATTTTTTAATATATTTTGGAAACGTTTTGTTGGATAAAAAAAATTTGAATCAAAAGGAAAAGAAATTGCCTTAATTTCATTTTCTGTCATCGATTCAGGAAACAAAAAACGCAAGAGTATTTGCAATTGCTTTTCATAGGGTTTTAATTCATCAAAAGTTTTAAACGTTTGTTGTTCACCTTTCAGAGGTTTTACAGCTTTTAAAACTTGTCTATAATAGGCGCGCTGAAACTCTTCAACCCGCTCATCTTGTGACTTTTGCTCAATCTGTGCGATTAACTTGTCAAAATTCAACAAGGGATTGAAAGGGGTTATGGGAAGCGTAGACTTCATAGGTGAAAGGTAGTTTTTATACCATAAATAATACAATCATTAATTTTTACTTATTAAGTCGTAGCAGATGCCTTTTACTGACACGACTATTCTTCAAGTATTAATTGAATAAATTTAGTAATTATTTGTCAATAATCTCGACTTAGAGCAAAATCAAAAACTTTTCAAAATGAAAAATCAATTCAATGGCCTTAAAGCTGTTTTTGCCAATTGTACTTTAAAAAAATCACCTCAAAAAAGCCATACACAAGCCTTGATGGATGTTTCCATAAAGATTATGGAGACTGAGGGAGTAGCTGTTGAGGTCATTCGCTTTGCAGATTATGATATTCCTGTGGGTGTGCAGCCAGATATGACCCAAGAAGGCGCATCAAAAGACGACTGGCCAAAGATTTATGAAAAAATTATGGCTGCAGACATATTGGTCATTGGCACGCCCATTTGGTTGGGAGAGCGCTCATCAATAGCGAGTAAACTCATTGAACGTCTTTATGCTATGAGTGGCTATCACAATGAGAAAGGACAATACATCTATTATGGAAAAGCCGGTGGTTGTATCATCACAGGCAATGAAGACGGCGTGAAACACTGTGCCATGGGTATGCTGTATGCGCTGCAACATTTAGGGTACAGCATTCCGCCACAAGCAGATGCAGGTTGGATAGGAGAAGTAGGCCCCGGACCTAGTTATGGCGATACAAAATGGCAAGATGAAAAATTAAACTCTCCAGTGGGTTTTGATTCAGACTTTACAAATCGCAATACCACTTTTATGACTTACAACCTGTTGCATCTGGCTAAAATGCTCAAAGAACAGGGCGGATATCCTGCTTATGGCAACTCCCGAAGAGACTGGGATGATGGCACACGATGGAATTTTGAAAACCCCGAATACCGTTAAATTTGATTTAACAATTTTTAATTTAAGCAACGCAATTATTATGGAAAACAGGTTTCTTGATGTGCACAAAGTAGTAGGTGAAATGAGTCGAGAGACCTGGAAAAATCTACGGGAAATTACCACGATTAAAGCTTTGATTTTATCTGTGATGGGCGGTAGCTTCATCACTTTTGGTGCTTGGTTCTCAGTGTTGCTTTCTACCGGTATTGAAATCACAGGAACCGCTCTTCTTCTTCAAGGACTTGGCTTCTCAGTTGGCTTTTTTATGGTGATTCTCTCTGGAGCGCTCTTGTTTTCTGAAACCAATGTGGTGCTTCCTGCTTCTCTCTTAAATTGCACTTCAAAAGAGTTGGTTAGGGGATCTCTAAAATTTTGGGTGATTACCATTGTTGGAAACAGCATTGGTGCTTATTTTGTAGGGTTTTTTATCAATTATGCTCAAGAATACCCCCCTGAAGTATTTGAAAACCTTTCACACATCATAGACAAAAAAATGTACTACATTAGAGGTGGTGATACCATTCATTGGTTTAAAGCTTTACTCTCCGGAATATTTGGAAATTGGATGGTTGGAATGGCCGCGGTTTTTGCCATTATGGGTAAAACAATCATTGGAAAATACATTCCTGTTTTTTTGATTGTCTCCCTCTTTGTTGCTGCTAATTTTCAACACAGCCCGGCTAATATGGGTTATTTCTCTTTAATTATGCACTCAGGAAATGGGCCCGGCTGGCAAAATGCTTTGCTATGGAATATTTTACCGGCAGCCATTGGCAATATACTTGGAGGAATAGTTATGGTAGCTTTACCTTTTTGGTATGCCCTCTCCCCTCACCAAAAAGACAAACTAAAAATTAAATCTTGAAATCATCAACCATTCAAAAACTAAAATATACAATCTCAAAAAATGAGTAGAATAAAAATCATTCAACCTGAAGAGGCAACTGGCAGACTTAAAGAAATATACAATCAACTCAAACATCAAAGAGGGCAAATTGCAGAAGTTCATAAAATCCAAAGCTTGCGTCCCGAAAGCATTGTAAAACACATCGATTTGTATATGGAAATCATGTTTACAAAATCTGAACTTTCCCGCGCGCTGCGAGAGATGATTGCTGTTGTAGTCTCAATAACAAATAATTGTCACTACTGTGCTGCCCACCACGGAAGCGCTCTCAACCATTATTGGAAAAACGATGAAAAACTGCAACAACTCAAAACCAACTATTTAAAAGCAGATTTAACAACTGCTGAACTAGCACTTTGTCATTTTGCCGAAACCCTCACCAAAACCCCCGGCGAAACACTTAAAACAGATCTCAATTCAAATTTAAGAAAACTCGGGCTGTCAGATGCCGCCATCCTGGACGCCACTCTCGTGGTGGCTTATTTTAATTTTGTAAACCGCATCGTGCTCAATCTTGAAGTGGAACTCGAGCAAGACGGTGGAACCAACTATAAATATTAACTAAATTATAAATCACCATGAAAATCAACATTCTTATCATCAGTTTTCTTCTTTCTGCTACTACATTTGCGCAAATCGCAGAAAAAGCCGAAACAATTTCTCCATTATTAATTGGTGAAAAAGTGCCTGCTACTGAAATAACTTCTACCAACAATCAAAAATCAACTTTAATAGAACTTGCTAAAAATAAGCCCACAGTCCTTTTATTCTACAGAGGAGGTTGGTGCCCCTATTGCAACACACATCTTTCAGCAGTAGGTGAAATTAACGAGGAAATCACTAAGTTGGGTTATCAAATTGTAGGTATAAGCCCCGATACTCCTCAAAAGTTGAGCGAATCTATCGAAAAACAAGACTTAGACTATCAACTCTTTTCTGATTCCTCAGGTGCGCTCATTCAAGCAATGGGTATCGCTTTTAAAGCACCGGAAAATTACAGCACTATGTTGTTTGATTTTTCAGACGGTGCCAACAAAGGATTTCTACCTGTGCCGAGTTTATTTATTTTGAATGCAGAAGGAACCATCGTTTTTGAGTATATCGCGCCAGATTATAAGCAAAGAATTAGTTCAACTTTGCTGCTAGCTGTTCTAAATGCCTTAAATCAAGAGGCAGAATAGTATTTCGCACTTTTGGTATCTAAAAGAGCTTATTAATTTTTAGGGAGTCACCTCAAAAACAAGTGTATCTGGATAAAACGCTACCCAAGCAAACCAAAAATTTGTTACTGCAGGCAGTTTGTTTCCTTGTTTGTCAAAGATTTCTGCACTGTTAGCCTCAGAATCATAGATAATTGTTAGTGTCTTGCTCTGAAAAACATCTGTGATTTCTTTTTTCTGCAATTTATTAAGTGTCGAAAAAGGATATGCCTTATACTTGCCATTAACTTCAATGCCAATGACTAATTCTTTGGGTTTAAAGCGGTCATCATAATTACTAAGCGGAAAATAGATTGCATCGCTTGTTTCATAACCGGGATAAGGATTTAGAGAATAATTTCTATTAAAACCGGTGTCTTCAGAAAGCACCAAAGTGTTTGGGTATTGTTCTTTCCAATTTTTCCAAGTAGTATTTGCTGTGGGTATTATTTCCAAACTCTTGCCCTTTAGAGGCCCTGCAACAGCTTCAAAAAGTAGTTGTGACCAAAGTGTCTCTGTTTGTCTGTCATAGAGCAACACATCGCTGTTATAAAGTAGACCGGAAACCCCAAAGGTTTTTCGTGAACCCTGAATAATGGCTTCAAAAGCGATACCACTACCACATAAAGGGCAGTAAGTAATTGCCACAGGTTCTCGATCAAAAAAATCATTGACAATCTCGTGATAATTTAAAATGTTTATGGGGTAAGCTTTGGCCACTCCGTTAAGGTAAACACCCAAAACCCGGTCAGAGTCTTTCAAGGTAGTTTGAGAAGGTTTGATAAATTTAGGAAAATCAATCGATGGAATTCCATCTCTGGGTGGACCACCGTCTCTTATTTCAGAAACGGGAATGCTTGCATCGCTTAAGTCAAAGCCTTTCATAGTTTGACTCAAGCAATTTTGAGTCAAAAGGATTGCTAGTGAATAAAAAAAGAGGGATTTCATGTTGCTTATAATTTTAGGGGTTTAAAATTTGTGTATGCTTTTAAGCTAAGATTTTTACTTTTTAATTTCTATCAGTCTGCAAAAAGGGCTGTTATCTCTTCCGAACTCATACCCCATTTGCCACCAACGCTTCATCATAACTGGATCAAAAATGAGTGCGTTTTTTGTGAGCAATTCAGGGGGGTGGTAAAAGTTTAAATTGACCTGAGAACTCTTACTTTGTAGTTTTCCAATCACAATATCGTCAGCAATGATTTGATTCATCATAAAATCAAAAACACGTGTTGTTAGCTCAAAGGCATTTTTGATGGCTTTTTTTTTAAAATTCGGTTTTTGGGTTTTTAAAACAATGACATCTACTTCGCAAGCACCTCTTCTAATGGCTTCTGCTATAGGCACAATATTTCCCAAACCCCCGTCTGCATAGTCAAACCCATCTTTTTCTAATAAGCTCATAAAAGGAACCATATTTGCCGAAGCCCAAATCCAATCACAATAGTCTTCATAAGAATATTCCTTGAGGCGTTTGTATTCCACTTGGTTTAAGCTCATATTTGAAACGGTTACCACTACTTCAGAACGATTTTGTTTCATTTTTTCAAAATCATTGGGCGTTATAATTTCGCAAATGAGCTTTTTTAGGTTTTTGCTTTCGCCGAAAGTTTTTTTGCCTTTTAAAAACATTTTTAGAATGTTGAAATGATTCATTCGCATTTCAAACTCGCCTTTGCGTTTTTTGATGATAAAAGGACTGATACTAAAAACATCCTTTTGATTGACCGAGGTATAGATTGATTTTAATTTATCAATTTCTCCTATAGAGAGAAGAGGCACGAGAAGGCTTCCAGTAGAAGTGCCTACAAAAATATCATACTCTCTCTTGCAATCGCGCAAAAGATATTCTGAAATACCCCCTGCAAAGGCTCCTTTGCTTCCTCCTCCGGAAATTACTAGAGCCCTCATAATCTATTTTGCCGAAGCGAATTTTACAAAATACACGACAACAATTCCAAAAACCATATGACCCACCAAGCTACCTATTGTCATAATCATCAAATTTCCAGTGGGCATAGACATCTGAGGCATCATTGAACTCATGATTTTCATCCCTAACTGTGCAATTGCAAAAGCAATCATTCCAAAAAGTAATCCTCTTATGAGGGTGTTTTTTATTTTTGATAGGATGCTCAAAAAAATAAAGGTATATAAGAATCCAAAAACAATCCCAATCATAAAATGTGTTATCCATCCTAAGAAAACTCCAACTCCCATAGTATCAGCCAGCATTTGAGGAGGATTCATTCTGGGCATTCCCAAAGCTGTCGTAAGCATCATAAATAATGTCATTGCGATAGTAGCCACAATACCCGCTGTAAAGCCTTGATTAAAAGTTGTGTTCATAATTAAAGGTATTTCTCGATGACAGATAATGAATAGTTGTATTTATAATTTAAAAATTAATCACCGCTAAAAGCAGCATCAATCTCTGTGTGAAAAATATGATTGGAATAATTACTAATAGTCTTTACGGCTTGAGCTAAAATAATTGCTAATATTTGTTTTTCAGAATAACCGGCATTAAGAAAGGCTTTAGCTTGCTCGGGACTTGGGTTTCCACGAGATTCATTCATAATTTTTGTGAATTCGTGCAGTGCTTTTAATTTTGGATTGGGCACTTCTTTATTTTCAAGTATTGCTTCTACAACATCTTTAGGAGTTTTAGACATATTGAGTGCTAAAAAACTGTGCGCTTTGGAGCAATACCCACAAGAATTGCTTACACTCAAGGTTAAAAAAACGACTTCTTGTTCGGCTGGAGAAAAACCGCTGTCTGTTCTAAAATGTTTGTAACCGGTATCATAAGTATCTTGAAGTCCGGGAAGATTCACCATGTTTTTATACATATTAGGAATCATTCCCATGCCCTTTTGGGCTTTTTCAAGTATTTCCTTTTGTGCATCATTTGCGTTTTCTAATTCAACTGGATTTAAACCAATTTTGTAAGTTTCGTAAGACATATATAAATAGTTTTTTTGTTATACCACTTTGGTCGATAAAACAAGAAGTAGATTACGACACTAGTAGTTTTTATAAAAACTTTAAGATTGGAATTTAATTTTGGCTAGCCGTAAAATGAAAAGCTTTTAATGCGGGCTTCTGAAGACGAGGATATGTTGCCGCTGGAGTAGTGCATAACCCCCTCAGGGTTTTGAATCCTGAGAGGGTTGACGGTATCAGAGTCGATTCTCCTTAATCTCCTCGACTACCTCAGGGTTCAATAAAGTAGAAATATCCCCAAAGTTGGAGAAATCCCCTTCTGCAATTTTTCTGAGAATGCGGCGCATAATTTTTCCTGAGCGGGTTTTGGGCAGACTGGAAACGAATTGTATTTTATCAAGTTTGGCAATAGGTCCCATTTGATCCGTAATTAAGTCATTGATTTCTTTGCGCAAGTTATCGGGTACTCTTCCGGCACCGGTTTCTTTCAACATCACAAAACCATACAATGCATTTCCTTTGATGTCGTGCGGAAAGCCCACGATAGCACTTTCGGCCACAGCGGGATGCTCGTTGATGGCATCTTCAATGGGTGCCGTGCCCAGGTTGTGCCCGGAGACGATGACCACATCGTCCATGCGTCCTGTGATGCGATAATAGCCCACCTCATCGCGCAAGGCACCATCGCCTGTAAAGTATTTTCCGGGGAAAGCGGTAAAATAGGTTTCTTTAAAACGCTTGTGGTCTCCCCAGATGGTGCGCGCCATCCCCGGCCAGGGAAATTTCATACACAAACTTCCCACGACCTGATTGTCTTCAACCTCGTTGCGCAACTCATCCATCAAAACAGGCTGAACCCCGGGTAATGGCATAGAGGCATAAGTGGGTTTTGTGGGGGTTACAAAGGGTAATGGTGAGATGAGAATTCCACCTGTTTCGGTTTGCCACCAGGTATCTACCAAGGGGCAGCGTTTTTTACCCACGTGATCGTTGTACCAATGCCACGCCTCTTCGTTGATGGGTTCGCCCACAGAGCCAATAACTTTCAGTGAAGACAAATCGTGTTTTTCAACAAAATCGAGGTTTTCTTTCGCCAAGGCACGAATCGCTGTGGGAGCGGTATAAAACTGAGTTACTTTGTGTTTTTCCACGATTTGCCAGAAACGACCAAAATCTGGATAAGAAGGCACACCTTCAAACAAAAGGGTGGTGGCGCCGTTTAGCAAAGGCCCGTATACTATATAAGAATGCCCGGTAATCCAGCCAATATCTGCAGTACACCAATAGACATCGTTTTCTTCATAGCGAAACACGTTTTTGAAGGTGTAGGCAGTATACACCATATAACCGGCGGTGGTGTGGACCATGCCTTTTGGTTTTCCGGTTGAACCGGAAGTGTAGAGAATGAACAACGGGTCTTCGGCTTTCATAATTTCGGCCACGTGATTGGCAGAGGCTTTTTCTAGCATAGGAGCCAGCCAAAGGTCACGACCCTCTTTCATACTGATTTTAGCTTTTGTGCGTTTTGCTACAAGCACGGTTTTTACATTAGGACAATTTTCCAACGCATCATCTACTATACCTTTTAAGTCGATGGTTTTGCTTCCGCGAAAGCCGCCGTCTGCTGTAATCACGACGCGACAATCAGAATCATTGATACGGTTTTCAAGTGCTTTGGATGAAAAACCGGCAAACACTACCGAGTGTACCGCACCAATGCGGGCACAGGCAAGCACCGAAACGGCCAACTCGGGAATCATCGGTAAATAAATGCAGACGCGGTCGCCTTTTTGAACGCCTTGTTCCTGCAAGACATTGGCCATCTTGGCAACGCGGTTATACAATTGTTTATAGGTGATGTGCTGTGCTGCTTCGTTGGGGTCGTTGGGTTCAAAGAGAATAGCGGTTTGATCGCCGCGTTTGGCCAGGTGTTGGTCGATGCAGTTTTTGGTAATGTTGAGTTTGGCGCCGTCAAACCAGTTGAATTCGGCTTCCTGCATATCATAGTCCAGCACGGAGTCCCATTTGCGATACCAGGTGAAGTTGTCATCGGCTATTTTGTCCCAGAATCCCTTAGGGTCTTTGACCGATTTTTTATAGGCTTTGAAGTAATGTTCCAGATTTTTTATTTTATAAAAACTCATATACGTTGATTTTAAAATTTTACGTTAATGTTTCACAGCCTTACCGGCACCAGAGGGAATTCTGATGTTTTCAACAATTCTTTGAACATTTTTGGGAGGCTCTTTTGTAAATGTATTAACAATCAATGCAAAAGCAAAATTTACAAGCATCGCAATGGTTCCAAAACCTTCAGGCGAAATGCCAAACCACCAGCTTTCTTTTAGTAATGAGACAGCCTCTTTTCCTCCGTCAAAAACACCAAATTTGAATTTCATAATATAGAAAAGCATCAAAAGCATTCCCACAATCATACCTCCCACAGCGCCTTCTTTGTTCATTTTTTTATAGAATATGCCTAGTATTATTGCAGGAAAAAAGGAAGCAGCTGCAAAACCAAAAGCCAGGGCAACAACTGCTGCCACAAATCCGGGCGGATTGATTCCAAAATATCCGGCGACACATACCGCACCAATAGCTGAAATTCTTGCGATTGCTAATTCTGTTTTTTCTGAAATGTTGGGTTTAATCATTTTCTTGATTAAATCATGAGATATTGAGGAAGAGATAACTAGCAAAAGACCGGCAGCTGTAGAAAGAGCTGCTGCCAAACCACCTGCGGCCAGCAAAGCAACTACCCAATTTGGCAGCTTAGCAATTTCGGGGTTTGCCAGAACCATAATATCATTGTCAATCATCAATTCATTCACAGATGCATCTGCTACATACTGAATAACACCATCTTCATTTTTATCATTGAATTTCAGCAAACCGGTTTCTTCCCACTTAGAAAACCATTCCGGCATATCTGCATATTCTTTATTGCTTACCGTTTCTATCAAATTTGTACGAGCAAAAACGGCTACTGCAGGGGCCGTTGTGTAAAGTATCGCGATGAATAGCAGCGCTAAACCGGCAGATTTTCTGGCATCTTTCACTTTTTTAACCGTAAAAAAACGAATGATCACGTGTGGTAAACCGGCAGTACCCACCATAAGGGCCAGCGTAATTGCAAATACATCTATCCTGGATTTGCTTCCACTTGTATATTCAGAAAAACCAAGTTCTGTTGACAAGCCATTCAGTTTATCAATCAGATAGGTCCCCGAGCCATCTGCAAGCGTGCTTCCCATACCTATTTGGGGTATGGGGTTTCCGGTCATTTGTATCGAGATAAAAATTGCAGGCACCATAAAAGCAAAAATCAACACACAATATTGTGCTACTTGTGTATAAGTAATGCCTTTCATGCCACCAAGAACGGCATAAAACAAAACAATGATCATTCCGATAAGAACTCCGGTATTGATATCTACCTCCAAAAACCTTGAAAAAACAACCCCCACACCACGCATTTGACCGGCGACATAGGTAAAGGAAACTATCAAGGCGCAGACCACTGCAACAGATCTTGCCGTTTTTGAATAATATCTGTCACCAATAAAATCGGGTACAGTAAACTTTCCAAATTTTCTAAGGTAAGGAGCCAGTAAAAGGGCCAATAATACATAACCTCCTGTCCAGCCCATTAAGTAAACAGCCCCATCATATCCCATAAATGAAATCAATCCTGCCATGGAGATAAAAGAAGCGGCACTCATCCAGTCTGCAGCGGTTGCCATACCATTTGCAAGTGGACCCACACCTCCCCCGGCTACATAAAAGTCTTTTGTTGAACCTGCCCGTGACCAGATTGCTATGCCGATATAAAGTGCAAATGTGATGCCTACGATAATATATGTCCAAATTTGTACACTCATTGTTGTGATTTTTTAAAAGGGGTTGTTATTCGTTAAAACCATATTTTTTATCCAGTTTGTTCATCAATCGCACATAGACAAAGATGAGAATAACAAACACATAGATGGAACCCTGTTGAGCAAACCAAAACCCCAGTGGAAACCCACCAATTTGAAATGCATCTAAGGCATCTTTAAATAAAATTCCGGCGCCATATGAAACGGCAAACCAAATAATAAGGAGAATAGCGACATATCTTATATTTTCCTTCCAGTATGCAGTTGCGTGTTTTTGCTTTTCACTCATAATTTTCGGTTTTAGATTCAAGAGTAAGTTAGGAATAATGACTCACCATAAAACAATATGTACTTAAACTTGAAGTAATTTTGATACGAATATAGAGAGATAAAAAAAAATGCCATTAGATTGGATGGCGTTTTTTTAATTATTCTGTTTTATATTTTTTAAAATAAAACTACTCTTATCTAAAAAACTTGTTTCATTTTAAATTAAAAAAGCCTTCATTTTTTATAATGAAGGCTTGAAAATTACTTTTTGAAATTCATTTTTTTTACTTACTCAAATACATCTTTCTTCTGCTGTACAACTCATAAAAGGCATCGTCTTTTAAATCGTCAATAAAGAGAATGCTTTCACCCGTACTTTTCATCTCGGGACCCAACTGTTTGTTCACATTAGGGAATTTGTTGAAAGAGAATACCGGTTGCTTGATAGCAAATCCTTTTAATTGGGGATTGAAATCAAAGTCGGTTACTTTCTTTTTGCCCAGCATCACTTTGGTGGCATAGTTTACATAAGGCTCTCCATAAGCCTTTGCAATAAACGGAACCGTTCTAGATGCACGCGGGTTGGCTTCAATGATGTAAACCATGTCGTCTTTAATCGCAAACTGAATGTTGATTAAGCCCACGGTTTTGAGTGCTAAAGCAATCTTTTGGGTGTGGTCCTTAATTTGTTGCATCACAAATTCACCCAGGTTAAAAGGCGGCAAGGTAGCGTTTGAGTCTCCTGAGTGTATTCCGCAGGGTTCAATATGCTCCATTATACCAATGATATAGACGTTTTCGCCGTCACAAATCGCATCGGCTTCTGCTTCTATAGCTCCGTCCAGATAGCGGTCTAAAAGGAGCTTGTTGTTTGGTATTTTTCGAAGTAAATCCACCACGTGTTCTTCAAGTTCTTTTTTATTGATAACAATTTTCATTCCTTGACCACCCAATACATAGGAGGGTCTCACAAGAATTGGAAAATCGAGTTCATCAGCAATTGCAAGTGCCTCTTCTGCAGTTTCAGCAACGCCAAATTCAGGATAAGGAATGTTGTTTTCTTTTAGTAAAGTGGAAAAACTTCCACGGTCTTCAGCTAAATCTAAAGATTCAAACGTAGTACCTATGATTTTGATGCCATAACGATCTAACTTTTCAGCCAGTTTTAATGCGGTTTGCCCACCTAGTTGCACGATAACGCCTTCGGGTTTTTCGTGACGGATGATGTCATAAATATGTTCCCAAAACACGGGTTCAAAATAGAGCTTGTCTGAAATATCAAAGTCTGTGGAAACGGTTTCAGGGTTGCAATTAATCATAATGGTTTCATAGCCACATTCGGCTGCAGCCAAAACACCGTGCACACAGCAGTAATCAAACTCGATTCCCTGACCAATTCGGTTGGGACCGGAACCTAAAACGATGATTTTTTTCTTATCGGAAACAACACTGTCATTGGCGGCATATTTTTCGCCGGAAGGAAATTCCACTTCATTTTCAAACGTAGAATAATAGTAAGGCGTTTCTGCTTTAAACTCGGCTGCACAGGTATCTACTAGTTTATAAACGCGTTTGATGTTCATCTCTTCGCGCTTGTTGTACACCTGACTTTCAAGGCAATCCAGCATGTGCGCTATTTGGCGGTCACCATAGCCTTTTTGTTTGGCTTCAAGGATTAATTCACGCGGTACGGTATCAATCTCATATTTTGAAATTTCTTTTTCGAGATGGTATAATTCTTCATATTGTTTGAGGAACCACATATCGATTTTTGTGATTTCGTGGATGCGGCTCAAGGGGATTCCCATTTGTATGGCATCATAAATCACAAACACGCGGTCCCAGCTGGCATACGTGAGTTTTTCAATGATTTGGTCATAGTCTTTATACCCTTTCCCGTCTGCACCCAGACCATTTCTTTTGATTTCGAGGGACTGTGTTGCTTTGTGTAAAGCTTCCTGAAAGGAACGCCCAATACCCATCACTTCACCAACTGACTTCATTTGTAACCCGAGTGTTCTGTCACTACCTTCAAATTTGTCGAAGTTCCAGCGTGGGATTTTTACGATGACATAATCTAATGTGGGTTCAAAAAGTGCCGAGGTTGACTTGGTGATTTGGTTACTTAGTTCATTCAGGTTGTAGCCTATTGCCAGTTTCGCAGCGATTTTTGCGATGGGGTAGCCGGTGGCTTTTGAAGCCAAAGCGGAAGAACGCGACACACGTGGATTGATTTCCACGGCGATGATTTCCTCTTTATCGTCAGGGCTTACGGCAAACTGCACGTTACATCCTCCGGCAAAATCACCGATACTTCGCATCATTAAGATAGCCATATCACGCATACGTTGATAGGTTCTATCTGAAAGGGTCATTGCCGGTGCAACTGTGATGGAGTCACCGGTATGAATCCCCATAGGGTCCATATTTTCGATTGAACAAATGATGACCACATTGTCATTTTTATCTCTAAGTAGTTCTAATTCATATTCTTTCCAACCAATCAAGGCTTTGTCGATCATCACCTCGTGAATGGGTGAAATTTCAAGACCGTATTCCAAAAGCCTGTCAAAATCTTCAGGTTTGTGAACAATAGAGGCACCTGCACCTCCTAGTGTAAAAGAAGCACGAATCACTAACGGAAATCCAAACTCCTGAGCGATTTCTTTTCCTTGGAGAAAAGAGGTTGCTGTGGCTTGAGGCGCCATTCCCACACCAATTGACTCCATTAAACTTCTAAATTTTTCACGGTCTTCAGTAATGTTGATCGCGTTGATATCAACACCAATTATTTTGACTCCAAAATCTTCCCAAATCCCTTTTTCATCAGCTTCGATACACAGGTTTAGTGCGGTTTGCCCTCCCATCGTGGGAAGTACTGCATCAATCTGAGGGTGTTCTTTTAAAATCTGAATGATTGATTTTGTGGTGAGCGGCAGTAAATAAATATGATCAGCCATTGCGGGATCGGTCATAATGGTTGCCGGGTTTGAGTTGATGAGAATGGTTTCAATCCCATCTTCACGCAGCGAGCGAAGTGCCTGGCTGCCGGAGTAATCAAATTCACAGGCTTGTCCAATGACAATAGGGCCTGAACCGATAATTAAAATGGATTTAAGGTCTTTATTTCTTGGCATTTACTAAAACATTAAAAAGTTACTAAGCGATAGGGTATAAAAAAAGGTGTTACTTAAAAAAGTAACACCTTATATTTTTAATGATGAAATCATTATTTTTTGTGTCTCGGTTCAGAAGATACAGATACTTTTTTTCTGCCTTTTGCTCTGCGAGCAGCTAGCACTTTTCTACCGTTTACAGTAGCCATACGCTCTCTAAAACCGTGTTTGTTTCTTCTTTTCCTTTTGGATGGCTGAAATGTTCTTTTACTCATTGTTTTATAGCTTTATCTTCTGAAATATCTTAAATTCTTTTTAGAATATACGCTTCTCTCAAAGTCGGGGGCAAATATACAAACCTTTTTGGGTTTGACAAATGGATTTATTAAATAATTTTTATTTGTTTTTAGTACCTTTGAAGCCACACAATAAAAACCCAATTATGTTTCATAAAAATATAAAATTAGTCTTAGCCTTTTTGATCTTTGGAGTCGCTATTTGGCAGTTTACCGAAGGGAATATTGGCAACGGTATTATGTATATTCTCCTTTCCGGAATGTTTATTTTTCTCTATTATAAAAATGAAATCATACTCTTGGCTTTTTTGCGTTTGAGAAAGCAAGATTTCCCCGGAGCAAAAAAGTGGCTTGATAAAATTAAAAACCCTCAAGCCTCTTTGGTGAGAAAACAACAAGGTTACTACAATTATCTAAATGGTTTGATGGTTTCACAAACCAATATGAATGAAGCTGAGAAATACTTTAAAAAAGCAATACAACTAGGGCTTTCTATGAATGCAGATTTGGCTATGGCAAAATTAAATCTTGCCGGCATAGCAATGACCAAAAGAAGAAAACGCGAAGCACAAACACTTCTTACGGAAGCTAAAAAGCTGGATAAACACAACATGCTGGGCGAGCAAATCAAAATGATGAAGCAGCAAATGAAAAAGATTTAATTGTAGAAACCGGCAAAAATCTTTCAAAAAGTATCTTTACGTCTGATTTTCAGGTATTTTGTCGTAAATACTATCCTTAAATAAATTTAACTAAAACCTATTTCTTACCTTTAATTAGTATTTTAACTAAGTTGTATGGTAAGATTTTTACTCTGTATCTTCTTATCGGTTTCATTTTCACTCAGCAGTCAAGAATTGCCGGAGCGGTCTTTTTCTGATGCCATATCAAAAAACATAAGATCCTATAAAAAGAAAATGAAAAGCGCTTATCGTGTTCAAGATTTTGAGCGTGCTGACTTTTTATTTGATTCACTTGTTAAATATGTGATAAATGGCAGTTATTTTGACGACTTTACTGTTAAAAAGATAAATGGCCGTAAGGTGTCCTTTAGTAAATTCAAAAAACCTGTTTTTTTAATGACTTATGCCTCTTGGTGTACTCCGGGTTCTGGTGAAATTCCTGCTTTGAATGAGATAGCAAAAAAATATAAAAACGAGATTGATTTTGTTGTCTTGTTTTGGGACAAAAGACAAGAGGTTAAAAAAGCTGCTAGAGATTACAACAATGATATCACCATTCTCTATGTTGATGAACTAGACAATAAAAATTGTCATATCATTAGAAGTTTAAAACACAGTTTGGGATTTCCCACCTCTCTCTTTCTAGATAAAAATAAAAAGATTGTGGATGTGCGTAGAGGTGTACTTCATCACTACAATGAGGCCTATTCTACCTCCTATTCCTTAAATTATGAATCCTTCAGAAATGGTATTTCCCTGTTACTCAATATAGATAATAAGGAAGACGTACTAGCTAATACCCACAAATAGATTATTTCCAAAAAATCAATCTCAGAGCCACTATAATCAAGACAATTCCGAATATTTTTTTGAGAAGTACTTGGTCAATAGCAACGGCAAATTTTGAACCAAAGTATGCACCCACAACAAAGGTAACTGCAATGACCGCTGCATATTTCCAATTGACGTGACCGGCTTCATAATAGTTGTAAGCAGCAATGAGTGTTACCGGAACGGCAAGAACTGCAAGGCTGGTTCCCTGAGCTTCATGTTGAGTAAATCCCAAAGCAAAAACCATCAAAGGTATCATAACAACTCCACCACCAACACCCAGAAGACCACTGAACATACCTGCAAGTAATCCAATAACAACTAAGATTAAAATTAAAGACATAGGTTTCATTATTTATTTATTCTAAGCTCGTTTGGTAAAATCCTTGTTGAGGAATTTCAATTTCATATTTTTTTCGAGAGCGATTGTTGAGTTTTGGCTCTCTCAACCAAGGATTGTGAATTTTCAAAATTTTATAATTGATTTTGTGCACTTGAGCAAATTTTGCCAAATCTGTAACGGCAGTATCTACTTCCACTTTAAAAGAAGGGACCATAGTGTATAAATCGTTTTCCCTAAAGTTAAACCCATAATTTTTGGGATTGCTCATAATTTCTTTAAGCGCCAAAATGCGAAACATATAGCGTCCCGTTTCTTCACCCAATAACAAATTATAGTAATCTTCTACTTTTTGACCATCAAGTCTGCGATTGATTCCGGCATTTCCGGCATTGTATGCAGCGGCAGCGAGTGTCCAACTTCCAAAGCGTTCTTTTGAATCGAGCAGATATTTACAGGCTGCTTCTGTTGATTTTTCAAGGTGATAACGTTCATCAACATTGTCGTTAACTTCCAGTCCATACTCTCTTCCGGTTGCAGGCATAATTTGCCAAATTCCTCTGGCTCCTGCCGGTGAAACTACATTTTGAAGTCCGCTTTCAATCACGGCAAGGTATTTAAAGTCATCGGGGACACCATATTTTTCTAATATGGGCTCGATGACCGGAAAATACTTGTTAGCTCTCTTAAACATGAGCAGACCGTTCGATTGCCAATAGGTATTAACTAACAATTCTCTATCCAGCCGCTCTCTCACGTCTGGGTCATTAATGGGAACAACTTCACCGGCAAAATCAATATATTCGGGCAAGGGCAAGGCATAGACGTTGTAATCATTGATGCGTTTGGTTTCAAATCGCTCTGTCGTTGGCGGGTCTTTTTCGGCAAAAATAAAGAGTCCGCTAATAGTTATAATTCCGGCTAAAAGCAGGAGTTTAATTGATGTTCTCATGACCTAGAGTAGTTTATATGTAAGGTGGGTTTAAGTTAGTCATTATTTTTTACTTCACTTCTTTATTGTCTAAAATAATTTTGGGTAGGTTTTCATTAAACCATTTGAATTTGTTGAGAACCATTATATGTGTGCCCCCCTTTAAAACAATACAATTTTTAATTTTTTCAATGGGGAAAACAAGGTCTTCATCTCCATGAATATGAATCACTTTGGAATCTGGAGTTTCTCTATCCCAACACACCATATTTTCTATAGCCCAATCCAGATAACGCTCGTTTCTCACAGAGAGGTATTCCTGATACATTTCCAATCTTTTTTTGGTTTTGGGTCCTATTGCAAATTTAGTCAAGTCGTCTGTGCTTAAAACCAACTTTGTAGGAACGAGTTTATAAACCATTGTTTTTCTTGCAAATTGAAGCCTAAGTGGCAACTCATGTTTGCTTTTCACACTGGATATGATAATGAGTTTTCTGAGGTTTAAAAAGGCGCTCATCTCTTGCACCATCACTCCACCAAATGAAACCCCAATGAGTACAGCATTTTCTTCTTTTACATCTGCAGCCATTCTTTGAGCATATTGTTCAATGGGTTCTTTTGGTTCCGGTATTTTCCATTCAATGATATGAATTTTAAATTGGTCTTCCGGTAGTGAGATATGTTTAAAGATTTCTTTTCCGGCGGCAAGACCGGGAACAAAATAAACAGATATAATTTCTTGACTCATTTTAATTTAACAGCAGATTCATTATAAAATCAACTTTTATTTGTAAATTTGTATCACAAAATTAAGGATTTATTCTACAGCGATAAAAATCCGCTAAAACTATTAATAATTCCCCGGCAGAAAATAAGATTTTTCTGTTCATTATTAGAGTTTTAAAACCCAACCTACTTTTTAATAGCCGTAAACAATACATCGATGTATCATGATTAGCGAAGTAGAAATTAAAGACAATGAATTCTTAAGACAATTTGAGTTTTACCATCAGGAACAAATGGCGAGAATTGAATACAGCTTGCAGGAGCGTAAAATTTTCCTTACCAAATTTGAAATGCCCGAAGAGATGAAAGAAAAAGGACTTCTAGAACCCTTTATGGAGGCCGTTTTTGAAGAGGTAAAGAGTCGCAACATCAGCCTGGTGCCTACTTGCTCTGAGGTTACTTCTTTTTTGAGAAAATACAGGAGAAAGTACAAGGACTTGTTGCCTGTAGGCATTAATATCTAAAGGTTGAATTGCCAAAATAGGAATTCCGGTTTGACAGGTCTTTTTTATGCACTTAAAACTTGTTGGTTTAAAAATTCAAATCTCACCAAACCATCTTGGTCAATTTCTTTGAGTTTCACTTTATGAAGTGTGTTGATTAATTCCGGATTCCATGGGTATTTTACTTTGATGTAATTTTCTGTAAAGCCGTGAATGTACCCTTCTTTATTTTCGCCTTCAAATAAGACGGTTTTGATTGTCCCCAATTGCTTTTCATAAAAGGCTCTTCTTTTCTTTACAGAAAGACCTCGCAACATTTTACTTCTTTTAGCTCTTACTTTTTGAGGAACCACCTCTTTCATTACTGCTGCTTCTGTATGAGCTCTTTCAGAATAGGTAAAAACGTGTAAATAAGAAATATCAAGTTCATTCAAAAAATGATATGTCTCAAGAAAATGCGCATCTGTCTCACCCGGAAAGCCCACAATCACATCTACACCAATACAGGCGTGTGGCAAAACTTCTTTGATTTTAGCAACGCGGTCTGCATACAATTCACGCAGGTAACGACGCTTCATTTGTTTGAGAATTTCGTTACTACCCGATTGCAATGGAATGTGAAAATGAGGTACAAAGGTGTTGGATTTTGAAACGAAGTCGATGGTATCATTCTTCAACAAATTGGGCTCGATGGAAGAAATGCGCAAGCGTTCAATTCCGTCCACCTCATCCAACGCCTTTACCAAGTCGAGAAACGTATGCTCGTGGCGTTTGTTTCCAAATTCACCCTTCCCATAGTCACCAATGTTGACACCGGTTAAAACTATTTCCTTAATGCCTTGTTCTGAAATCTCTTTGGCGTTAGTTAACACATTTTCTAAAGAATCACTTCGCGAAATACCCCTTGCCAAAGGGATGGTACAATAGGTGCATTTATAATCACAACCGTCCTGAACTTTAAGAAATGCCCGGGTTCTGTCACCTAAAGAATAAGCGCTCACATAAAAATCGGCTTCGTGAATTTCGCAGGAATGCACCTCACCAAAATCGTTTTTAGACAAATCATTGAGGTAATCAGTAATTTTAAATTTTTCTTTGGCACCTAAAACCAAATCCACACCATTAACAGCTGCAAGCTCTTCCGGTTTGAGCTGTGCATAACAACCCACTGCCGCTATAAAAGCTTCCGGATTGGCTTGTTGTGCTTTTTTTACAATGGTCTTGAAACGCTTGTCTGCATTTTCAGTCACTGAACAGGTGTTAATCACATAAATATCTGCAGCTTCTTCAAATTCAACACGGTCAAAACCCTCATGAGTAAAGCTTCTTGCGATGGTTGAAGTTTCAGAAAAGTTGAGTTTACAACCCAAAGTGTAAAAAGCCACTTTTTTTCTAGCGTTCATTCTTGTATTTTTGGAAATTTACCGGGTGGCAAAAATACGGATTTTTTTACAGATTGAAAATCAGACACCCTATATCCCATGAAAGATAATGTACTTATGAAACACTCTGCTATTTTACTATCATTTTTATTTTTGATAAGTTGTTTGCTGTTTGTTTCTTGTAATGATTTGCATGATAAGGAGCGTGACCATCTCGTTTTTCGTTATAACGAACATCAAAATATTGCTTCACTTGACCCGGCGTTTGCGCGAAATGCATCCACTATATGGGCTACCAATCAGTTGTTTAACGGGTTGGTACAACTGGACGACAGCCTGAACATTCAGCCCGATATCGCCCATCGTTGGGAAATTAATGACTCTACTCAAACCTATACTTTTTTTCTGCGGGACGATGTTTATTTCCACAAACACGCCTTGTTTGGTAAGGATTCTACTCGAAAAGTAGTTGCCAAAGATTTTGTTTACAGCCTCAACCGTTTAAAAGACCCTCGTGTGGCTTCGCCCGGAAGCTGGGTTTTAAGTAATGTTAAAAGTTTTTATGCTGTGAATGATACGGTTTTTGAGATACAACTTGCACAACCCTTTCCTCCATTTTTAGGTATATTGGCAATGCGCTATTGCTCTGTGGTTCCTGAAGAAATTGTTACCCATTATGGAAATGCGTTTCGTTCATATCCCATTGGTACGGGTCCTTTTTATTTTAAGCATTGGGAAGAAAATATCAAGTTGGTTTTTAGAAAAAATAAAAACTATTTTGAAAAAGATAAGAATGGGATTCAATTGCCTTATCTGGAAGCTGTTGCCATTACTTTTTTACCCGATAAGCAAAGTGAATTTTTGCAATTTGAACAAGGAAAACTGGATTTTATTTCAGGACTGGATGCCTCCTATAAAGACGAACTTCTAACTGCAGACGGACACTTAAAATCTGCTTATGAAGGACGCATCAATATCATAAAAGGCCCATATCTCAACACAGAATTTATTGCCTTGCAAACCCGTTCAGAAAAAAACAGAGCACTACAATCTCCTGTTTTTAGAAAAGCCATAAACTATAGTTTTGACCGAAATATTATCATCACCTATCTGCGAAACGGAATTGGCACAGCGGGAAGCAGTGGAATTATTCCCAAAGGTCTGGCCGGTTATAAGGCTATTGATGGTTATAATTTTAATCCCGAAAAAGCGAGATTGTTGCTGGAGCAATACAAACAAGAAACGGGCAATCAAAACCCAAATTTGGTATTGACCACTGATAGCAATTATCAAGATATTTTTGAATATCTTCAACGGGAGTTTGAGAAAATAGGGATACAAACTTCGATTAATGTGATGCCTTCTTCAGCCATCAGGCAGGCGCGGGCAGACGGTTCGATTGATGCTTTTCGCTCCAGTTGGATTGCCGATTATCCAGATGCTGAAAGTTATTTATCGCTATTTTACAGCCCTAACCATTCACCGGCAGGACCCAATTATACTTTTTTTGAAAACAAGATATATGACAGCCTTTATGAATATTCAAAGACTCTGGTTGAAATTGATGAACGCAAAACAGTTTACAAACAAATGGACTCCATTATGATTGAAGAAGCTCCTATTGTTCCTCTTTTTTATGATGAAGCGGTGCGCTTTGTTCAAAAAAATGTTACGGGTCTGGGCATTAATCCGCAGAATTTCCTTGTTTTGAAACACGTTAAAAAGAAAAATAAGGCTGAAAGGCAGTAAGCAAAGATTTTGATGATTTTACCTTGCTATTAAGCGTTGTACTTGCCTTGCTTAGTTATTTCTTGTTTTATTTAACCTACCCTTCTAAAGTACAAATAATAAACATTTGCCCCCACAATAAAAGCATTGGTAATAATGATAGGCCAGGATATTTGTAATAAAAATCCATAAACAATAAAAGCAATACAACCCAAAGAATTGATGAGTCGTAGTGTTTTTATGTTTTTCATTAAAAATGAAATAATTAAAAGCAAGGAGGCTAGATAGCCCACGAGTTCGGTTGAAGAGAATAGTTCGTTTTCCATCGTTCACATAAAAAAGCCTCCAAAGTGAATCACTTTGGAGGCTTTAAAATTAATCTATTTTATTAATTGATTACATTTCGCTTGCGATCTACCTCTTTTAGATAAATCTTACGAAGTCTGATTGACTTAGGCGTAACCTCTACATATTCATCTTTTTGAATATATTCCAAAGCTTCTTCCAGAGAAAATTTAATTGCCGGAACAATTTTGGCTTTATCATCAGCTCCTGAAGAGCGCACGTTAGAGAGTTTTTTAGTTTTGGTTACATTTACAGTCATATCATCACCACGAGAGTTTTCACCAATCACCTGTCCTTCATAAATGTCTTCATTTGGATCAACAAAAAACTTTCCACGCTCCTGAAGTTTGTCAATAGAATAAGGAATGGCTTTCCCGTTTTCCATAGAAATCAAGGAACCGTTTTGACGCTCAGGAATTCCACCTTTGAAAGGTTGGTATTCCAGGAATCGGTGAGTCATAATGGCTTCACCGGCGGTGGCTGTAAGCATGTTATTTCTCAAGCCAATAATGCCTCTTGATGGTATCTGAAATTTACAGATCATACGCTCCCCTTTTCCTTCCATACTCAACATCTCTCCTTTTCTGATGGTGACCATATCAATGGCTCTCCCGGAGACATCTTCGGGCAAATCGATGGTTAATTCTTCAACAGGCTCGCATTTTACTCCGTCAATCTCCTTGATGATTACCTGAGGTTGACCAATTTGAAGTTCATAACCTTCGCGACGCATCGTTTCTATTAAAACCGAAAGGTGCATCACACCACGACCAAACACCAAAAACTTATCTGCACTGTCTGTTTGTTGAACTCTCAAAGCGAGATTTTTTTCCAATTCGCGCTCTAAACGCTCTTTAATGTGACGTGAAGTAACAAATTTTCCTTCTTTTCCAAAGAAAGGCGAATCGTTTATTGTAAAGAGCATACTCATTGTGGGTTCATCGATGGCGATAGTTTTTAAGCCTTCGGGGTTTTCAAAATCGGCAACGGTATCGCCAATTTCAAAACCTTCAATTCCCACCAATGCACAAATATCACCGGGCATAACCTCGGTTACTTTTTTTCTACCCAACCCTTCAAAGGTGTGTAGCTCCTTAATTCTTGATTTGATAATTTTACCCTCTCTTTTCACTAAAGAAATGGGCATACCTTCTTTTAAAACACCGCGTTGAAGCCTTCCTATAGCAATTCTTCCCGTAAAAGAGGAAAAGTCTAAAGAGGTAATTAGCATTTGTACCGAGCCTTCAATAATTTTTGGAGACGGAATATGTTCTAAAACCATGTCTAAAAGTGGCTCGATGTTCTGGGTTTGCTTCGCCGGGTCATCACTCATCCAATTGTTAAGCGCAGAGCCATAAACAGAAGGGAAGTCTAATTGCCATTCTTCGGCACCCAATTCATACATCAGGTCAAATACTTTTTCGTGAACCTCATCGGGGGTACAGTTGGGTTTATCAACTTTATTTATGACCACGCAAGGTTTCAAGCCCAAATTAATGGCTTTTTGAAGTACGAATCTCGTTTGAGGCATAGGGCCTTCAAAGGCATCTACAAGCAACAAAACACCGTCTGCCATATTGAGTACACGTTCTACTTCGCCTCCAAAGTCGGCGTGACCGGGAGTGTCAATAATATTAATTTTTGTGTCTTTGTAAACAACAGACACGTTTTTTGAAGTGATTGTAATACCTCGTTCTCGTTCCAAATCATTATTGTCAAGTATCAAATCTCCTGTGTTTTCGTTTGTACGAAACAAGTTACAGTGATGCATGATTTTGTCAACCAATGTAGTCTTACCGTGGTCAACGTGAGCAATAATGGCAATGTTTTTAACTTTATTCATAAAAGGGCTTCTTTTTGAGCGTGCAAAGGTACGTTTTATTTTAATAGATTTAACGTGAGGTCTTAAAATACAGATTGTTAAATTTTAATTGAAGAAAGCAAATCTGTTTTCCTTTTAAAATTGATTAACTTTGCAGCTTAATAGTATGCACATGAACCTCGATTTAATACCCAAAATAAAACATACCCAATCCAACAATTTCTTTTTACTTGCCGGCCCCTGCGCTATCGAAGGAGAAGAAATGGCGCTTCGCATTGCCGAAAAGGTCGTTAAAATTACCGACAAGCTTGAGATTCCCTATATCTTTAAAGGAAGTTTTAAAAAAGCCAACCGAAGCCGCATTGACAGCTTTACAGGCATTGGTGATGAAAAAGCACTAAAGATTCTCAGAAAAGTCTCTGAAACTTTTGATGTACCCACTGTGACAGACATACACGAAGTGAGCGATGCCGCCATGGCTGCAGCATATGTGGATGTTTTACAAATACCCGCATTTTTAGTGAGACAAACCGATTTAGTAGTCGCGGCAGCAAACACCGGTAAAGTGGTCAACCTCAAGAAAGGCCAGTTTATGAGTCCTGAAAGTATGAAACACGCCGTCACCAAAGTAACAGATTGTGGCAACCCCCAAGTGATAGTCACAGATCGAGGAACCATGTTTGGTTATCAGGATATGATTGTTGATTTTAGGGGAATTCCCACGATGAGGGCGTTTGCACCCACAGTGCTCGATGTCACTCACAGCCTCCAACAACCCAATCAAAGCAGTGGAGTGACCGGCGGCAGACCCGATATGATAGCCACCATTGCCAAAGCAGGAATTGCCGTGGGTGTGGATGGGATTTTTATCGAAACCCATTTTGACCCCGCCAACGCCAAAAGCGATGGTGCCAATATGCTTGATTTGCAGTATTTGGAAAAGTTGTTAAGTGATTTGACGGCAATCAGGAAAACCATAAATAGTCTTTAAAGCATGGGGGAGCGGGTGTCATAAAAATAAAACTGAATAAATTAAAAGAAACAAATTGAACTATTTAAACTGACATTTATCATTTTTTAAGCTACAGCTTCTTTTAATATTTGTTTTTTAAAACTCAAAATTATGGTAGCTATAAATTTTCCGCTTTACAATTTTTCAAACGGTGCTTTTATAATGATTGTCGTTTTTGGGCTCGTTATAGTTGGTTTAATCGCCGGCGTCTATATGATGATGAATACTGATAAAAAGAAAAAATCTGAAGAGTAGTATTGTTTCACAAAAATCATATCACAAAAAAGGTTGATGCTTGCGCATCAACCTTTTTTAATAAAAGCCTGCAGTATTAGCTCCCCAACTAATAAAGCACTGTAAAGATGCGTCAATGACTTATACGAAACAAGAGGGTTTTTCCTGTTTTTTTTTGAAGATTAAAACCTCGCCGTTTTTATCAAGGCTATTAAAGCGCATTAAGCGTTTGTTTCCCCTAAAAAAAAGTACTTGCTTATAAAATTATCAAATCATACTAGTAAACCGGGTTAACTTTAAGGGTTTAAGGAGGAAAATAATTTAAAGTAATGCTAAAACTAATAAGAATTACCCTACTACCTTCATCGTTTTCACTCCATTTTAATGGTTACTCACAAACCACAGAAACAGCTAATCATACTAAAAATAACAAGCAATCTAATAGATGAAGCAACACAACACTTCTACTTTCTAAAAAAATAATCACTATTGTTGGCATTTTTAAAATATAATTTTCCTACTTAATTCTGGTTTTCAAAGTGCTTCAAGAAATCAAATAAAGAAATCCCTTTTTAGCTTGCTTGAATTTGATGAAAAATAGTATCGTTTCACTAAAATCAAAGCACAAAAAAGGGTTGATGCTGGCGCATAAACCCTTTTTAATAAAAGCATGCTGTATTAGCTCCCCAACTAATAAAGCTTGTACAAAGATGCATTGTTTGGCATATACCAAACAAGGGGGTTTTTCCTGTTTTTTTAAAATAGATTTAGGCAATTTCTAAGAAACACCATCTACATACTCTTGTAAATAAGCAAATCGAGGAGTCAGTTTGCCATCTTTGGTGATTAATGCGCGTGCTAATGTGCCGTCTTTATCGTCATTAAAAAATGCCGGAATAACGTGTTTCAAAAACATCTCTCCAAAACCTTCACTAGCATCTTTAGGCAACTCACAAGGCAAATTATCTACTGCCATCACGGTGATGGCACCGGGAGCATCATAAGGAACTTCACTTTCGGTCTTTGGGTCATAACCATAAAAAGGGTCTGCAATGGTTGAAGGTCTTATGGTTGAAGCAATCGGTCCGTCTATATCACAAGAAATATCAGCCACCAGGTTGATTTTGAAATTTGGGTGTTTTGCGTCTTCTCGTGTAAAAAGAAAAGGAGCTCCGCTACCAAAAAAATGACCGGTAATGAGCACATCACTCACTTTGGCAAAACGCATAAAGTCGCTTTCATAACCTGAAGGATCCTCAAAAAATGCATATTTTTCTCCCGGTTTGCCATCGATGCGCTTGTTGTAATCCATCACATCAATAAAGCAATAAACAGCTTTATCAAAAGACTTTGACAAATAATCTTCAACTGAAACTTCCTCAATTTGTAAATGATCCAGTATTTCTTTGGCACCATAAGCCACTTTGCCTCTTCCGGTAAGGACAATTTTTATGTTGGGTAGTTGTATTTTGTCGAGTTCAGCCTTTACGGCATCTAAATCTGCGAGATGTTCTACTTTGGGCAACTCAAACAAACCATCTCTCATTCCCAAAGCCCTGAAACCATTGTAAGCGCCCACTAAACCGGCATAACGTCCAAAACCAATAAGCCGTTGCTTCTTTTCAGTAACGATGGTTTCGTGGTCATAGAGCGCAATGTTTTTCTCAAGAACGGCTTTTAGAAGATTTCGGTTATAGGGTTGTTTTTTGATGGTATGACTAAAGAAAAAATACTTTTTATTGGGTATTAAAGCCTCAACTGGCACTTCCTTCACACCAATCATCACATCACAATCGCTCACATCTTGGGAAACTTCAAAACCCTTTTCACGGTAAGCACTATCAGGAAAAATTCGAATGTCTGAAGCTTCCACTTTGATTTGTGCATCGGGAAACTGTTGTATGACTTCCTGACATTTTTCGGGTGAAAAAACGACACGTCTGTCCGGCGGATTCTTACGTTCTTTGATTAATGCAAATTTTACAGGCATTTGGAATGTTTTTTGTTATACATATATCGGTTTGCAAAGATAGAATTTTAAGCTGTATCTTTGCCTTTCGCTTTAAGCGAAAACTATTTTTATCGGGGTCGACTGGTTTTGACAGCGAGACTAATGGAATAGTAAGCACGTCGAGCGCTGGGTTACAGCTCGTAAATCTCATAATTCACACTTTTTTAAACGGCGAAGATAACTACGCCCTAGCTGCATAACCCGAAGTTTAGTACGGTAATGCCTCGGTCCGCAAGGCGGATAAGCAGGATGTCTCTCAACGGCCTTGGTTTGCGGCAATTGATCCAGAGACATCGTAAAAGTAAACCTAGAAACCACAGGGTCTTGATGTGGTTTTGAAGCTCAATTGAGACTAAGGACAGCTTTGGATGTTTTTTTCCGGTGTTGTCACAAAAATCAATAAAAAACTAAGCGTGTAGAAAGCTGTTTTATTACTTGTTTGGACGAGGGTTCGAATCCCTCCGACTCCACCTTCGCCCTCCGAAGCTTTTGAGTTTACGAAAAAGCGTAGGAGGGCTTTTATATTTCTTTATTTTAATGACACTCCGGCTTCGGAGGGCTTCGGTGGACGCAGTCCACTATCAATAGTTGTTATCAGATAAGGGCGTCGCCCTCCGAAGCTTTTGAGTTTACGAAAAAGCGTAGGAGGGCTTTTATATTTCTTTATTTTAATGACACTCCGGCTTCGGAGGGCTTCGGTGGACGCAGTCCACCTTCTATTTAATTTTCTTTCTCTTTTTTTTACTTTTAACTATACTCAAAAAAATAAAAATTATGTATAAAAAAAATGATTCACTTTGGCACGTTTATATTTTGTTATGCAATGACAATTCATTTTATACAGGATGTACGGACAATCTTGAAAGGAGACTCGAACAACATAATAATGGCCAGGTAAAATCAACTGTTATGAAATTACCGGTATCAATTATAACTCAGCTAACATTTACCAATAAATACACGGCCTTTAATTTTGAAAAGTACTTGAAATCGGGATCAGGGATTGCTTTCAGAAACAAACGGTTAGTATAAAGGGCGTCGCCCTCCGAAGCTTTTGAGTTTACGAAAAAGCGTAGGAGGGCTTTAAGACGCCCGGACCGATAGGAACTGCTTGTTGCATTTCCAAATTTGAACTCCAAGAGATCATCGATAAATAACCTATCAACTAGTTACCTAAGCTAAGCCTTCTTCCCCCTAAAAGTCAACACCAAGCCCACCACAAGAAGAATTACACTAATTATCACCGGCGTCCAGTTTGCCGAACTCACAGCAATGTCCATACCTAAAAAACTAAAACTCTCTGAATCCTGAATGGCCTGAATACCAAATATAATTGTGCCAATAGCGCCTAATATTAATAAAATTGTTCCCAGTGATTTCATAATTTGTTTTGTTAGGTTGTTATTTGTTAAAGATAGATAAAAATAAATGGTAAAAAAGAAAATAAAAAGGGATTATTTTCATACAAAACTAAATTTTATTTATATTTGTTTTAACATTATTAAACAATGAGTCCAAAATTACCCATCCATTGCCCGGCTTGTGAAGATGCTTTAAAGGTATCCCAACTACGTTGTGACTCTTGTTCGACCCTTGTGAGTGGTAGTTATTCGATGCCTGTATTTTTAAAACTCCCTGAAGAGGAGCAGGATTTTATTCTGAAGTTTTTACTTAACAGTGGTAGTTTAAAAGAAATGGCCAAACAAATGAGCATCAGCTATCCCACCCTAAGAAACAAACTGGATGACCTCATTGAAAAAATAAAACAATTGCAAACCGATGAAGACCCTACTCTTTAATCCTTTTAAACGATACAGCGAGCGCCAACTGCTGCTCTTTGGGGGCATCACGGCTGTTGTGGGGGTTGTTTGTGCATCTTTGACAAACACCCATTTTGATGGCGTGCTTGACACGCATTTTGGGAAAGATGTTTCTCTGAAGACCGCTGCAATACAAAGTATTATCAATATCATAAGTATTGTATTGATTTTTTATCCTATGGGTAAATTAATCAATTCTAAAACACGGGTTATTGATATTATTAACCTTTCGCTTATCGTAAAAATTCCGGCTTATTTTATGATGCCGTTGAACATCAACAACTGGGCATATTTAAAAACCGAACCCTTACTGAATTCGCTTTCAGACCCGTTTAATCTCCAGTTTACAACAGAACTCACCCTCTTTTTAGCAATCTCAACCATACTTGCCCTATTGGTTTTTGTTTGGCTGATTGTATTGCTCTTTAATGGATTTAAAGTAGCCACAAACCTAAAAGCAACCAAACACATTATTATGTTTATAATCGCAATTATTGTCGCAGAAATCGTTTCTAAAGTTTTATTATCGCTTTTGTAAGATGAATTTTTCAAGCCCACTATTCATCATTCTTTGTGCGCACGGATTTATTACTTTATCTGCAGGTTTTCTTATGTTGAAAAAGCCTCCAAAAAAAATTAATCACATCTATGGGTACCGAACTAGGCAATCAATGTCATCACAGGAAAAATGGGATTTTGCTCAAAAGTATTCTGCAGAAGAAATGATACGTCAGGCAGTTATATTAATCGCAATTAGTTCAATAAGTCTTTTTGTAAATTTTGATGAATTAACCAGCACCATGGTAGCGCTCGCGATTGTTATAGGAACCGTAATTTTACTTCTTTACAAAACCGAAAAAAAACTAAAACAAAAATTTAAAAACGATGAAACCATTTAAAGAAACGCAACGATTTGACCAAAAATGGCTAATCGTTTTACTAGCTGTTGTTTTACTAATAACACTCATACCGGTTTCTATGGTATTGCAAGAAGAGACTTCCTCCTCTGCTGTTATTGCTTCCTTAGTAGGTTTTTTTATAGTTTTACTCGTAAGTGTATTTCTTTTCTTATTAACTCTTAAAACCTCTATTGATTCAAAAGGGATTCATTACAAATTTTATCCTGTCATGGGTCAAAAAACAATTGCTTGGAATGAAATTTCAGAATGTTATGTGAGAGAATACAATCCTCTCACAGAATTTGGCGGGTGGGGCATTCGGTTTGGCCTCAACGGAAAAGCATACAATGTCAAAGGTAACAAAGGCATACAGGTAGTTTTAAAATCGGGAAAGAAAATTCTTTTTGGTACACAAAAAGAAAGTGAAGCAGAAAACGTTATTAATTCATACAAACAAAACATTCAATGAAAAACATCATAACCTTACTCGTCACTTTTGTTTTTGTTTTTGGGTATGCCCAGGAAAAAGCATATACAGCTGAAGAAATAACGCTCACAAACCTGATTGAAGGCACTTTGCTTCTTCCCCATACTGAAACTCAGGTCCCGCTAGTCATTATCATCCAGGGCTCCGGACCTACAGACCGGAACGGCAATCAGCCTAATATGAAAAACAACTCATTAAAATACCTCGCAGAAGGCTTGGCTGAAAATAATATTGCCACATTCAGATTTGATAAAAGGCTGGTTAAAATGGCACAGCAGGGTCGTTTAAAAGAAGAAGACATTAATTTCAATGATTTTATTGAAGATGCTATTGCCGTGATGGAACATTTTCAAGAGGATGATCGATTTTCAAATCTTGTTATTGCCGGCCATAGCGAGGGCTCATTGGTGGGAATGATTGCCGCAAATAATGGAGCAGATGCCTTTATCTCAATCGCCGGAGCCGGTCAGCAAATTGATAATGTAATTGTTGAACAGTTGAGAAGGCAAACCCCTGAACTGGCAGACGAAGCCCGAAAAAACTTTGATGAATTGAGAGAAACGGGAGCTGTCAAAAATTTTAGTGTGATGTTGTCTTCCATATTCAGAAAAAGTGTTCAGCCCTTTATTTACAGTTGGATGCAATACAACCCTAAAACCGAAATCGCCAGACTGAACATACCGGTTTTAATTTTAAATGGTACAGAAGATATACAAACAGATGTCGAAGAAGCCAGAAAACTACATCAAGCAAAACCGCTGGCTGAAATGTACCTTATTGAAGGCATGAATCATGTTTTTAAAGAAATTACTAAAGGAGACACTATCGAAAACGCAAAGTCATACAATGAACCCCAAAGACCCATTATGCCGGAACTAGTTGAGAAGATTACTGTTTTTATAAAAGGTCTGGAAAACTAACTCTTAGTGGTCAGTAGCAGCAAGTAGTTTTTATCGAATAGCACTTACTATTCCATCTTCAAATTTTGATATTCATTATTGGATATTCGATATTCCAACTACCACCTTATAATAACGCTTCCCCAGGTAAACCCACTTCCAAAAGCGGCAAGCACCACCAGGTCACCTTCTTTAATTTTCCCTTTTTCCCAGGCTTCAGTTAAAGCGATAGGAACCGAAGCGGCTGTGGTATTGCCATAATGCATAATGTTATTATAAACTTGATCATCTGAAAGCCTGAAACTTTTTTGAATAAATTGAGAAATACGCAAATTAGCCTGATGCGGAATCAACATATTGATGTCTTCTCTTTTTAGACCATTGGCTTCCAGTCCTTCCATAATCACTTCAGAAAAACGCACCACGGCATTTTTAAACACAAACTGCCCATTCATAAACGGATAGTAGGATTCATCATCAGGGTTGTTATCTTTCAAAATATCATTAATCCATCGTTTTCCCATTCCCGGAGCCACCAAAGATAATTCCATAGCATGCTCCCCTTGTGAGTGTAGGTGAGTTGAGAGAATTCCTTTGTTATCATCTTCAGACCGACTCAAAACAACTGCTCCTGCTCCATCTCCAAAAATAACGGTCACTCCCCTGCCCCGAGTCGTTTTGTCCAAGCCATGTGAATGGAGCTCAGAACCAATCACCAGTATGTTTTTGTACATACCCGTTTTGATATACTGATCGGCAATAGAAAGTGCATACACAAACCCCGAACATTGGTTGCGCACATCAAGTGCTCCCACAGTCTTGATATCGAGAGCATGCTGTACCTGTACTCCCGGACCCGGGAAATAATAGTCAGGACTCAAGGTGGCAAATATGATAAAATCAATGTCATCTTTTGAAATATTGGCGCGTTCTATGGCAACTTTTGCAGCTTTTACACCCATAGAGGATGTGGTCTCGCCACTTCCGGGCTCGACCCAGCGTCTTTCTTGTATGCCGGTGCGCTCTTGAATCCATTCGTCATTGGTATCCATCATTTTTGACAAATCGTCATTAGTAACCACGTTTTCAGGAACATAACTTCCCAGTCCGGAAATTTTTGAAGTGTATAATCTTTTCATTGTTTAAATCATTAAATACAAGGCAAGATAAAGATTAATCGTTAATGAGTGTATGGTTTGAGTGCTTGTTTTGTATGCATGCATAACAAAAGATAAATTAAAAACAAAAGAGGTATACTCCTTTGAAGAACGTGAGCATACCTCTTTAAAACAACCTAACCAATAAATAAAAAATTCTCTGTGTTTGAGTGAAAATTAGTTTTTCATAGCAATCTATTTCCCACAGTATTTATCTATGATGTAAATATAATACTGTTTATTCTTTTTGCAAAATATCTAAACAAAATATTTTGTTAATGTTTTATGAAGAAAATTATTGATTATCTGTATAGATACGATAGTCATTGATTTGCACTTTTGCTCCCAAATCGTTCATTAAGTTATAGAGACCAAAAAAGGTGCGGTTGATATATAAAAAGTGCTTAGAGCCTCTATTTCCGTTCATTTTTCTGATTTCAGTGTCTTTTGAATATTTGTCACTGAGTTCTGCTATTTTACCAAAAAATACAGGGTCTGAAAAATCAAAAGTCTCACTGTGGAATGGCTGGGTGAATAAACTCAGCATTTCGTGAAAAAGCTCAGAAAAAAACGCAAGTTCCTCAGGGGTATCTTCTTTACGCAGAATTTCTAATGCCATCATTTTTTCAGTAAATATTTTTGGGTTATTGATATTTTCCGGTTTTGCCAACTCAAAATAAGGATCATAAAACTCTTGCGGTACACGCTTGATGCACCCAAAATCAATGGCAATCAATTCGCCATCAGTGCTCACTAAGAAGTTTCCGGGATGTGGGTCGGCATGAACACTTTTCAACACGTGCATTTGATACATATAAAAGTCCCAAAGTGTTTGGCCAATTTTGTCTGCTAACACTTTGTCTGTGTTGCGTTTTGTAAATTCAGAAAGGTGTTCTCCTTGCATCCAGTCCATGGTAAGTATGCGTTCACTAGAAAGGGTTTCATAATATTCAGGAAATTTCAAATTGGGGATGTGTGCACAGGCCACCGTTATTTCACGGCTTTGCTTTAGCTCGAGGTTATAATCTGTTTCCTCCATGAGCTTATCTTCAACCTCTTTAAAATATTTATCAGAATCTTTGGCTTTGATATTAAACATTTTCAGAGCGACCGGCTTTACCAAAGCAAGGTCGCTGCTGATACTTTCAGCAATACCGGGGTATTGAATTTTTACAGCCAGTTGCTTTCCATTTAGTGTTGCACGATGCACTTGCCCTATACTCGCTGCATTGACTGAGTCTGCCTCAAAAGTGTCAAATAGGGCCTCAGGCTCCTGACCCAAATATTTTTTAAACGTCTTGCGCACCAGCGGAGCAGATAGTGGTGGGACTTGAAACTGTGCTAATGAAAACTTCTCAACATAAGCCCGCGGCATAATGTTTTTTTCCATACTCAGCATTTGCGCTACTTTAAGCGCACTGCCTTTCATACTCTTTAGACCGTCATAGATATCCTCAGCATTTTCTTCATTAAGCTTATCCTTTGTTAATTCAGGATTTACCAACTTACCTCCATAGTATTTCAAATAATTACCTCCCACCTTTACTCCGGTTTTAACCAATTTGGATGCACGCTGTATTTTTCCCGTTGGGATATGATCTAATGTTTTCATAAAGTCATTTACTAGCAGGATTAACCCCTGAATTTTTGTTTAACACAAAGTCTTAATACTTTGTAATCAATACTTGATACTTTTTATGCCATTTTCTCTTTCCACAAAAATTTGCCGAAATCGATTACGCTTTCCAAAGGAGTGGTAGCAAATACATCAAAAATAGCACGCACCGATTTTTCAATCACCACATCGGTTTTTTCAAAGGAAGGTGAATTATCATCCATCCAAAATTTGAGGATAAATACAAATTGCAACCAGGCACCTTCAGAAAAAATCACAGCGGGTTGTTTTAAAAATTTAAGCTGTTGCTCGTCATTTTTTTCTTCGATGAGTTCACTGGCAAAAGCTTTTATCTTTTTGCGCAGAGGCGACAATTGCTGCATCATTTTGAGTTTGTCTTTATCTTCGTGAAGGGAAAACAACACATAGCTTCGGTTTGCGGTGAGCAATTCAAAAAAGGTATAGAAAAAGGTGAGCATTTTTTCCTGATTGGAAAAGCTTTCATAATCCTTGTTTTTTTGAGAGAGGTCTGTCGTCATCTCATAAAAAGTAGTCCAGATACCCGATTTCAAACCTTCAAAAGAGCCGAAATGTTTATAGAAATCTTGTTCGGTAAAACCGTTGTCTTTTGAAAACTTGTAAATTGAAACAGGCGCTTTTTCATGTTCCAGCACATACTGCATATAGGTATCAATAAGTTGCTGACGTGTTACTTTTTTGGTAGTGGAAGTCTTCTTTTTAGTTGCCATAAGTGTAATTTTTAATGCCATACAAAGATACGAAATGTTCAACCTATTTGGTCTATTGGTTAAACAGAAAGTTTTGTTAAATATTCACTTTTACTCACCCTGAAATGGAGAAGCTTCTTGTGTTAGTTTATTAAGAATCAGTTTAAATAGGTGTCAGAATTAAAATAATGACATCTGTCATATTTTATAGGTCTATTGAATGTTAATTTTACGTGATGTAATTGTAAACCTATGAAATGCCCATTAATAATTTGCAAACCAGACGATATGATTAAAAGTGCATTACATCTGACCTATTAAAAACAAATAAATATAAAACAGATGAAAATTAAAAACAGTAATCAGTTAAAATTTGTATATTTATTTGCTCTTTCATTTTTTGTATTTTCAAATTTTCAAGGAAATGCGCAAGAGCAAGCAGAAAATTTTAAACCCAATGGTAAAATATGGGGTTATACTTTTGGTGATGTTATTTATAAAGTAGAAGGTGATACCTTAACTTTTGGTAGAAGCGAGTTTGCTAAGACAGAAAAAGGGGTAATTGGCGGTAAACTGCGCAGAATTTATTTTGGCTATGATTATAATTTATCCCCCAAATGGTCAACGCGCTTGTTGTTTGAGAGCAATGCCTCTACTATTACACCAAGTGGAAACTTTGGAATAGTTGTCAAATTGGGATATTTAGAATACAAAAACTTTTCTGAAGTCATCCCCAATGCAAAAGTGAGAGTGGGTCTTATCCCTACACCGGTTTTTGCCTTTCCGGAAAAAGCCTGGGGTTACAGATCGGTTGAGAAAGAGGCACTTGACATAAGAGGCTTTAGCAGTTCAACAGACCAGGGTATCTCTTTAGAAGGTAACTTTACTCAGGAAGGGAACTCTGGATTTACCGTAATGGTAGGTAATGGAGTGGGCAACAAGCCTGAAACTAGAAAATATTTGGAGTATTACCTTTCTGTTCATAAAAAGTTTTTTGATGACAAGCTCAATTTAGAATTGATGACAAACTACAAAAAAGTAGATGAAGATTTAAATCGAATCCTCCTTAGAGGTTTCGCCTCATACTCGGTGTCAGATTTCAGAGCGGGTATTGAGGTTTCTCCAAACTTGGTTGATGAAAAAGCCCTTTTAGGCGATGAATCTGTCAATATTGAAACCCAACCTTTGCTCCTATCTGCTTTTGTTTCTCCCCGAGTGTTAAAAAATACCTGGCTGTTTTTGAGATATGACTATTTTAATCCTGATATGGATTACAACGAAAATATCATTTATAGAAACCAAGCTCAAAACTATGACGAGCATCTTTTCATCGCTGGGGTTCAAATTGAAATACACAACAAATCAAATCACAATATAAACATCATGCCAAACATACACATCAATGCTTACGATAAGAAAAAGCCTGATATTATTGGCCGTGATGCAGATGTTGTTCTCAGAACAACGGTTTATTACAACTTTTAAAATCCTAAAAAATGGAAGAAGATTTAAATGCTCAAAATGCTGAAACTTACGATCAATTTGAATTAAAATTGCTCACAGAAACAGCAGATCAATATCAAAACACTCAGGATTTTTATTCGGCTATTGAATATTATACTGCTGCCATTGCATTGGATTCTAAAAACGCTGAATTGTATCACAAACGCGGCTGGTCTAAAGCGCATATAGGCGATATAAAAGGCGAGCTGGAAGATTGGAGTCTTGCAATTGAATGCAATCCTAATATTGCGCAATATTATGCAGACAGGGCCATTGCCAAAGTAACACTAATGGATTACACCGGTGCCATTGAAGATGCCGAATATGCTATTAAATTAGATCCCGATCAAAAGGAATTGATTGAACCCATCATCAGCAATATTTATAAAAAGATTGAAATTCCTGAAATGGTGGATGAAAAAACTGGCAATATGCCAGATAATGAAGTTCGGGAAGAAATTAAAAATTGGGGAAGTGATCGACGGGATTTTTTAAAGCAAATTACGGCGGTAGGTATGGCTACGATGACAGGGGCCCTTTTAACAGGCTGCACTCCAAAAACTCTTGAAGGCGGTAAGAAAAATGTAAAATGGGGGATGATTATTGACCTCAAAAAATGTGTGGGTTGTAAAGCCTGTACAGTAGCTTGTAAGGTTGAAAATCACACCCCACCCGGAGTGGCTTATAATGTGGTAATAGAAGAAGAAACAGGCGTGTTTCCTCACAATAAAAAGACCTTCACCCCAAGACCCTGTATGCAGTGTGAGTTTCCTTCTTGCACAACCGTCTGTCCCGTTTCGGCCACCTATCAACGTGAAGATGGTATCACAGTGGTAGATTATGATGTTTGCATTGGTTGTAAATATTGTATCGCCGCCTGTCCTTATGGAGCAAGATCTTTTGATTTTGGTCATAACTACGGCGAGGAAGGTGAATATCCTTGGGAAGGACAACCAAGCCCTGAATATGGTCAAAATAGAGTACGTGAAAACCACGCTTCTCCAGAAGGCAACGTGCGTAAATGTACCTTCTGTATGCACAGGATTTACAACGGTACAGGCCCTGCTTGTGCCACTACTTGTATGGGAAATGCCATTTATTTTGGAAACCTGGCAGACCCGGAAGCCGAGTGTATGGTGCATGGTGTGAATCTTCAAAATCTTTTGGCAACCAGAAGTTATATGCGACTTAAAGAAGAAACCGGTAATGCACCAAGAGTTTATTATCTAACTTAAAATATTGGCGAGATGTATCTAGAAAAAGCATATTACAGTTCTTATAAACCCTCAAAATTAGCCATCTTTCTTTTGATTGCAATGACAGTTCTTGGGGTTATCGCGACCTATCAAACCCTCACTAAAGGGCATATTATTTTAAATTCAACGCAGCATATCCCCTGGGGAATTTGGGTGGCAGCATATCTTTTTGCAATCAGTTTTTCGATTGGGGCTTACCTGGTATCTTCCCTGTCTTATGTGTTTAAAATGGAAGTTTTCAAACCCGTCAGGCACCTTAGTTTAATTATATCTATGTTGGGCGTTGCGCTTGCTGGATTTTTTATAATTCTGGATTTGGGTCATCCATTAAGAATGATGAACATTTTCCTTTCTTTTAATCCAGAGTCGCCAATGGCCTGGATGGGCGTTTTATATGGCTTGTTTGCCCTGGGATTAATTTTACAAATGGCGGTTTCGATGGATTTGCCATTTTTAAAATACTTTGGAAAGAAATTTAATTATATAGACCGAAAAGAAAATCGAGAAAAATTTCTTAGAACCTTAGGTATCATTGGAATTATAGTTACGCTTTTGGTACTTATTGGGGAAGGTGGAATTTTTGCTGTAGCTAAAGCCAGACCGGGTTGGTTTGGAGGTCTGTTTCCTATCTTATTAATCATTTCAGGGGTTGCCTCGGGTGGTGGAATTATCACCTATTTTTCAGGATTTATCATTAAACTCAATCCGGAATCTAAAGCAAGATTACTTAAAAACGTTCTTAATGTTTCAGTTATAGCTTTGGTAGTAACCTATGTAATGTTGTTTGTAGAGATGGCTACTAAATATTATTCCGGCGTAGCCGAAGAAATCTATCCATGGAACCAAATGCTCTTTGGAGACTACTGGTATACCTTCTGGATACTGCAAATGCTGGTAGGCCTTATTTTTCCCTTATATGTTGTTCTGAAGCCCACATTTAAAAATCCCATCAGAGCTTACAAATGGGCCGGTTTTGCGATCGCCTTAGGGCTGTTTTGTCTGCGCTTAAATATTGTAATGCCCGCACAGGCGAATGAAACTATTTTAGGTCTCTCAGAAGCTTATACCCACTGGCGATTTTCCCTGGGTTATGCCCCCAGCCTTATGGAGTATTTCCTTATCCTCGGCGGAATAGCGCTCTTTTTATGGCTCTTGCTTCTTGCCGTGAAATTTCTGCCTCTTAATAATGTTGCTAAAAACACTAAAAACAATTAAAATGACTCGAAATAATAAAACTCCAAAAAAAGAAAACCAACCTAACATCAAAAACGACCGAAGGTCATTTTTGGGAAAAGCAGGTTTAGGACTTTCTGCCCTCATTGCTGCTCCTCATTTTCTGCAAGCCGATGAGAAAGCTATGGCCGAAAGTTTAGAGTCAGGTGAAATCTTTGAATATGCTCATAATGATAAAGAAAACTTCATTTATAGCGTGTGCTTAGGTTGTAATACCGGTTGCCCTACCAAAGTAAAAGTACAAAATGGAGCGATGGTTAAAATTGATGGCAATCCTTACTCTCCCTGGGGAAAAATGCCTCATCTAAATTTTGATACTTCCCTCGAAGATGCGGCCAAGGTAGATGGCGCCATTTGTCCAAAAGGTCAGGCTGCTATAATGACGGTTAATGATCCCTTCAGAATAAAAAAAGTACTAAAAAGGGTTGGGCCAAGAGGTTCCCAGAAATGGGAAACAATTGAATTTGATCGGGCAGTTGAAGAAATCGTGAATGGTGGTAAATTATTTTCTAAGGTAGAAGGAGAAGAAAACCGTCACGTTGAAGGTCTTAAAGACATTATGTCGCTTACCGATAAAAAAGTAGCCTCAGCAATGGCCGATGCCATAGACGATATTTGGAGTTCAAAAACCGAAGAAGAAAAAGCGAAAAAAGTAAGCGAATTTAAGAAACAGTTTGCCGATCATCTCCACCATTTAATTGATCCTGACCACCCCGATTTAGGGCCTAAAAACAACCAATTTCTTTGGCTACACGGTCGACTTAAAGGTGGGCGTTCCCATTTTTTCAAACGGTTTATGCAAGATGGACTGGGCACCAACAACTTTCACGGCCACACCACAGTTTGTCAAGGCTCGCTTTATTTTACAGGTAAAGCAATGTCAAGACAATATACTTATGACGAAAAGAAAAAGAAAACCGACTGGACCGGTGGCGATAAGTTCTTTTGGCAGGCAGATCAACACAAAGCAGAGTTCATCATTTTTGTAGGTTCATCACCATTTGAAGCGAATTATCCGTTGCTCCGTGTTCCTAATCTTATGAATGGCCTCGCAAGTGGTCGCTTAAAATTTGCCGTCGTTGATCCCCGTTATTCCAAAACTTGCGCCCACGCTTGGAAATGGCTACCCAACAAACCGGGTACAGAAGCAGCTCTTGCTTTTGGGATGATACGCTGGATCATAGAAAATGAAAAATATGACAAAAAATACCTTGGGGGTGCTAACAAAGCTGCTGCCAAGGAGAATGGTGAACCTACAATGACCAATGCCAGTTGGTTGGTTAAAATAACAGATGGCAAACCCGGAAAGTTCTTGAGAGGTTCAGAAATTGGCCTTCCAAAAATTCATAAATCGGTCAATGAAAAAGGTGAATCAAAAACCTTTGCAATGGATCCTTTTATTGTGATGCAAAATGGAAAACTGGTTGCTTTTGATAATGAAGACACCGAAAAGGCGGTAAATGGCGACCTTTTTGTAGCAACCACCATTAAAGGTTTAGAAGTAAAATCTGCCCTGCAATTAGTCAAAGAAGAGGCAATGGCACATAGCATTGAAGAATGGGCAGAAATCTGTGGAACTTCAGAAAAAGACATTATAGAACTATCCGATGAGTTTACGTCCCACGGTAAAAAAGCTGTATTTGATATGCACCGGGGGGTTTCCCAGCATACTAATGGATTTTACAATTGCCTTGCTGGAAACACTTTAAACCTGCTTATAGGAAATTTTGATTGGAAAGGAGGTTATGTAAAATATAGTACCTATGATGTCACAGGTGGTAAAGCACAAGGTCCTTTTGATTTTGAAAACTCACTCAACCCTGGTAAGAAAAAAACATTTGGTCTGAATATATTAAGGAACAACGACTACGAAAAAACAACCTTATTTAAAGGCTATCCTGCAAAACGACCTTGGTTTCCTCACGCATCTGATATTTATCAAGAAGTTTTGCCAGCCATAAGCGATGGATACCCATATAATATCAAAGCTATGCTTCTGTATATGGGAACACCGGGTTATGCTTTGCCTGCTGGACAAACACAAATTAACGTGCTGGCAGATATTGAAAAATTACCCCTGTTAATTGCATCAGATATAACCATTGGTGAATCTTCAATGTATGCAGATTACATCATACCCGATTTAGCTTTCTACGAAAGATGGGAGTTTCACGGTTCGCACCCCAACAACATCTGGAAAGTGCAAACCTTGCGACAACCCGCAATGCAACCCTATACAGATATCGTAAAAGTGTATGGCGAAGAAATGCCTATTTCTTTAGAATCCTTTATGATGGCTGTAGCCGAAAAAATGGAACTCAAAAACTTTGGACCAAATGGCTTCGAAGAAGGAATTGACTTCAATAGACCCGAAGATTTCTATCTTAGAATGATAGCCAATTTAGGCTATGGTGAAAAAGCAGATGGCAGTGCTGCTGTTCCCGATGCTACCGATGAAGAAATAAGAATCTTTGAAGAGGCCCGCAGGCATTTGCCAAAATCGGTTTTCGATTATGATAAATGGAAAAAGGCCATAGGAGATGAACACTGGAGAAAAGCTGTATATATTATGAACCGTGGCGGTCGCTACCAAAACTATGAAGGGGCTTACACCGGGGAACAGGTCACCAACAAATACGGCAAGATGGTGAGTATGTACATCGAAAAAGTAGCTGATTCTAAAAATGCCTTAACAGGCGAATCCTTTATTGGGTATCCAAAATATTTGACCTTGGCTGATAGCGTTGGCAATCCTTTAAAAAGAGGAGATGACACTTTACATATGATTACTCATAAAGAGATTTTCCATACCAAAAGCAGAACTCCGGGGAACAAATTGTTAAAAGAACTCTACCCCATTAATCACGTGTTGATCAATTCCATTGATGCTGAAAGACTCGGGTTGAAAAATCTTGACAAGGTAAGAATCACTTCAGACTCAAATCCTGAAGGGGTTTGGGAATTACCAAATTACGGTAAAAAACATATGATTGGTCAAATAAAAGTCACCGAAGGTATGCGTCCTGGTGTGATGGGCTATTCCTTAGGCTTCGGCCACTGGGCTTATGGTTCGCAAGATGTGGAAATTGACAATGAAGTGCTTAAAGGCGATCCTGAACGCGGTGTAGGCTTCCACGCCAATGCTGCGATGATGATCGATCCGCATCTCAAAAATGTATCTCTACAGGATATGGTGGGAGGCAGCGTTTCTTTCTATGACTCGCCCATAAGATTAGAAAAGGTGACTTCACATTCAAAAACGAATATGGAACTCGCATAACAAACCAAAGTTGTTAAGAATATTGCAGCGGTTATTTAAAACCAATTGCTTATTTTTAATGACATTAGTTTTTTCGCTTTAAGCGAAACAAATACTTAAACTTTAAAAAATGTCAAAAATTCCAAAAACATACATCGATTTCAGAAAGGATTTCCCGGAAGTAAGCGAGGCTCACTACAATTTAGGAAAAGCCGTTCACAGTGCCGGACCTCTTGACGATAAAACCCGTGCGCTTATAAAATTAGGAATGTCTTGTGGCGCGCAAAAAGAAGGTGCGGTGCATTCCCATACCCGAAAAGCCCTGGATGCGGGCTGCACTAAAGAAGAAATTCATCAAGTAGTGCTATTGTTATTGCCTACTATGGGCTTGCCATCAATGATGGCGGCGATGACCTGGGTAGATGATATTCTGGAATCAGATAAATAAGAGATAATGCTCAAAGACACCTTTAACAGAACCCACGATTACCTGCGCATTTCGCTTACTGATGCCTGCAACTTCCGGTGTGTGTATTGTATGCCCAACGAGCAAATGAAATTTATGCCGGCCAAGCATCTGATGCAAGCCGATGAAATTGAAACCATCGTCAAAACTTTTGTGGAGTTAGGCGTAAGAAAAATAAGACTCACCGGTGGTGAACCCCTGGTGCGAAAAGATGCCAAAGACATTATTGAGCGAATTTCTAATTATCCTGTTGAGCTCACCTTGACGACCAATGTCGCCTTAGTTGATGAGTTTATCGAGGTGTTTCATCAAGCAGGAATCAAATCGGTTAATGTGAGTTTGGACACCCTTCAAAAAGAAAAATTTTTAGAACTCACCAAACGTGATTTGTTTGAAAAAGTTTGGAACAACATCCAACTTTTAATTGAAGAGGGTTTTCACGTAAAAGTAAACGTGGTCGTAATGAAAGGTATTAACGATAATGAAATTCTCAATTTTATTGAATGGACCAAAAACAAACCCGTTCACGTGCGTTTTATCGAGTTTATGCCTTTTGATAAAAACCAATGGAACAGCTCAAAAGTATTCAGTTATCGAGAAATACTGGATTTGGCAGAAACCCAATTCAGCTTTATCAAAATCAAAGACGAAGCCAATGCCACGGCAAAAAAATACAAGCCTCTCAACCACGAAGGTACTTTTGCCGTCATTAGTACTATGAGTGCTCCATTTTGTCACAATTGCAACCGAATGCGGCTCACGGCAGACGGAAAAATGAAAAATTGCCTTTTTTCCAAAGGAGAAGCAGACATACTTTCCGCTTTGCGAAATAAGGAAGATATCGTACCCATTATCAAAAAATGTGTGGGTCAAAAAGAAAAAGCCCTCGGCGGTCAATTTGAAGGGGATTTTCACAAGATAGATACGAATAAAATAGACAATCGGAGTATGATACGCATTGGAGGTTAACTTTTACCCACCGTTATTCCCATAATGTCATATCCAAAAATAGCTATTAGGGATTAGGTGGTAGGTAAAAGAAAATAATCAACAATAGTCAATTAAAAATAATCAATCAACAATGATTACCGTTACAGAAGCTAAACATCACATTTTAAAACAACGCAAACACACTCGGGTGGAAAAAAAACCTTTGCCCGATGCCTTAGGCTTTGTGCTTGCTGAAACGCTTTTCGCAAAAATAGACACACCGCCTTTCGACAACTCGGCAATGGATGGTTATGCCTTTTCGTATGCACTTTGGGATAAAAAAAGTCCTTTGAAAGTAATCGGCGAAGTACAAGCCGGAAGCGAAAACAGTCTGAAAACAGACGCTAATGAAGCCCTCCGTATTTTTACCGGAGCGCCTGTTCCTCCCGAAGTCGATACCGTGATTATGCAGGAAAAAGTCGAGCGTGATGGTGATAAAATCAGGTTGCTTGATGAAAATCTAAAACAAGGTAGTAACATTCGCCCCAAAGGTTCGCAGACTAAAAAAGGCGATATGGCTTTGCAAAAAGGACAAGTTTTAACCCCTGCAGGAATTTCCTATTTGGCAGGAATGGGGTTTTATAAAGTAAAAGTATATGTCAAACCCAAAGTGAGCATTATCATCACAGGAAAAGAACTCGTTAAAGCAGGTGAAACCCTCGAAACAGGAAAAATATATGAATCCAACGGGATTGGATTAACTGCCGCTTTGCGCCAACTGAGTATTGAGCCTGTTTCGGTGGCATTGGTTGACGATGTTTCCGAAGCTATTGAAAAAGCCATAGAAAGTCAATTGAACAGCGATATCATTATCCTCACCGGAGGCGTTTCGGTGGGGAATTACGATTTGGTCCCGGCAGCCTTGGAAAAATGTGGTGTAGAGAAAATCTTTCATAAAGTGAATCAAAAACCCGGAAAACCATTCTATTTCGGTACGACTTCCAAAGCACTCATTTTTGCCCTTCCCGGAAATCCGGCAGCTGTAATGACTTGCTTTTATGAATATGTTGTTGAAGCCATTAACACTTTTACGCAAAAAAAACATCTAAAAACCTTGACGCTTCCCTTGGAAAATGATTTCATTAAAAAACCGGGACTTACTTATTTTCTAAAAGGTAAAACCACAGAAAAAGGTGTCGAAGTTTTAGACAGCCAACTCAGTTATATGCTCAATTCATTTGCAGTAGCAGATTGCTTAATTACACTTGACGAAAACAAAACCGATTACAAAAAAGGGGAAATTGTAACCGTTCTATTGATTGCTTAAAATGGACATAAAAAACTATCAAATAAAAGGACGCATCTGGCTGGAAACCGACCAGGGACACCAGTTGGGACCCGGGCGACAAAAACTATTATTGGCAATAAAAGAACTCGGTTCCATCACCGAAGCGGCCAAGAAAATGAAAATGTCTTACCGGCACGCCTGGGAAATCATTAAGGAATTAAATAATGCTTCTAATCTACAAATTGTTAAAAAAAATACCGGTGGCAGCGGCGGTGGCGGGAGCAAACTCACAGCAGAAGGAGAAGCTTTGTTGGAACAATACAAGCATTGCCAAATGGCTTTTGAAGCATTCAAATCAGAACTAAACAAGCGCAAATAAATGAGTGTAGAAATCACCATCTTGTTTCTTACCTTGCTTTTTATAGCCGCTTTTTTCTATGCTTCTGTAGGTCACGGCGGAGCGAGTGGTTATTTGGCATTGATGGCTTTATTTTCATTTGCACCTGAAACGATGCGCCCAACCGCTTTGGTGTTAAATATTTTTGTGTCGGGTATTGCCTTTTACCAGTTTTACCGAAAAGGCTATTTTCAATGGAAGTTGTTTTGGCCTTTTGCCTTTACTTCCATTCCTGCAGCATTTATCGGCGGTTTAATCACTGTGGACGAACAAATTTACAAACGCATTTTAGGGATTTTACTCCTTTTTGCCATCGCACGATTTTTGGGTTTTGGCACCAATGAAGATAAAAATCCAAAAAAACAATTGCTGTTGCTTTCTTTATTGATAGGTGCTGTTATTGGACTTTTTTCGGGGATGATTGGCATTGGTGGCGGCATTATTTTAAGTCCGTTGATTTTACTTTTAGGTTGGGCAAACCTAAAACAAACGGCTGCTATTTCTGCACTTTTCATTTTTGTAAACAGTGTGTCAGGTTTAGCGGGCTTGGTTTCGCAAGGAGTTCAATTCAACGCTTTGATGTGGACCATGTTGAGCGTGGCATTTGTGGGGGGTCTGTTAGGCTCTTATTTTGGCGCCAACAAATTCAATAGCAAAAAACTAAAATATGCCTTGTCATTTGTGTTGCTTATTGCTTCGGTTAAATTAATTTTCACCTAAATGAATAAACCCGATTTACATAGCACAGGATACATACTCGCAGGCGGTAAAAGCTCCCGAATGGGTGAAGATAAAGGGCTAAAACTATTCCATGGAAAAGCACTGGTTCAAGCCGTTATTGACCAAATGTTATTAGCAATTGATAAAGTAGTAATCGTTTCTGACAACAAAAAATATCAGCAATTTGGATTGGAAGTTATAGAAGATGTTTTTAAAAATAGTGGCCCGGCGGGCGGAATTTATACAGCCTTGCAGCACAGTACTACTGAAAAAAACTTTGTTGTGAGTTGTGATATGCCAAACATTTCTTTTCAAGCAATTCAATTTATGTTGGAAAAGAGTAGTTTGAATGCCATATGTGTTCCTCAGTTCAAAAACAAACTAGAACCTCTGTTTGGCGTCTATCCAAAATCTTGTTTACCGATTTGGAAAACAAGCATGAATAAAGGAATCTACAAACTCACAGACTTAGCAGTAAAGTATAATTTGGAAAAAATTGTTGTTGATAAGAATCCTCTTTTTTCGGAAAAAATATTCCAAAACATCAACACTAACGACGATTTTAATAATGCATTAAAGACTTAAAAAAATGGAAATAACTATATTATTTTTTGGGCAGTTAGAAGAAATTACCAGAAAATCGAGCCTAAAACTTAGCGGTATTTCAAATACTGATACTTTGAAAAAAAGCCTAGAGGACCAATATCCGGGTTTAGAAAATTTGACATATAGCATCGCTGTAAACAAAAGAATCATACAACACAACACGTCTTTGAAAGCTGAAGACTATGTGGCATTATTACCCCCATTTTCAGGCGGATAAAACATGAACACAGAAAACAGATATCAACGGCAAATACAACTCACCGGCTTTGGAAAGGAAGCTCAGGATAAACTGGCTGTTGCCAAAATTTTGATGATAGGTGCCGGTGGTTTGGGTTGCCCCGCGCTACAGTATCTTGCCGGTGCCGGCGTGGGCACTTTGGGAATAATCGATTTTGATATTGTTGCCATCACAAATCTACATAGGCAAACTTTATATGCTACAGAAGATGTTGGAAAACTTAAAGTTGAAGTTGCTGCTCAAAAACTAAAGGCACTTAATCCGGAAATTAAAATCTGTACCTATTCAACACAATTGAACAATGAGAATGCCTTAGACCTTATTCAAGACTATGATGTAGTGATTGATGGTACCGATAATTTTACTACCCGATATTTGGTGAACGATGCTTGCGTATTGCTCGATAAACCGTTGATTTATGGAGCCGTGATGCGCTTTGAAGGCCAAGTGGGTGTGTTCAATCTCGAAAACAATCATCTAAAAACCAACTACCGCGACCTGTTTCCCACGCCTCCCGATGCGGCAACTGAATCTTCGTGCAATGAAATTGGGGTTTTGGGTGTTTTGCCGGGCATTATTGGCACTTGGCAAGCCTCAGAAGCCATTAAAATCATCACCGGAATTGGAAGGCCTTTTGCAAATAAAATAATGTCTATCAACCTGTTGCAAAATTCAGTTTATGAATTTCAATTAGAAAAAAACTCAGAAAGTGATACACAAATACCCAAAGATGCTACGGCTTTTGCACAGTTCAATTACGATTGGTTTTGCAACAGGCAGTATCAAAACCTGATTTCCGTAGAAGCATTTGACCAACTTAGAAAAGTTGAAAATTGTATTATTATAGATGTTCGGGAACCCGACGAAATGCCTGTAATAAGTGAGTTTGAAACGATACAACTTCCGTTGAGTCGCTTTCGCGAAAGCATTACCAACAAGACTTTCAATAGCGCCGTAGTCTTGCTTTGTCAAAGCGGGCAACGCAGCCTAAAAGCACTGGAACTTTTAAGAAAACAACACCCAAAAGTCAACGCATTCAGTTTAGTTGGCGGCATAACCCAATGGAAAAAACCACATTAAATTAAAACTTATGAGCAATCACAAACCTAAAAAAGTATTTATGGATGGGGCCATTCCCCCTGAATTTATCGGCGAATCCATTGCCAAGCACAGCAGCAAAAAAGACATTGGTGCGCACAGCATTTTTCTAGGTCAGGTGCGCAATGATGTGATAAACGGTAAAACGGTGGCGGCCATTAATTATACGGCTTATGAAGAAATGGCCCATAACAAGTTTCACGAAATTCGCGAAGCAGCTTTTGAGAAGTACCCATTGAGCTGTATGCACATTTACCATAGCTTAGGAGACGTTGCTACTGGCGAAATATGCTTGTTTATCTTTACCTCATCCAAACACCGCAAAGACGCGATAGCTGCCTGCGAATACCTCGTAGAACGTATCAAAGCCGAAGTACCAATTTGGGGCAAAGAAGTTTTTGAAGATGAAAGTTACAGTTGGAAAATGAATCATTAAATTTTTAAAATCAATAATACAATGGTCGATATCACATTTAAAATCAAATCACACCGCACCGCAATCGCACAAGCAACCGTAAAGGTAAGCAAACAAGCAACCATCGATGCCATCCATAACAAAACGGTACCCAAAGGCGATGTGCTGGAAGCGAGTCGTGTGGCGGGACTTTTTGGCATCAAAAAAACAAGTGAATTCATTCCCGATTGCCACCCGCTGCCCATAGAATTTGCAGCCGTAAGACATCGCATTGAGGGTTTGGAAATCATTATCGAAACCGAAGTGCAAACCATTTACCGCACCGGTGTGGAGGTAGAGGCAATGCACGGCGCTTCTATTGTGGCACTTACTATCTACGATATGCTAAAACCCATCGATAAAGAGATAGAAATTAAAGACATTAAACTCCTCAAGAAAAAAGGCGGAAAGTCGCAGTACAAAGATCAATTGAGCAGAACCATCAAAGCCGCAGTAATTGTGTGTTCAGACAGTATTTCTGCCGGAAAAAAACAAGATTTTGCCGGCAAGGCAATCATTCAAAAATTAGATGATATTGGTGGTGTAAGCATTGAAGATTACGTGATTATACCCGATGAAATTTCAGAAATACGAGAAAAGGTTCTCTCACATTGCGATAAAAAAACAGACCTCATCATTGTTACAGGTGGCACCGGACTGTCGTCTAGAGACGTGACGCCCGAAGCCATCAAACCCTTGTTGGATCAGGAAATTCCGGGTATTGGTGAGGTTGCTCGGGCATATGGCCAAGAACATATGCCCTATGCCATGTTGTCCAGAAGTTTGGGCGGACTCAAAGGACAATCTCTTATTTTGGCACTACCGGGTTCTACCCGAGGTGCCGCTGAAAGTATGGATGCACTGTTTCCCTACTTGTTGCATATTTTTAAAATATTGGAACACTCAGCACACGACTAAGTTTCACAATTTATTTGTCCAACAGGAAATTAATAGTCATTTCAGCTGTACTCAAAACGCGCGCAGGAGCCGCTTGTCGCCGGACTTATTACCAGTAATTTCCAATAAAAAAACAAGGTGAGGACTGGTGTGTGTTGCTGGCGTTTTGCTAGTAGTGGCTGTGCTGTTGAGATTGGTAAATTTTACAAACTGAAAGAAATATTACACCTGCGTTATATTCTATATGTATAACTTTCTGATTAACTAACTTTAAAGAGTCCTTTGGATGTTATTTTAGAAAGTGGTATTTTCGGTAAGAAATAACGTCATGGCATGTTGCACAAATGCGATATATCAACAATAAACCTTATACATGACTTATATACTAATGTTGGGCAACATACAAAAAGCCCACGCGCAAACAGGCACATTTGGTTTTTGCCGACACGCAATGCCAACACTGACAAACCAAAAGAGCCTGTTTTTTACCAAGGCTCGACAAAGACAGTTGAACTGAAAATGGATAGACTGACTAAAGAACAGAGACGAAAAAATATGCAAGCTGTAAAAAGCAAAGGTTCAAAAATTGAGACTTTGCTTGCTAAGGAACTATGGAAAAGAGGACACAGATACAGAAAAAACAATAAGTCGGTTTACGGTAAACCCGACCTGACTTTTAAAAAACACAAGATTGCAATATTCGTTGACAGCGAATTTTGGCACGGAAAGGATTGGGAAATGAAAAAAAAAGACCATAAGAGCAATAAAGATTTTTGGCATAAGAAAATTGAAAGGAATATTGAAAGAGACAAAGAGGTGAATGACCACCTGTTAAAAAACGGTTGGCAAGTTCTACGCTTTTGGGGTAAAGAAATCGAGCACGAATTAGTAACTTGCGTTCAAAAAATAGAAAGTAAAATAGATGAAGCTAAAAGAAAAAATATCACTTGAAGAAGTTTGCGGACAAACCTTTAAAATCAGGGTGGTTGAAGCTTCTGAATGCGGTAAAGCTGCATTTACTCATTACTTGCATAATCACCAAAACGGTGTTTCCAAATTTTATAAAAAAGAAGCAATTCAACACGTAAAACGTGCTTTGGAATATAAATTTCCTGACGAAGACATAACTGCTAAAGTAGCTGAAGAAGCATTGCAGTATATGATTTTCGACTTTAAAAAAGACGTTCCTTTTCCCGAACCTGAAAAACCAAAATTTAAGTTTATCGACTTGTTTGCAGGAATTGGCGGTTTCAGAATTGCAATGCAGAGTCTTGGTGGTAAATGTGTTTTTACCAGTGAATGGGATAAACAGGCTAAAAAGACCTATGAAGCAAATTTCGGAGAAGTTCCATTTGGAGACATAACCAAAGAAGAAACTAAAAAATTTATTCCTGATGGATTTGATGTTCTTTGTGCAGGATTTCCTTGTCAAGCATTTTCAATTGCAGGAAAAAGAGGAGGTTTTGAAGATACAAGAGGAACATTATTTTTTGATGTTGCGGAAATAATCAAAAGAAAACAACCCAAAGCAATTTACTTAGAGAATGTTAAAGGGCTTTTTAATCACGACAAAGGTAAAACGCTAAAAACAATCCTTAGTGTTTTGCGAAATGACCTAGGATACTACGTTCCTGACCCACAAGTATTAAATGCAAAGGATTTTGGAGTTCCACAAAATCGCGAAAGAATTTTTATAGTTGGTTTTAGAGGCGATTTAGGTATTGATAGTTTTGAGTATCCTAAACCGACCAAGAAGAATGCAACTTTTGAAGACGTCAAAGAGGAAAATGTAGTTTCTGTAAAGTACTATTTGTCTGACACTTATCTAAACACTTTAATCAATCATAAAAAACGACACGAAAGCAAAGGAAACGGTTTTGGTTACGAAATCATTCCTGATGACGGAACAGCCAATGCGGTAGTTTGTGGCGGAATGGGCAGAGAAAGAAACTTGGTTTATGATGACAGATTGGTAGATTTCACACCGATAACTCATATAAAAGGCCAAGTAAACCGCCAAGGAATAAGAAAAATGACTCCGAGAGAATGGGCAAGACTTCAAGGCTTCCCGGATAATTTTATCATTCCTGTTGCAGATGCTTCCGCATATAAACAATTTGGAAATTCAGTAGCAGTTCCTGCAATACAAGCAACTGCAAATGAAATCATTAAAAGAATATTGAAGAATGTTAACAGGAAATAAAGGCGAATGGAGTGAAATATATACGCTTCTTAAAATCATATCAGACAAAAAACTATTTGCAGGAGACAGCGACTTAAAGAAGATTGAGAGCCTGATTTTTCCTATAATTAAAATTCTCCGAGACGAATCAAACGGGACTTACGAATATGCTTATGATAGTGATTTGGTTATCATAAAAGGTGCAGACGAAGAATTTAGAATTCCAATCACCGAGTTTCAAGAAAAAGCAGTTTTACTTCTTTCAAAACTGAAAGAAACAACGTCAGCAACTTTTTCAATTCCCGAAATTGAAACATTTATCAATTCATTTAGCTGTGTTTCACTTAAAGCTAAGTCGTCTGTAAAAAGCGACATCAGAATTGTAATCCACGACCAAAGAACAGGAACAACACCGGAATTAGGATTTAGTATAAAATCTCAACTTGGAGGTGCATCAACACTATTAAACGCAGGTAAAACCACCAATTTTGTTTACGAAATTGAGAATGCTGTTTTATCAGACAATCAAATTCAGGAAATCAATGAAATTAATTCAAGAAGCAAAATCAAGGACAGGATTGAGAAAATCAAATATTTTTCGGGAACATTGCGATTTAGACAAACAGAAAGCACGATTTTCGGAAATAACCTAACCTTGATTGATAGTTCTTTACCTAAAATTCTTGCAGAAATAGTTTATCAGTTTTTCACATCAGGTCATTCTAAGACTCTTGACTTGGTTAATGAAATTTCAAGATTAAACCCGCTTGAATTCAACCTTGAAACAAATCATCCCTTTTACTCCTACAAAATTAAACGCTTCTTGACAGACATTGCATTAGGTATGATGCCATCAAAAGTTTGGACAGGAGAGCTTGATGCAACAGGTGGTTATTTAGTTGTTAAAGAAGACGGAGGAATATTATGTTACCATATTTACAACAGGAATGAATTTGAAGATTACTTGCTAAACAATACAAAACTTGAAACAGCTAGTAGTACCAGACACGATTTTGGCACAGTTTACATTGAAGACTCCAAACAGTTTTTTAGACTGAATTTGCAAATTAGATTTTTGAAGTAATGACAACGCTCATCAGCCACACACATTGCCAAGCCGCTCTAACCAACCGCACGAGCCAAAGCTTGTCAAAGAGTGTGTCTGAGCCAACGCACGGACGAAAAAAAAGTACGATTGCCCAACAATGTATAAGAGCAATAGCGGGTGATGTAGTAAATTCAAGATCAGTGCATTTAATAAACTTTTGTGGTGGAGGACAGGTGATCGCCTTGAAATCCGCTACTACTCTTATACTTGACCGTTGCCAATAATGCAGAAGAAAAATTGCAATTAATTAAGTATCTTGCATAAAAATATTGAAATATGGGAAGTTTAACAATATCAAATAAAATATTGGACAAATACTTTGGTTACTTGAAAAACCTGGACATCAACACTAAAAAAAGTCTAATAATTAAATTAACCAAATCAATAGAAACCAAATCGAAAAAAACATTTGACATCGAATCGGTTTTTGGAGCTTGGGAAGATGAAAGAACATCTGACGAAATAATTAGCGAAATCAAGTCTTCAAGAGTTGAAAAAAGAAATACTGCGAGTTTATAATGAAATATTTACTTGATACCAATATCTGTATTCATCTCTTTCGTGGTAAATTCAACCTGAATGAAAAATTTAAACAAATAAATATTGAGGACTGCGCAATTTAAGAAATCACTTTGGCTGAATTAATGTTTGGTGCTGAAAATAGTACTAATCCGAAAAAGAACTATAAAATCATTGATGACTTTTCAGAACAAGTCAAAATTCTTCCTACTTTCAATGCAATTCCAACTTATGCAAAAGAAAAAGCTCGATTAAGAAAAAAAGGGATAATGATTAGTGATTTTGACCTTTTAATCGGTTCGACAGCAATTGCAAATGAACTAATTATGATAACTGAAAATGTTAAAGAATTTGAACGGATTTCTAAAATCGAAATAGAAAACTGGGTGAAAAGATAAAGCACTATTGGCAACATCTGCTATAAGCAACCCGCCTGCCGGACGGGCAGGTTGGGGTTTAGGTGCTTAATCAAAAGTAAATGAATAAATCACAGGTCAGTGCTAAACTGAAAAGTTTGGGTGTAAAAATCCCCAACTGCTCATAGCTGAGGCACGTTGCCCTAAACAATTTTAAACATTATCTACAAAAAAAAGGCGATTCACAAGTGAATCGCCTTTTTATGTACAAAAAGAATCTTGTTATTTTAGGTCAAAACGATCAAGGTTCATCACTTTATTCCAGGCTTTTATAAAGTCTTTTACAAACTTTTCTTTTGCATCATCTTGTGCATACACTTCAGAAATCGCTCTCAGTTGCGAGTTTGAACCAAACACCAAATCGACGCGTGTACCGGTTCTTTTAACTTCTCCGGTTTTGCGGTCGTGTGCTTTAAAAACATCAGCTTCACTGTGAGATGGTGCCCAGGCTACGCTCATATCAACAAGGTTCACAAAAAAGTCATTGCTTAAAACACCGGGTTTGTTAGTAAACACACCGTGTTTTGACTTATTATAATTAGCATCTAAAACTCGTAAACCTCCCACAAGAACAGTCATCTCAGGAGCACTTAGCTCTAAAAGCTGTGCTTTGTCTATCAACATTTCTTCATCAGAAACGGTAAACGCTGAGCGACGGTAATTTCGGAAACCATCTGCTTCCGGTTTTAACCAGTTAAATGATTCTACGTCTGTTTGTTCAGCCGTTGCATCGGTGCGACCCGGAGCAAAAGGAACTTCTAGGTCAAAGCCTCCATCTTTAGCGGCTTTTTCTACAGCAGCACAACCGCCCAAAACAATAAGGTCTGCCAAAGAAACTTTTTTATTGGATGTTTGTGCTTTATTAAATTCATTTTGAATTCGCTCAAGGGTTTGCAGAACTTTTGCCAATTGTTGTGGTTGATTTACTTCCCAATCTTTTTGAGGAGCTAATCGAATGCGTGCACCATTGGCTCCACCTTTTTTATCAGACCCTCTATAGGTCGAAGCAGACGACCAGGCCGTGTAAACCAATTCAGAAACAGATAAACCGGAGGCGAGAATTTTTTCTTTTAAAGTAGAAATATCCTGACTGTTGATCAAGTCGTGATTTACCTCAGGAATGGGATCTTGCCAGATTAAATCTTCAGCAGGAACTTCAGATCCCAAATAACGAGATTTGGGGCCCATGTCTCTATGTGTTAATTTAAACCAAGCCCGAGCGAAAGCATCTGCAAATTCATCGGGGTTTTTGTGGAAGTGTTCAGATATTTTTCGGTACTCAGGGTCCATTTTCATAGCCATATCTGCGGTAGTCATCATTATGCCCACACGCTGGTTTGCATTTTCAGCATCGGGAGCATGGTCTTTATCCGCAAGACCCACAGCTGCCCATTGATGAGCACCTGCCGGACTTTTTGTTAATTCCCATTCATAACCAAACAACACATCAAAATAAGTCATATCCCACTTGGTTGGGGTGGGTGTCCAGGCGCCTTCCAAACCGCTTGTGATTGAATCTCTCCCTTTTCCACTTTTGAAACTGCTCTTCCAGCCAAAACCCATTTCTTCAATACCGGCTGCTTCGGGCTCTGCTCCCACAAGTGCAGCGTCACCGGCACCGTGAGTTTTACCAAAGGTATGTCCTCCGGCAGTCAATGCCACTGTTTCATAGTCGTTCATTGCCATTCTTTTGAAAGTCTCACGAATGTCTTTAGCTGAAGCCAAAGGATCAGGGTTTCCATCGGGTCCTTCCGGGTTTACATAAATCAATCCCATTTGAACTGCTGCTAAAGGATTTTCTAATTGGCGTTCTCCTGAGTAGCGTTTGTTACCTAACCATGTATCTTCTGCACCCCAATAAATATCTTCTTCCGGTTGAAAAATATCTTCTCTTCCGCCTGAAAAACCAAAGGTTTTAAAGCCCATTGATTCCAACGAAACGTTACCGGCAAGAATGAAGAGGTCTGCCCAGGAAAGCTTGTTGCCATATTTTTGTTTTACAGGCCAAAGTAGTCTGCGCGCTTTGTCTAAGTTTGCATTATCTGGCCAGCTGTTCACGGGTGCAAAACGTTGGTTTCCGGTACCGGCTCCTCCACGTCCATCTCCTGTTCGGTATGTACCGGCACTATGCCAAGCCATTCGTATCATAAACGGTCCGTAGTGACCGTAGTCTGCAGGCCACCAGTCTTGTGAGGTCGTTAAAACTTCCTCGAGGTCTTTTTTAACCTCTGCCAGGTTGAGTTTACTAAACTCTTTTGCGTAATCAAACTCTTCTCCTAACGGATTTGATTTTGGAGCGTGTTGGTGAAGAATATTTAAGTTAAGCTGGTTGGGCCACCAGTCCTTATTCACAGTACCGCCTGCTCCAAGCCTTGTGTTTGAGCCGTGCATTACAGGGCACTTACCACTTCCTGAAGTTGAGTTTTGTTGATTGTTTGAATCCATAATTTATTGATTTTTTATTCTTTATTGGTAATGTTGCTAATTTACTAATAAGTATGCTTATTAAAAATGATTTTCGATAGATAAAACCTATAGTGGATGTGGAAAGATAATAGCTGTCTTAAGAATTTAGTTTTTAAGCTTGAAAGATCTATTGAGTGTATTTTAAAAAGGAAGCGAGCAGGAATTTTTTTCTACCATTAAATCCTAAAAAATTACATCAAGAAAAATGTATCTTTGCCCCACTATGACCGAACACGATTTCCTTTCAAAACCCTATACAAACACCCTTGAAAAAGGACAAGTAACCTGGCAATCACCCAGCAATATTGCCTTAGTAAAATACTGGGGGAAATATGGCGAGCAACTGCCCAAAAATACTTCCATCAGTTTTACGCTTTCCAATTGTTTTACTAAAACAACCTTGTTTTATGAACCAAAAACATCAAGCGACTTTGAATTTGAGGTTTATCTTGACGGTCAAAGGGAAGCGGGTTTTGAACCAAAAATTTTAAAATTCTTTCAACGTATAGAACACTACATTCCGTTTTTAAAGGAGTATCGTTTCAGGATTGGAACGACCAACAGTTTTCCGCATAGCAGCGGGATTGCTTCTTCAGCCAGTGGGATGAGTGCGCTGGCTTTGTGTTTGATTGCAATGGAACAACAATTAAACCCATCCATTACTACTGATTATTTCAATCAAAAAGCCTCCTTCTTGGCTCGTTTGGGTTCGGGTAGTGCGTGTCGCAGTGTGGAAGGACCGTTGATTGTTTGGGGTGAACACGCTTCCATTCCGGGGAGTAGCCACTTGTTCGGCACCAAATATCCTTTTGGAGTACATAAAAACTTTGACAACTATCAGGACACCATACTTTTGGTTGATAAAGGGGAAAAGCAGGTGAGTAGCACGGTGGGTCATGAATTGATGCACAAGCACCCTTTTGCTGAGGAGCGTTTCGCGCAAGCAAATTCAAATATGGAAAAGTTAATTCCTGTATTGAGAGAAGGAAATTTGGACGCATTCATCAAAATAGTAGAAAGTGAAGCCCTTTCACTGCACGCCATGATGATGACCTCCATGCCTTATTTTATCTTGATGAAACCCAATACCTTGGAAATCATCAACCGCATCTGGAAGTACAGAAATGAGACCGGAAGCAAGGTGTGTTTTACACTCGATGCCGGCGCCAATGTGCACATTTTATATCCTGAAGGTGAAAAGACACAGGTTTATGACTTCATTAAGAAGGAGTTAGTTGTGTATTGTCAAAACAGTCAGTATATTTGTGACCAAATTGGAAAAGGTGCAAAAAAATTGTAAATTTATATCCAACTAAAAATCAACATGCGAGGACCCCTTTTTTACTCAAAAATTCTACTCTTTGGAGAATATGGTATTATCAAAGATTCCAAAGGTTTATCCATACCCTATAACTTTTATAACGGAGCGCTGAAGATTGATGAGCAACATACAGTTGCCACCCACAAGTCAAATCAAGGTCTGAAGCGTTTTGCAGAGTATTTGGAAACTTTACAGGAGGAAAATTCTGCTTTGGTGACTTTTGATTTGGAAACCTTGAAAAAAGATATTGAAGCAGGTTTGTATTTCGATTCCAGTATCCCTCAAGGATATGGTGTGGGAAGTAGCGGTGCACTTGTAGCGGCCATTTATGATCAATATGCAAATAATAAAATCACCGTACTCGAAAACCTGACCCGCGAAAAATTACTACAACTTAAAAACATATTCAGTGCGATGGAATCGTTTTTCCATGGTAAATCCTCCGGATTGGACCCTTTGAACAGTTATTTGAGTTTACCGATATTGATCAATTCACAAGACAATATTGAGCCTGCCGGGATTCCTTCCCAACTCAAAAAAGGAAAAGGCGCTGTGTTTTTATTAGACAGCGGCGTGACCGGTGAGACGGCACCCATGGTGCAAATCTTTATGGAGAATATGAAGCAGGAAGGTTTTAGAAATATGTTGAAAGATCAGTTTGTTAAACATACCGATGCCTGTGTGGATGATTTCCTGAAGGGCGATGTGAAGTCCTTATTTTCCAATATCAAACAACTCTCACACGTGGTGCTTGACAACTTCAAACCGATGATTCCCAAACAATTCCACCAACTGTGGAAGCAGGGCATCGACACCAATGCCTACTACCTGAAACTATGCGGTAGCGGCGGTGGTGGTTACATCCTTGGCTTTACCGAAGACCTTGAAAAAGCCCAACACGCCTTGAAAGATCATAAACTTGAAGTGGTTTATAGTTTTTAGAGTCACCCCTGACCCATTAGGAGGATGGAAAAATTATTCGCTTTCAATTCTTTTAAATTTCCACCCACATCCTTCATCACATGATAGATACGTAGGGACAAGAATTAAGTGATTGTTTTCAAAAGTATAGTTTTCTATAAAAACACCCTGAGGGTTTTCTATTCCAGTGGTAAAGTCTTCACAACCAAAATGTAATTCAATAGTGTCTTCAGTAATTGTAAAAGTGCCATAGTCACATTCTAAAAATCTGGTTGAGGTAAAAGTGTTGTCGTCTAAAAAAGCATACTTATAGACTGTGTTAGGCTGTTGCCATTCTCCACTGCTTGAACTCCCATCATTAACAAAAATTTCAATCAGTTCCCAACTGCCAAATATGACATTTTCCTGTTTATTACTTTCATCTTTAGTACAAGCCGTGTTCATAAATAAAATGAAAATAAAAATTAAATATATTGTTTTCATAATTGGATGATTTAGTTGGAGTTATTTAGTTGTTGATTAAAATACAGAAAAGTTTTTTAATCTGTAATTTTTATTCTTTTAAAGTTTAAATTAACCTATCTGTATAATCAATTATTTATCTTTGATTAAAATATCTCAAATCCAACATCTCAAATCTGATATCTAACATCAAATGTCTCTCCTAAACTACAAATCAAAAAAATTCCTGCTCAAACTATTGAGCTTGGTTTCAGTTGTGAGAGGATACAACATTTTGATAATCGTCATTGCGCAGTACCTCACCTCCATTTATATATTGGCACCGGAGAAACCTTTTTTTAGTGTGTTGTTTGACCCTAATTTGTTTGTGATTGTAGTGGCATCGGCGCTGGCGATTGCAGGTGGCTATATCATCAACAACTTTTATGATGCCGAGAAGGATTTGATCAATCGTCCCAACAAAACCTATCTCGACAGTTTTATCAGTCAGAATACCAAGCTGTCGGCTTATTTTGTGCTTAATTTCCTTTCAGTCATATTGGCAAGTGCCATTTCCTTTAAGGCAGTGGTGTTTTTTTCGTCTTATATTTTCTGGATTTGGTTTTATTCACACAAGCTCAAAAAATACCCGTTTATTGGTAATTTAACAGCTTCGGTACTGGCGATTACACCTTTTTTTGCGGTGTTTATTTATTATCAAAATTTTGCTTTGGTCATCTTTGTACACGCCACCTTTTTGTTTTTGATCATTTCGATGCGCGAGCTTGTGAAAGATTTGGAAAACATCAAAGGAGATTTGGTATTGGATTACAAAACGATTCCTGTGGTGTATGGCGAGCGATTTTCGAAACAAATACTCACGTTTTTAAGCTGTTTTACAGCAATTCCCATCTATTTGCTACTCACGCGGTTTGAGATTGGATATATGAATGTTTATTTCCTGTTTGCTGTGCTCCTGTTGGCAGTCTTTTTGTTTTACCTCTGGCGCTCAACAGCCAAACTCGATTATATGATTCTTCACGCTATTTTAAAACTCATCATCGTTGTGGGAACCCTTAGTATCGTATTGATTGATATCGACTTGCTGCTCAGCAGAATTATGTAAAATTCTGTTGACTAAAAGCACATAAAATAAACTACCTTTGCAAAAAAATGAACGATGGCCAAAGAGCAGAATAAAAACAGTGGTAGACGCGCAGGAAAGTCAAGAGCCAAAGACATTACTCAAAAAAAGAGTTTTGCACCTAAAGGGAAAACCAAGCCTGCCCTACCCAAACCCAAAAAGCCTACTGATGAAATCAGGCTCAATAAATACATTGCCAACTCTGGCATGTGCTCGCGACGTGAAGCAGACCTTTATATATCTACCGGCAATGTTACCGTAAACGGACAGGTAATCAACGAGTTGGGCTATAAGGTCAAACTCACCGATGAGGTAAAATTTGACGGAAGACGCATCAGTCCCGAGAAAAAAGAATATGTCTTGCTCAACAAGCCCAAAGGATTTGACACTTCAGAAAAAGAGGACACCCTGCACAAATCGGCTGTAGGTCTGGTATCCAATGCCTCTAAATATAAGTTGTTTCCTGTGGGAAGACTACAACGCAACTCCACCGGACTGCTGTTATTTACCAACGACCACGACATGATCAAAAAGCTCACAGACACCGGGTTGCAGGTTAGAAAAATGTATCAGGTTTCTTTGGATAAACCCCTCAAATTTGAAGATTTTCAAAAAATTGAAAACAATCCCGAAGTTGATGGCAAAGTGGTGAGGATAGAATCTGTAAACTATGTAGACAATTTACCTAAAACTGAAATTGGCATTCTTTTTAGCAGCAACCGAAACAATATTGTGACAAAGATTTTTGAAAGTCTAGGCTATGAAGTCCTAAAACTAGACCGTGTGACATATGCCGGACTCACAAAAAAAGATTTGCCTCGCGGTCATTGGAGACACTTGACAAAGCAAGAAGTAATTAATTTAGGGATGATGTAAGTTTCTATCTCTTTTTATTTATCAAAAAAACAGTTAAGAGCCGGCATTTTGCAAGAAAGTGAGTAACATTTTAATGAATAGTTTCCTATTTTTTTTTAATCGACTTCTTTTTTAATTCATTTGCTTAAAAATTCAATTTTTTTATTTTCATTTGTAATGTGCTAAGACGATATAATTCACAAAACAGCAATAGCATACAGTATTGCCTTATGAGATTTTTTTGCAAGTTTGGTCTTTTGAATATGAGGAAGTTAAATTCAAAAGTTCTATCGAAGAAGAAAAACCAAATATCTATTCACACTTCCGATTTTCAAACCGTCATACCGGCACAGGTTTTTGATGTATTAACTCCCATCCGAATTTGATACTGCATTATTGTTTCGTTAAATTAAACGACAAACTTCCAATTTGACCAACTTTTTACTAATTTATCCGAAATTTTAAAAATCAATAATGAAAACCAGATATATAGACCTCATAGACCAAACCTTTTATTTCCCTCAGGATGAATTTACTCTTAAAGACAATGAGCTTCAATTTCATGGCATTGACCTGATGGAACTTGTTGAAGAATATGGTGCTCCATTAAAATTTACCTACCTGCCAAAAATTTCAGAAAACATCAATCGTGCAAAAGGGTGGTTTCAAGCAGCTATGAAAAAGCACAAATACAAAGCAAAATACAACTATTGTTATTGCACCAAAAGCTCTCATTTTGAATATGTTTTGCACGAAGCACTTAAAAATGATATTCACATTGAAACCTCCTCAGCCTTTGATATTGATATTGTTAACAAACTAAAGCAGGACGGAAAAATAAATGATAAAACTTTTGTTATTTGCAATGGTTTTAAAAGAGAGCAGTACATATCTAATATTGCCAACTTAATCAACAGCGGGCATAAAAATTGCATCCCGATTATTGACAATTTTGAGGAAATTGGATTATTGGATGAAGAAATTAAGGGTAAATATAAAATTGGTATCCGTATAGCCTCAGAAGAAGAACCCAAATTTGAATTTTATACCTCTCGTCTCGGAATTGGTTATAAAAACATTGTTCCCTTTTACAACCGTCAAATCAAAGACAACAAAAAAGTGCAACTCAAAATGCTGCATTTTTTCATCAACACAGGCATTCGGGATACCGCTTATTACTGGAACGAATTGCTCAAATGTATGCAGGTGTATGTTCAGTTAAAAAAAATATGTCCCTCATTAGATAGTCTTAATATTGGTGGTGGTTTTCCAATAAAAAATTCACTTGGTTTTGAATTTGACTACCAATATATGGTGGATGAAATCATCCATCAAATCAAATTGGTATGTGAAGCCGAAGAAGTGCCTGTTCCTCATATTTTCACTGAATTTGGTAGTTTTACCGTGGGTGAAAGCGGTGGCGCCATTTATGAAGTGCTTTACCAAAAACAACAAAACGACCGGGAGAAGTGGAATATGATCAATTCCTCCTTTATCACAACCCTTCCTGACACCTGGGCAATCAACAAACGGTTTATCATGCTGGCCGTGAACCGCTGGAACGATGAGTATGAACGCGTTCTTCTGGGTGGTTTGACGTGTGATAGTGATGACTACTACAATAGTGAGCAACATATGAACGGAATTTATCTTCCCAAATACAAAAAAGAAAAACCGTTGTATATTGGCTTTTTCAACACCGGGGCTTATCAGGAAACTATTGGTGGATTTGGCGGGTTGCAACATTGCTTGATTCCATCACCAAAACATATATTAATCAACAGAGGTGAAAACGGTAACATTACCAAACAATTATTTATTGAACAACAAAAAAGTGAAGACTTACTCAAAATTTTAGGATACAATGACTAAGAAAAATTATGCCGGTATTCCGGACAAGTATGCTCGCATAGACGAGGCAAAAGTGGTACTCATTCCCGTACCCTATGATGGAACAAGCAGTTGGCAAAAGGGAGCCGATAAAGGACCCGAAGCCTTTCTGCATGCCTCAGAGAACATGGAACTATATGACATAGAGACACGCTCTGAAGTTTATAGAAAAGGTATCTATCTTGCGCCGGCCGTAACTGAAAACAGCTCACCCGAAAAGATGGTTGATATGGTTCATAAAACTGTAAAGAACTACATTCAGCAGGAGAAATTTGTGACTATTTTTGGTGGAGAACATTCCATTACAATTGGAAATATTCGTGCGTTCAATGAGTGTTTTGAAGATCTTACTGTTGTTCAGATTGATGCTCACGCCGATTTGCGCCCTGAGTATGAAGGCTCTGCCTGCAACCACGCCTGTGCCGTCTATGAAGCCAGCCAAAATTGCAATTTAATTCAAGTGGGTATCCGTTCTATGGATGTTTCAGAAAAAGAACACATGGATGAAAACCAGACCTATTTTGCCCACGATATGGTAACAGATGACGACTGGATGGATGACGCCATTGGTCAAATGACACCCAATGTGTTTATCACCATCGACCTCGATGCTTTTGACCCTTCCATTCTACCCTCAACAGGTACCCCCGAGCCCGGCGGATTGCTTTGGTATGAAACCCTTGAATTTTTGAAGCTTATGTTTAAAAAGAAAAACGTAGTGGGGTTTGATATTATGGAGCTTTGCCCAAATGAAGTAGATAAATCATCAGATTTTCTCGCTGCAAAACTCTACTACAAAATGTTGAGTTACAAATTCAAATATGAAAACCAAAAAAACGACGACGATGACGAAGACTAAAGGAGCAATCTCCCAGTTTATTGAAAAATATTATTTACACTTTAACGCTGCCGCCTTGGTAGATGCTGCAAAAGGCTATGAAGCCCAGTTGAATCAAGGTTCAAAAATGCTCGTTTCTCTGGCTGGAGCAATGAGTACAGCAGAGCTGGGAAAAATATTTGCAGAAGTTATCAGACAAGACAAGGTGCATATCATTTCCTGTACCGGTGCCAACCTTGAGGAAGACATTATGAATCTTGTGGCTCATTCACATTACAAACGCATCCCTAATTACCGTGATTTAACGCCACAGGAAGAATGGGATTTGCTTGAGAAAGGTCTCAACCGTGTGACAGACACCTGCATCCCTGAAGAAGAAGCCTTTAGAAGACTGCAAAAGCACATCTACAAAATCTGGAAAGATGCTGAAGATAAAGGTGAACGCTTTTTTCCGCATGAGTTTATGTATAAAATGCTTTTATCTGGAGTTTTAGAGGAGTATTATGAAATAGACATCAAAGACTCCTGGATGTATGCTGCTGCTGAAAAAAACCTCCCCATTGTGGTGCCCGGCTGGGAAGACAGCACCATGGGAAATATCTTTGCTTCTTATGTTTTGAAAGGAGAACTCAAAGCCAGCACCATGAAAAGTGGTATCGAGTATATGACATTTTTAGCCGATTGGTACACAGAAAACTCTCAAAAAGGCATCGGTTTCTTCCAGATTGGAGGAGGAATTGCCGGTGATTTCCCTATTTGTGTCGTGCCTATGTTGTATCAGGATATGGAGCGAACAGACACACCGTTCTGGAGTTATTTTTGCCAAATATCTGATTCCACTACCAGTTACGGTTCCTATTCCGGAGCGGTGCCTAATGAAAAAATCACTTGGGGAAAACTTGACATTAACACTCCAAAATTTATCATAGAAAGCGATGCTACTATTGTGGCACCTCTTATATTTGCCTACTTATTAGACATGTAATTTATGAAGAGAATTATAGTTGATTTTAAGAAACTCACGCCCGAAATTTTAAAACTTTTGGTCGAAAAATATCCTGATGGCTATGATGATTTAAACATCATTTCCTTCAAGAACGCAGCCGGCGAAATTGTAGAATGTGTAGAAGTGCGCACCGAAGACACCATCTATTTGGTCAAAGTAAGCACCAAACTCGAGCGCACTATGGAAAACTATGACGAAGACGACTACGAAGATTTTGCAGACGACGATCCGGAAGCAGTACAACCCCCTGAAGATCTCGTCGATGAAGTAGATGAGGAGGATGTCTAAGGTTAAACCTCTCTTAATAAAAATTATAACTCACATCTTTTTTTAAAAAAAAGAGGATGTGAGTTTTTTATTGAATAAAAAGAAAAATCAATGAGTAAAGCCCTAAAACTTTGCTAAACTATTTTATTATTCCAAAACAAATTAATTTACAAAATACATTTTGAGTTGTCCCCTGTTTTTAGCTTCAATTTCTCCGCGGTATTCACACTTCCAATTGTTTTTAACCAAATCATAGGTGCTCTCACTTATATTGATTTTTCCTGGTTGAGACATCGACTCCATTCTAGACGCTACGTTGACGGTATCTCCCCAAATATCATAAGCAAACTTTTTGCTTCCCACAACGCCCGCAACAACCGGGCCCGAGTTTATCCCTATTCGAATATCAAAGGTCAATTTATTATCTACGTCATTCTTCTTTGTTTTTGAAACAAAATCAATAATCTCTTTTGCTGCAAGCACCATTTTATGAGCATGATCTTCTTCATTACCGTTCAAACCACCGGCACACATATAAGCATCGCCTATGGTTTTTATTTTTTCCAGGCCATAAGAATCAATAATTGTATCAAATTTTGAAAAGTAAAAATCGATGGTTTTTACCAATTCTTCCGGGGAAAGATTCTCTGAATAGCTTGTAAAACCTTTAAAATCACTAAACAAAACAGTAACAGCCTCGTGCTTCTTGGCTTTCACTTTACCATTATGTTTTAATTCGCTTGCTGTTTCTTCTGGAAGAATATTGAGTAATAAACGGTCTGAACGGTCCCGCTCTTCCTCAATAATTTGTTTGGTTTTTCTGATGAACAGATACCTTCTGTACCAAAGTACAGCAAGTATTGCAATAAAGATTAATGCAAGAGCAGTAGCATAAGTGACAATGCGCTGATTTTTCCTTTTTTGTTCCAGTAGATCAACTTCGATTTGCTTTTGAGAAACTTCAAAATCTGTACGCAAATCTGCTATTTGCTGAACATTTTCTAAATTAATTATACTATCTCTGTAGGCAATATGATCTTTATAATGTTTTAAAGATGCCGCTTGATTTCCGGCGGTTTCATGTAGTTTAGAAAGGGTAAAATTGGCATCGCTTATTTGTTCTTTTAGCCCAAATTGGGTGGCTAGATCTAAACTTCTTTGAGCATAATTTAATGCTGTTGTAAATTCATTGCGCCTTGAATAAATATCAGACATATAAGTCAGGTAAATTGAAATTGGGTAATAATCTTCCAATTCCTCCAACAATAACATGGCTTCATTGATATATTGTTCTGCCAATATATCTTTGCCCTGTTCTGCATACACCATTCCCACATTGCCTAGGTTATAAGCTGTTCCTATGGGATAGTTTACTTGTTTAAATAGAAAACCCGATTCCTCAAAGTAATCTAAGGCTTTATCAAATTGTTGATTTTTAAACGCTTCGTCTCCGGCATTCAACAAGGCAGAGGCCAGAGTGAGCGAGTCTTTGGATTTTCTTAAAATATCAATGGATTTTGAGTAATAGTTTTCAGCATTGGTTGCATTTCCAATTTTTGAATACAAATCAGCAATAAAAAGATAAGATCCTCCTTGAAAAGATTTATCTTCTAATTTTGAAGCCGATTCACTCGCTTTTATGTAGAATTCTAATGCTGTGGTTAAATTACCGGCTCGTTGATAAACCTGCCCGCTTAAGCTATATCCACGGTAGAGATATAAATAATTATTATTCTTTTGGGATAACTCAATTAATTCATTCGCATATTTTAATGACTCTTCAATGTCGTTTGCACTATTGAAAGACAAATTACGCAAGAGTTCAAGTCTGTCTAAGCCATCTGTGTTGTCTTTATCATAGATGGCTTTTAGACTGTCTGCAACTTTTCGATCCTGAGAAAAAGTAACTTGTAAGCAACAAAAGAAGCAAAAAATAAAAAGACACTTATAATTGCCTTTGAAAATCATAATTCAATTATTGGTTAACCCTGATTTTTGGATCTTGATTGTAAGTAACTGCTCCCACTGTATAACTTATACCATAAGATTCTATAGTATTTGGAGGTAATGGACCTATAACACCTTTCCAGCTTCCATCAGGTTGAAGGGTGGGTGGAGTGCTAAATACATTGGTTCCTCCGGTTTCATAAATTCCAGTAATGCCACCTATATCACCTCCTTTTACAAAGACAACGATATATCCTGATTTTACAAGTGTTGTTAAATTGTCGTCATCGGTTTGGGTACTTGCAACGTTAACTCCATCTGAAATTGTTGGTGGAAATGGATTTTCCCGTGTTGCACTAATCGTAATAGTAATTGTGGTTGTTGTACACATAATTGAAAGTTTTTAAGTTAGTTATTAGACAGTTAAGGTAATTCAAGTTTTGTCATAAAAAACATCCTCATGTACGAAAGCCTCATTTATTTGTCCGAAAAGCCATTTTCTCTTATCAAATGTTTTTGAGTCATCCCTAGATGCCTCACCTTAAAAACTCTATAAAACTAATCTTTTGAAGAACGTATGGTGCAGTTTACCCGGTGTTAGAAACATATTCAAAATAGCGCTTATCACCTAGGTTTCCTTCTGGTTTGTATGTAAACCCTAAAAACTTAAACCAATTGATTTGTTTGGGGTGATCTGAAACTGAATATAAAAAACAAGTACAGCCTTTGTAGATTTTTGCTTGATCTTTCAGAATTTCACGCATATCAAAACTGAGTTTTAAAGCGTGTTCTTCCATATGTTTACTCGCAACAAAAAAGGTTTCAAATCTATCTTCGTCCTTTTTAAGACACCCCAAAATGGCTATAGGGTTATTGCTTTTGGTTTTCCATATTTTGGAATAACCATCAACTTGTGCCAAACTTAGTTGATTTTGAATATAAGAAAGTGTGCTCGCCGGTGAACTTTGAAGATGGAGTGCCCACTCATTTTCTGAAATCTTCCAAGGGTTTTCAAGGATATAGAGAATATCTTGAGAGCTTATAACTGTTTCCATTTTAGTCATAAAATATTCTGTTTTAATAAATTTATTGCCCCCTTATTTTATTTAGTCAATGTACAAAGTTTTTAGGAGTTATCATTGTACAATCCTCACCCAATATGTATTTTTGTAATTGAAAATTTTATCCGTTCTATATGAAACCCGATCTATTTGAAGCACCCGATTATTATAACCTTGATGAATTATTAACCGATGAACACAAACTCGTGCGTGATGCTGCCCGCGAGTGGGTAAAGCGCGATGTTTCTCCCATCATCGAGGAGTATGCTCAAAAGGCAGAATTCCCCAAACAAATCATCAACGGTCTCGCAGAAATTGGTGCTTTTGGCCCTTATATTCCTGAAGAATATGGCGGTGCAGGATTGGACCAGATTTCTTATGGTTTGATTATGCAAGAAATTGAAAGAGGCGATAGCGGTGTGCGTTCTACAGCTTCAGTACAATCATCATTGGTAATGTATCCCATTTGGAAATATGGCAATGAAGAACAACGCCAAAAGTATTTGCCCAAACTTGCAAGCGGTGAATGGATGGGTTGTTTTGGGTTAACCGAACCTGATCACGGAAGTAACCCTGCAGGAATGACCACCAATTTTAAGGACAAAGGCGACCACTATCTTTTAAACGGAGCAAAAATGTGGATTTCAAATGCACCTTTTGCACAAGTGGCAGTTGTGTGGGCCAAGGATGAAAGCGGAAGAATTCACGGTCTCATCGTTGAACGCGGTATGGAAGGATTTTCTACTCCTGAAACACATAATAAATGGTCGCTGCGTGCTTCTGCTACCGGCGAACTGATTTTTGACAACGTCAAAGTACCTAAAGAAAATTTACTACCCAATAAATCAGGTCTTGGTGCGCCTCTTGGATGTTTAGACTCTGCCCGTTATGGTATAGCCTGGGGAGCCATAGGTGCTGCAATGGATTGTTATGACACTGCGTTGCGCTATTCCAAAGAGCGTATGCAGTTTGGAAAACCCATTGGGCAGTTCCAATTGCAACAAAAGAAACTGGCCGAAATGATTACTGAAATCACCAAAGCCCAATTGCTCACCTGGAGACTGGGTGTTCTGCGAAATGAAAACAAAGCCACCTCAGCTCAAATCTCGATGGCAAAGCGCAACAATGTAGACATGGCGATTAACATAGCCCGTGAAGCACGGCAAATACTCGGCGGTATGGGTATCACCGGTGAGTACAGCATTATGCGTCACTCGATGAATCTGGAAAGTGTGATTACTTATGAAGGCACTCATGATATTCACCTGCTCATCACCGGATTGGATATCACGGGATTGAATGCTTTTAAATAGAATTTTTGCGCAGTCTAGAATCTTATGATTTTATACCAAGATTAGAATATTTCTTAACAAAGCTTGACGCCCTTCAAAAGGATAGGAATTACTTATCTGAAAACTTTTTTTTTACTTCGCAGTCACAAACTCTTCAAAATTAGAATTGTTTACTAGGCTTTTAGTGTGGTTTGGATAAGCTGTTTTAAATGAATTTGGAAATCTCACTTTTTGATTTTTCCATTTTATTTCGAAGGCATTTAAGATTCCGTCCACTTCTTCAATATAATCAATTTTAGCTTTGTCGTGAGTTCGCCAAAAATAAGCATTTACAAACTTAGCAGTATAATGATTGTTTTTAATTCTCTCTGAAAGTAAAAAGTTCTCCCATAATGCTCCTTTATCCATTCGCATATCTGGCATAGAAAAATTACTAATCAATACATTTCTAATACCATTGTCATAGAAATAATATTTTTTACCTTTTTTGATTTCATTTCTTAAATTTCTATTGAAAGCAGGCAGTTTATATATTACAAATGTTTTCTCCAGTAAATCCAAATATTTTTCAACAGTTGCTGTATCAATATTTCCAATTGTTTTTGACAGCTCATTATAATTAACTTCACTGCCCACTTGAAAAGCCAGAGCTTTTAGGAGTTTTTCTATATGGCTCGGCTTTCTAATACTTTCTAACTGTAAAATGTCTTTATACAAATAGCTTTGTGCTATTTCAATGAGTATTTCTTTCTCATTTCCGGGGTGGTTAACTACCTCTGGATAGGACCCATAAATCAAGCGGGTGTTGAGTAGTCTTTTAGCTTCAAGAAAAGAAGTGTTTTCAGTTAATTCTTTGTAACTCAAAGGATATAAATTAAATGTTCTCTTCCTTCCTGTTAGGGATTCACTTGTGTTGTTTTGTAAATCAAAAGCTGACGAACCTGTTGCTATAATTTGAATTTCAGGATTGTTATCAAAAATGAGTTTGAGTTTTGTGCCAATATTCGGAATTTGTTGCGCCTCGTCGATTATGACAAGCTTGTTTTTTTTACCAATAAGATTGAGTAATTGAGTACTGGTGGTAGCGCTTGAAAAAGCATCCAAAATATCAGATTCATCTGCATTAAACCAAACAGAAGGAACATCAATCTCTTTGATAATTTCCTTCAACAAAGTGGTTTTCCCTACTTGTCGAGCACCAATAAGTATGATGATTTTACCTTTAAAACATCTGGAAACAATAGTCTTAAACAAATCTCTTTGTATCATTTGAGTCTATGTATCATTTGAGTCTATATTATTTAACCAAAAGTAATAAAATTATATCACTAATCTAAAATATACGCCTAATTTTTAGATTACATTCTAAATATTACGCCTAATTTTTAGATTATATTCTAAATATTCAGTGCTAAAATATGAGATTTCCGCTTTTGCAGAAATATTTACTCTTCAGGAGCAAGGGTAACTTTTAGTCCGTCAAGTTCCGGACTGATGTTAATTTGACAGCCCAGACGGCTGTTTTCTCTTACAAAAAAAGCTTCAGAAAGCATGGCCTCTTCTTCGTCGCCTTTTTCGGGTAAGTTGTGGTCACTTTCAATATAACATTGGCAAGAAGCACACATCGCCATACCGCCACAAATCCCTATGGTGCCCTCGGGAGCGAGTTCATAAGAACGTATCACTTCCATTAGGTTCATATTCATATCTGTGGGAGCTTGAACCTCGTGGCTAACACCTTCTCTGTCTGTGATTGTGATTGATATGTCTGACATTGAATTTTTGTGATTTTAATCAATTGATTTCACAACGGCTTTTGGTGCTTCTTTTATACTTCCATCAAAACCATGAACGCCTCCCACTGTTGTATATTTCATCACATAGCGTTTATCAGGATAAATGCGTTGATAAGCACTTTGGCACATCAAAGTGGCTTCATGAAAACCACATAAGATTAGTTTTAATTTTCCGGGATAGGTATTTACATCGCCTATAGCATAAATGCCGGGAATGTTTGTTTGATAATCAAGTGTGTTGTCAACTTTAATGGCATTTTTTTCTATTTCCAGTCCCCAGTCTGCAATGGGACCCAGTTTTGGCGAAAGCCCAAATAAAGGAATAAAGGCATCAGCCTCAATTGATTCTTCTGAAGCATCTGCTTTTTGAAGAATGACTCTTTCTAATTGATTAATACCACTAAGTCCAACTACTTCGGCAGGAGTTATGATGGTAATTTTACCCAGTTTTTTTAATTCCTGAACTTTTTCAACTGAATCGAGCGCTCCACGAAATTCATTTCTTCTGTGAACAAGGGTTACCTCAGCAGCGATTTCCGAAAGGAAAATACTCCAGTCGAGTGCAGAGTCACCACCACCGGCGATGACTACTTTTTTATTGCGATAGACTTCGGGGTTTCTTATAAAATATGCAACTCCTTTGTCTTCAAATTGTTTAATGTTTGGAATGAGTGGTTTTCTGGGCTCAAAACTTCCCAGGCCTCCTGCAATAGCAACCACAGGGGCGTTATGTTTCAATCCGCTTGTAGAGGTCACTATAAAGGTGCCATCTTGTTGTTTTTCAATAGTTTCTGCACGATCACCCAATGTGAAACCGGGTTGAAATGGTTCAATTTGCTTCATTAGGTTATCAACCAAATCACCTGCGAGTACTTCGGGGAAACCGGGAATGTCATATATGGGTTTTTTGGGGTACAATTCAGCCAGTTGACCACCGGGTTGTGGAAGCGCATCAATCAAATGGCATTTTAATTTTAAAAGACCTGCTTCAAAAACAGCAAAAAGTCCCGTGGGACCAGCGCCAATAATAAGTATGTCGGTTTTAATCATGGATTCTTTTTCTAGGGTAATGAACAAAAGTAAGCTTTAGAAGAATTTGTTGAAATGATTTTAATCATTAATTAAACGCCTAAATTGATGACACTTTCAATTTGTGGGGCATATTTTTTAATGGTCATTTCTACACCGCTCTTTAGGGTCATTTGGTTTACGGAACATCCCACGCAAGCACCTTGTAACTGCACGGTTACATTTTTTCCGTTTTCAATTGAGATTAAGGAAATGTCACCGCCATCGCTTTGCAAAAAAGGGCGAATTTCCTCAAGCGCCTTTTCAATATTTATTTTTAACTCCTGTTCAGTCATAACTTATTTTTTTATTGCGCTACAACCTGCCATTGTGGTTATTTGGATGGCCTGTGTGGGCGGAAGGTTTTCATTTCTGTTTACGGTTTCTTGTACCACATTTCGCGTAAGCGTTTCAAAAGCAATTTCAGTGGGTGTCCCTGTTTGCATAGCAGCGGGTCTGCCAACATCGCCGGCTTCTCTGATGCTTTGCACCAGCGGAATTTCTCCTAAAAAGGGAACTTCAAGGTCTTCAGCGAGGTTTTTTGCTCCTTCTTTGCCAAAGATATAATATTTATTTTCAGGCAATTCTTCAGGAGTGAAATAGGCCATATTTTCTACGATGCCTAAAACAGGTACATTGATGCTTTCCTGCTGAAACATAGCAACTCCTTTTCGGGCATCGGCAAGGGCTACATTTTGTGGTGTACTCACTATTACAGCTCCTGTGATTGGCATTGATTGCATAATTGAAAGGTGAATATCTCCGGTTCCGGGAGGGAGATCGACCAGCATAAAATCGAGTTCGCCCCAGTTAGCGTCAAAAATGAGTTGGTTGAGCGCTTTTGCTGCCATGGGGCCACGCCAAATCACCGCTTGATTGGGTTGTGTAAAAAAACCGATGGAGAGCACTTTTACGCCATAATTTTCAACGGGCTTCATTTTTGATTTTCCATTGACGTTGACTGAAAGAGGTTTTTCATTAGCGACATCAAACATAATGGGAATGGAAGGCCCATAAATATCTGCATCAAGCACCCCCACTTTAAAACCCATTTTTGCTAAGGTAACTGCTATGTTTGCCGTAACTGTTGATTTCCCCACTCCCCCTTTTCCGGAAGCGATAGCAACGATATTGTGAATTCCGGGAATGTGTTTTCCTTTTATTTGTGGTTTTTCAGGGGCATTTACTTTGATGTTGACTTTTACTTGAGCTTCTGGATGTACTTTTTCAAGGATGGTTTTAATTACGTCGCTTTCTGCACGTTTTTTAATATGCAAAGCCGGTGTGCTTAGTACTAAGTCAACAATTACTTCATCAGCAAACGTAATCACATTTTGCACGGCGCCACTTTCTACCATATTTTTTCCTTCACCGGAAACTGTTATGGTTTCGAGCGCATTTAAAATTTGTTGTTTGTCTAGCTTCATAATTCTTATTCAGTGGCTTATGTAGAATAATTCTAAAGTGCAAATATACAAGGAAATCTTGATTTGGCGAAAGGGTTTGATTTATTTGATTGATGGTGGTATAGATACAATCTTTTTAGGATTCATTCCCGAAGTTTTAAAACTGAATGATTTACAAACTTTGTAATTACCGTTATAATTTAACATTTATTGAACGTATTATATTTGGAAATATATTTTAGGGGGGGGGTAAATTGCTGAATATTAAACGGTTTTAAAACCTGTTTACTTTTTTAATTACCACTACTATTTAGCTTTACAGAAAGCATCTCTCCCTTTTATAGTAGTTGGTTTGGATGAAATGCATATCAATTTATTAACATCTAAATACCAACCCTAATGAGAAAATTAGCTTTTTGTATTGCATTCTTATTGTAGTTTGTGTACATTTATTAACAAGACCTTGATTATTATTACCTTGAAATTAAAGAAGGGTATGAATTGGGTGAAATCCAAAAAACGGTAAATACAGACCAGACCTTGACACTTTCGATGCAAAATACAGATTTGGCTGCGGCTTTAAATGCGATGCCTATTTATACTTTTGAGAGGGCGTTTCTAAACTCACAAAATCAAAGATTACAAAGAGTTTATTTAATTAGTTTAACTTTAAATACTTCTTTAGAAATATTTGATTCAAGACAAGAAGTTGAGTTTTATGAAAAAATTGAAATGATTAATATACTTACTAATAATGTTGACTTAGCTCCTTTTACAATTTTACCAAATGATTATGAAGATATTTTTGTAGAAGGTAGAAATACCTCATTGGATTTAATAAGAGCACCGCTCGCTTGGACTGTTACAAGAGGTAATCCTGATTATACTGTTGGAGTTGTTGATGGTAGAGTAGATGTAAATCTTCACGAGGATTTACAAGGACAAATAATAGAAAATATTACCATAGGCAATCTAAGTGGTTATCATGGTCCTGGAGTTGTTGGAATGATTAATGCAAAAACAAATAATGGGCAAGGGATTGCAAGCATAGCACACGATTCTAAAGTTGCATTTATAGGTACGACAGGCTATTTAAACAACCTTACAGATGTACTTGTTGAAATTATTAATTTAAAAAACACAACCTACCCAAATTTAAAAGTAGTAAATTGTAGCTGGGCATCAACAACTAACTCTACTTATTTACAAGAAGTTATTTATGGTGAAAATGGAATAATAGAAAATGATATTTTAATTATTGCAGCAGCTGGTAATCAATCAGTAAATGCTTACTTATATCCGGCATCTTATGATGAGGTAGTGGGAGTGACCTCTGTTGGACATAGGGTTGCCCCAACTTATTATCATAATATTACAAAACCAGATGGAACCGTTTTTTGGGAGAGATCATGGAAAGACATTCATGAGTTTCGTCCAGATACAAATAACACGACCACACATACGCACAACGATAAAATTGATGTAACTGCACCGGGTCATATTTTGACTACAATATCTGACCACCCTGAAGCAACAAATGGATATCGACTTGTTACTGCCACCTCCCCCACTACGCCAATCGTCACCGGTATAGCCGCCCTCGTCTTTGCAGCCAACCCTAATTTAACAGCCGCTCAAGTCAAAGACATTATTAAGAATACCGCAGACGATATATACCACATTCCATACAATCAACCTTATGTTGGTTTACTCGGCACGGGTAGAGTTAACGCTTACCGTGCTGTATTAACCGCAAAATGTATGGACGACCCCAACTACATTGGCGAGCTCGATTTAA